>Ga0310121_10004800_pt1 | contig 11795 bp, 6 predicted proteins | sample CB27_Tmax_986_MG_FD_203504 | JGI IMG/M metagenome (GOLD analysis project Ga0310121, IMG submission 203504) | Marine microbial communities from Western Arctic Ocean, Canada - CB27_Tmax_986 | ecosystem: Environmental > Aquatic > Marine > Oceanic | place: Canada: Western Arctic Ocean | collected...
GAGGAATGTACGCAGACGGAGCATGTGATCTTATTCGGTCGATTAATAACGCAAAGACGCAAGTGTGCAAAGGATACAGATTTCCCTTTGCGTCATTGCGTCTTTGTATCTTTGCTTCGAATATCTGTGCCGGATTATAGCATCAGCCCGGTATGATCCATTCGTGCCAGTCGTCGCCGAGGGCGTTGCGCGCGGCGAAATTACTGCCCTGCCAGGAATGCTCCGCCGGTAGCGCAGCAACCACCGGTGCAAGCAGCGAGTGCCAGTCTGGCACCTCAGACGCCTGCTCATCTTTGCGCCAGGCAACCATCCCGAGTGCTGCGTACCCGATCTCAAGCTCGTGGCAGAGATACCACTCCGGCGCGAGGCCGCGCATGGCAATTTCCGCACCAAGTGTATTCCAAGCGCGCAGTTCGGCGGGAGTGAAAGGCCGCTTAGGCCCCGCAGCAACGACCTCAACCGGCTGCACCTGCGCGCCTAACGCAGTCTGTAAAGCTGTTGTCGTCTCAATGCAGAATGGAGGCGACTGCTGCACGTAGCCTAAGCCGCGATTCTCAAAGAACGTTGTGGATATGTCCCGCGTGAAGTCGAGGGCATCCGCGGGCAAAACCAAATCTCCAATTGCCAGCTTCTCCCCCAATGCAATTGCGCGTCCCACTCCGATGACATGAGCAGCGCCAAGCTCCTTCGCTGTCACAACACGCGCGCGCGGATCGGATGCGGCTCCGATGATCGCAACTTTACTCACACCCCATTGTTCACTTTGGATAGTAACGTCACCAAAGGGCGTAGATGATTCCTCGCCAGGAATGATCGCGTCCGTAAAGATGGCTGCCAGAATGTTCATAACAGTGCTGTTTGCAGCATGATCTCCAAACACTTCTCCCCAACCTGCGGTCCGAAGTTGCGCTCCGTTCCACCGAGTCCGGCTGCGGTATTTGTCACATAACAGAGTGAGGCATAGCCCAGGCCAAGTTCGGCGGCCAGCCACACTTCCGGGCTGAGGGTCATGCCGACCACATCGGCTCCAAGCTGGCGATAGGCACGGATTTCGGCAGGTGTTTCAAGACGCGGGCCTTCAGTGCAAACATAGATTGCGGATTGGCGAATGGAGATTTGTGCACTTTCGATGAGCACCTGGCGATACTCTTCCGAGAATGGCAACCGAACGAGTTCTCGCGGCATGTCCATCATCCGGCCCGAGTTCCGCATTCTAAACTCCGTCTTCCGAGAGTGGGTAAAGTCGAGCAAATCGTCCGGCACAACGAGATCATTGACCTGTAGATCGGGATGGATCGCACCGACACCATTCCACGAAAGAATTGCAGCACAGCCCAGTTCACGCGCGGCCCAAACATTGGCATGCTGATTGACAAAGCACGCCGATCTTGAGAGCGATCCGCGCCCATGGCGCGAAGCAAACCAGACGGATTCTTTCTTTTCGCCAGGTGGTTTCAAGTATGTGAAAGGAACAGATTTACCAAACGGAGTATCAAGTTCAACTGTTTCGCCGACAATTGCGAATTTGGACAGATCAAGATGATACGCTGCTGTACCACCAAAGACGGAAATCACACGTCACTTACGTTAATTTTGTTGTGATATTTGCGAATTTCATTCGGCTCGAACATGCCCCGGTCGGTGACAATTGCAGTGATGAGATCAGGAGGCGTGATGTCGAATGCGGGGAAGTAGCCACCGATAGCCTCGACCGCCGTGCGGATACGGGCAGTTGCCTTCGTAGTCGGATCTACACCCCGCGCGTGAAATATTTCGATTGGATCGCGTTCTTCAATCGGGATTTCTGCGCCGCTTTCAGTATTCGCATCTGGCCCGTCATAGCCAAGGACATAAAAGGGGAGCTTATGGTAACGCGCAGCAATCGCAAGTTGATACGTGCCAACTTTGTTTGTAATGTGTCCATCCAGCGTAACGCGGTCCGCAGCACAGATAAACTTGTCCAGCATGTTTCGGCTCATCAGAAATGCAGGCATACTGTCTGTGACAAGCGTGCACGCGATGCCCATCTCTTTTGCGCTCTGGGCTGTCAAACGCGCCCCCTGAAAATATGGCCGCGTCTCGGTGGGGAAAAGATGGATAGATTTCCTCTGATACTTGGCCACCCAGAGCATCCAGCAGAGCGCCGCACCGGCGATACAGTGCGTGAGCACCCGGTCGCCATCTTCGAGAAGTTCGGCTGCGTATTCTCCGCAGGCTCGACTAACACGATTCCCGAGCTCGATTTCACCTTCCACATATTCAAGGACGGCATCAAATGCAGCCGCACCCTCATCAAGCGCCGCCTCAGCAGCCGCAATTGCATTGGGAATAATGTGATGTAGATCGTCTGCCGTCGGGCGTGTCGCCAGCAAGCGTTCGCCGGCTGCCCGCAACGCCGCGCGCTGCAATTCCGAGGTCCGATTGGATGAATCTTGCGCCGCCAGAGCCAACCCCAATCCGGCTGCATAAGCCAGCGGGGGCCCGCCTTGCACAATCATTTCTTCAATTGCAACAGCGACTTCTTCCATTCTGCGGCATTCGATATCTTCAGTTTCAAACGGATAGGCTCGACGATTGAGCAGGACCACCGCTTTTCGCTCGCGGTCATAGCGCAGCGTATTAAAGCGGTCGGAGAGGATGGCGGGACAGGGGGGTATCAAAGAAGCTGATCAGTAAACAAAACGAGTGCGGCACAATTGAGTGGGGATTATTCGAGGGGCTGCAGTCCGGATTCGATCTGAACGCGGTCGGATTCGAGCCACGGTGGGAGCTGTAGAGACCCTCCCAATGATTGAGTACTTTCATCGACGGCGAAGCCCGGCCCGTTGGTCGCAATCTCCACAATGTGGCCATCCGGATCGTTGAAATAAATCGAGCGGAAATATTTACGATCCATCACAGGTGAAACCTGCAATCCGGCTTGCAACAGTCGCTCGCGACATTCTAGCTGTGTTGCCTCGTCTGCAACTGCCAGAGCGTAATGATGGGTCTGACCGATGCCCAATTGACCCCAGCGCTGTTTATTCTCTGGATATGCAAAATAGGTCAGAATCGTTCCCGGCGGTCCGTCATACGTTGCGTAGTAATAGTGTGGCGATTCAGGGTTGTCAAAATTGAGCGTGCGCTTCACCAAGCGCAGACCCAATCGCTCCACGAAAAATTCAGTCGTGCGCTCGATATTGGTGCCCATCGCAGTGATGTGATGCAGTTTCGTGAGCTGCATTTCCGGGGTGATTTCCGGAACCGGCTCAGCCCAGGTCGTGGCGGCAATCTTTTCTTCGTCGCGGTTCCCAACGGTCCACTCGCGCGGCGGTTCCAACATCTTTTCACCCAGGGCTTCGAGCGGTTCGTCAAGTGTCCAACCCGGACCAGCAGTGGCGATCTCGAGGATCACGCCGTCTGGATCTGTAAAATAGATCGAAGTGAAGTAGGTGCGCTCATAGGGTCCTTCGATCTCACAACCTTTGGCGCTTAGATAGCGCTTCCATTTGAGCAAGCTATCGTAAGACTCTGTACACATGGCAAAGTGATGTGTGGCTCCCAATCCCCATTGACCTTGCCGCGCACGCGGCCACTCAAAGAACGTAATCAAAGAGCCTGGTCGACCACTCTCATCGCCATAGTAAAGATGATAGGTATCAACCGCATCGAAATTTACTGTTTGTTTGACTAACTTCCAACCGAGAATATCGCGGTAAAAAGCCAAATTTCGACGGGCGTCTCTGCAGACGAGAGAAATGTGGTGGATGCCGAGGAGAGTCATTGGTGATCAGGGGATTGTATTCAGTGTTGAGTGTTCAGTATTCAAAGTACTGCCAACTGTTTACTGGACACTGATTACTGGTTACTTGCTAATTGGATCTAACGCCAATCGGGAGCCCAGGCATCAGCGGCAAGTGTGATAACTTCGCCGGTATCGAATTCGTACAGGCCGAGCAGACTGCCGACGGCCTCAAATGCAATAGTGTGATCGGTGGGCGAGACGCTGTACTCCGACACGACGGATGAGTTGGAAACGAATTCAACCGGCGAGGCATTGGAATCGAAATCGATGCCCCACAACGAATATGTCGGCGGATTGGCGGCTTCGCCTTGTGCGACAGGTGGCCCGGGATTCTGGGTCCGTAAGATCAAACGCCGACCGTCTGCCGTGAGTGTACCGCTTCGCAAATCGTCTGGGATACGCAAATCCATCAGAGCCTGATCAGTTTCGGTCAGAGTGCGCGGCAATGGGTTCGCAGTATCGCACTCAAAGGAAGTCGCGTGCGCTGTGCAAAGGAAAATTGTGTTCGGCGCATCGGCAGATTGCAAGACAAGTTTGAGTTGTCCCGATTCCAGGAATGGAACGTACCAGCGCGGTAGCGGGTCTCCCAATCGTTTTTGGAGCGCCGCATCGGCAATAAAAACATGCCCGATACCTTCAATGGACACAAGCGTCTCGGTTGAGATCGGATCGATGACTCGCAGGAAGCGGTCGCCATCGAAGCGGCGGGCGTCCATGAAGAGCACATGGCCGGAAGGCAAGCCTACCAGCGTACCGCTCTCCGCCGTCGCTCGCTCGGATGAAATCTGCACGATCTCCCCACCCACTGTGGGCGCGGCCTGCAAACGGCCAAAACTATCTACCCAAGCGACAGTGTCACCATTGTTTACAAAGACAGCCGGATAGTTCGAGTTTATATCCGCGCTAATGAAGTGAACATTGGCACCGTTGCGACTGATGGTGAACAATCCATCAGAATTTATTACGTTGAGCCACTCGCTGTTGCGTGCGTAGCCGCCAAGACCTTCGATGTTGCAGGCAGACGTTAGAAGTGCGAGTAAGGCGAGTACGACCAGAACAATCGAAGAACGTCTCATTTGTTTAACCCGCTGGCGTTGCGGTAGGCACCGGTGTATTTGACGGCGTGGGTGTACTGGTCGGCGTCAGAGTCTGCGTGGGTGTCCGCGTTGCCGTCGGTGTGCGTGACGGCGTGAAGGTTGGCGTCACCGTTTGGGCAACAAGTGGTGGTTGCGATAGCAACGCTCCATCGAGGCCGTCGAAAATAAAATAGGTTGTGACACTAGGGATGTCGGCTTCAACAATGAGCCAGCTGCCATCCGGCGACCACTGGGCGGCGCGCAAGCGTTCCCAACCCTGATTAATCCCCGTCCGGATAGGAGCGCCATCCGCCCCAACAATCCAGAGTGACTCTGTACTCTCATCCACCACTTCCAGAGCCAGTTTGCCCCCATCGGCAGGTGTGTAGTCCAGAACGGTCACATCTGAAACCGGCCCAACAATTGTCGACGCCTCGCCATCCGCAGGAATAAATACCAATGAAACTTGTCCGGATGAGCCAGTCTTGTAGGTGAGCAGGCTACCGCCAAAGCGGGGAGTCGGGCTGAGTTCCGGCGTGGGCGACTCAACCGGTGCTTCTGCAGTTGGAGCCAGTGTCGGCTCCAGCGCTTCGGTTGCGATTGGGGCTTCCGTGGCCCGGGGCGGAACATCAACTGGTTCTTCGGTGGGTAGTACTACTTCCTCCGTCGTTGGTTGATTGAGCAGCGCGGAGACAGGATTTGGCGGAATGAAACCGCACACCCCTCTGAGTACGTCCGGGCATAAAAGCGCTGCTCCCAACCCGAATGCGAGTACGACAACGATGGCAAAAACGGCAAAAGCACCGACAAGCGCTCCCGGCACGCGTACCGGCTGTAATATCCCGCGTGCGGCACCCACCATCTGGTCGGCGACATAGGCCTGAACTACAAACGGCTGTTCGCCGCCGCTGCTACCGCGTTGCGCCGGCTTTACACTGAGACCAACCTGTATCTGCTCTGCACTGCTTAGCTCGACTTCGTCCGCCTCAAACTGATAGCGTAATGCGTTTCGCCGGTCGGCAGCGCGCAACTTCAACAGCATAGGCGCGCGACTGCGATTGTACAGAACAACTTCAAACTTGCGTCGCGATCTTTCGGGGTTGATCGTGAGTGAGAGTTTTTCTGACAAATCACCCGATTCAGGTCGCCGTTCGGCGCCAAGCGGCCCAGTACCCCCCGGGCGTCCTTCGCCAGCGGTTTCCCGCGCCGGCGTGATTGTGGGAGATTGCGAGCGCAGACGTGCAATGGTATCGTCTGTCGATTCGGATGAGGGCGTACTCGCCGTAACGAGTGTTTCATCGCTGGAGTCATCGCCGATTATTTCATTGCTAGGCGCATCAGTTGCCAGCGAGATGTGCGCCTCAGCCTGACCCAGTTTAATCTCTGAATCCGTCCCAATAACATAAATGCGATTGGCATCAAGACGCGTCGAGCCAACAAATGTTCCGGTTGTCGACTCCAGGTCCTCTAGTCCAATGCGACCACCCTGAAAGTGCAGGCGCGCATGAGTATTGGCAACTGACAATTCGGGGATAGCAATATCTACACCGGCACCGCGTCCAATGACCATTGACTGACCGACGAGATCAAAATCAAGTTCACGACCATCCGGCAGGCGGACGTGAAGCGACCCAAATGATTGTGTCACAGTGAATATTCCAGCACGATAGCTTCGAAACGAGGGTTATCGCGGATTGGAGCCAATTCGGGATCGAGGCGTGCCCACGCAACGGTCGTACGTTTATGTTCGAGGGCATTGTCAAGCAAATCGAGCGCTTTATCCACATGTCCACAGAGGCTTTCCAGGCAGGCAAGTTCATATTCATCGGTGCCGTTGATCAACGCCCGCGCCTGGTCTATCTCTTCTTGGAAGGGTGAATCTTTGCCTTGGCGCCAATAACCACCAGCAAGTGCGATGTGGGTTGCAGCCAGTTCCGGGCCGGTTGCCAGTGCATGTTCGTAGGCAGCTCGCGCCTCGCGAGGATTGTCGAGCAAGGTAAACGCCTTGCCCATGTGGTAATACACGCGCGCTTCCTCATCCGGTTCCAGGCCGCCGAACTTGAGCGCCCGCTGAAATGCAGCTTGCGCTTCTTCATAGCGGCCCTGCTCCAGATAGATAACGCCAAGTCCAACATGTGGCACAACGTAAGAAGGATGTAAGATGATCGCCTTCTGATAGGCCTCACTGGCATCCTCGGGACGCTCACTCAGTCGGTAGACCTTCCCGAGACCGTTGTATGCGCGAGACAACTCCGCGCCGGACAATTGGCCAAGCCCAATTGCGTGCTGGTATGCAGACTGCGCATCCCGATATTTGCTGTCAGCTACTAAAACCTGCCCCCGGCCACTCCAATGGCGCGGATCGTCCGGGTTTAGTTCAATTGCACGGTCGAAGGCCGCCAGCGCCGCTATCCGTTGCCCACGCACGGAATGGACAGCACCCAGGCCGCCATACGCGGATGCATTCGAGCCGTCTAAGTCAATAGCCCGCTGGAATGACTCTTCGGCGGTATCGAACTGTTGCAGGGCCAGTTGAACCGCACCGAGGCCTTCGTGTGCAGGTGCGCTATCGGCGTCCAGTTCGATCGACCATTTGAAGGCTGCCTGTGCTTCGTTAAATTGCTGCAGGGCCCTGCGCGCAGCGCCAAGTCCGCTGTGCGCAGCCGCGTATGAGTCATCAGCTTCCACAGCCTGTTCGAAGGCTTCAAGCGCTTCTGCATCCTGGTCGAGCACAAGCCGGGCTGCGCCCAAATCAACCAGGACAATGGCGTGTTCCCGTCCCGCCAGTACATTCAATTTTTCAACCCGCTCGAAGGCGTTCACTGCCTGGCCGGGCCGTTCGGTGGCAGAGTAGATGCCGCCCAAGCCGCTGTAGACCACTGCGAGATCGTGGTCGCTCAGGCCGCCAAGTTCGACCGCCCGCTGATAAGCTGCAAACGCGGCATCATAATCACCATTGGCACGACAGGCAATTGCCATACCGGTATGCGGCGTTGGGTCTTTTGGATGCAAGACAATCGCTTGCTGATAGTTGTCGATCGCGTCCTGGTAGCGTTCTTGTGCGCGCAGGACATTTCCCAATCCGTTGTACACCACTGCCAATTCGCGATCCCAAAGTCCGCCTAGTTCGATGGCGCGCCGAAAGGAATCGAAGGCCGCGTCGTTGTTCCCTAAATCTGCGTAGGTGCCGCCCAGTCCGCTGTAGGGGAAGGCATATCCGGGATCCAGTTTGATAGCCTGCAGATAGGCCTCAATGGCGTCTTCTCGTTCGTCACTGTCGGCATAGCCATTCCCGAGGCCGTTATAGAAAATTGCAAGTTCATGGTCATCAACTCCGCCGATCTCAATGGCGCGCTGATAATTCTGAATGGCCTCCGCATGGCGCGCCATGTCCGCATACACATTCGCCAGACCGTTGTGCGGATGGGCATAGTCGGGTTCAATCTCAATGGCACGGGTGTAAGACTTAATCGCCTTTTCAAACTCACCGCGCATGTAATGAATGTTGCCAAGTCCGTTATGCGGATACGCGTATTTCGGGTCGAGCACCATAGCCAGCCGATAGGAGACCAGCGCTTCGTCGGGTCGGTTCTGCACCCGATGTGCTGTTCCCAGTCCACTATGCACCAAAGCCAACTCTCGTCCGCCGAGCACACCAATATCCACTGCTTGCTCGTATGCGTCGATGGCGACGTCGTAATCATTTAATACGCGATGCAGATCACCTAACGCACTGAACACAAACGCACGATTGCGGTCATCGAGTGTATTGAGATCGAGCGCCTGCTGATATGAATTCACTGCCTCGCCATGGTTGCCTTGACTCTCGTAGACAGAACCGAGTCCCTTATGTGCCAATGCAAGCTCGTATGTGTTCAGGCCGGACAGCTCGAACGCATGCTGGTAAGCGGCAATCGCATCCGGATAGCGCTCCATCTCTGCATAAAGACTGCCCAGTCCCGTATAGGACGGCGCAAATTGCGGGTCTAATTCCACCGCGCGTTGATAGGACGCGACAGCATTCTCGGGTTCCTGCTGCGCGCGATAAATATCGCCAAGTGTGTAATGCCCCATCGGGTAGTGCGGATCGATTTCGATGCCGTGCTGGCAAGCAGCCATTGCTTCCGCATTGCGCCCCAGGTGGAGATAGACCTGACCCAACCCCACATGCGAGACGGCCTGTTGCGGCGCAAGCTCAATTGCATACTTATACGCCGCGACCGACTCGGCATAGCGCCCCTGATGGAAATGCGTCAACCCGAGCCCGTCGTGTGTCTCCGCCAGCGTCTTCTCAGCGAGGCCACCGAGCGCAACAGCCTGCTCGAAAGCAGCCTGCGCCTGTTCGTATTGGCCGAAATCGAGATAGAGACTAGCGAGTCCTTTATGAGCGACGGCGTATTGACTGTCCAGTTCGATCGCGCGGTTGTACGCCTGCAATGCTTCGTCGCGCTTACCGAAGGCAGCGTGCGCATTGCCCAGACCATTGTGCGCGCGCTGATAGACCGAATCGATTTCGAGCGCACGCTCAAAGGCTGCGCGCGCTTCCTGTTTATGTCCGAGTCGGAGCAACACATAGCCTGAGCCGGTGTGTGCATCGACCGAGTCGGATTGCAGTTCAATTGCATCCTGGTAGGCCGTGGTTGCCTTGCCAAAGTTACCCAGTTCGAGGTTGACATGCCCGAGCCAGTTGAGCACGTAGCTGCGCTCACCGGATTGATCAATACTTCGCCTTATTTCGGACTGTGCAGTCTCATAGTCGCGCGCAGCAAATTGATGGACGGCCTGCCCGAGTGTGTGATAACCACTGGACTCATCCAGGCCGGTGGCTTGTTTAAATGCCTGCGCTGCTGTCTCGTTCGTCGTCGGCCAACCGCCTCTGAGAACCTGCTGCCAGCCCAACTGTGCATAGGCATCCGCGACCAGACCGCGCACTTCCGGAGCACCGACGGCAGCTTTCTCCGCAGCCGAAAGCGCCGCCAATGATGCCTCAGGTTGGCTTATGGATGTGAATAACCTGCCCCGGAATAATCCCAGCAACGTATGCTGTAGGGGCTCAAAACCCCAATCGTTGGCAGCCTGTTCCATCGCATCCAGGCGCGCTACTATTTCTTTTGCATCTGCTTGAGTCTGTGTTGCCATGTCGCGCAGCGCATGGTCAAACGAGGTGTCGTCCTCAGCTTCGATCGTTCTCGGAGTAATGTACGCCAGGATGGCCTGCGCTGCCTGCAATTGGTCTGTCACGCCTTTATTCAGTTCCGGAAAGGCCAGGCCCAATTCCACGAGTTCACGAGCCAGCGAGGGGATAAATTCAACCGCCTCGACGAAGGCCCGCATGAGAGTCGGAAGCGCCCGCTGCCCCGATGGGTCTGCCCACAATAGAGCGTTCACATTCGCGCGCGTCGCCTGCCGATATGCAGTCGCCTCATAACGTCGGGCAGTGTCCAGGTCTATGCCAACTTCTGTGCGTTGCTGATCAAAATAATCGGCGGCAGCTTCCGCGGCACGCGTAAACGATTCTGGGCGGTCACCCGAATTGAAAATACTTTGCAACACAGACCGAACGAGCGAATGTACAAGCGCATCCGAGACGCCGAATATAAATGGATAATGCTGCCACAGCTCATTGCGAACGGTGTCAGGATTGGTAACTCTTCCGGCTGCCGAAAGCATTGGCCCCAGCACTGCGCCATCCAACCTGCCGAGCAATGCCAGACAATAGAGCCATAAGCGATGGTGCTCTGCTTCACCCGTGTCCAGTCCAACCTCGGTGAACAGCTCCAGGAAGGCGCGCATGCGCACTGGCAGTGCGATTCCATTATCGCGAAATTCGTCGAAAACATTCTTAACATCGACACTGGCAAGGTGCAACTGCGAAAGTGTTTCTACCGCAATCGGCGCGCCGCCACTGATTTCCTGTATGGCGCTTACAAAAGCTTGGTTCGGTGCAGTGCCTGGACGCGGACTGTTCTGTCGCAAATAGCTGGACACATCGAGGCGCGAAAGTGGCTCCAGCGGAATGCGGGCGAGTACTTCTTCCGGGAACTGGTCGCGCATCTGTTCCGTCTGGGCCGCGTCAAAATCGCCTACGAGCACCCATAACGCGTATGGCCCCGCCTGCGGCAGTACCCAGCGTCGCAGCCAGTCCAATTGTCGGGCGTGGCTCCCAGTGTCGAGCATCACCACCAGGGGCTGATCCCGTGTGGCAATTGCATTCACAGCAGCAATGAAGAGATCACCTAGCATTGCAGGATTCACCAGCAACTCCCAATCAGCTGCTGTGAAGCCTCTCCGGAGGTGCTGGACGAATGGATCGGACGTTTCCGCGAGGTCACTCGCCCCTGAAAGTGAATCTACAAAAGTAGCGATATCAAGCCGATGTCCCCGGAAGGCATATATGGCAGCGGAGGGTTGCGCGGAGAGATGTGTGATGTACGCACGAAGGGCCTTATCCACCTGCAACCCAATTTGCTCGCGCTGCGAAAGTGCACTGCGGAGCGCGTCAAACTCGTCTTCGAAGCCAGCCTGGAAGAAAGCGTCGTTCAATTGCTGCAGTACGGTGAGTGAAATTTGGCGCGCAGACTCACCTTCTCCGTTTACGATAACAAGAGTTGGTTCGTATTCAGGTTCGGCGCGACAAATGGACTCGAATTGGTGCAGCAACGCTGACTTGCCCGTGCCATCTGCACCCGAAACGAGAAAAATGTGCGGAAAGAGCAGATCGATCTGCTCAAAGAGATCGGCTGCGGGTAAATCGCGAATTTGCCCCAACGAATGCTCAAACTGCAGCAGCGCAACCCGGCGCCCGACGAATCGGCCTTTATCCAACGGTAGGCTGATGTTGCCCAACGTGAAGTTCATGGGATGACTCTTTAATTGTCCGGTACGTGCGGGGGGAATCCACGCTCCCCCCTTCTCGACAACGGAACACCGGTACG
>Ga0310121_10004802_pt1 | contig 11792 bp, 13 predicted proteins | sample CB27_Tmax_986_MG_FD_203504 | JGI IMG/M metagenome (GOLD analysis project Ga0310121, IMG submission 203504) | Marine microbial communities from Western Arctic Ocean, Canada - CB27_Tmax_986 | ecosystem: Environmental > Aquatic > Marine > Oceanic | place: Canada: Western Arctic Ocean | collected...
TGGGCAGACCGGCGGCTTTGCCGATGATGTCGCAGAGGGCCATATCGATGATCCAGGCTCCGTGGGCGTGGCGGATGACGCCTGAGTGAAGCTCGGTGTCGAAGGGGTCCTTGCCGATGAGCATAGGTACGGCGATGTCGTTGATGCGGGCGACCTGATCGTTGCCGGAAGCGCCGATGCCGACGATGCCGGCGTCGGTGGAGACCTGGACGAGGGTGATTTCGCGGGAAGTCTCGACGACGTCGGGACGCCAAGCGGCGCGGAAGGGGACGGGATAGGGATTATCGAGCAGGACGGCTTCGATAGCGGTGATTTTCATGGGGATGTCGCTCCGGGGTCGTGGGCGGATGCGCCGACGGGGATCATTCTGTCATGAGCGGGTGTTGGTGGTTTTTATTGGGCTGAGGCGAAGCGCGGATCCCAGTCGAGTCTGAGGACGGAGGCGGGCTCGGGCCAGTCGTGGCGTCCGGCGGCACGGAGAAGCAGGCGGATGACGCTGCCGTGGGTGCAGATGAGGTGATTGCCGGGGATGAGGGCGTTTATGAACTCGAAAACACGCTGGCGGAGACGGGCGACGCTTTCGCCGCTGGGAGCGGAGAACTCGTCAAATTGGGCGAGCGCTTCTTGTTGCTGGGGCGGGCATTCGTCGAAGGTGAGACTTTCGATCTCCTCGAAGTCGAGTTCGCGCAGACGGGCGTCGAGCGCGGGCGCAAAGCAGGCGCGGTGGGCCGTTTGCACACAGCGGCGGAGATCGGAGCTCCAGGCGGAGTCGGCCCTGATGACGGAGAGCTCGATGGCGAGCCCGGTGGCCAGGCGGATTCCCTCGTCGGAGAGGTCGATGTCGGTCCAGCCGAGGAGCCGGGACTCGTGATTCCAGGGGGTGGGAGCGTGGCGGACGAGCCAGAGGGCGATCATGGGGTCCACCAGGGAAGACCGATGGCAAAGGTGTGGACGAGGGCGACGCCGGTGGCGAGGGTGGCGAGCTCGGCAATCTGTTGCATGCCGCTGATCACGTCGCCGGTGACGCCGCTGATTTTGCGGACAGCGAGCCAGCCAACGACGGCGACGGCGAGGGCCACGGCGGCGAGGAAGAACGCGGCCCACGGGCCGGTGAGGGCGATGGTGAAAAGGAGGGCAAGGAGCAGGGAGAGGGCGGTGGAAAATCGGGATGTGGCGTCGAGGAATGAGGCGCCCAGTCCGTCGGATTTAGCGCGGGGAAGCCCGCGGGCGGCGGCAATGGCGGCGGCACGGCTGAGGGTGTGGGCGGCGGTGAGGACGGCGAGCGCCTGCCAGGGGGTGAGGGTGGCGAAAGCGCCGAGGCGGGGATCGTCGAGGATTCAGTTGTTGGACAGACCGCTATCGAGGAGGTTGGCGATCCAGAGGGTGAGGCAATCGACGATTACGACGGCATCGGCGGGTCCGGTGGAAAGGGCGCGGTTCAGGTCGATGGGCTCTTCAACAGTCTTCCAGCCGGCGGGGCGCTCGGCCTAGTGGACGACGATGCGGGCGGCCATTTCGGCGTCGCCGGGCTCAGCGGTGGCCACAAAGATGACCGGGCTGGATTGGGCGGTGGCGAGCCGGACGGCGAGGCGGCTCTTGCCGGATCGAGCGCCGCCGATGAGCAGGCGAAGCATTTAGAAATCGATGCCGCGGAGGGCGAGCAGGCCGCGGTCGTAGGGGTGGCAGACTTTGACCATTTCGGTGACGGTGTCGGCGAGGTCGATGAGGGGTTGGGGGGCGTCGCGGCCGGTGGCGACGACGTTGACGTGGGCGGGCCGGCGGTCAAGAGCGGATACGACTTCATCGGTGTCGATCCAGTCCCAGTTCATGGGGTAGGTAATTTCGTCGAGGATGAGCAGGCCGTAGTCGCCGGCATCGAGGATGCGGCGGGCGAGGGCCCAGGCGTCGCTGGCGATTTCGGCAGATTTTTCGAGATCGTCCGCGTCCCAGGAAAAGCCGTCGCCTAGGGCGTGCCAGTCGACGCCGAGACGGCGGGCGATGGTCTCTTCGCCGGATTTCCAGTCGCCGGATTTGATGAACTGGATGACGGCGACATCCCAGCCGCGGGCGAGGGCGCGGAGCATGGTGCCGAAGGCGGCGGTGCTCTTGCCTTTGCCGTCGCCGGTGTTAACGAGGAGAAGCGAGGTGGGGGTGGAGGGATCGGAGGGAAGGGCGTGTTCGGTGGGGGGAGGGGTGTCGGTCATGTTTCCTCCAACAGGGCGTGGATGAATTCGGTGTCGCAGTGTTGTTCGATAGCGTCGGAGAGGCGGTCGAAGGTCTGGTCGAGGGTACGGTCGGGCTCGCGCCCGATCAATGCTTTCGCGACGGCTGGAGATTCCAAGAGACCGTGTCCGGTGAGGATGAGGAGCGGAGTGCCCATGTCGGTGATCTGATCGATGAGGGCTTTGCCTTCGACGTGGGAGAGCTCGTCGGGATGGCGGCGGGGCTGGGCTTCGGCCCGGCAATGCCGGCAGGCGGGAGGCAGGCGCGGGTGATCTCCCAGGCGACGACGAACGGTTGTTGGTCGAGATCGACGCGCATAAGGGCGCGGGCGGAGCCGATGCCCAGGGAGCCGGGCGTTGAGGGTGGCTGAGGGGTGGGTGATTGGGTGGCGGCGTTCATCGGATGGCCTCCGTGGGGGAGTTTGCGGGTACGTCAAGATTGGTGATTTTGGCGGCGATTTGTTGGGCTTGATGGATGCAGTCTGGAATGCCGATTCCGCGATAGGGACTGCCGCAGACATGCAGGCCGGGAGGGAGGGAGGCCTGGATGGCGTCGACGAGGTCGGTATGGCCGACGTCATACTGGGGATAGCCGTCGGCCCAACGGTGGACGGTGGTGAGGAGGGGTTCGGTGGTAATGCCGAGCAGGCGTTGGATTTCGGCGCGTACGCGTTGCAGAAGATCGTCGTCGGCGAGATCCAGAGCGGCGGCGGTTTTGGGTCCGCCGAAGAACGCGCGCATGAGCACATGATCGGCGGGCGCACGGCCCGGCCATTTGCTGCTGGACCAGGAGAGGCCGTCTAGAACGGTGGATTCGCCGCGAGGCATGACGATTCCGTAGCCGTCGAGTTTGTGGGCGATTTCGGAGCGCCGGTAGGCGAGGGAGGAGACGCCGATGCCGGCGACGCGGAGATTGGTCAGCAATGAGGCGGAGGCGGGGACAGAGGTTTGGAGCAGGCGAGCGGCGGCGGCGGCGGGGAGGGCGAGGACGACAGTGGAGGCTTCGAGGCGGGAGCCGTCGCGGAGACGGAGTCGCCAGCCGGATTCGACGGATTCTAGAGCGGTGACCGGGGAGTCGAGTCGGAGGCCGCAGTCGAGCTGGTCGATGAGGGCGTGGACGAGTCCGCCCATGCCGCCTTCGAGGCTGAGAAATGGAGACGGGGCAGGCCGGAGGGAGCCGGCGGCGCGTCGGGCTTTGCGCATGGCGCGGATGAGACTGCGGTGCTCAGCCTCCATGCGGCGCAGGGCGGGGAAGGTAGCGAGGATGCTGAGGCGCTCGGCGTCGGCGTTGTAGATGCCGGCGAGCATGGGCTCGGCGAGGCGGTCGACGAGCTGGTCGCCGAAGCGGCGGCGCACGAAATTGGCGAGGGATTCGTCGCCGGGATCCTTGCGGGCGGGGATGAAGAATTCGGCGAGGATGCGGAGCTTCGCCTTAAGGGAAAAGAGGGAGGAACCGGTGACGGCGCACGAGCCGGTGGGGGCGAGCATCATCATTCCCGGGGGGACGGGATGAAGGTTGGGACCGATGGCGACGAGAGTGCCGGTGGGCTGGTCGAGGGTGTCGACGAGGCTGTCGCCGAGGCCGAGTTCGCGCATGAGGTCGGCGGCCCAGGGCTTGCGCCGCAGGACGGAGTCGGGACCGTGCTCGATGATGAATTGACCGCCGCCGGGAGCGGGCTCGGCGGAGGTGAAGATCTTGCCTCCCCAGCGCGAGGAGGACTCGAGGACGGTGCAGGTGACGGGGGGTTGGGCGTTGGTGAGGTACCAGGCGGTGGCGAGTCCGGTGATGCCGCCGCCGACGATGGCGACGTGCGCGGGGACTGGAACGTCGTCAGGCATTGGGGACGGGCACGGCCGAGTGCTCGTGGACGAAGTCGACGAGCCGGCTGACGCTGTCTTCGGTGGCGTTGGGAGGGACGCCGTGGCCGAGGTTGAAGATGTGGCCGGGGCGGCCGGCGACGCTATCGAGGATGGACTTCGCGCGGGCGAGCATCTGGTCGATAGGGGCCATGAGAGCGGCGGGGTCGAGGTTGCCCTGGACGGCGTAATCGGGGCCGACGAGCTCCCAGGCGCGGAGGAGATCGATGCGCCAATCGACGCCGACGACATCGACGCCGGCGGTGCTCATGAGGTCGAGAATGCCGGCGGTGTCGGTGCCGAATTGAATGAGAGGCACTCCGGCGGCGGAGGCTATTTCGAGAGCGCGTTTGGTGTGGGGGAGCACGAGCTCGGCGTAGTCGGCGGGAGAGAGGATGCCAGCCCAGCTATCGAATAGCTGAAGGGCGTCGGCGCCGGCCGCGGCCTGAGCAAGGAGGGAGTTGCCGACGAGTTCGGAAAGCACGGTCATGAGGGCGTGCCAGGTGTCGGGCTCGCTCATCATGAGGGCTTTGACCTTTAGCTGATCGCGACTGGAGCCGCCCTCGACAGCGTATGAGGCCAGGGTGAAGGGCCCGCCGGCGAATCCGATGAGGGGCAGGTTGCGGTTGTGCAATTCTCGGGAGGCGAGGCGGATGGCGTCGAGGGAGTAGGGGGTGATGGCGTCTGGTGCGGGGACGTGGAGGTTGTCGATGTCGCCGCGGGACTCGATGGGGCGGGCGAGTACGGGACCCCTGTCTTCGGTGTACTCCAGAGGGAGGCCCATGTCCTCGAGGGGGGTGAGGATGTCGGCGAAGATGATGCCGGCGTCCAAGCCGTACCGATCGACGGGCTGGAGGGTGATTTCGCAGGCGAGCTCGGGGGTGGTGAGAAGGTGGATGAAGGAATGCTGCTGGCGGAGGTCCTGGTAGGCGGTCATGTGACGGCCGGCCTGGCGCATGAGCCAGATGGGCGTGGCGGTGGCCGGGAGGCGACGGCAGGCGCGCAGGAAGTTGCTTTCGGATACAGCGGAAGGCGATCCGTCGACGCCTCCGGCGGAGGTCATCAGGGCTTGTCGCTGCCGGATGGAAGCCTGGCGTCGTGAAGTTCGCGGAGATACCAGGGGTACTGGGGACCTTGGTCGTTGACGACGTGCTCGCGCAGGCCGACGGTGGGCTCGTGCAGAACCTTCTGAACTATGCTGTGGACCATGCGCTCCATGACGAGACGTTCGCGGCCGTCGAGATCGCCGAGGCGGCTGACGGCTTTTTCGAGTTCGCCGCGCCCGATGTCTTCGACACGTCGGCGCATGCGGGAGATTATCGGGGCGGCCTGGCGGACGCGGAGCCAGGCCTCGAAAGCGGCCATTTCCTCGGTAACGATGCGCTCGACCGCGGGGACCTGGGACCGGCGGTGGGCGATGGTGCCGTCGACGACGTCCTGGAGGTTGTCGATGTTGAGGAGGGAAACGCCGGGCAGCCTGCCGACCCGCGGGTCTACGTCCCGGGGAAGGGCGATGTCCATGCAGAGCAGGGGGCGGCCGGGACGCCCGTTCATGGCGGTGGACACGAGCGCCCGGCCAATGACGGGATCGGGGGCGCTGGTGGCGGTGACGAGGAGGTCGGCGCCGGCGATTGTGGTTTCCAGTTGGTCCCAGAGCTTTGCCTGGGCGCCGAAACGGGAGGCGAGATCGCGGGCGCGGTCGAAGGTGCGACTGACGACGGTGATGCGAGCGAGACCGCGGACGTGGAGGGCGTGGACGGCGGCGGCAGCCATTTCTCCAGCGCCGACGACGACGGCGTCGAGATTTTCAAAGTCGCCGAGGTGCTCCCCGGCGAGGACGGCGCCGGCATGGGCGATGGAGACGGTGTGACTGCCGATTTCGGTTTCGCGGCGGGCGCGTTTGCCGGTGTGCAGGGCGCTGTCGAACAGGCGGGAGAGGATGGTGCGGGCGGCGCCGACGGAACGGGCGGCGGAGACGGCGTTGGATACCTGGCCGAGGATATGAGGTTCGCCGAGGACCATGGAGTCGAGTCCGCAGGCGACGCGCTGGAGGTGGCGGATGGCGTCGCGCTCGACGCTGAGGTAGATGGCGTCGCGGATGGGGGCGGGGTCGATGCCGCGCATGCGGGAGATCAGGTCGGTGATGCGGTCGGCCAGGAGTTCGGGTTCGGCGGCGACGGCGTAGAGCTCGAGCCGGTTGCAGGTGGAGACGAGGACGGCCTCGTGGGCACCTTCGGCGGTGAGGGCGTTGAGGAGAGTTTCCTGTTCGTGCTCGAGGAGGGCTAGCTTTTCGCGAAGTTCGACGGGGGCGGTGCGGTGGCTGATGCCAATGAGAACGATGGACAGGGGTTCGCCAGGGCCGACGCGCAGTGGGGAGCTCATCGGGGCCGGGCCACGGGAACGCAGCAGGTGTCGGCGCAGATGTCGGCGGCCGGGCCCATGCTGCCGAGGGAACGGCGCGGAGTTTCCGGCCTCTGGCGCTCGATCACCAGTTCACAGATCATTTTTATGAAATCGGGATGGACGCCGACGGTGCCGGCGCGGACGAGATTGATATCCAACTCGCCGGCGAGGGCGCGGGCTTCGGTATCCAGGTCGAATAGGACTTCCATGTGGTCGGAAAGGAATCCGATGGGGGAAAGGATCACGTCGCGAACGCTGTTGGAGGCTAGGGCGCGCAGATGGTCGTTGATGTCGGGCTCCAGCCAGGGCTGGGAGGGGGGGCCGCTGCGACTCTGGTAGACGAGGTCCCAGGCGCCAACGCCGGCTCCGGCGGCGACGAGGGAGGCGGTTTTGCGAAGCTGGGATTCATAGGGGCTGGAAGCGGCCATGCTGAGAGGAATGCTGTGGGCGGTAAACACCAAACGGGCAGCAGAGCGGCGGTCGGGGGGAACGGCGTCAAACGCTTCGCGCACGAGCTCGATGTTGGGTCCGATGAAACCGGGATGATTGAAGAAGGCGCGGAGCCGGTGGACTTCCGGAGCGTCGGGGCCTGCCTGCTGGCGGGCGTCTTGGATGTTCTCCATGTACTGGCGACAACCGGGGTAGGAGCCGTAGGCGGAGGTGAAGAAAGCAAGAGCGTTGCTGATGCCGTCGGAGGCCATCCGCGCGAGGGTGTCGGGCAAGGTGGGATGCCAGTTGCGGTTGCCCCAGTAGACGGGAAGGTCGAGGTTGAAATCGCGGAGGTCGTCACGCAGGGCGGAGATGAGGGCGCGATTGTGTCCGTTGATGGGACTGACGCCGCCGAATTGCTCGTAGTGCGCGGCGACCTCGCGCATGCGCTCGGGGGGGACGTTGCGGCCACGGAGGACGTTGCGCAGGAAGGGCTCGACATCGGCCATGCCATCGGGCCCGCCGAAGGAGACGATGAGGATGGCGTCGTAGTCGAGGCGAGTTGGGGCGGTGGCGGTGGCGAGGGTGGGATGGATGGTGGCGGAGCTCATCGGGCGGCTCCGACGAGAGCGCGGGTGGCGGGGCGGGAGGCGATGTGGATGACGCCATCCCGGATTTCGATGGGGTAGGTCTCGACGGGAGCGGAGGCGATGCCCTCGACGACTGCACCGGTGGTGAGGTCGAAGATGGCGTGATGCCAGGGGCAGGCGAGGGTACAGCGGTCGCCGTCGATATTAAGTTCGCCTTCGCCGAGAGGTCCGCGGGCGTGCGAGCAACGGTTGGAAATGCCGTAAAAGTCACCGGCGGCGTTGACGACGACGACCTGGCGGTTGTTGGCGACGATGACGCGGCGGCGGCCGGGGGCCAGGTCCGCGACGGCGCAGACTTCGATCCATTCGTCACCTTCGGCCCGGGACCCGTATTCGTGGGCTATGGGAGGGCCGGCGAGGGTGTCGAGCGCTTCGGCCAATCCCATGCCGGTGGCGGTGTAGAGGGGAGTGTCGCTGAGGGTGAAGCTGCTGGTCTCGGTTTCGCGTAGCTCCTGGACGAGATCGAGGAAGTCGGAGGGCTCATCGGTCTCGAAGGCGACGATGAACTCGTAGTCGTCGAGACCGAAGCAGTAGGTAGTGTTGAGCCGGATGCTGGGGTACTTGCGGCCGACGCGGATGTGCTCGTTCATGAGGGTCTGGCGTTCGTCGTGGGGGAGCCGGTACCAATTTCGGGTCTTCACGAACGGGTAGACGAAGAGATAGCGGGCCTCGGAGGGCTCGACGACAAGTTGCTCGTCGGCTTCGTCCTCAAGGACGCAGATGTCGTAGACGGAACGCTTGGTCTGGGAGAAAAGGGACTGGACGAGGGTGAGATAGGAGCCCATTTTAGTGGAGGCGACGGTGGTGGCGACGTCCTGGAAGGCGTCGGGGCTCTCGGCGATCTGCCAGAGGAGGAACTCGGTGTCGGCGCGGGTGCCGATGAGGCTGTATGGACGGACGATCATGCGCCGCTGGATGGAACTGATGGCGGCGATGAGGGCGCGTTTCTGGTCGGCGCGCTCGTCGGGATCGAGTCGTCGCCAGAGCGGGTCTAGCTTGTAGAAGGCGAAGCGGACGTACTGCCGGCCGGCGGCGGGCGATTCAGGAGTTTCTGAGTTATTGGTCGATTTTTGCATGTAAATGGATAGATTTTGCGCTGGGCGGCTCTCATTCTAAGGCGGCAAGCGGTATAGCGGCAGGTAGATTTGTACAGTATTACCTCAATGGGGTGCAAGCGGGCTGTACCGCTCCATACATGAAGGGAGGAAGGTGGAGAAAAAGGGGCGGTCGGGGAGGCCGGGGCCTAAAGCTCCAGGATGTCGGCGTAGACGAGGCGTCGCACGGTCTTGTTCTCGGTGGCGCGGTGGGTTTCGAAGAGCTCGTCGACCATAGCGACGATGTCGTCGGTGAGCGGGTCGAGCATCAGCGCCTGATAGATGGGGTCGCGGGAGCCGGAGAACAGGCTGGCGACGGCGAGCTCGTGGACGTTGACGTTGGTGCGGTTAAGGGCGGCAATCTGTCAGGACCGGCCCTCACGGACGGCCATCAATTTCATGGAGGCGCAACGTGCCTCAATGTGCGGCGAAATCGAAGCGGCCCGGTGAGCGCTGCCATCGCCAGCTGCGGCATGGTATGCAAGTGTGCCGTACGCAGGGGAGCAATACTCCGCGTTCCGTGGCATCACCCCACCTGAACCACTGTCGTTAGTCAAGGCAACTACTCTCGAAGCTGCTGGAGCGCTATGCGGAGTCGATGACGGAGACTCAGCTGATCGAGCTCCGTGACGATATCACGATCTAGGACGTTCGCATCGCCGAGATGGTTAGCCGTCTGGAATCGGGAGAATCAGAAGGTTCCCGGGAGGAGGCGTGCCATGTTGTCAAGGCGGTCCAAGCCAGTAGGGGGCTGAAGTCTGCCGCGCTGCTAAGAGAGCTGTTCAACATCATTGAGCGGGGCGCCGAGTCGGAGTCATCCTGGTCGGAGATGGGGAAGGTCTTCCAGGACCGGCGTCGGCTGGTCGAATCGGAGCGGAAGCGAATTGCGGAGATGCGACAATACACCACGGCGGAGCAGGCTTTGGCGCTTGCGGAGGAGATCGCCACGCTCATCCGCGAAGCACGTGCATGACCGCCAGGCCGTGATACGGCTTCTGGATGGCATTGACGTACTTCTGGATACGATCCCAAGCCGGTGCCGCAAGAGGGTGACTGAGCGCTCCCAGACCGCCGCCATGAGTCAATTGCGCCTGAATCCGGATGTGTCATGGGAGCGCGGTGCCGGAAACAATTTTGCCGAAGTAGGAATGGCCGGCCAGACACCTCACCGCCTACATCTCAGGCCGTTCGTTGCTCCGGAATCAGCGTAAGGCTTAGTACACACTCTGGTGATACGTCAGGGATCAACCGCGATCACGGCGGGAGTCCCTGCACCATCGAGCCGACTCGTGTCCGATTCTAGGCTCAGCGCCCGAAGTCCGAGTGCACCCGCATCGCAGATCAGGAAAGGGGGCAAGCGGCCCTGGTCAGGGCGCTATGTCACCCACTACCTTCGCCCTGACTCGGAGCGAATTCCCCGGCAAATAGGCCATCGGGAGATCCTCAACTTCGACGGTTTCCAGCGAAGACGCTCTAGCTCCAGCTTCGAGGGCGCGTTCTTCGGCCATGGACGTCGCACGGGCTATGGCCACCTCTCGGTCTAGGTCCTGGAAGACCCGGTCCACCTCCCCACTCACCTGGGCAATGGCGGCGCCCACGGCATTCGCGACGTCGTGATGGTCCACGGTGAGAACCTCGGAGATTCCTGGCAGATCGTCGGGAACGAGAAAAGCGCCACCTCCGACGGCCACAAGAGGCACATCGCCGGCATCGGGCTTCATCCGATCCACGGCCTGCTCGACCATTGTCCGAATGGCTATCAAGGTATCTGCCCTGAGCGATGCTTCCAGCCTGGCGACATTTACCGGATCACCGAGTCGGAGCAGGCCTTCGGCAACCGCGATGTCCGTACACGTGGTATCGGCCCCTCCGAACAGGACCGCTCGAGTGGATAGCTCGTAGCCAACGCTCCCCGGTCCCAACCTGAACGGATTTCCATGAACGATTGTTCCCCCGCCTAGAGGGAGTGAGATCAGGTCGGGCATTCGGAAGAGGCTACGGACACCCCCGATTTCAACGGCGCTGTTTGCTTCACGGGGAAAACCTCTCCGGAGGAATCCGATATCTGTGGTCGTCCCGCCGACATCGATAACGATCGCATCCTGTAGCCCCGAGAGAAATGCTGCACCTCTCATACTATTCGTAGGGCCAGACGCGAAGCAGTACACGGGATAGCGCTCGGCGAATTCTGCAGTCATCACGGTGCCATCGTTCTGAGTTATGAACAGCGGCGCTCTAAGACCACTGTCCGAGAACGCCCTGACATAGGCGTCCACCGTCATCCGGGCCAGGGGCCGCAGGCTCGCGTTGAGAAGCGCCACGTTCTCTCGCGGCAGCAGGCCGATTCGTCCTAGGCGATGCGACAGCGTCACGTCGATTTCCGCGCATACGCCCAGCAGGATCTCCTCCGCGAGTTCCTCGCACTCTGCGGAGAGCGGCGAGAAGACCGACGTGATGGCCACGGACCTCAAGCCGGCTTCGACGATTTGGCCGGCGACGGCCTTCATTCCGTCCAGGTCGAACGGCACCAGCGGACGGCCGTCGTATTCGTGGCCCCCCTCCAGCATGAAGATGCCCGCGCGTACCTTCGCCGCCAGGCGGTCAGGCCAGTCCACGAATGGTTTGAGAAAGGCGGTGGCGGGCAGCCCGATCCTCACTGCCCCCACTGGTTCGAGTCCAAACCCCTGAACCACGGCATTAGTGAAATGGGTGGTGCCGACCATGACCGCGTCCACATCGCGGACGGCTTCTCCTGCTGAGCGGATAAGGCCGCCAACGGCGCCAACTATGCCGGCCGTGACGTCAGGCGTGGTCGGGTTCTTGAATGTAGCCAGGACCCGTCCATTACCCATTAGCACAGCGTCGGTATTCGTTCCCCCTACATCGATGCCAACGACGTTCACCGCTGCGAACCGAGGTGTGGTTGGTAGTCGATGTCGTAGCCGAACGCTCGAGGTCCGGTAAGTTCGATTCCCCGATCGCAGAGTAGAAGCGGTGGCGCCGGTAGCACGATCACCGTCACGCGTTGCCCGTAGCGGATCACCTCGGTACCAATGGCTTCGCCCGTTTCCGTATCCAGCGTGCAGATCAGATCAGGGACCGTCACCAGGGGACGACCGTCTTGACTTGCCACGGAG
>Ga0310121_10004803_pt1 | contig 11790 bp, 9 predicted proteins | sample CB27_Tmax_986_MG_FD_203504 | JGI IMG/M metagenome (GOLD analysis project Ga0310121, IMG submission 203504) | Marine microbial communities from Western Arctic Ocean, Canada - CB27_Tmax_986 | ecosystem: Environmental > Aquatic > Marine > Oceanic | place: Canada: Western Arctic Ocean | collected...
AAGAGGCTTCGTGATGGGAACACCGGAACTCGAAGGTGACCTCGCGATTCGTACGGCTCGCCCGGCAGACGTGGCTTGCCATGACGCGTGATGTCGTCGAGCGTTTGATGCAATAGCTGAAGGTACCGCAGCGTCGGCAACGGACCGGTCATAATATCTTCCGCGCGAGCTGCATCGCCAACGTGTAACTGCTTTGCCGTCCAGGCTGCTTCGACCCAATGTTCCCAGGCTTCTTCGACTCCGGAAACGCAAGCACGCAACAAATGTTGACGCTCGGCAACCGGCAGCCTTACCAACCGTTTCGCGCCCTGCTGGAGATCTTCGATTGCTTGGCGAGTTTGGGTGGTCGTCAAAGGGAGTTTCATTCTTGCCTGCAGTTGGCGAGTGTGTGGTTGGCGTGTCGTGCGGACTGGATACCGCTGCCACGGTAATACCGTAGCGCTACTTCCCCTTGGGCATCGCTGCGATCCATTCCTGAATCAATGCCACCGCTTCGGTCGGCACGAGGTTTCGTGCGACGTTGGGCATGCGAATACTGGGATCTTGCGATCGCATACGGTACAACAGAATCGACTCGTTTGGCTCGCCTGGCACAATGTCATACTCGAGTCCGCCCGAACCGTGCCCTGCTGCTACCGGCGACTTCCATAGCCCAAACTTGCTCGGATCTGACTGGGAATACCGCAAATCGAGCCCTGACGTGCGAGCCGTTCCAAGGGGGCTGTGACAGTGAGCGCAATTGACGTGCAGCCAAGCATGAGCGCGCTGGTCAAGCGATCCGGTTTTCGGCTCGTCTGACACCGGCATGCGATCTCGCTTGTCAGAAGTCGGCAAGTTCACAAGCCACTGCTTGCTCGCAAGATATTCCAGCTGATTCGCTTTCCTGTTGGCAAACACAAAGTCACGATTCATGTTCATCGCGGTCGTGCCGATCGGAACGTAGGCCTTGTTTTGTGAGTGGCAATTCAGGCACTGGTTCGCGTTGGGAATCTCATATCGATTTGACATCTTGCTGCCATCATTATGGATCCACGAAACGTCGACTTCGCCGCCGCCGAGCAATAGCGTTGCCTCCGTCTGCTCGTCATTCCAGCGATACGAATACCCAAACCACTCGTCATCGCGAAGCAATTCGATCCGCGTCTCCAATAATCGCTCTCCTTTCCCTGGATCGGTCCGATCGACGGGATAAGCGAACGTCTTTGCAATCACCGTGCCTGCGGGGAAGTCGAGCGATCCCTGCTGGGCGTATTGAATCGACGTCTTGTCGGGAATACGGATGAAGCGATACTTGGTGGTGTGATCGGAGAATAGTGTTGTGTTGAGCGTGTAGGGAACGACACCCTCGACCGGCTGCTGAGTCGACCCGTTTCCATGGAATAATCCGTATTCCGATAGTTGCTTGGGCGCGGCTCGGTAGGCAAGCACCGCCTGATTGGCTGCGGACGCAGGCGGATCGTGATCTTTCAGTTTGGTTTCGGCTAACGCCGGTCGGGGCTTTGCGTAAGGCGACAGATCACGCGAAGGCCTGTACGTTCCATTTTTGACGTTCTCTGGCGACATGTCAGCAAGTTTGAAATTCACGAAGGTCGCATTGCCGTTATTGACGATCGAATGCCGCAGCGCTGCGGGCATTTTCCCTGCGTCCAACTTCTGCGGATTAACAACTCCATCGTACAAGATGTCTGGCAACGGATTGCCGAGCAGAGCAAGCATTTCGCCCATCGCACCACTTGGTTTCTGGCCGCCTCCTGAAATTAGATTGTCATGAATCGAGACCGCTTCACTGATCGGATCGTAGCTTTTGTCTTTGATTTTTTTGCCAGAGATAAGATAGCTGATGATCGCGATATTGGCTGTTTGATTGTCTTTGATGTCGTTGTTAAATACTTCTACATAGTCAGTTGCCATGATCATCAGCCCGGTTCCCGATGGGACCGTCGCCACGATGTTGCCTGGTGCGGCAAAATTCTTGTGATTGTTGGCGATCGCTTGATTGCGGAACAAGCGAACGTTACGACCCGCCTTCTGTTGCAGTCCTGGCAAGTCGAACACCAGCAATCCGCCCGCGTTATTGGTGGCTACATTGTCATAGACCGCCGCGTCTACCGTATTCTCAATCTCGATGCCAGCAACGTTCCGCTCGGCGCGACATCCGCGCACCACCACACCACGACTCTGACCAACGTAGATTCCAGCATCCGACGCGCCGATCGCGACGCAAGAATCGATCAATACGTTGCTGCACTGGACGGGATACAAACCATACGCACCATTGCTCGACTTCGCTGCGCCTGTCCACTCGGTTCGCACGTCGCGAAAGGTCACGTTGCGGGCACCAAGTACCTTGATGGCGTTGCCTGCCGTATCCTCGATCGCCAGGCGTTCAACTACGAAGTTGTTGCCGGTCGCTTCGATGCCCTGCCCACCCGACAGCTGACCCTTAAAGCTGAGCGTTGTCTTGTTGGATCCTTGCCCGCGCAGGGTGATGTTATCGGTTGCGATGTCGATCTGTCGGCCTAGCTCGAAATGCCCTGCGGCGAATTCAATGACATCGCCCGGCACGGCCTGGATCAACAACTCCTGGAGTCGATACTGCAATTCCGTGCTTGGACTTAATCGATAGACACGTGGTTTGATCGGCTCGCCCGATTGGGCGAGCAATGGCGCGCCGAGCAATACGGCCGCAAGTGTGAGTGGAATCAAAAGTCGCTGCATCGACGAGCCTGTTGTTGAGAAACTGGCAAACAGAGTTTGCCATTGTAAACCATTGAATGCCATTCTCCTACCGAGCCGATAAGAAATCCGGATCGACAGCAACAGATGAGAACTGCAGTAAAGGCATCTCCCGCGCCGACCGTGTCGCGGACGGTGGTCGGGATGCCCGGCTGGTCAATCGTTTCGGCGGTGGAAACGAGAATCGCTCCCTTCGCCTCTCGTGTCATCACCACCAGGTCGAGCCGATAACGCTCCAGCAAGCCGCGTAGTCTGCCTGCGTGATCACTTCCTGCGTCGACTTCGCAGGCTGCCCCGACCTCGTCCAGCTCGTCGTCGCTAAGCTTCAGAATGCTTGCGGATTCGCTACAGGTAAAATGCCGTTCCTCTCTTGAATCATCATTTCCTCCCCTTAGAATTGGTACGCAAGGAACGTTTGAATTGGGCCAGCGATTTGCCGATTCGATTGCTACCGCCCTCGAGCGTAAGGGAGGCCAAGTCCCACAAGTCATCGCCCTGGGGCCTGAAGCCAATGTTACCGTTTACTTGCCAGCTGCAGCGGAGTCGACTGGCAGGGCCATCGTCATCTGTCCGGGTGGCGGCTATGGTGGGATCTGTACGGACACCGAGGGCACGCCCATTGCCAAACATCTGATCGCACGTGGCATCGCTGGCATCGTCCTTAAATACCGTCTGCCCAAAGGCCAGCACCAGCTGCCGGGCGAAGACGCACGGGCGGCGATTTGCCTCGTGCGGCAGCGTGCAAAGGAATGGCGTATTGATCCTGCAAAGACTGGGATTTGGGGGTTCTCGGCGGGAGGACATCTCGCCGCCACCACCGGCACGCTAGCGCGTGGCGACCAGCAACCGAACTTTCAGATTCTTTTTTATCCTGTGATTTCGATGCGAGAGGGTTTGACCCATCAAGGCTCACGCCAGAACCTACTGGGCGACAAACCAGCCGAGGAGCTGGTCGACCGTTATTCGTTAGAAATGCAAATCACCAAAGAAACCGTACCGACTTTTATTTTGCACGCGTCTTCCGACACAGTTGTCGATCCGCGCAACAGCCTGCGGTACTACCAAGCTTTACTAAAGCACCACGTTTCGGCGGTAATGCACCTTTATCAACACGGCGGACATGGTCCCAATGCGTTCAAGCAAAACCCCTCTTGGGAGCGGGCGCTGGACGACTGGTTATCGGAGCGCTAGTCTCTATTTGTTGGCAACCAGCTAATTTCTGGCCGGCTGTTTCCGCAGTTCGCGCAAACGTGCCTGGCGCCATTTTGTCAGACGATCTGGCTCGCCTTGGAAGAAGGAATTGTCTGGATTCCACGGAGGCATAGCGTCGAGCGTTTTTTGCAGGCTTTGCCGTGCTGTCTTAATCTCGTCATTTGCGTCAACCAGACCGATCGGGTGCTCTTCTTTAAGCATCGGACTGGTCCACCGTAACATCGTGATCGTAGGCCCACATGCAAGTTTCATCGAAACCGCAATCATCCGGATAGGAACCGGTGCCGTCTTTGGTGCCCGTTGACCCTCCTCCGCCAGTCAATTGCCACTTGCCAGCGATCGCCGTTTTGTATCCGGCGTTTTTCATCAAAGTACCGAACGTGATCTCGGTCTTTTCGAGTTTTCCGAACTTCGTGTAGTTTCGTGCGTTGCTGCGCCGAGTCATGATCTTATTGCGCGAAGGCGTACACAACGGCTGAGAATAGCAATGGGTGAACTGCATCCCCTGGCGGGAGAGCGTGTTGAACAACGGCGTTTGGAAACTTGTGCCGCCGCAGCACTCGATGCTCTCTCTGCCCAGGTCGTCGGCCAAGATCAAGAGGCATTCGTTCCGATCTCCTTGAAAGCGTCTCCGGTAGAGATCGAGCTGCCCAATGGAGGTGTTTTCCGAACGCGAGAACTGGAGTACCAGCGGCCGAAGCTAGAAGCTCACATTCACGTGCGCCCGTAGTACGCTTGCCGTCGCTGCAAGGTCGGCGTCTCCGCCACTCCGCTCCCGTCGTGGCCGATACCAGGTGGCATTGCCGGACCTGGCCTGATCACGGAAGTTGTGGTCGGCAAGTTTGGCGATCAGCTTTGGAGCGCCCGCAGCAGCAGCCGGCAAGCAGTGATCGCAGCCGACTCATCGATGCGGCGATTGCCTTGGCGTGGGCAGGTGATAGCTCCGTCGAAGCGGTGCAGCTGGCGGTGGAAGAAGAACCATTCGCAGCGACATCTGACAACGCCAATGACGAAGTCAAGATACGGCGGCGACCGCACCCTTTGGGGTGCCTGCCATGGGTGTGTAAGGTGCGTCTTCGAAAGGGCCCGGCGCGCCAGAGCGGCGATCGCCGGGCTGATTCCCTTCGAAACACTCTGAGGCGCTCGGCGTCTAGCGGACCTTTCTGAAGCGACCTACCGCTATTGCCGTGGCACCGAGAGCCATGAGCAGCAAACTTGCCGGTTCAGGAACTGCTGAGATGGCTGCGGCTGGTGATAGCGAAATTCCGCGTCCGAATTCACTCGAGAACTGGCCGAATTCGTCGGAGCTAAAGGCAGCACCGTAACCGCGCTGCATGTTGAGAAAATCGGCGCCATTAACGATACCGTCGATGTTGGTATCGCCAGGACCAGCGACTTCGAGCGAGTAGGAATGGAGTTGAGCGGTCATCACCGATTCGTAGGCCTGCTGCTGCGGGTTGTAAACCAGCAGATCCATTTGACCGCCGTGAATGACGCCGTCACCGGCAAAACTCTGCTCAACGGTGTAGGCGTCACGGGAAATCGCCTCCAGTTTTTCCACGTCAAACTCGATACTCGTGCGGAGCAAACCAACCTTGGCCTCGAAGCCCAGTTGCAAGTCACCTAGCTCTTTGATGAATCCGATCGTTTCATATATTCCCGAAGTGGGACACGAAAGGCAGTAGGGACCAGGTACGGGAGGAAACGGAATGGGGAGAGGAGGGACGACAGGGCCAATCGGTGGATTGGGATTCGGCGTGTAACCAGCGAGGCTGCCGAACCAGTCGGGAAGCATTGGAACAGGTACTGGATTCAAGCCTGTTTCGACAGTCCATACGAACGGCTTCACCGGCGTTGGCGTTGGATCCTGATACCGCCGCCCCAGCAGCGCCGCGACTTCCCGCGCCTGGTTGGCATCGAGAATCGCTGGCCCGGCTGCCTCAATGCGATGCGCCCATGGATGAAGCGCAAACCCGGCACCTGTTAAGCTTGGCCCCAGGTCATCGTGCACGGTGACCGAACCGGTGAGTATCGATTGGCTCTCGTCAACGTCAAACTCCGTAATCAACTGCGTCGGGAGTAGCCCGGCTGAGCATATCGGCGTCAGGCAAAAGAGCAAAACTGCACCGCAATACGATATCCAAGAAGTCTTCATGATAGTCTCCGATAGAGTTAGGGAAGGTTTTGGGGATAGGAACGGGAAAATCCAACAGTCTCTGTGCAGGGGTGGCCGGCGCGCGGTCGCTTCCTCCTTTCTCACCCAGTAAGTGGCTCGGAACGAGAGTCGGTCGAGAGATCTCGCAAATCATCGCTCCACACTCATAAGCAACAACTGCGGCCGCCGCGCTCGTCAGAAGCAGAAAAAAGTCAGTCGGAAAAAGGGGATCCCGTAAAAGTGGTCTGGAATGACGACCCTGGCTGGTTGTAGGCTGCCGCAACTGACGTAAAAATAGAGGCGGAAAGGCCTTTCCCCAAAGAAGGGGGGTCGGCCACATTTGCCGAAACGCGAAAAAAGACTCCTCTCATGAACGCTCCGTTGACGGAAACGGCCCTGATTGCTGCCGCCCAAACAGGCGATCGTGCCGCGTTAGGAGAATTGCTCATCATGCACACCGATGCATTAACACGACGCTTGGCTCCCCGTATGCCACGGTCGCTTCAACGGGTGACTTCCGTCGACGATATCTTGCAGCAAACGTTTGCCGACGCGTTTCACGGTGTATCGAGCTTCGAGTCACGCGAGTTGGGTAGCTTCTTAGCTTGGCTACATTCGATCGCTGAGAACCGGCTTCGCAATGCTATCAAAGCGGCGCAAAGAAAAAAGCGAGGTGGTCAGCTCGGTTCCTTCGACCCACCGCCAGGTGCGTTGACCTCGGTCCGCGACTTACTTGGTCAAGTTGCAGGAGATGGCGCAACCGCCAGCGTCGATGCGCTGCGAGGCGAGGCGAATCGTGCGCTGAATGTAGCGATCGCCGAATTGCCGGAGGACTATCGCCAAGTAATTCGACTACGCTATTTCGACTGCTTGTCGATCGACGAGACGGCAGTGGCAATGAGCCGCACTCCGGCATCCGTCCGCTCATTAACGGACCGCGCGAAGAAACGTTTGCGTGAAATGATCGCCAGGCTCTCGCATTGATGGGAAACTCGCTTCTATGATCGATCGGCCAACGTCTCGCCCAACCGATGCGGACGCTCAGCAAACTGCCAAACGGGACCCGGCACCAAAAACAGCTGGGCCGAATTCCGAACGAAATGCTTCAGTTGAGACACCCGATGCGAGCGCGGAGCGAGAAACCGTCGATATCGTTCTCGGCGGTGCAGCGACCCCTACTGGTTTGCACATCCGCTGCCCCCATTGTTGCAACCAAGTCGAGTTTCTCGAAGAGCATGAACAGAGCGACATTACCTGCGGCACCTGTGGTAGCGTCTTCAGTATCATCAGCTCCGATGCAAACACGCGGCACGCTTCAGCATTGCGAACCGTGGGCCACTTCGAGCTGGTCACCCGGTTGGGAATTGGTAGTTTTGGCTCGGTGTGGAAGGCGTACGATTCCAAACTCGATCGGACAGTCGCTGTAAAAATCCCCCGTCGCGGCCAACTCGATGCGATGGAAGAAACGCAGTTTCTACGCGAAGCACGAGTAGCCGCTCAGCTATCGCATCGACATATCGTCAGTGTCCACGAAGTAGGGCGCGAGGGCGATACGCTCTATATTGTCAGTGATTTCATACGCGGCGTCACACTATCGGAGCTGTTAACGGCGCGAGCTCGTACGACTCGGGAGGCGTTAGCGCTGTGTCTGAAAATTGCCGAGGCACTCGATCATGCACACGAACGAGGCGTCGTACACCGTGATCTCAAGCCGTCGAATATTATGATCGACGAGCAAAGCGAGCCCTATCTTACGGACTTCGGTCTAGCCAAACGCGACACGGGTGAGTTGACGATGACTGCCGACGGACAAATTCTCGGCACGCCCGCCTACATGTCCCCCGAGCAGGCAGCCGGCGCTGCCCACCACGTCGACCGACGTACCGACGTCTATTCGCTTGGCGTTGTGCTCTTCGAATTACTCACGGGTGAACTTCCGTTTCGAGGCAGCGCTCAGATGCAGATCCATCAACGGCTTACCGAGCACCCGCCCAGCCCACGGTCGCTCAATCGGCTGCTGCCGCTCGACCTGGCGACCATTTGCCTAAAATGCATCCAACGCGATCCTAACCATCGCTATCACTCTGCCGCTGCGCTGGTTGCTGACTTGAATCGGTTTTCCGCTGGCAAACCGATTCGCGCCCGGCCGATCTCACGTATCGAACGAACGATTCGCTGGACCCAACGTCATCCCTGGCCGGCCACCGTCGCGGCACTGGTGACGATACTTGCCATTGGAGGGCCGCTCGCAGCGCTACGCATCGACGCGCTGCGCCGAGAGTCAGACGACCTGGTCGATCAGAAACAACGATTGATTGAAAATCGCGACGAAAAAATAGCGATCGCGGCCGACGAGGTTAACAGCTTGCGTGACGGAAACACTCGCTTGCGACGAGAACTCGGAGTTTGGGAAGGGGGCGCCGACTTCAACGCGTTCTGGCCACCCTACGAGAAGCCGCCAGCCTTCGAGCAAGTGGTACAAGTCTTAGTCTCTGACCCGATCTATGGAGAGCAGATGCTTGCGGCTGCCGCTAGTGCCGAACCACGAGCATTAGTCGAGATTGCACTGGGGACGTGTCACGAGTCAATCGGCCAGCATGACCAAGCACGCCAACATTACCATGCCGCGGAGAAACTACTCACCGACTTGGCGAATAGACGCACGAAACAGCCCCGCTACTCACGTGCACTGGCCGACTGTCAATTGCGGCTTGCGAAGCTGACGTTTGCTGACGATTCTGCTTCCGCCGTGGAGTACTTGCGAAACGCGGAATTGATTCAGCGTCGCTTGTCAGCAAACAACCGGCACCCGGAGTTGCAAGCGTCCCTACTCGATACGGAGATTCGATTGACGATTGCCTTGGGACGACAGGCAGCCAGCGACAGCTTTGTCCAGGCAGAACGAATCCACCGTCAGCTATCCGAAAACAAGCCTGCGACGCCCCGCGCGTTCTACGAATTGGCCTGTTTTCTCAGTGGTCGCCCACCATTGATGGTCGCGCCGGAAGCAGGCGACTAGTGTTCTCCCCCGGCAATTGTCCCTTGTTGCTGATAGAGGATGAAATCAGCCGTCTCCGACACAAATACAACGTGACCATCCGCATAGCAAAACTGCGCTCCGCCCGGATGCTCGCTAGAGAATGCACGATGATTGCGAAACTGTGGCGTCTGGTCGTCATTGATGCGATGGCGTATATTTCGTGAAGATTCACTGGCGATCTCTCGAGCTGCGGGAGTTCCTATCCATATGGCGCCGACCCACCAACCCTCATAGACGTTGGTTTGCTCGCCGACGATGAAAGTGTGCGCCGAGCCGTCCGTCAGCCGCGATAGACTCGTTTTGCTGTCAGGGAAGAGTACGCCGTTGGCGTAGATATCGCCGTACCGAGACGAGATCAGCGGTATACCACCCAAGTCAAACGCACCAGAAACCCCGGTATAATTCGTCGTCGTAATGTTGGGCTCATCGCTCGGGCAGCGATAAGTCGAGATGACCGGCAGCCGCGCTTGCGAGACACCTCCATCCGGTTTCGGACCGAGAGCATCGAACAGGGCATTTTGGTCCAAGAATGGGAGCACCAAGCCCCGCCAACTCACCCCGATCTGAATCTTGCGGTCATGAAGCCGCGCACCGGGCGGGAATTCTCCGCGCTGCTCATGATGTCCCTGAAGCGCCAGTCCGACTTGGTGGAGGTTATTGGCACATTCGACACGTCGCGCTGCCTCCCGCGCCGCCTGCACTGCAGGCAGCAATAGCGCGATCAACACGCTAAGTATTGCCACGACGGTGAGCAGCTCGATGAGCGTGAATGCCCTAACGCCGAAACGTACGTACGTATAGCGCCTGCAATCAATAAACATCGAACTTGGATTGTTGGTATAAGGCGGCATGTCAGGCTGCTCAAAGGCGTCGACGATTCACATGCACCGGGCGACAACAAAGGACCCATAGGCTGGCAACGATTACGAACGTTACGGTTCCGGGTTCTGGGACGGATTGCTGCGCGGCCAAGATTGCTTCTGCAATCGCCCCCGGCGGCATCCCCACAGCGTCGGAAAAACCGCTGATGTCGTTGAAGTTGAAATCGCCGTCATCGTTCATATCACCAAGACTGGAGACGAATGGCACCGGTATGTCGAGCGACATTGGTTCCGACATCGCCAGCTCCGACATCGCCCAATCCATCCAGGCCGTGCCATCAACTAGGGCAAGTGCAAACAAGTTCACGTCATCGGAATCGGTGATTCCGTCGAGATCCATGTCACCGGTTGAAAAGAACGTGACTGAGGATTGGGTTCGAAGTACGCCTTCTTTCAAAACATTTCTTAGCGTGAAAACTCCAGCTTGGTTCGCGGGGACGCCCTCGAAATTCAACAAGAAAGTTGGTTCAAATTGGAATTCCGCAGCAAAAGCGAATGGCACCTCAACGCCCAACGGCAGGACAGCCCCGGTCCGATCAATGGTCAAGAGATTTCCCAATTGGACTTTTCCCGTAACGTCCAATTGGTCGAACTCGCCTACGCCAATGCCTTCGATCTCGATCTCCAATTCCCCCTGGTCGAGTTGGAAAATATCTCCGTCCACGGTGAAGGTGCCGGTACGGTCTGTCAGATCGCCGGGCGTGAGCAGACCATCATTCGTGACATTGCCAACAAGATTGCCAGACCCTGACAGCTGCCCCAGCTGCCCCAGCTGCTCGTTACGCCGGATCACGGTTGAGCCCGTCACAACAAGACCAAATGGGGCGTCGATCACGACCTCGCCAGCGGTGATGTCCAAGTCCACGATTGGCGGCACTTGATTGTCGATGATGGCCGTGCCGCCATTGTCGATCAGAGCAGAATCACCGAAGAAGGAATCGGGAACATGATCATTCGGATTCCAGTTGGCGGGTTTCGTCCAAGAATTATCCCCACTCCCTTGCCACATGCTGACCTGCTGTGCTTTGACCTGTGAGGAAGCGAAGCTGCTTGCCGCCAAAAAAGCTAGCACGACCGCAAGCCTCCTGCGGGGACAGAGGCGAAAATCTCGGCGGACTCTGTTGAGCAGAAGTAGAAAAACGGTGACTGCAACCAGCGAAAGCGTTGCCGGTTCGGGTACGACGGACTTACTTGACGCGGCCAAGCCAGGGCGCGTGAGTCCCACGCTGACCATATCCCGCTGTAGTGCCAAGAAGTCGGCTCCATCGGTGTCGCCGTCAAAATCGGCGTCTCCATGGCGACAGTCTACCGGCAGCAATGGGTTGCCATAGTTTGTCCGCCAGTTACTGAAGTTGGCAGGAACACTATGAACCGTCAGCACGGCAGTAGAAAAAACCGCGCTCGTGTTAATGCTGCTGCTAATATCGCCGCTGCCTGCGCTGAGGCTGATGATCGTCGTCGTGTTGGTGCCGGTCGTTGCCAACCTTACTTTCGCCGTCAGCAAGAGCCCTCTCGAAGCCAAGCCAGCAAACGACTCTAAAGGAAAGAGAGAGAAACCTTTGATGCCATTTATGCGATCTGGCACGGCCAGAATATCGACCGCCGGAAGGGCTGGCGTAGTCATTGGCGTGGGAGTCGAATCAATCGCAAACTGAAAATTATCGCCAGCCATGCTGGGATTGAGCACCGCGGCAAAATTCCGTTGGATTTCCGTCAAATCTATTTCAGGAGTTGCTTGAAAGCGATACCGATGAATCGGGCGAGCC
>Ga0310121_10004804_pt1 | contig 11789 bp, 10 predicted proteins | sample CB27_Tmax_986_MG_FD_203504 | JGI IMG/M metagenome (GOLD analysis project Ga0310121, IMG submission 203504) | Marine microbial communities from Western Arctic Ocean, Canada - CB27_Tmax_986 | ecosystem: Environmental > Aquatic > Marine > Oceanic | place: Canada: Western Arctic Ocean | collected...
CCCTGCCGGACCTTCTCGAGCAGAAAATGATTCGAGGTGACCTGCACGCCCACTCCATTGCATCGGACGGTCATGACTCGATCGAAGAGATTGCGCGTAGCGCGAAAGAGATGGGGTACGAGTACGTCGGGGTCACCGATCACTCGAAGCGACTGACCATTGCGAACGGCCTGGACGAACTCCGACTTGCCAGGCAAATCGACGAAATCGACACCCTCAATGACAGCGGCCCAGGTATCCACATTTTTAAGAGCATTGAAGTGGATATTCTCGAAGACGGCGCCCTGGACCTGTCCGACGAGATCCTCCAGCGGCTCGATTATGTTATCGCCTCGGTCCACTCGTTATTCAATCTGAGCCGGGAGCAACAGACGAAACGAGTGCTGCGGGCCATGGACAGCAAATTCTTTTCCATTCTCGGGCACCCTACCGGCCGGCTTCTTTTGTCGCGTGAACCGTACGAAATCGATATTCCCCGGGTTATCGGGCACGCGAAGCAGAGGGGCTGTTTTCTGGAGCTGAACGCGAATCCGAACCGGCTGGACCTTCACGACGTGCATTGCCGCGCGGCGGCGGAAGCGGGGGTGCTGATTGCCGTCAACACCGATGCGCACCGGATGCGCCATTTTTCGTTCATGAGGTACGGCGTTGGGCAGGCCCGCCGGGGCTGGCTCCGCAAAAGTGATGTGCTGAATACTCGCTCGCTTGTTGAGTTACAGAAACTGCTAAAAGAGACCAGGCATTGATTTTTACCCCCAGTAGGCCTTAATATCCCCCCCGGTTTTCAAAAGGAAGGATCGAATCATGAAGTTCAGTAGAGTGTTTGTTGTCGCCGTTGCCGCTGCAATCGGCAGTTTTGCATGCTCCAGTGTTGGCGAGGCGCAGGCCGGAAAAGGCGAAAAACTGGTTGTTTTGGTGAATGTGGGCGGGGTCGACGCGGAACTCTTCAAACGCGTGGCAGGCCATATTGAGCGCAACCTCTACACCAAGCCGTCCATCGCAAAGCCTCGCGATGCCGTGGGAGCAAAGGATCTGAAAGACGAAATGGAAGCTCTCAAGGATCTGGTGGGTCCCGATACGCACTGCGTAATTGGGGTCATCATGGCGAATGACGAGGTTGCGCACTACATGGAGTCATTTCCTACCTACAGAATCGGGTTTGTCAACGCGGCCGGGATGAAGCCCGCGGAGGACGATGCGGAAAAATACGGTCGTCGGGTCGAAAAAGATGCGATCGCGGCAGTCGGACTTCTCTCCGGGCTGAGCGATTGCCCGATGCCCCGGTGCGCATTGTGGCACTACAAGGACGACGCGGGACTGGACCGTAAGGGCCGAGGTCTTTGTCCGCCGGATCTTAAAAGATGGCTTAAAATCCACCACGACCATGGGCTGGAAGGCGCACCGGATTTGAACAAGCCCTCAAACCCTTGAGGCACGACCTGGGAAATTGCTTGATTTACGTACAATTCGCGACCATGCCGCTGCAATCGGCGAGCGGCTGGGAACCAAAGTTTCCGATGCCGACGTCACCGGTGTGCTCGCCGTCGATCGCCGCCGCCGCGATTTGGTCGCGGAAGTGGAGTCTTTAAAGAATCAACGCAACGTTGCCTCCAAAGAGTTGGGGCGAAAGAAGAAGAATGGCGAGGACACCGCCGGCGACCAGGTCACGTTGCGAGAGTTGGGCGACCGGATCAAGGATCTGGACCAGGAAGTGCGCGACGTGGAGGTGACTCTCAATGATGCGCTTTTGCGGCTGCCCAATCTTCCGCACGAGTCGGCGCCGGTTGGTTCGGGGGAAGCAGACAACCTCCTCATCCGCACGCACGGTTCACCGGGGGAATTCGATTTTGAACCCAAGCCTCACTGGGACATCGGGGAGGCATTGGGAATCCTCGATTTCGAGCGCGCTGCCCGCATGTCCGGATCCGGGTTCGCCATGCTGATGGGTGAAGGGGCGCGTCTTCAACGCGCCCTGATTCGATTCATGCTCGATGTGCACACGCGCGAGCATGGATATCTTGAAGTTGCGCCTCCCTATCTCGTCAACGATGCGGCGATGACCGGCACGGGCCAGTTGCCGAAGATGGCGGAGGATATGTACCGGGCCGACGCGGATGGCCTGTGGTTAATCCCTACCGCGGAAGTGCCGGTCACGAACTACTACAGGGAAGAGGTCATCGACGATCCGCTTCCTGTCTATTTGACCGCCCATACCCCTTGTTTCCGCCGGGAAGCCGGAGCCGCGGGCCGGGACACCCGTGGGATGATTCGCGTCCACCAGTTCGAGAAAGTGGAGATGGTGAAGTTTGTGGATCCTGAAAGCTCGTACCGGGAACTGGAGACGCTGGTGGCGGATGCCGAGGATATTCTTCAGCGCCTTGGGCTGTGTTATCGGGTGGTCGAACTTTGCACATCCGATCTCAGTTTTGCCGCCGCCAAATGCTATGATATCGAACTGTGGGCCGCCGGACAGCAACGTTGGCTCGAAGTGTCGTCGTGCAGCAATTTCGAAGATTTTCAGGCCCGTCGGGCGAACATCCGGTTTCGTGATGAGAGCGGGAAGACAAAGTTCGTCCACACGCTGAACGGTTCCGGGGTGGCATTGCCGCGATTGATCGTGGCGATTCTCGAAAATTTTCAGCAGGCAGACGGCTCCGTCGTTATCCCTGAGGCGATCCGGCATTACATGGATGGCCAGCAACGGATCGGGTGAAGCGGGTACCTGCTCATTCCCGGGCCGATTGCTGCGTTTAGGGAGCCTCGTGGAACACAAACTGGTTTCAACGGTAGCGGAGACGATTCAGGGCCGCGGCCTGGCGAATCGGGGCGACAGGCTTTTGCTGGCGGTTTCAGGTGGTGCCGATTCGGTCTGTATGCTGCGCGCCATGCTGTTATTGAGGGATCGCCTCGCGGTGTCTCTATCCGTGGCGCATCTCGATCATGGAATTCGTCCGGATTCCGATGCGGATGCCAGGTTTGTCCGGTGTCTGTGCTCCGCTGTCGATGTGCCCTGCTACGTGGAGCGGGTCGATGCAGTGCGCCGGGCGACGGAAGCCGGGCTTTCCCTGGAAACTGCTGCCCGGAATCTTCGGTATGACTTCCTGATCCGGACCGCAAGGGAGCATCAAGTCAACGTCATTGCCACCGCCCATACGCGGGACGACCAGGCGGAAACAATGCTCTTTAGACTCGTACGTGGCAGCGGGCCCCGGGGCCTCTCCGGAATTCCGTATCGGCGCGAGCGGGATGGGGTTCGTATCGTGCGTCCCCTGCTGGACAATCGTCGGGAGCAGGTTGTCGATTTCCTGAATGGAATTCGTCAATCGTGGCGTGAAGATCCCTCGAACGAGGATCCGCGGCACACGCGAAACCGGATTCGCAACCAGGTAATCCCCTATCTGGAGGAGAATCTGAATCCATCGGTGCGTGAGGCGTTGGTTCGGACGGCAGCAATTCTTTCAGAGGAAGATCGGTGGCTCGAATCACTGACCGGCGAGGCTCTTGGCCGGTGTGCCGCGTCCGGCGGCGGGGGGGCATTGGATCCGGCGCTGCTGCAGACGCTCGATCCCGCTCTATTGCGGCGGGTTCTTCACCGATGGATGCGGGAGAAAGGGATCCCCATGGGCCAGGTCGATTTTGACACCTTGGAATCCGCATCCGCGCTGGTCGGTCGTCCATCCGGAACGTCCCCGATCGGCGCAGGCTGGGTGATTCAGCGGACCCCATCTAGGTTGGATCTGGTCAGGCCTGACGATACGGTTGCGCCAATTCCGTTTCGTGTTCGAGTGAACGTTCCCGGCCGGACCGTTATCGAATCGTTAGGTCTTCAGGTGGATGTGAGTTATGATTCCGGATTCGAGCGAACCGAGTCCGAGGGGATCGGAATGTATCCGGTCAGCGGATGGATCGACCGCGATTCGGTAGGGTCCGATGAGGTCTTTCTTCGAAGTTGGGAACCGGGAGATCGCACGGAGCCGGTGGGTATGTCCGGATCCGTCAAACTGCAGAATCTATTCGTTGATCGGAAGATTCCCCGGGAGGCGCGTATTCTGGTCCCGCTGCTCGAGTGTAGAGGCCAGATTGCGTGGATTCCAGGGTACCGTGTAGACAGAAGGTGGTCGGTTCAAGGGCAGGATACACCGTCCTTGAGGTTTCTAGTGAAGATGGCGTAGGGGTTGCTCAGCAGATTTCGAATCAAATTCGCCAGAAATAGCGTTGTTTTTTTGAACATCATGGAATATCTTGGTATTAGTATAGATTGGGTCGTCCGATCCGAAGGAAAGTCCGCACAATGAGTTCGCAGAATGTCGACAATGAGCGGAAGGAAAGCGCCACGAATCAGAAAATGCCCCTCAAGGGCCTGATGGTTTGGCTCCTCCTCCTCGCGCTCTTCATAGCCATGTACAATGTTCTCCCGCAGGGGCGGGAGAAGTACCCCACGATCAATTTGATCCCTGACTTCGTGGATCACGTCGAAAACGGCGAGATTCGCAATTGCGAAATCGTCGCGGAGATGACGGGGGTTCGCTATGTCAGGGGCGAATTGATGACCTCGGATCCTGAGTCCGGGAAACCTCGCCGATTCAAAGCCTACTTCCTCGAGTCGTTTGATGTCGTGGGGCTGCTCAACGAGAACAACGTTGAAGCTACCCCGATCGCGGAAGTCAAATATCAGAGTCCGATCCTCTATTCGCTGCTTACGGGATTGGTTCCGATTCTTCTGATCCTCGGTCTTCTCTATTTTCTCTTTATCCGCCAGATGCGGATTGCAGGCAAAGGTGCCATGAATTTCGGAAAGAGCCGCGCCAAGCTCCTCAATCGCAATCGAAAGCAGATTACCTTCACGGACGTAGCCGGCGTCGAGGAGGCCAAGGAGGAAGTACAGGAGATTGTGGAGTTTCTGAAGGATCCGAAGAGATTTCAGCGCCTCGGCGGGCGTATTCCGAAAGGAGTTCTCCTGGTAGGTCCGCCCGGAACCGGTAAGACATTATTGGCCAAGGCGATCGCTGGAGAGGCGCAGGTTCCCTTTTTCAGCATCAGCGGGTCGGATTTCGTGGAGATGTTCGTCGGGGTTGGCGCATCCCGGGTTCGGGACATGTTCGAGCAGGGGAAGAAGAATGCGCCCTGCATCATTTTCATCGATGAGATCGATGCCGTGGGTCGCAGCCGGTTCAGCGGCGTGGGCGGTGGTCACGATGAGCGGGAGCAAACCCTGAACGCGTTGCTGGTCGAGATGGACGGTTTCGATACCCAGGAGGGTGTCATCATCATCGCGGCAACCAACCGCCCCGACGTCCTTGACAATGCACTCCTTCGCCCCGGCCGATTCGACCGGTCCATTTTCGTAGACCTGCCGACACTGGATGGACGGGAAGAGATCCTCAAAATTCACACGGAACTCGTCAAGTTGAATGAGGCGACGGATTTGCGGCGGGTTGCCCGCGGCACGCCCGGGTTTTCCGGTGCGGATCTGGCGAACCTAGTCAACGAGGCCGCGCTGCTGGCGGCGCGCGGTGACGCCGATGAAGTCAACACAGCGGACTTGGAGGAAGCCCGCGACAAGGTGCGTTGGGGCCGCGAACGGCGAAGCAGGGTACTCGACGATAAAGCACGGGAGTTGACGGCCTATCATGAAGGGGGTCACGCCGTGGTGATGGCGTTGCAGGACCATTCGGAACCGCTGCACAAGGTGACGATTATTCCAAGGGGGCAGTCGCTTGGCTCCACCATGCAGCTGCCCGAAAAGGATTTATACACCGAGAGCAAAAACAGGCTTCAGGCGATGCTGGTTGCCTTTATGGGCGGCCGGGCCGCCGAAGAGTTGGTCTTTTCAGACATCACCACCGGGGCGCAGAATGATCTGAAGCAGGCGACGGCGATTGCGCGCAGCATGGTCTGCGAGTGGGGGATGAGTGCGCTGATGGGGCCGCAGTCGTTCGGCAACCGGGAAGAACACCTGTTTCTCGGGCGGGAGATCACCAGGAACAATGATTATAGTGAAGAGACCGCTCGAAAGATCGATTCCGAAGTCGGTCGTCTGCTCAAGGATGCCTATGACCGGGCGATGCAATATTTGAAAACGAATCGCGACAAACTCGATACTATCGCGCAACAGCTTTTGGAGCGAGAAACGTTGGATGGCGACGAGGTCATGGAGATTATGGAGCACGGCCGATTGTTGAAAAAACCCGATCGCGAGAGTGGGATAGCGAATTCCCCGGTGGATGGGGTGTCGGAATCATCGGAATCCGTGGATGATGTGTCCGGAAGAACGAAAGATTACATTCCCCCGCTGTCCGGCGCTCCCGGGCCGGACGCATCGCCCGCGTGACGCTATTTTCGCTCCGGGCAGACCGTCGCGGGTGCGCAATGGCGGCAGCGTTGTATGATTTGGTCGTGTACCGATACCAGGATTGAAATCGGCGATCGCCCGCTGGTCATGGGCATTCTGAATGTTACGCCCGACAGTTTTTCGGACGGCGGAATGTATGACGACGCTGCTGAGGCCGCCGATCACGCCCGGCAGATGATTCAAGACGGCGCGAGTATCGTGGATGTGGGGGGGGAATCGACTCGTCCCGGCGCTGCCGAAGTTTCGGAAGTGGAGGAAATGCGGCGAACGATCCCCGTGGTGGAGGCGATTCGGCGGGACTCGTCCGTAATCATATCCATCGATACCCGCAAGGCCGCGGTCGCGCGTCGGGCAATCGAAGCAGGGGCGTCCATCGTCAACGACGTGTCGGCGATGACCCATGATGCCGAGATGGCGGGGGTGATCGCGGGATCCGGGGCCGGCATCGTGCTCATGCACATGCGGGGAAATCCACGGACGATGCAGAACAGCCCCACGTACGAGGATGTCCTCCGGGAAGTCTGCGACCGGCTGGGCGAGAGGCTGGATGCCTGCAGGAAAGCGGGGATAAACGCCGATCAGACGGTCCTCGATCCGGGGATTGGATTCGGGAAAACCCTCGATCACAACCTCGCTCTTCTCGCTGGGATACCTTCGCTGCGACGTTTGGGACGTCCGGTATTGATCGGGCTGTCGCGCAAGAGCTTTCTGGGACGATTAACCGGTCGTGACGCGGACGAACGCGCGGCGGCAACCATCGCAGGAAATTTCTTTGCCGCGGAGCGCGGGGCAGATATACTCAGAGCCCACGATGTGCGCGAAACAGTCGATGCGATGACTGTATTCAAAGCGTTGCGAACATGGAACGACTGATTGAATTGATGAAAGCAGTGCCGGCCCCCGGAGTGCGCGGGGTGGTGGAGATTTGTGTCCTCGCGGTACTGATTTACTACGTGATCCTTTTTTTTCGTGGGACCGGCGGCGCGGCAGTTCTCATCGGCTTTGTCGGTTTTCTCGCGGCCAGCCTCATGATCACGAGCATATTCAACCTCTACGCGCTGAACTGGCTGCTAAGCAAATTCACGGTAGCTTTCCCATTGGCAGTGCTGATCATTTTTCAACCGGAGATTCGCCGGGCACTGGCTGAACTTGGAAAGGGACCCGCATTCACGACTACTGCGAGTGAGAGCCGGATGATCGAATGCGTGGTCCAGGCCGCCATGATGCTCGCGGACCGGAAAATCGGGGCGCTGGTCGCGATCCAGCGAGAGATCGGAACGCGGTCCATTATCGAGACCGGCACCCGGATAGAGAGCCCGGTGTCGACGGAACTGCTGGCCCAACTCTTCTATCCGAACACTCCGCTGCACGACGGCGGGGTCGTGATTTCCGGGAACACGGTCATGGCTGCCGGATGCCTGTTTCCTCTGTCGCAGCGGGATGGGCTGAGCACGGAGTTAGGGATGAGGCACCGCGCGGGACTGGGAATGAGCGAGGAAACGGATGCGGTCGTGGTTGTTGTATCGGAAGAGACCGGGCAGGTTTCGGTCGCCTACCGTGGGCACCTCAGCCGGGAATTCGGCGAAGACCGTCTTCGCAAACTGTTGATTAAGGTCCTGATGCGCGGCCGGCGCGCGCGTAGCCCGCTGAAGCGGGTGAAGGATCAGTTGGATTTGAGCCCCGAAGGTGTGGCGAAAACCGAAGTACTGACGAAGGAGGAAACGAAATCCCATGCCGGCTAAGGAATCCAAGCTGGGAAAGCGTTTGTTCCGCAATCGAGGAACGAAGGCCGTCGCGGCGATTCTTGCGCTGGTCTTGTGGTACTCAATTCAGGGCACCATCGGTGAGGAAGAAGAGGTCGTGGGGGTTCCTATCGAGATTTCCGTTGAAGACGGGTGGGCAATCCTGGACCGCTCGATTACCGAAGCCACCGTCACAGTCCGCGGCACCAAGGACGCAATTGGAGAGTTGAATCCGGATAGGCTTCGCCTGATTCGGGATATCCGGGGTCGGCCGGAACGTGGAGCCATGCTGCTGAGTCTCCATCCTCGGAATGTGGACACGCCGGATGGGGTGCGCGCAGTGAAGATCGATCCGGACCGGATCCTGATCAGCCTGGACAAGGAAGGCGTACGCCCAATTCCCGTAAAAGCGGTACTTCAGGGGGAATTGCCGGATGGGTTCGAGGCGGGAGAGATTCGGTGCAGCCCCGCCACCGTTCAGCTCTTCGGCCCCGAGATAAGGTTAGGGGAGATCGAGGTGGTCTACACCGAGGCAATTGATATGGAACGGCAGCTCGTCTCCTTTAAGAGTCGCCGGAGCATCAGCCCGCCCAGCCAGTCCTGGATCGGCAATGTGGAACCGGATCACGTGATCGTGGAAGTGGAAATCATCGAACGGTCCTCCCGCCGAGAATTTGAAGCAGTGCCGATCGCGACCTTGATGGGAGCCGGGAGTCGGTTCAACGTTGAACTCTCAGCCACGAATACTATGGTAGTACTGGAAGGCAGGAACGAAGTGCTGGAGGCGATTAGCCGCCAGTCTATACAGGCCTACGTGGATTGCCGCATTTTAACGGAAACATCGACCAACGCGGTACCCGTCAGGGTTCATCCGCCGGTCGGCGTGGTCGTGAAATCGGTGGACCCGGAGGAGGTTGTTGTGAAATTGTCCCAGCCAAGGGAAGATTCGTGAAAATGTGTCCGGAAATTGTCCATATGCAAGGAGGTGGCCCAAGCCGGTGGAGATGGGCCCTGTGGTTCGTTCTAGCCCCCCTTCTTTTCCTTGCATCCCAGATCGTGGGTGGGGCCGAAGTGCCGGATAGCGGAGATCCCGCCTTTTTCAGTGTGACGAATCTCACGCTTCGACCCCAGCAGGTCATGACGCAGGGCAGCGGCCTGGAGTTGTCTCCGACCCGCGTTCGCCCCATTGGACTGAGCACCATCGATGAGAAGATCTATGAAGCCGTTCGGCTGACTCGCGAACAAAAACTCGATGATGCGATGGCGTTGCTGGATGAAGTTCTTGAATCGGATCCGAAAAACCGGGTTGCGCGGACGACGCGGAGCGTCGTGCTGACCACCCAATTCCGATACGAGGAATCGATCAAGGTTCTGGAATCATTAGTAGAGGATTTTCCCGGGGATGTCGGGATCCTCAACAATCTTGCCTGGGTATTCGCGACGGCGCCGGATCGAAGCCTGCGGGACGGCGTGCGCGCGGTGGAATTGGCGAAGAACGCGCTTATTTCATCTCCTCGAAACTTTCACGTCTGGAGTACACTGTCTGAGGGGTACTACGTGATCGGGAACTTCAAGCGCGCTTACCTCTCCGCCATCGAGGCGCTCAATCTCGCGGGGAGCGGGCGGGCATCTATCAAAGACGTCCTCATATACAGGCGTCAAAAGGAAAGGGCCAAGCGCGCACTGCTTGCGTTCCAACTCGTGGAATGAGATGCGAATTCGCCTGTTTTCCCTGCTGGCACTGACCATTTTTTCCGGGAGTTGCGCGGGAAGCCTTCCCAGAGCGACCCGATCCTCGGGAGGAATGGCGCCCTCCGCGCCCCGGGTGATTTCTATCGGCTCGGCTACAGTGAACGTGGAGCGCCGGTACATCGAAGTGCCGGGACACGTCAATATGACCGAAGGCGAAGTTGAGTTGCTTGCCTGCGGGCCCGGCGGGAAGACACACGAATCGGTTTTCGTCTTGCGTGCCGGGCCCACGGATTTTCATGCCGCATTGCTGCTCCTGGGCCTGCGACCCGGGATCGCGCCGGATATTTACCGGGGCTTGGGACCCGTCGGCCCGGAGATCGGGATTGCGGTCTCCTGGGAGCAAGATGGGCGGCAAGTCACGATTCGCGCTGAACAGACCTTGTCCTACCGGTTGGACAATACCGCCCTCAGTGATGCGGGCTGGGCCTTTACCGGATCTGAAGTGCTCGACGGATTTTTCATGGCTGAAGTCGACGAATCCTTTGTCGCGACATTCTGGGATCCGTGGGCAATTCTGAATCTCACTGACCTCGCTGGAATTGACGATACATTGATCGTAGCGAATTCGGCGGTACTTCCCCCGATAGACACCGAAGTCGTGATGAGATTTGAGGTGCCCAGGTGAAGGGACTTCACTGCAAAAGAATGGTCACTTCGGCGGCGGAGAGGGAAATTCGCCTTTCATGGCGTTTCGAATGATGTTTTTCGTATCCTCCGGGAACTCGTTTTGAAGGATCCAGTTGAGAAAACCCGTGTCCTTTTGAACCAATTCGCGAAGGGGTCTGCCCTGATTTTTCCCGAAGTTTATGGCGGCTTCGCCGTGCGTCCAGCGTAGGCGGCCCTCCAGGTCGGCCCAGTCCGGGTGGCGGGGATTGCTGACCTCATGCAGAGCATCGATGTCCCCGGGCAGATCCGGATACCTGTCCAATTGACTCAGAAAAATCCGTACTGTCGCCAGGATATCGTCCAGGGCGCCGTGCGCTCCCAGATGCAATTCGTCACAATAGAATTTCAGGGCGGCGGTGAGGTCACGAGGCTCTCGCTGGTGGAAAATGCGCTGCGGATCGACAAATTTCCGGCCCGTCATGTCAAATTCCACGGCCGCTCGTTTGAATTCCGCGACCAACATCGGAATATCGAATTTGATCGCATTGTATCCCGCCAGGTCACAGGTTTCAAAGACCTCCGCTACTTTTTCGGCCTGATCCTTGAAGGGTGGTGAGTCGGCCACATCGGCGTCGGAGATCCCGTGAATGGCGGTTGTTTCGGGCGGAATCGGGATTTCCGGGTTAAACCGAAATTCGAACTGATCCTGCTTGCCACCGGGGAGCATGCGAATCACGGCCAAGTCGATGATCCTGTCGATCCTGGGGTTGGTTCCAGTCGACTCGATATCGAAGAATGCCAAGGGTCTATTTAATGTCAGTTTGCTCATTGTTGCAGGATCCGCGAAGTAAACCGCACCCTACTTCGACCTTACCCACGATGACAAGAACGGATGTTTGTTGACATGCTGACACTCGCTACCTACATTCTTCGCCCTATTTTAAGCGGCACGGGCCCGGCCTGAAATGCCGACGCATAACCAAAGGGAAGAGAACAGATTATGGAAGTAAAGTATCTTTACATGGCGTTGGGAGCCGGCGTGGTTGGCTTGGTATTCGCGTTCATTAAATCCCAGTGGGTGAACCGCCAGGACCCCGGCACTGAACGAATGCGGGAAATCGGCGCCGCGGTTCGTGAGGGTGCTATGGCCTTCTTGTCCCGTGAATATCGGGTGCTTTCGATTTTCGTGGTGATTATCGCGCTCCTGCTTGGTTTTGCGAACAAGGGGGACCTGCGGTGGGTTGCGCTGTCATTCGTCGTCGGCGCAGGGTGCAGCGGACTTGCCGGCTTTTTCGGCATGCGTGTCGCGACAGCGGCCAACATGCGGACGACGCACG
>Ga0310121_10004805_pt1 | contig 11788 bp, 8 predicted proteins | sample CB27_Tmax_986_MG_FD_203504 | JGI IMG/M metagenome (GOLD analysis project Ga0310121, IMG submission 203504) | Marine microbial communities from Western Arctic Ocean, Canada - CB27_Tmax_986 | ecosystem: Environmental > Aquatic > Marine > Oceanic | place: Canada: Western Arctic Ocean | collected...
AGCCCGCCGAGCGGCCATTTGGACGAACGTTCATTTGGTGGCGTCCCTTACCAATCCGGAAAAACGGTTGCAGCAATATCTCGAAGTCGATCCAACCACCATGGCCAGGCTGGTCACCGACGTGCGCTCGACCTTGGGTAACAGCGAAAACGGCAAGGCCTGGAGCGAGTTTCTGATGCTCGCCGACCTGCAGGAGTTCGTCGATGCGAACGAATCCCGGGATTCCATGGCACGCACTTTTGCCGCGACTGAAATCATTCAACGATGGGAGGATGATCGATTGACACTCGATCAACTCCAGTTCCTGCAGCATCCCACTTTGCTCGTCATGAGGAAGGAAGTCAGTCGTTGGGCGGCACAACCTGTCTCGTTGTCCGAGTTGCTTCAAAAACTGGAACAGTTCGAGCTACGACCGACGCTGCACCATGGTACTCAATTGGCAGCCATGCGATTGGCCCTGCACAATTCGCCCGTGCCTGAAGAAAACCAATTGTCCGAGACGATCACCACCTACTACCGCAACGCCAACATTCGCTTGTCGGCGACCGAACAACTGATGAATCGTCTGATTCCAGTGATTCGCAGCTCGAATATGCCGGTGCGGGACATGCTGTTCGGAATGGAAGTTCGTGGTAAGGGTTGGACACACGCAAAAACGCAGGTCAATCTGCTTCCCGATGACCGTCGGATTCACCTCGCGCTGGAGTCGAACGGAAAAGTAGGAGCAAGTACTCGATCGTCTACGAAGGGCATCGAGCTGTTTACCAACAATCGATCGTCCTTTCAAATCCGCAAGATGATCACTTGGGACCCCAGTGGCATGCGTGTGGCCAGCGCACGTGGGAGTGCCAATGCCCATTCCAACCTGACCGGATTTCGCACTAACTTTGACGGCGTTCCGTTGATCGGATCGATCGTTCGAGGGTTGGTCCGCAAGGGCTACGACAAGCGAAACGGGCAGGCTCGTCGAATCTTTGAAAATAAGGTGTCGACCGAAGCCCGGCAAACGCTCGACAAACAAGTCGAGGAGCAATTAGCCAAGCTGGAAACCAACCTGAACGACAAGGTGATCGGAAGATTGAACGCCCTCAAACTGGATCCGGCCGCCACGGATATGCAGACATCGGAACAGCAGGTCGCCATTCGATTGCGACTGGCAGGCGATCATCAATTGGCGGCTTATACGGCTCGTCCTGAGCCGTCGAGGAATAACTTACTGAGCCTGCAGCTGCACGAATCGGCGATGAACAATGTATTGGAACAACTTGAGCTCGAAGGTATGAAGAACGACCTGCGAGGCGTGTGCCATCATATTGTGGACAAGCTGCAATTGAAAAAGGCCGACTGGATTAACGATGTTCCCGAGGACGCCGCCATCGAGTTCGCGGCTCGGGACGCCATTCGTATCAGCTGCGATGAAGGTCGGATGACGATCATCATGAAAATCAAACATTTGGAGTACGGCCGCAGCAAGTGGAAATACTTTATCGTCAAGGCACACTACCAGCCGCAACTAGACGGCCTGCACATCGAATTCGCACGAGAGCAGTGCATCGAATTGGTCGGAAAACGATTACGCTTGGGTGACCAGGTGGCCCTTCGCGGCGTATTTTCCAAGGTCTTTTCCAAGAACCGAAATTTGACGGTGATTCCAGCTGCCTTGGCGGACGACGAGCGTCTCACCGACCTCACGGTCGATCAGTTGTCCCTGAAGAACGGATGGGTGGGACTTTCCATCGGGTCGCAACCTCCCACCGCCATCGCCCGGCAGACCGACTCATTGAACAAGTCGCGTTAGTCTGGCGTTGACGGATCCTCCGGTCCAAAACGGCCGCGATATTCCTCAGGCGGATATTTGCGGCGGTTTTTTTCCATCTTGGCAATCATCGCAGCCGTCATATCGACATCGAGTTCATTCGCCAAAGCCAACAGGTAGCAGAGTACGTCCGCCATTTCCTCTGCGACGGCATTGAGCTTCTCCGCATCAGCGACAACTTTTCGCGAGGCACTCACCGTGAGCCATTGGAAATGTTCCATCAGCTCCGCAACTTCGATCGCCATGGCCATGCTAATGTTCTTAGGTGCATGAAATTGTTCCCAATCGCGTTGGTCGACAAATTCGGCGATTATCTGACGTAAGTCATGCAGCGTGGTGTTCTGGTCGTTCATCCAGCCAAACCTAACCATCTTGACCAGTCGATTACTGCTGACTCCGTCAACGGAGCATCGTCGACGAAATCGGGGTGACATCCGGTGCTTGTGGAGCTTCTGGCACCCGTTCACCTTTGCAGATGACCACCAGACCGCTCTCGGTGATGCTGAGCCGTCGGGCACGATCCAATTCCAAGTCGTAGCCGATTTCGACGCCAGCAGGGATTTGCACACCCTTGTCAATAATAGCGCGACGCACTTTGGCGTGACGGCCGATATCGACGCCTCTAAAGAGGATGGAGTCGTCGACCTGCGCGTAACTGTTGACCCGGACTCCCTCGCTAAGAACGCTATGGCGAACGACCCCGCCGGAAATGATGCATCCTGGGGATATGATGCTGTCCATCGCGTGACCACAGCGATCTTCATCGTGTTGACCACCAAACACGAATTTTGGCGGAGGCAAAAACGGCTGATCCGAACGGATGGGCCAATCCTCGTCGTACATGTTCAAAACTGGGTCGACCTCGACCAAGTCCATGTTCGCCTCAAAGTAGGCATCCAAGGTACCGACATCACGCCAATAGGCATCACCCTTCTTGTTCTCATCGCAAAAGGGAAATGCATATACTTTGTGTCTTCCGATGATGGACGGAATGAGGTCGCGACCGAAATCGTGACTGCTGGTCGGCCGCGTTGCATCCAGACACAGTTGCTCGAAGAGGAACCGAGCGTTGAAAACGTAAATCCCCATCGACGCCAGGCTATGTTGGTCGTCACCCGGGATCGTCTGCGGCTTATCAGGTTTTTCGTCGAAGCCGATAATGCGATTAGTTGGATCAATCTGCATGACGCCGAATTGACTCGCGGCCCGCCGATCGACCCTCAGTGCCCCGACCGTCAGATCGGCGTTATTCCGTTCGTGAAAATCCACCATCGACCGGTAATTCATCTTGTAGATATGATCGCCGGCCAGAATCACCACGTACTTAGGCCGCACTTGTTCGATCGCGTAGATATTCTGATAGACAGCATCGGCCGTGCCTCGGTACCAATGCTCGTCGATCCGCTGTTGCGGAGGAACCACCTCGATGAACTCACCCAGCTCCCGACATACGAAACGGTGCCAACCCGCGTTGATGTGGCGGTCCAGACTCATTGCCTTGTATTGGGTCAGCACCAACATCTGGCGAAAGCCGCTGTTGATGCAATTCGACAATACGAAGTCAATGATGCGATAGGAACCTCCAAACGGCACCGCTGGCTTCGCCCGATCCCGAGTCAACGGCTCCAGCCTCGCACCCTTGCCACCTGCAAGTATGACCGCCATACATTCGCGCATCCCTTAATCTCCCTATTAACCGGTCCGTGTAATATCGCATTCTATCCGGATATCGTCGATCAGCCAAAGTCAAGAATTCTTCACCGCGCTACTGGGACGGACTGACCATCAGGCCCATTTTTGCAACCATAACTCGAAAAAAAGCAGGGACCAGAGCCGATAGCTGTGATCGAAGACCCCCTGCTGATGTTCGCGTACCAATTGCTCAACTGCCTGAGGACGACAAAATTGGCCGACACGAGTCGATTTCGATAACAAGATATCTTGGGTCAATGGCCGAAGTTCCTTACGAAACCAATGGTCCAACGGGACGCCGAATCCCATTTTCTTTCGGCGCCAAATGCGATTTGGGATCTGAGCATGAAAGGCCTTGCGCAAAATCCGCTTGCCGCGCCCGCCCCGATACTTCATCGCTGTCGGTAATCTCATCGCCAATTCCACAACGCGATGATCGAGCAGGGGTTGTCTGGCTTCCAGGCCATGGGCCATCGAATTCATATCAACTTTGGCCAGCAAATCACAGGGCAGATAAGTGATCAGATCGGCGTAAGCAGCGGCCGCGAGCTGTTGGCCATGTTTCGATTGGTGCCAGGCTGAATGCAGAAACGTGGCCGGGTCCTCGGATAAATCCGTAAGAAAATCCTCTTGGTAAAGTCCCGCTCGGCGAGGCTCGTTAAAGATGGAAATCCAATCCAAGTACCGTCTCTCAGGCGAAAGGCTGGCGGCCTCGGCAAACCTCTTGGCTTGCCGCCAGACCGATCTCTGACGCGTGCTGGTGGGGACTCGCTGCCACAAAGGCCAACTAAGCAGTTGACGCAACCCACCAGGCATGCGCTCCGCGGACTCGACGGCGCGATAACGCGGATAACCACAAAACAACTCGTCTCCCCCATCGCCGGTCAGCACTACGGTGACCTGCTCGCGGGCCAACTTGGACAGATGCCAGGTGGGAATCGCCGAGCTGTCGGCAAATGGCTCGTCAAACAGTTCCACTAAATGATGAATCGCCTCGACGGCATCAGGTCGTATGATGTACTCATTATGATCGGTACCCAAGGCCCGAGCGACCTGCCGTGCGTAACGTGACTCGTCGTACTCAGGGTGGGGAAATCCGATCGAAAAGGTCTTGATCCGTTTCTCGCTGAACTGCTGCATCAGGGAAACGACCAATGAAGAGTCAACACCGCCGGACAGAAACGCGCCGAGCGGGACGTCGCTTTGCATCCTTAAGCGGACCGAGTCACCAACAAGTTCTCGCAACTGGTTGATTGCCTCAGCTTCGCTGATTTGTGCGTCCACCTCGCTGGGCGGTTGCCAGTATTGGCCGCTGTGGAGCCGGCCTTCCTCAAATACCGCGAAATGGGCTGGAGGCAATTTTTTCGCCGCTTGAAAGATCGTACGTGGGTGCGGTACGTATTGATAAGTCAGATATTGGTCGACCGCCGTAGCATCGAGTTCTCGAGGTAAATCGGCGATTTGCAACAGGCTTTTTAGTTCGCTGGCAAAAGCCAAACGCCCGTCCTGCAAGGCATAGACCAACGGTTTCTGTCCCAATCGATCGCGGGCCAACACCAATCGCTGACGGGGGCGGTCCCAAATCGCGACCGCAAACATCCCGTTAAGCTGCGCAAACGCGTCATTACCAGATTGCTCGTACAAATGCACCAATACTTCCGTATCGCTCCGCGTTCGGAAGCGATGGCCGGTCCCCTCCAACCGCCGCCGCAGGGACAAATAGTTGTAGATCTCTCCGTTAAAGACCACATAAACTGTGTCGTCTTCGTTACTCATCGGCTGGGCACCGCCAGCAACGTCAATCACCGACAAACGTCGATGCCCGAGAGCGACGCCGGAGCCGATGTCACCAGACAGGTTCTCGAGGTGGCTACCCCTGTCGTCGGGACCACGATGCGCCAGCACGTCGACCATGCGATTAAGGGTGCCTTGATCGATAGCCAACCGAGAGTCAGTCCAGCAAGCTCCGGTGATTCCGCACATGGTCTGTGGTCTGTGGTCTGTGGTCTGTGGTCTGTGGTCTGTGGTCTGTGGTCTATCGTACGACGGGACTCCGATCCCGTCGAATATGCGGTCACCGTCGGTGACGGCGACGGGATCGGAGTCCCGTCGTACACTGCCAAGCTGCTATCACCTGAAGGATTTGATTGACAGAGCGCTAGTCGTCCCGTTCGCCCTCCACCAACTCCTCGTACAATTGCGCATAGCTGCGCACCATCTTCTCCACTCCGAATTCATTTTGAATCCGCTCCCGCCCTGCCCTGCCAAGACGATCCGCCAGTTGATCGTCGCTGAGCAATCGATGCGTTTGTCGAGCCAAATCGCCGCGATCGCCGACGGGATACAACAAACCGGTTTCGCCGTGATCAATGAGAGTTCGATTAGCCGGTATGTCGGAAGCCACGACGGGTACGCCGGCGGCCATGGCTTCCATGATCGCATTGGATTGGCCCTCGTATTGGCTGGCCAGCCACAGACAGCGCAGGTGCGGCAGCCACTGGGCGACATCCTCCCGGTGCCCCAAAAAATGGACCCGGTCGGCCACATTGACTTGTTTCGCGTATCGCTCCAATCGCCATCGCAAGGGTCCGTCGCCGAACAGCAGCACGTGGCATTGGTGCTCGGCCACTTTCAGCAGGTCGGCGGCCCAAATCACATCCTTCAGCCGCTTTTGTGGCCATAGTCGGGCAACCACTCCGATCCAGGGCGCGCGGGTGGGAATTCCTATTTCGGATGCCAGCTGCTCGCGTGATTCACCGGCACCCTTCGCGGCAGCGGCATCGATACCGTTGGGAATGATTGTGAATTTGTCGGCCCCCAATCGCTGCTTGTTGGTGTAAAAGTCACGTACCGCCGCGCTGTTGACAACAATCCGTTCGGTCCGTCGTGCCAAATACTTATCCAGCGCGTGTTCGTACCCGACTTTCCAATGATCCGCGCATCTTTCGCCCGCCACGATCACTGGAACCGATTCCATCATGGCGGCCAGACGACCGTAGACGTTGGCGGCAAACATCCACGTTTGCAGGATATCAGGAGCGAATTCGCGGATTGCTTTGCGCAACCGCCACAGGGCCCCCGGATCCAACTTCCACCGCTTGTTGATTTGGACAACGGAAATGCCATCGTCAGTCAGCCACGGTTCATACAAGCCCGTATGAGTCAACACGGAGACCTGCACATCGAACTGGTCCTTGGGCAAATGGGTTGCCAACAAACATAATTGCTTCTCGGCACCTCCCTTCACCAAAGTAGGAATGACGTGCATCAGCCGAATCATGGAGGAGTACTATTTATCTCATCGGGCTCAAGCGCTGCAACAAAGGGTAGATTTCGGTAGGCGTCTTGATAGTCCAATCCGTACCCAACAACGAACTCATCGGGAATGTCAAACCCGATAAAATCAGGCGTCATGTCGACCTCGCAGCGCTCCTTCTTGCGTAACAGGACCGCCGTACGAACGGAGGTCGGGCCAAGCTTCTCCATCAGCGATAGCAATTCGATCATGGTGTTGCCGGTGTCAAAAATATCATCCACGACCAACACATCCCGACCGGATATGTCAGGCATCAAGTCCGAATTGATCACCAACGGGCCGCGTGTCGTCGTCGCGCCGCGATAACTGCTGGCACGAACCACACCAACTCGCATGGGGAGGTCAATCAATCGAATCAAATCGGCCAACAGGACCACGCTACCCGTCAGCACACCGACGATTGTGAGGGATTTGTCTTGATACTCCTCGGCGATTATCGTTGCCATACGAACAACGCCGTCTCGCAACTGGTTTTCGTCAAGCAACGTCTTCATTGAATAGGGGGTGCCCAAACCGTTGTGGAATCAGGTATTCTAGGAGGTCCAGTGCGAGGTTGATAGGCCAGCTCCTGTCGCAGGATTTCGCATGTAATGCAACCCATGGCTGCCGTCTGCAATGAGTGAATTCGACGACAATTGGTCCATCTGCGAAGTCGCCGGACATTCGTGCGAGATCTACCGCCCCACGAATCCAAGCGAGCACGGATACGTCGTTATCTATTTGCACGGCGTTCATGAGGAATCGCTCAAGGGAAAAGATGCGTTCATCGAACAATTTGAGATTCATGGCATGACGGTCGTGGCACCGCAGTGTGGTCCGACCTGGTGGGCCAACCGACTGACGCCCTGTTTCGATCCAAAGATCACGCCACACGGCTACGTGCGTGAGCAGGTCGTCGAGTTTGTCGCTGCGCAATTTGGATCCACGACACCTCAGATCGCCTTACTTGGAACCAGCATGGGGGGACAGGGCGCGTTACGCATCTCGTACCAATACCCCGATCAGTTTCCGATCGTCGCGGCCATCTCGCCGGCGATTGACTACCAACTCCGTATTCGGGAAGGTGACGAGATCCTTACAGAGATGTATGGCGATCCGGAGTCGGGTCGGCAGGACACGGCGCTGTTGCACGTCTTTCCACTGAATTGGCCACGACATCAATTCTTTTGTTGCGATCCCCAGGATTACCGCTGGTTCGATAGTGCGGATCGGTTAAAGATGAAGTTGGGTTCGATCGGGATCCTGTTCGAGAGTGATTTAGAGACGACCGCTGGTGGTCACGGGTTTGAATACTACAACGCGATGGCGGAGCGTGCCGTGGGTTTTTTGGCCAACGGGTTGGAACGCGAGCGTTTGCGGCTGGTTTGACCAATTCACAATTTCAGATCGATGGATTTCCAATCGCCGCCAATGATTCGGTTTGTCTCTGGCCAGAATTGGATTTTTCGCCCCGTGGTATTAGCTTCGGGGGCAGCAGGCGATGCTTGATGCCAAAGCTCGGCGTCGGTGCGTCCGTCACCTTCGATAACCAATTGACCCTTGGCTTGGGCGTAAGAAATGCGGTGGGCCCGGGCGGAAAACGTGCGGCCTTCGACAGTCGTATTGCCCGTGGCAATCATTTCGACCGGAGCGTCAATAACCGCATGTCGTCCGGCCATCTGCACGACTTTGAGTTCCTGGCACCGCAGGATCACTCCCCCTTCGGGAAGCGATTGCCGAGTCGTGTTGCCACTTAACGATTGCCAGTCGTCCGCGGATCCATAAACCGCTTTAACCTGACCGAAAAACGATAGCTCTCGACGATGAAGATTTCCGCCTAGGCCCCGTTGAAAATCAACGTGCAGTAAGGTGACTTGCGAATCATCAGCCGCCTCTTTGCGTCCGAGCGGGACCAGGCGGCGACCCCCTTCGCGCATTGTATTGACCCAGCCTGGACCCTGGCCGGCAATTTCACCGGTGAGTTGGTTGACGGTCAGGTCGCGTACGAACATTTTGTCGATGGTGACCAGTCCACGCTCGTCGAAGGAGTGGTTTTCCAGTCGCACGTTTCCCTTGGCCGTGATTTGCTCCACGCCGACATCCTCCAGAGGAGCCTGCAGATCGCTCAATTGAACGGGTTGGGTTAGCGTAAGTGCCAGCTCATCGGTCTGGATGGACTGGGCCGGTCCACGTATCTCGACTTCGCGAGTACATTGGATCTGCTGCCCGTCGAAATCAAAGCCTCCGCTCCAGGTGACTGCCGCCGAAGTTTCCCGGCGAGAATAACGTGCGGCCAGCTCGTCAGGTAATGGCAGCCTCGCCGTGCCTGCTCCGTCGATCCATAAACGATTCGCCTCGCGATCCATCTCGATCTTCGCACCTGACAGCGAAATGCCACGGGCCTGTATACGCGCGGGAAAACCTTCTATCTTCGCCGTTCCGCCGCGAGCCGTTAAATGGCGCAGCCGAAACAGTTCGCCGGACATTTGCAGTGGTTGTTGCTCTGCCGCCGAAACGTTGGTCTCGACACATTGGACCCTCCCCTTGAGTGTCACTTCTTCGAGTTCAATCGCATCGCGACGAGCGTCAACGAGAATCCGCAGTTCGTCACCCTGCACATGTAAGCCCGTCGTTAGTGCGTTGTCGGCCGAAACACCGCCGGCGCCATCCGCCAACGTTAACCCAAGCTCGCTCGGCGAACCGGTCTGAGAAGCTTCCTCATCAAGAGAGTATTTGAACCAGACTTTCAACAAATCCGTACTGCCGCTTAGCTGCTGGCTCTCAACGGTGACGCCTCCTTCTGCCTGCGCCCGATCGGGATATATCCCTGTAGTCCGCTGCAAGCCCAACGGCGGTTGCTGGTCGCGGCCATCACGCAGCCACACGTTGAGTAGATCGGCACGGAGTTTCCCCAATCGCTCGGCGTTGATACGACCGTTTCCAACCAAGGAGAGTAGATGAAAGTCCCCGTCTGGCGTGATACTTAACTCCTTGCTCCAGACAACCTCCAAGTATCCAGTGCCCTCCTGATTCTCCGTACTGCGAAATTTACCGGGGCCATGAGCGCGAAAGGTCCCCAAACCACCAGCGGTCGCCCGTCGATAGTCAAACCGCACTGCCTCCGCATGGTACCTGCCACGGAGCGACTCGTTCGTTTGTAGATCGACGGCGGCGGCGTTTGGATGGCCAGCCGTCCCACGCATCTCATTGACGCTTCGGGCACTCAACGAGGCGACGGCTGGATGTCCTAATGCGACAATTCGATTCAATTGGAAAGTCGGCATTTCATCGACACCCCAAGACGTACCAGACGAGTTGGCGATGGCGGCGTCTGCGTCAGGTACGGCGTGTGCATCAGGTACGAAAGGGGCCTCAGGCTTGGCAGGGGTGTCAGGCACATCAAAGTGTAATGAGAGCACTTGACAGTAAACATGGTCATCTTCACCATCAGCGCGCGGCCGGCGCAGCACCACATTTTTTTCAACGGTGGCCAATCCGGCGTTGATATCCAATTTCATTGGGCCATCGCATTTCACTTCAATGGCCACGTCCCCCGGCTGGCTCCCGCTCGGCCCAGCTGATTTCGACTGGCCAAACCAATCCGGAGGCAGCTGGACTCGCAATCGCTCCAAGTGGACAAGCTCCACGGCCCGTATTTGCATCTCCGTCGAGCGACGCAATCGGCGGAGTGGCGAATCATCTTCGGATTGGAGATGGAAGGCCAGATCACGGCCCTGCCCGACCGCCGGACCAATCTGAAAGTCGACATCCGAGGGTGTCCAGATCCGATCGGCCCTCAACTGAACGTCGCTGGTCACAATATCCAATTTGTTTTTGACGGCGGCACCAGCCAATGGATTGTAAATGTGCACTTTGCCCAATAGCTGACCCGCTTCTATTTGACCGATCCTACCACTGCGAAGGTCGAAGGGTTGGTCGAATTTGAGAAGGGCACCTTCCGGAGCCTGCATGACAATGACCAAGGGGTCATCCGCGGAGGACTCCGGTGCAGCCGAACCGCTCGCCTCCAACCCTTTCGGATTGAATATCAACGTACAGGATTTTAACTTTAAATTGCGACGATCTTCGAGGATCTGATAGCCGTCCAACAACAACATGGTCTCGGTGTTGCGAAGCACCAAGGGATCCTTTAGTTCCCAGCTGCCCGGCGGGAATAGTGGTTCGAGCAGGTGGCGGTAACGGTCCGCCGGACGCGCGTTGAGCAATTCGTAATTTTTGGAATCGACCAATTCCTCGGCATGCAGTGTCGGTTCGATCAACGGCACCGCGTAGAGCGCGTACACCCAGTAGCTGCCGGACAGGGCCGCCAGGCTGAGCACGGCTCGAAGAAATAAAGACACCTTCATGACCCATAGTGCGTGGCCAGGAGATTCGACCAGCATCCCTTGGACTTGAGGATTGTCTCCACCAACTCCCTCACCGCGCCATGGCCCCCGCCAAGTTGCGTGACATGATCCGCGGCCTCACGAACCTCCCAGGCAGCATCCGCCACGGCCACTCCCAGTCCTACTGACCGAATCGGAGCGAGGTCATACAGATCATCACCTATATAAGCAAACTGGTCCAACGAAATGTTTTCTTGACTGGCCAGTTCGCTGAGCGCAGGTCCTTTCTCTTCACAACCTTGGTATATGAAAGCGATGTCCAATTCGCTCGCCCGCATTTCGACGATCGGCGATGTCCGGGCGGTCATAATGCCGAAGCGAAAACCGGCCGCTTGCCAAAGCTTAATGCCCAAACCATCACGAACGTGAAACTTTTTGGTTTCCTTACCTTGGCTATCAATAATCAGCCCTCCGTCGGTCAAGACTCCGTCAACATCGGAAATCAGGACTTCAATTCGCTCGCAGCGCTGGTCCAGGTTCATCGACTTCGTCTGCGCGATGGGTGGTCGGAAATTGGAATGGTCATCACATCTTCGTTTTCAGAGGCTGAGTTGTCAGAGGCTGAGTTGTCGGAGGCTG
>Ga0310121_10004808_pt1 | contig 11782 bp, 7 predicted proteins | sample CB27_Tmax_986_MG_FD_203504 | JGI IMG/M metagenome (GOLD analysis project Ga0310121, IMG submission 203504) | Marine microbial communities from Western Arctic Ocean, Canada - CB27_Tmax_986 | ecosystem: Environmental > Aquatic > Marine > Oceanic | place: Canada: Western Arctic Ocean | collected...
AAGTGTTCAGGATTCGCGTCCGAGGGAATCGCACGGTTTCAGTAAATTTTGAGCTCACACCCGGCCAACGCGTAGCAGCATATCTCGGCGAAGCCGGCCAACGAGAAGCCCTATCACGCACCTTCGCAACAGGCATTGAGGCAAGTCGGTCTGGAGATTATGAAATATCGGTTGAGAGTTTTCTCAACGCTCTAAAACTGAGTCCAACCTGTCTCGAATGCCATTTTAATCTTGCTATTTCATACACAGAGTTGGATCGCTTCACCGATGCTGAATCAGAATTCCGTGAAGTTCTTCGCCTCCGACCTGACAATGCAGCCGCCTACTACGGTCTCTCTAGTATCTATACTCGGCTTGGGCGTGATGCCGAAGCCTCTGAAGCGAGAAGTGAAGCCAATCGTCTTGCCCTCGAACGAGTGGCGGTCGGCCGCGCCCAATCTGAGGACGCCGTCGAACGGGGACTGAGTTTTTTCAACGCGGGTAACATCAGTGACGCTGTCAACCGATTCGAAGTTGCGGTTGAATTAGATTCCAGCTTCGCGACCGCCTACTATTGGCTTGGGGCTTCGCTAGAACAATCGGGGCGAAACGGTCCGGCCAGATCAGCATTCAAACGATATCTCCAACTTGCGTCAGATGGGGAATTTGCAGCTGAGACTAGACAACGTCTTGAGAACTTAGGCCCTTAATTGCTGTGCTCCCTATTCCGAACTTGAACGAAACCATCGCTCTTAATGCAGTACGCGTTCAGGAGCGCGTCGATCATGCGGCAGCTCAAGTCAATCGTGATGCTACAAAAATTGTAATCGTTGCGGTGTCCAAGAAATTCGGACCAGAAAGAATCACAGCTGCCGCCGCAGCAGGCCTGACAAACTTAGGAGAGAATCGAGTTCAGGAAGCGCTCCAAAAAATGGATGCGGCGGATCCTAACGGGCAATTGGGTGTCACATGGCACTTGGTGGGCCACCTACAGTCGAACAAAGTCCGGAAGGCTGCGAGTAGTTTTTCCTGGATCCATTCAGTTGACAGCATTGAACTCCTTCATCAACTTGAAGACGCAGCACACCTCGTGGGGACTCGACCGAATCTCCTGATCCAAGTAGACCTAGCGGACGAAACCACTAAGCATGGCGCATCGATCGATCAAACACGTCGGATTCTTGAGTTAGCGAAGGACTGTAATTCGGCCAAAGTACGTGGACTTATGACATTGCCACCTTTATCAGAAGATACCGAAACAACCAGAATCTTCTTTCGACGGCTTCACCAACTTCGTGACCAGTTTGTGCGAGACGGTATCAATCCGATGTTATTGGAAGAATTGTCGATGGGCATGAGTCAAGACCTTGAAGTTGCAGTCGAAGAAGGTGCCACAATTATTCGAGTCGGCACCGCCATCTTCGGAGTACGGCCTCAATAGAACCGCTTTTGAACCCAATTGGTGGAACATCCGATTCCATCGAGTGCCGCTGAAGAAATTTAGAATTGTGGACCCAAGTCGCCGAATTGTAGCTCGCAGGCCAGTCCGTGCAATCAGTGGTTGACTTCCTTCGTACGACCAATAAATCATCATAGCCTTACCCTTGATATGACTTCCGGGCAGCGGGCCCCAGAATCGACTGTCCTCAGAATTGTCTCGATTATCACCCATCATGAAATAGTGATTATCGGGAACGGTGATGGGACCAAAATTGTCACGCCTGTCCAGCACAACCGCCCCAGATTCCAATGTCGGCAACTGGTTCCCCAAGTACGGTTCATCGAGTCTCACACCGTCAATGTAAACCTGCTTTCGACGAACCTCAAAATTCTCACCCGGAAGACCGATGACGCGCTTTATGAAGTCCCGCTCAGGTTCCTGGGGATACTTGAAAACCAAAATGTCGCCACGCCGAACGTCCGCTTCTGGCAGTACCACACGCTCAAAATCAGTCACCACTGGCCCAAACACAAACTTGTTTACTAACAAGTGGTCTCCGATAAGCAGATTTTGCTCCATAGAACCCGTAGGAATCTTAAAGGCTTGCACAACCCACGTTCGGATAAACAATGCCAAAATCACGGCAATGACAATTGACTCAAAATACTCCCGAACCGTTGATTTTCTTGGCAGGTTCACTGAATTCATGATTCTGTCCCGATTTTGAGTACAGCCAGAAATGCCTCTTGCGGAATCTCTACTCGACCAACCCGCTTCATCCGCCGTTTTCCCGCCTTCTGCTTTTCCAGTAATTTTCGCTTGCGCGTGATGTCTCCTCCATAACACTTCGCGAGCACATTCTTGCGGAGTGCGCGGACCGTCTCTCGTGCAATGATCCGAGTACCAACAGCTGCCTGAATCGCCACATCAAAAAGCTGGCGGGGAATTAACTCACGCATCTTGGTGGCTAACGTTCGACCCCTCTGAAACGCCACATCTCGATGAACAATGACCGACAGGGCATCGACGGGTTCACCATTCACCAAAAGATCAAGCCTCACAAGGGGAGATTCCCAATACCCAGTCACCTGGTAGTCGAGCGAAGCGTAGCCTCTCGAGACTGTCTTAAGTCGATCATAGAAATCGAGAACAACCTCGTTAAATGGCATCTCATAAGAAATCATGACCCGATTAGATGCATGATATTCCAAAGTTTTCTGAACCCCCCGTTTCTCCTGACACAGAGCCAAAATAGGTCCGACGTAGTCCGATGGAGTGAGGATCATGGCGGTAATCACGGGCTCTTCAACTTTGGCAATCTTGCCAGTGTCAGGCAGCTTTGCCGGACTGTCAATCTCGGTCACTTCGCCGTCAGTAGTTGTTAACCGATACAACACCCCTGGGGCAGTGGTCACGAGAGCCATGTCAAATTCTCGCTCAAGACGCTCTTGAACAACCTCCATATGCAGCAACCCTAGGAACCCGCAGCGAAACCCAAATCCGAGCGCAGCGGAAGTCTCCGGTTCAAAAAAAAATGAAGAGTCATTTAATTGGAGTTTCTCTAGGGCTTCACGTAATTCCTGATACTGATGGCTCTCGACCGGATACAGGCCAGCAAAAACCATCGGCTTTAATTCCATGAACCCCGGGAGTGGTTCCAGTGTCGGCCGCGCGCTTTCCGTAACTGTGTCGCCGATCTTTGCGTCACCTACGTTCTTAATACCAACAATGACGAAACCCACCTCCCCCACACCGATGGACTCCACGGAAACTGGCTTAGGCGAAAACACCCCGACCTGTTCGACCTCGTAATCCCGTCCAGAAGCCATAAACCGAACTCTCATCTTGGGGCGAATCTCGCCATCAATAACTCGAACCAGAACAACAACTCCTCGATACTCGTCGTACCAAGAATCAAAGATCAACGCTTTAAGAGGACTTCGCGGGTCACCCGTCGGCGGGGGCACACGACTGACGATAGCTTCCAAGATCTCTTCAACCCCTGTTCCTTCCTTCGCACTAGCGTGAATCGTGACTGATGAGTCAAGGCCAACAAGGTCCTCAATCTGGAGGGACACTTCCTCAAGCTGTGCGCCCGGAAGGTCTATCTTGTTGATAATCGGAATGATCTCCAAGTTGCCATCAACTGCAAGATAAGCATTGGCAACAGTCTGTGCTTCGACACCTTGGGAAGCGTCTACGAGCAGCAGGGCACCTTCACAAGCCGATAGTGACCGAGTGACCTCGTACGAAAAGTCCACATGTCCCGGAGTATCAATGAGATTAAGTACATAAGTTTCACGGTCACGGGCGGTGTAGGAAAGTCTGACCGTCTGCGCCTTGATCGTTATTCCCCGTTCTCGCTCAAGGTCCATGCTGTCGAGCACCTGAGCCTCCATCTCACGAGGTCTCAACGCCCCAGTCGCTTCTAATAATCGATCGGCAAGCGTGGACTTGCCGTGGTCGATATGCGCGATAATAGAGAAATTTCTTACGCGATGATGATCCATCAACTATTCAGCAAGGATTTAAACCAGTCCAATCTTCACGGTTACCGGCGGTCGAGTTGAACATACGCCTGAGGATACTCCGGACCGATGTACTCGGCGCGCGGTCGAATTAAGCGATTGTTGGAATACTGTTCCAAGACATGAGCGGTCCACCCTGACACTCGACTCACTGCAAATAACGGCGTGAACAAAGCAATAGGAATGCCAAGTAGATAATAAGTCGACGCCGAGTAGAAATCGACGTTTGCATCTAGCTGTTTTTCGGTTTTCATAACAGCTTCGATCCGTTGTGATATTTCGAACCAACGATTATTCCCAGTCCGCTCTCCTATTTCTCTCGACATGCGACGAAGATGGGTAGCCCGTGGATCTTCGGTTCGATAAACACGATGTCCAAATCCAGGCACCTTTTCCTTTCTCTTTAATTTTTCACGAATCAATTCGTCCACACGCTGGTCGTCAGCGGCCTGTCCAATCCCTAGTAACATCTGCATTACGGCGGCGTTAGCACCACCATGTAAAGAACCTTTCAGCGCTCCCACACCCGCAACAATCGACGAATACAAATCGCTGAGTGTGGCAGCCGTGACCCGGCCAGCGAATGTCGAAGCATTCAACTCGTGGTCAGCATGAAGAATCAGCGCCACATCCAAGGCCCGAGCCTCTGCCGCGGAAGGCCGCGTTCCATTCAGCATCAACAAAAAGTTTGCTGCGTGCCCAATTACGGGATCCGGTTCCACCATATTGGCACCAGCTGACAGACGGCCATAAGTTGCCACTACACTGCCCATTCTTGCTGTAAGCCGAACCGCTTGCCGATACCGAGATTCTCGAGAATTATCGTCAGCTTCTCCGTCAAAATGCGACAATGCTGACACTAGTGTTCGCAGTCCTCCCATGGCGTCGGTGCTCATGTCGATCGGAAGCGATCGCATCAACCGAATAATTCCGTCGGGGAGCAACCGCGCCGCGACCAGCTGTGATTGCAGATCGCCAAGTTCTCCACGAGTAGGAAGACGGCGATGCCACAGGAGAAAGCAAACCTCCTCAAAGGTCGCGTGTTGAGCTAATTCGTGAATGTCGTAGCCGCAATAAGCCAGAACTCCTTTAGTGCCATCGATGTAACAAATCATTGATGAAGCTGCCACGACACCTTCAAGTCCCGTCTTCGGGGGAGAGGATTTTGTAGTCGTCATATTTTCGGTCGGCCAACAGAAGTAAAAACCACGGCGTCGGTACAAAATTCAACAACGTAGTCTATCGCAAGAACCCCAGTTGCGAGACACGAGAAATTCACCAAGACATCCTGAGATCATGCCCCAGTAATCAGTGCTCGAGCAGAGAATTTACGCTTGGAAACTTGCTGCAGAAGTGACTTCAAGCCTGTGTAAAAAAATCCCGACTGGAAGAGTATGAGAAACGGCAGCGTTATCAAGAGACCATGCGAAACCGCATAGATGATGCCCGCCGTGAAATATAGTCCTAAACCGACCTCAAAGACAGGTTGTGCAACAGCAACTTGGCGATATCCCTTGGTTAACCACTCGTCGCCTTGACGTATGACTCCATATTTCGGGGTCCGTCGAAACGGTGTCTTTCTTCCCATCCAAGTACCTATTACAGCCAGGGTGTTGTTTACGGATAGACCAATGCCGATCGCCATAGCCGCGGGAATGTAGCGCATCTGCGCCACCCAATCGTTCCGAACAACCCGCTGACTAACCGCATAAAAATTAACAATTGACAGTGTCGCAGCACAAAAAAGTGGCACATCAAGCAATAGAACCGATGGTACTGCATTCATATTTCGCACGACTAGGGCCGGAACCATGACAAGTGACAGAATTAGCATTAAAGGGTGGTTCAGGTTCGCCGTCAGATGGAAAAAAGCTTCTAGCTTAACGCGACGGGGAATCCGAGCTCGCAACAGCTTCGGCAAGAGCTTGAACCCCGTTTGGATTGACCCTCTCGCCCATCGATGCTGTTGTATCTTGAAACCCGTCATCTCAACAGGAACCTCGGCTGGTACAACTAAGTCTTGCAGAAACACAAAACGCCATCCAGCGAGTTGAGCGCGATAACTCAAGTCAAGATCCTCAGTCAACGTGTCATACTGCCACCCGCCCGCTGACTCGATCGCCTCACGACGCCAAACTCCAGCGGTGCCATTAAAATTAAAGAATAGACCGCCTCGGTTTCGTGCACCATGCTCCAAAATAAAATGTGCATCCAGAAACATTGCCTGCACACGAGTAAGGAGTGAGTAGTCACGATTCAAGTGGCCCCATCTTCCTTGGACCATGCCTACTTTTGGATCGCGAAAAGGTACCACAATTCGAGACAGAAAATCCGGTGGCGGAACGAAATCAGCATCGAAAATTGCGATTAATTCGCCGCGGGATTTCGTTAGCCCATCCGCCAAAGCACCAGCCTTGAATCCTTCTCGATGATTACGATGGAGATAATGGATATCAAGCCCGAGAAGGCTAGCTCGATCAACTGCGTTTCGAGCAATTTCCTGAGTCTCATCGGTAGAGTCATCGAGCACCTGCACCTCGAAACAGGCTCTTGGATATTTCAAATCGGCAACCGCCTTAACAAGGCGATCGACTACATATTTCTCGTTATAGACGGGAAGCTGGACCGTTACAAACGGGACTTCCTGACATCTAGTCGATTTCTCACACAACACAACTTCCTCGCCCACCTCTCCTACAACCGGTCGGCGGTGTTTTGTGTAAAGATACACAAGGTAACAACGATGCAAACCAAACAGGCTCAGACAGACAAGAACGACAAAATAGAGTCCGAGTAGCAAGGATACAAATGAAGTCATCGGCGGAACGTCGATGGATAAGTGACGATTACAATTCCTCAGTCACGGTACATTTCGATGGTCCACAAGTCAAACAAACAAAACTGAACCAATAATAAACCTTAGCATCATCGAATGAATCAGCAATCGTTACGCAACATTCTTGAACGAATCGAGAACCGCAAGCTTAGTGTTGACCAAGCACAAGAGGAACTCGTCAATGTTCTCAAACACCAACCGTTCGAAGATGTAGGCTTTGCCAGAATCGACCATCACCGCTCACTTCGAACTGGTATGCCAGAAGTGATCTATGGAGCTGGAAAAACACCAAACCAAGTAGCAGTTATTGCTGAACGACTTGTCTCGGCGGGACAAATACTGCTAGTTACACGGACAGACGAACCTACATATGAGGCGGTAAAACAGGTTGTTCCAAATTCTAGATTTCACTCGCAAGCTCGAATAATTACTTTGGAAGAACCAACACCGCAGACCGGCAATGGCGTAGTTCTAGTAGTTGCGGCCGGCACCTCAGATCTCCACGTTGCTGAGGAAGCTAGAGTGTCGTCTGAAACCCTAGGAAATCACACCGACTGTTTATACGACGTCGGAGTGGCAGGAATCCATCGGCTCTTAGCGGAACAAACGCGTCTTGAAGCTGCCCAAGTCATCATAGCAGTGGCTGGGATGGAAGGCGCACTGCCAAGCGTCATTGGAGGACTCGTCAGTATTCCGGTGATAGCAGTTCCCACAAGCGTCGGGTACGGTTCCAATTTTGGTGGATTGAGTGCACTTCTTGGCATGTTGAACAGCTGCTCGTCTGGTGTAGCAGTCGTTAACATTGACAATGGGTTCGGTGGTGCAGCTATGGCGAGCACCATCAACCATCTAGACTCAGGAACAGAGTCATGACCAAAAAAACGCTCCGGTTGCTAGAGTTCGACCGGATCGTTGAGGCGGTAAGAAGTTTTGCTCTAACCCCACTAGGCGCAAAAAATCTTAAGACATTACATCCACTCACGGACCCCAAAAGTGTGCAAGTTGCTCTTGCTCAGACTACTGAAGGTGTCCGGTATCTAAGAGCCAACAATCGGTTCCCCCTCCAAGCAACTGCTGAAATAGACAAAGCACTGACAGCGCTGGCAGTTGAAGGACGTGCTCTCGAACCAAATCAATTATTGGCGATAGCAGAACTACTCACATCAGTTATTGCAGTTCGCCGAGGGATTATCCAAGCTTCAGATGGCCCTTTTCCCTCACTCAACGCTGTATTGGATGGTTGTCAACCATTCGACCGAGAAATTTCACAAATTGTTAAAAAAATCGATCCCGCCGCCGGTGTGCTAGACGATGCATCGAAACAACTTAAGGAAATTCGAGACCTACTAAGAAGACAGCGCGATCGTTTGCGAGGAACTCTGAATTCCTATCTAAGAAACAAACAGACCAGTCAGTATCTGCAAGAACAAGTAATCACAGAACGAAATGGCCGGTACGTACTCGTCCTAAGGACCGAACACAAACACTCAATTCCTGGCATTGTGCACGCTAGTTCAGGAAGTGGTGCAAGCCTATTTCTGGAGCCACTGAACACTGTCGACATAAATAATGAAATTGTTGCCACTGAACAGACCGAACAGGTCGAAATTCGAAGAATTCTTCTTGAATTGGCAAATAACTTACGTAAAAGAGCGAGCGATCTTAGGACCACATTGACAGCTGCAGCCGAAATCGATGTTATCCAAGCACGCTCAGCATTCTCTCTGTTACTGGACGGCGTCGAGCCATCGCTCTGCTCGACAAGTCAAATTAAATACCTCAAGGCCCGCCATCCCCTTCTGATTCCAGAAGTACAAGCCCGTTTGAAACCGATAGATCGAAGACCCAACAGTGAACCAGTTCCCAACGATTTAGTAGTTGACTCACCGAACAACACCCTCGTGATTACAGGTCCCAACACGGGAGGAAAAACGGTCGCACTCAAGACCGCCGGACTGCTTGCCTTGATGGCTCAAGCTGGACTGCACATTCCTGCCGACCACGGCTCAATGACGCCCGTGTTTCGAACGGTTTTCTCAGACATCGGCGACGAGCAGTCAATTTCCGACAGCTTGTCGACGTTCTCTGCTCACATAACCAATATCATCTCCCTAGATAGGCGGCTGAAGTTACCTGCACTAGTCTTACTTGACGAAATTGGAACAGGCACAGACCCGATAGAAGGTGGCGCACTTGCTACGGCTGTTGTCGATCATTTTCGGCAACGTGGTGCGCTAATTATTGTCACAACACACAACAACACGTTGAAATCCTATGCCTCGATGACATCGGGTGTCGTCTGTAGCGGCATGGGCTTCAATGCTGAGACTTACGCACCAACATATCAACTTATCTACGGCTCGCCAGGACGGAGCCTCGGTCTCGAGATCGCTGCACGGCTAGGTATGGCTGACTCAATTATCAATGCGGCAAAACAGCAACAGGGCGATAGGGAAACTCAACTTTCCGAGCACTTTGCGAAGGTCGACGACAACCTGCAAAAACTCGAAACCGAACGAAAGCAGTTGATCAAAGATCGGCAACAACTGACGACCTCGCGTGACCAGCTGATTTCGGATCGCCGAGCTCTGGAAATGCGCGAGGCCTCCTTCAAGGAACAGATGACCTCACGTCTCGATACTCATGCACGAGAGGCTCGCGCAGAAATTGACGCAGTTGTTCATGACCTTAAATCCAGAGCGTCCCAACTCGCCCGTACCACGCCCAAAAAGGCTCGCGGCAAACACATCGGTCTTTCAACAGGAGAAACGGGGCAATTGCGAACTACGGCTACTCGTGCCGTAAGTCGCATTGCAACGAAAGCAACAACTTTCAAAAACTTAGGAGCGTTCAACGACGGTAGCGACACATCTGATGCGGGAAAGTTCTTCACATGTGCGAAACCGCCGAGCATTGGAGAAGCTGTGATCGTAGGTGTTCTCGGGATCAAAGGGCATCTGCTAAGCCTACATAATGGACAGGCCGAGGTTGACGTCCGGGGCAAACGCCTCCAAGTTAGAATCCAAGAACTTCGCACCGTGACCCAAAAGGAAAACGACTTGACGCCACCGGTTACGCCAACTGGCGGTGTGACTCTTATTGCAAACACAACCGAAGGAGACCTCAGTGACCTCAACGTAATTGGCTGTAACGTTGAACAGATACAAGAAACAATTGAAAAACATCTTGACCAAGCAATACTCCAAGACCAGCAACGAATTCGCATAATCCATGGCCACGGGACGGGTCGACTTAGGCGTTCAATCGGAGATCTGTTGGAAAAACATCCCCAAGTTGTTCGGTTTACGCCTGCACCAACTGATCAAGGCGGAAGCGGCGTCACCCTGGTGGACCTTGAGGATTAAAGGTGGGACGATTTCAAAAAGGTTTCGTCGACGACCTCAAATTACAAGCGGACATAGTTCAGGTAATCCAAGAATATGTTCCATTGAAAAAATCAGGAGCAACCTTTAAAGGCCTTTGCCCCTTTCATGGTGAGAAGACACCGTCATTCCATGTTAACGGTGACAAGGGTTTCTTTCATTGCTTCGGCTGCGGTGTCGGCGGTGACGTCGTTAAATTCATCGAACTCCAAGAGAAACTTAACTTTCCAGAAGCAGTCCGTCAACTTGCACAACGGTTCGGTGTGGAGGTTCCTGAATCAAATGATTTAGAACGCGACATTCTTGCTGAAGCGCGTCGTGAAGGTTTGCTTACTCTTCATGAATTGGCAGCGAGTTATTTTCAAGAACAACTTAACTCACCCTCTGGTCAGCATGCACGCCGGGTACTCGAGCAGAGAGAGATCACATCAGAGACCATTAAACGTCTCGGGCTAGGGTATGCTCCTCCACAGCGGGAAGCCTTGACGCGTCAGCTACTTGCTGCGGGTCATCAACCAGACTTAATTCTGGCAAGCGGCTTGGCTATTCAACGAGAAGGAGACAAATTAATCGACCGGTTTCGTAATCGACTTATGATTCCCATCTGTCGAACTACCGGTTCGGTCATTGCATTTGGTGGTCGATCCCTGGAAAGCGGTCAGCAGCCCAAGTATATTAATTCTCCAGAGACTGAACTCTACACGAAGGGCCGTACACTCTATGGCTTGCATCTAACAAAGGATGCCATTCGACGCCTTGGATACTCTGTGATGGTGGAAGGCTATTTTGATTTTGCACAAGCACTGCAAGCCGGGGTGGCACCACTTGTCGCCACCTGTGGCACAGCAGTAACCGACCGCCAGACGCGACTGTTGAAGCGATTCACCTCAAAGGTAATCCTAAGCTTCGACTCAGACACAGCCGGCCACAATGCTTCAACTCGTTCGGGAGAACTGTTAGTCTCAGAAGGATTGCAGGTCAATGTGACTGTTTTGGACAACGGCGAAGACCCAGATACAACTTTACGACGTCGAGGCCAGGCTCATTACATAAAGAAGTTAAAAGAATCCACACCGTATCTTGAGTTTGTCTTGGACCGAGCCGCGCGTCGTCATGATTTTTCGAGCGATGAGCAGAGACGTGCGTTTCTGACCGAAATGCTTAGTATTGCAGCAAAGATTCCGGATGCTGCATCCAGGGACCAGTTTGCGGATAAACTGGCGCACAAGGCACGTGTCCTTGAAGACGTAGTTCGAACCGAGATTCGTCGAGCCGCGGTGGCTCGACGAACAAGACTTACGGTAGAGACTCCTGGCTCGGTGGCAAGGGTGACGCCGGCAGAACGTGGAATCATCTGGGCGATAATGCACAACACTTCGGAAGCGCAACAAGTAATTACAGAATTGGATCCGGAAGATTTAGACGGTTTGGCAACATCGCCGATCTTACAGGTCGCCAAAACGTTACGCGACTGGCCTGTCAGCTCGATCAAACAGGCTCTGCTCGACAGAGTGACTGACGAACAAGCAGAACTCACCAATCGGATTGCTTCTGCACATGAAGCACCAGCACGTATAGCTGATTGTGCAATTGCATTGAAACGACTTCGCCTTGA
>Ga0310121_10004809_pt1 | contig 11781 bp, 8 predicted proteins | sample CB27_Tmax_986_MG_FD_203504 | JGI IMG/M metagenome (GOLD analysis project Ga0310121, IMG submission 203504) | Marine microbial communities from Western Arctic Ocean, Canada - CB27_Tmax_986 | ecosystem: Environmental > Aquatic > Marine > Oceanic | place: Canada: Western Arctic Ocean | collected...
AGGAAATCACCGTAGATCAGCATGGGACCCTCGCAAGCGGCGCACGTGGCCGCCTGCCCGGGCCAGATGGACTGGGTTCGGCGCACGCACTTGCGCGGGCTCTCTCGTTTTGGCTGCGTGACGCGGTAGTCGATTTCCCAGCCGACTGCCTCGAGCATCGACTCCTGCTCCTCGCGCGTCATATGAGCAAATTCTGGGTAGTCTTCGGTTTTCGGTTCCGGGTTTGGGTCGCGACGGTACAAGCCGGTTCTGTAGACAGCGTTGTACACCGTCCTGCGAAAGACCCGCGTGCCGTGCAGGATCGGGTCCTGCAGCAAGCTCTTGAGAATTCCCAGCTTCCAGATGCCATCCTTGACGTAGGGACCGGTCGGTACCTGAGCCTTATTCAGCCACTCAATCACCCTCGCCGGACAACGTGTTTCCATCAAGCGGCGGCGAATCTCCAGCAGGTACTTGGTGAGCTCCGGACGCTTGGCAATCCGCAAGCCAACGGGCCCGAACTCACCGGTCGCCGCTTCCTCCCTGGTCAGCTTGCGGTAGCCGAATTTCAATTTCATGACCATGCCGCCCCGGTGAAACGCGTGGGTAGCGGTCCGCCGGACTCGCCGCCGCGTGTCGGGCACATACAGGCCGTGGCGGAGCGTCGCCGCCCCCAGCATCATTTTCCAGTTGTCATCGGCCGTGTCCAGCACGTCGGCAACACAGATGAGACGTGTGCCGGCGTCCACACAGTCCTGAACGAAAATGTATTGATGCCGGGGGTTGCGGTAGATTCGGGAAAGATCTTCGGCCAACACCAGGTCCCATTGGCCAGACTCGATCAATTCTATGGCCCCGAGGATTGAGGCGCGGTCAGCCACCATTCCACTGATCTGTTCACCCAGATGGCGAATCTCCAGTGGCCCCTGGTACACATCGGCTAAGAACCTTTCGGCGAAAGCGTAGGACGATTCGATCGTCTCCTCAGTCTGTTCGTCGGTATCCTTGGGTTTTGAGAGTCGACCTATCACGATCGTGCGCAGCGGGCTGCCTGGACGCTTGGGCCGGATGGGAACGTTCTTCATCATGGTACACCTCCTTGTGACCAGTGGCGGGCGACATCGAGAACCTCAGGCCAGAGACGAAGTGCCCGCACAATTTCGCTCTTGATCGTTTCCGGGCGGGGATGGGAATAGCGTGTGGTCATGCCCAGCGCGCCCACACCGTAGGTGCTGGGAGAATGGCCGAGAACAATCTGCCGTATCAGCGGATCGACATTGGCTTCCTGCAACAGCGTCGCGAAAGTATGCCGCCAGCTTTTGGGGCAGGTGTCCTGAGGCCTGTTCAGAGCCTGCATGATCTTCACGTAAGCCAGGCGGACCAGGTTGTTGCGCAGGCCCCCCGCTTCCCGCCACACGCGGCGCGATATGGCGGCCACCTGCTCACGCGTGAGCGGCTCTGCGGATTGGGATTCTGCTGCCTCTGCCCGCTGCTGGACCTCGGCGGCCAACTCGTCGAAATCCGCAGCGGCAACGATTGAGGATTCGGGGGCGAAGCGGGCACGCCGAAAGACCGGCCCCACCTGGCGCGTTCCGATGACGCGCCGCAGCACCAACGCCAGCTCGTCGACCAAGGGAATCGAGCGATCTTGTCCGGTCTTGATCCGCCAGCCCAGTTCAACCTTGTTGCGGATCTGCAGCCAACCGCCATCGAGATCGACGTCTTCAACAAGCAAGTGGACCACCTCGCCCACGCGCAGGCCGGTTTTGGCCAAGGTGAGAAAGACCGGGAAGGCCCACGGGTCGGCCTCCTGAAAAAATTTCAGTTCCGTCTGGCGATCGAAAACAAAAATCCTTTTGGCATCTTCAATGCGGAATCGTTTGCGGCCAATTCCCTCGAAGGGGTTGTCGCCGTAGGGGGGCAGATGTCGTTTCCTGGCGGCGTAGCCGTACATTGAGCGGCAGGTTTCCAGGATGTAGCGGACTCCCTTGTCGCGCAACGGTCGACGGCGGGTGTTGACGTGGCCATTGGCGCCCACGCGTAGCGAGCGCAGGTAGCGTACGAAGGTGTCAAAGTCCAACTCGTGAGCCAGTAGCCGCCTCTGGCCCTGTTGGCTGAAGTTGACCAGGTGCTGCGTCGCCGTCCGGTAACGCGTAATGGTGGCCAGCGACGAGCGGAGCACATGCTCATGGTGGTCCAAGAAGCTCTGCTGCAGCTCGGGGATCTCGATGGGCTCGAAGGCAAAGAGGGTAGGGGCGGCCGTGGCCAGTTGGGCGTTGATCTGGGCCGCGGCCCTCTTGGCGGCCTGCTGGTCCTCGCCGACCCGGCGGCGGATGGGGACGCCGTGTTCACGGTAGTAGACGTACCAGGCGCCATGGTGCACAAAATAGGAGACTTTTCCAATGCGACCGCGGCGGGTCTTGCGCTTACGTGAATTACCCAAATTACACCTCAGTGGTGCACATTTTGTGCACCAGGGGGTGTTGCCAGCCGCGCAAGAGAAACGCTAAGTGATTCCCTTGGAACAACTTAGCGCGACGAGAATTGTCGGGAAGACAAAAAAGCGGAGAGGACAGGATTCGAACCTGCGGACCAGTTACCCGGTCACGGATTTAGCAAACCCGCGCTTTCGACCACTCAGCCACCTCTCCGGTAGGAGTCTATATCGGCCAACAAGACCGGCATATTTTGATGAATTCGGCCCGTCGCTGCAAGGCTTGGTTAATTCAGGCCTTACTGCCGTGGAACCTCGCTCCCCTGCGGCTCCTGACAGCCCCCCTTGCCGATGAGTTCGCGGAATTCCTCTGAGCAGTCCCAACGGATACCGGATTCGGTATTCTCCGCACATATCCCACTGGCCCCGGCGAATTTCGCCAGCAACTTGAACCCCTTTTCCCGACCCAGCACACACACAGCGGATGCCAAAGCGTCCGCCTCGGTGCCCGTGGCCGCCACAATCGAAACCCCGCGACGGGCCGTCAGCCCCAATCCGGTCATCGGGTCCAGGACGTGCGAGTAACGGCGACCTTCGATTTCGATGAATTGCCAGGCGTCGCCAGAGGTCGCCACTCCGCAATTGGCTAGTCGCAGTTTGCATTCAACACTCCTATTGTCGCCCGCTGGTGAAAGTGTGACCGGCCAGCCATCGCGATCGGGTGGCGGGTCGCCAAGCGCCATGTCACCTCCAAAGTTCACCATTGCCCGAGTCACGCCCGATTCACGTAGGATCAACAACGCCTCGTCCGCCGCGTAACCCTTGGCAATGCCACCAACGTCTAATGACATATTCAAGAGCTGCAATTGGCCAGTGCGGTTAGCTGGATCAAGACGCAGCAGCTGCCAGCCGACTGCAGCGCGACGAGCAGCCAACACACTCTCGGCCGGTAGTTCCGCCGATTTTCTTGTCGCTCGCCAAAGTTGGCTGAGCGGGCCCACGGTAATATCAAACGCTCCATCAGACAACCGACTGAATTGTTGGCTCTTAACGAGTACGTTCCACATGTCTTCGCTCAGTTTAATGCGAATCCCCAGCGTCTCTGTGGCCTGCGATGAGCGTCCAAAGCGAACCAACTCGCTTCGAGAGTCGTAGTCCGAAAGGCAGGAATCCAGCTCCGCGATTCGTTGGAATGCCGTTTCAGCAACCTCATTTGCGACGGACGGGTTGGGAGCGTAAAATACCAATGTTGCTTCCGCCCCCATGTGTCGTTGGCTGACTCGATATGAATTGAGCTTGGCATCGACATGGCAGACGCCGACGCATAACGGCCAAATCGCCAGGGCCAAAATTTTGCAACCGCGGCTATTAGCAAGCCGAACTATCGATGAATCATCCCACAAGGCCGTTCTACTCCATGAAACATTCGCTTCAAATTCAACTTGTTTTTGCCATTGGAATCACGTTGGCTAGTACGTTCATCTTAACACCGAAGTCCCTCTCGGAAACAGCGACCGCGACGGCGGCACCCAAATTATCAGTCCCAGATTCGGAGGCGTCGACGGAAAGCGAAATGAAACGCTACTCCGATATCATCCAGCATACGAAGGTCACGATTGACATGACGCCGATTCCGGGCGGCAAGTTTCTGATGGGAAGCCCTGAATCCGAAGAGGACCGTAATGACGACGAGGGGCCGCAACGACACGTTACAATCGAACCGTTTTGGATGAGCACTTGCGAAATTAGCTGGGATGCTTTTGAAATTTGGATGTTCGACATGGATGTCCAGCGACGCACGTTAAAAAAAATCGAAGCGACCGAATTCGATTTAGCAGCCGACGAGTACCAAATTTCACAACCAACACCTCCCTATACCGATATGACGTTCGATATGGGTCAGGAAGGTTACCCGGCAATATGCATGACGCAATTGGCGGCACGGGTGTTTTGCCAGTGGCTTTCCGCGAAAACAGGACGCTATTATCGTTTGCCTACCGAGGCCGAATGGGAATACGCCTGCCGGGCTGGATCGACGACGGCCTACCATTTCGGAGATGACCCCGACGAGATCGAGGAGTACGGTTGGCACGAAGACAACAGCCTTTATCAGTATCAGCAAGTTGGGCAAAAGAAACCCAATGCCTGGGGTCTGCATGATATGCACGGAAATGTGGCTGAATGGGTACTGGATGCGTATCTCGAAGACTATTACGGCAACGCAGGCAAGAACGAAACGATTTCGCCATTGGCTATTCCGATGAAACTCTACCCGCGCGTTGTACGTGGTGGCTCGTGGGACCAACCCGTTGAGGAGTTGCGAAGCGCCGTTAGGGCCTACTCAGAACCTCATTGGAAAGATCAAGACCCCCAAATCCCCAGAAGCATTTGGTATCACACAGATGCGCTTTACGTTGGCTTCCGAATTGTCCGCCCGTTGCTGGAACCTTCCGAGGAAGATAAGGCGAACAAGTGGGACAAATCCGAGCCTTTTCAAGATCGCAAGGGAGGTCGCTAGCACTCTTGCTATTGGCCATTCGCTAGCCCGCGCTGCTATTCTCGCGTATTGGCAACTCATCTTGGGATGGTTGAGAAGTCATGGTTACCATCGGTAACAGACACAGACGTGTTGACTATCTCAGACTGCACGAGCTTGAGGAGAAAACGATGCCGCAAGAAATATCGCCTGAATCCGACGCCCGACTGACTCCGGAAGAAGTGAAAACGGTTCTCGATATGATCGCCCAAACCGAAAGCGACGAAGCTGATCGCCCCGAGACAGACTGAATCAGCTGCCGATTATATTCTTCATTGATTGCCAAAAGCGGAGTCTAGTACGCTTTCGACGGCGTTGCCAATCGATTGCTTGGCGGCACCGCGTAAGAGTTCGCTTTTCCCATCTCTCTCAAGGGCCAGCGCCAAGTTTGGATGCTCCGTCCAATCGCCCAAGCCATAGCTGCGAATATCCACATACGTTTCCGAGAATGTGGAGGTGACCTTGGGTACAAATTGCACACCATCTTCCGCCCGCACGACGTGATAGTGCAGCGAGAAGAAAACGGTTGCACCGCCAAGAAGAAATCCGAATAAAAACCGACCCATGGTGCTCTCCGACGTTGACTCAAATCCACAAATGTCACCAAACTGTACTCCAGTTGGATCGACCTAGGCAAGGTCGGATTGAACTGCGGTCTCCCGACCATGGCCCTGCGATCTGTGGAGTTGCAGCGAATAGGCCCGCTGCTATTGGCCCCTTGATTGGCGTCAACGGTACTGTTGTTTTTTCAAGAAAATCATGAACTTCGCCGCTACCGGGTAAGCGTTCTTCGAATCAAGCGATCCGTATCGCTCACCTAGGCAGCGGCGGCCAGGGCTTGCTAAGCCATGCCAAGCAACCAAACCATCAACCGTTGGCCATTTTGGCAACAATGCCTAAATAGCATGGCTCGGTTGGTTTTTCGAATATTCTACCGTGTCCGAGTCAACGGCGCCGAGAACGTGCCAGATTCTGGAGGGGTGCTGATCGTCTCCAATCACATCTCGTGGCTGGACGGATTCCTGCTCCTGCTGTTTTCCCCCCGACCGGTTCGCGTGTTTTTATATTCGGGAAACGTTAACGGAAGGTTCGCCAATTGGATGACCAAAATGTGGCGCGGAATCCTCATCTCCAGCGGGCCCAAAGCCATCCGGCGAGCTTTGCAGACGGCTAGTGCGTCATTGATCGAGGGACAAGCGGTGGGGATTTTCCCGGAGGGTGGCATTTCACGCAACGCGCAGCTACTTGGTTTCCGACGAGGCGTTAGCCACGTCCTCGAGGGAACTAACGCGCAGGTTGTCCCGGTTTATCTCGACGAGATTTGGGGTAGCGTATTCAGTTATTCCCAGGGCCGCTTCTTCTGGAAATGGCCTAGCTGGCGTCATCGGATTTCGATTCACTATGGAAAGCCACTCACGGAAACCGAAAACGCTTATCAAATCAGACAGTTCGTTCAACAGATGGGGACAACCGTGGTACAGAAACGCCAAAAAAAGTTGTTGAGGCTGGTTCGAGGTATGCTGACCAGCTGTAAACAAAAACGGTTCAAATCAAAGATCGCCGATTCCGGCGGTACGAATCTGACCGGCGCTGAATGTATTTTGCGCACCTTGATTCTGCTGAGGATCCTGCGGCGTGAAGTCCTGACTTCCGAAGAACCACGCGTCGGCGTGTTGCTGCCACCGGCGGCGGCGGCCGTCTTGGCAAACTTGGCGCTGGCCATCGACCAAAGGATTGCCGTCAACTTGAATTATTCGGCCAGCTCCGAGGTGATCAATAAATGCATTGCGGCGAGTGGGATTAAACATGTCCTGACCAGTCGCCGGTTCATGAGCAAGATGGATTTCCAGTTGGACGCGGAGTTGGTCTATCTCGAAGACTTTCGTGAAAAAGTCACACTGGGGGATAAAATTAGCTCCGCAATCGCTGCCTACGTCACACCAGCCTGGATGTTGGCTGCCATGTTGCGGATTGGAGAAATCTCGGGATCGGACGTCGCCACCATCATCTTCACCTCCGGGTCCACAGGTACGCCCAAAGGTGTGGAATTGACCTACGATAATATTGCCTCGAATGTTGAGGCGATCGATCAAGTGATCCAATTGAATTCAAGTGACGTGATCGTCGGCATTTTGCCGTTCTTTCACTCGTTTGGTTACACGGTAACGCTCTGGACCCCGATGGCTTTGAACCTCAAGTGCGTCTATCACTACAGCCCGATGGATGGCAAACGCATCGGACGGCTGGCTGAAGAGCACAAGGCCACCGTCTTGCTATCCACGCCGACATTCCTACGTAACTACTTGCGTCGCTGCACGAAGGAGCAGTTTTCCACGCTGGACGTAGTTGTGGCCGGCGCTGAAAAACTTCCCGACTCATTGTGCGATGCATTCGAAGAGAAATTCGGTGTCCGGCCCGTCGAGGGATACGGCTGCACAGAGCTCTCTCCGTTAGCATCGGTCAACATTCCACCCAGCCGAGTTGGTGACAACTTTCAGAAATCATCCAAGCAAGGCAGCGTGGGCCGCCCCGTACCCAATGTGGCAGCAAAAATTGCTGACCTTAATACCGGTGAAACACTGGGAGTGGACCAGGAAGGCATGCTGATGATCAGCGGGCCAAACGTCATGAAAGGGTATCTCGGCCATCCGGAAAAAACGGCCGAGGTTGTCAAGGATGGTTGGTATGTCACTGGAGACGTGGCCATGATTGACGAGGATGGCTTTATTACCATAACGGGCCGGCAAAGTCGTTTTTCGAAAATTGGCGGTGAGATGGTTCCTCATATTCGGATCGAAGAAACGCTGAACAAGCTGATCGGCATGGATGAAGAGGAGGGACTTGCCGCAGCCATCACGTCGGTTCCAGATGAAAAGAAAGGCGAACGGTTGGTTGTCTTGCACACCAAGCTGCCATCCACGCCGCAACAATTGTGTGCAGCTTTGTCGGAGGAAGGCCTTCCTAATCTCTACATCCCGTCACCAGATAGCTTTGCCGAGGTGGAGGCCATTCCGGTGTTGGGGACCGGAAAGTTAGACCTGAAAGGTTTGCAGGAAATGGCCTTGAAAAAATTCGGGGCCAAGGCGTCCTGATTACGCTCGTTCCCACGCGGAAAGGCTGTGACTTTTTCGCGGCAACTGACGTAGCGGTGGCTGGAAGCCAATATGGTTCGGCACGAAACTTGCTCGAGCCATCGCACGGAAGTCGGGTTTCAGACCTCGTGTCTAGTTCGACTGTCCTATTTCGGATACGTTGACTGACTTCGTAACGCGTGCACAAATACTGCCGCCCCTGCCCAGCTTGCCTGGCAGGAGCGCAAGTTTTTGAAGCTAGATACGAATCACCAATTGACAGCGTCCCCTGTCCGGCAGGAACGGAAGTTTTTTAAGCTATTTCTCTCTAACATCCTATTTCTCTCTAGCATCCTATTTCTCTCTAACATCCTATTTTGCTCTAACATCGTAGTCGTGATCATCAATTCACCACAGCAAGCTCTACGCAGCGCGGGTTAGATTCTAGCCGAAAAAACTTGCGCTCCTGTCAGGCAAGCTGGACAGGGGGCGGGAAAAAATGGAGTTTCTGGCTAGCTAAAAAAACTGATTCACCCGCGGCCAAGGCCGAGGGGGTCTAAGCCAAAGAAAATGGTTAGCCCGGATTTCTCACACACTTCGTCGCGAGCGGTGGTAAGTCCTTGGCTGGCAAGGCAGACGAGCAGTTTGATCGGAAACGTATTGACCATACGTTGAGGATCAAATTGTGAAGTCTAACGCTGCCAGCGATGGACTTGGCCACCGCGCAGTAGAAGGCGTGTGAGAAATGCGGGTTAGCTGCACGAGTGGCAAAGTCTCCGAGCCGGCAGGGGTCTTATCACAGAATTGGGACAGTCAAACTAGCACACATACTCGAATCGCAAATTCCGTGCCGAACGGGATAGGCTGAAGCCACCGCTACGTCAATGATTGTCGCCGATAGCTCAAATCGAGCAGATCCATCGGGTGCACCACCTTCAGCACTTCCCCTTGGCTCTTCGCCTCGCGTGCGATTTGCAAGAGACAACCAGCATTGGAGGTGATGACCACATGGGCACCTGTTTGCCGAATGTTGTCCAGTTTGCGTCGGCTGAGACGGGCAGACATCTCGGGCTCCGTCAGGTTGTAGGTCCCTGCTGCTCCGCAGCACAACTCGGTTTCAGGCAGATCGATCAATTCCAATCCGGGTATTTTCGACAACAGATTACGCGGTGCCTCGCGGACTTTTTGGGCGTGTAGCAGATGGCACGCGTCATGATAGGTCGCTTTCAGCCGCAGTTCACCCGGCGGATCCACCAAACCAAGTTCGTCTAGAAATTCGTTAATGTCACGTACTTTGCCGGCAAACGCCTCTCGTTGCGGCTGGTTATCGTCGCTCCAATGATGATCGTAATCCTTCATCATGGCACCACAACCGGCTACATTGACCACGATCGCGTCGACCTCATCTGGTTTCAAGGCCAAACAATTCTGATCCGCCATCTGCCGCGCCGGAGATTCACTACCAGCATGAAAGTGAATCGCACCGCAACACACCTGGTCTTCCGGGATCACCACGTCGCAACCGTTTTCCTGAAGCACCCGAGCCGTTGCCCAATGCGTCTCGTTAAACATCACCTGGCCTATACACCCGGTAAACAGCGCCACACGAGCTCGCCGATTTCCCCGCGCTGGCAGGAAGGTCGGTAACGGTTCGGAGAACGATGTGAGCGGCGGCAACATTTTGGCCATTTGACGCAGACGAGGCGGCAAAACGTTCAGGAGGCCAAGAGCTTCGGCCAAGCGATCGATGCCCAGCCGCTGCATGATGCGCGCCGGCCAGAGCGCCCACTTGAGTCTCTCCGGATAAGGAAACAACGCAAATAGTATCCAACGATGAAACCAATCGTCCGTTTTTCGATCAGCCGACTCACCCGTGCGTTCCATGTTGACACGGAAGGGCTCGATCAGCTTTCCGTACTGCACACCTGACGGACAGGCTGTCTCACAAGCACGACAGTCAAGACACAGTTCAAGATGACGCCGCACATCGTTGGTCAAATCCAAACGACCGTCGGCGACGCCGCGCATCAAGTAAATGCGTCCACGCGGGCTGTCGTTTTCGTTGCCCAATTCAGCATAGGTCGGGCAGGCAGCGGTACACAACCCGCAATGCACGCAATCGAGGAATAGATCGTAATCGATGCCTGCTGCGGGGTTTGTCACGTCGGTTCTCGGTTCTCGGTTAACGGTTCTCGGTTAACGGTTCTCGGGTAACAGTTCTCGGTTAACGGTTCTCGGTTAACGGGTCTCAGGTCCTGTCACATTGTACCGAACCGTTCGAGCTGAGTTTCATTGCCCATTCAAGTATACGAACCGACCGGGGTTCAGTCTCCCGGCTGGATCAAATTGCTGCTTGACTTTGGTCATCATGTCAAATCGAACATCAATCCCCCCCCATACGGATTGGTGGGTCATTTCATTTCCTCCCGGATTGAACAGCATGACGACATTGCCATCGTGTTGGCTGGCAACGGGGATCAATTCCGACAGCACGCTCTTGGCTAAACCGTCTGGCGGAAACTCGCTCAACCGGGCAATGATCACGCCGTCGCCGGCATGGATCTGAAGACTGGCAGCTGGATCTAATTCCAACACAGCCTGGGCAAGCACCGTCACGCCGCTGGGAACACAGGTTAGTTTCAGAATCAACGGACATTGCTCATCAACAGGAAACTCAGCTAGCGCCCGCCATACTTCCGGCGCTTGCTGGGTGATCTGCTGAACCATTCCCACACCCTGAGCCAACCACTCACGCTCGATCTGTCCTTGCATCCAGGCGACTTCCTCTTCGGTTCCTTCCAAACCAACAAGCAACAGGCATATGGCCGAATCGTTTTGCAACAGCGAACCAAGCGAAGCGTCCTCGCGCCATACGTGGCCGCAAAGCAATTCTATAGCGGTGGGGGTTGTTTGCGTATCGACCAGTTCGCCCAACAAGGCGTCGGCTTGTTCCCACGATGTGATTGGACAAGCGGCCATGGTGGACTCGCGCGGGATCGGCTTGAGCTTGAGTGTGGCCTGGGTAATCACGCCCAAGGTCCCTAACGACCCAGTCAAAAGTTTGCACATGTCATATCCGGCCACATTTTTCACAACACGACCGCCTCCCTTGAACACGTCACCCCGTGCGTCGACCGCCTGGATGCCAATCACATAATCACGCATCGTACCGTATCCATATCGGCGCGCACCCGAAATATTGGTTGCGATCACTCCGCCCAAAGTGGCCCGGTCGGCCTCGGGCACATCAATAGGAACTTGCTGTTGCTCTTGACGAAGCACTTCAGCCAGCTTTTGCATCGTAATGCCCGCTTCAACCGTAACCGTCATGTCCCGTGCTGGATACTCGATAACTCGGTTCAGCTTACGGAAATCGATACCGATCCCGTCCTTCTTCGGCGTCAATCCGTATCCCAATCCCGTACCACCACCGATCGGGTAGATGGCCTCGTCGCCTTCAGCCGCCGACTTCACAGCCGCGATGACATCGTCAAGCGATTCAGGCGTGACAGTGGAAGTGAGAGGAAGCGGATTGGTCATTGATCGGGATTTATGGATTATGGATTATGGACTATGGACTATGATAACCAATAACTATAAAGCGGCGCGGCGGCCGGGATGAATTTGTTCGATCCCGCAAGCGCCGGCTGTTGGCAGGACTTTGTCTGGACTCAAGACGTTGTATGGGTTAAAGGCGTCGCGCAGCCGGCCCATCGCAGCCAAGTCCGAGGCGTTGAACATTTTTTCCATGAAGCTCAACT
>Ga0310121_10004810_pt1 | contig 11779 bp, 3 predicted proteins | sample CB27_Tmax_986_MG_FD_203504 | JGI IMG/M metagenome (GOLD analysis project Ga0310121, IMG submission 203504) | Marine microbial communities from Western Arctic Ocean, Canada - CB27_Tmax_986 | ecosystem: Environmental > Aquatic > Marine > Oceanic | place: Canada: Western Arctic Ocean | collected...
GGGGCTGCGCCGCTACAAAAGACGAAGATTGTGCCCAATCGCAGAAATGCCTGTTTTCGGGGGCCTGCTCCTGGGATGGGTATGGCTCATGCGTGCCCACATCCGACGCGGATTGCCAGGGAACGCCGGATTGCAATCTATCTGGAAACTGTTCCTTCAACGGACATAGCTGTGCACCCGCGTCCGACACGGACTGTCAGCTGTCGAGTGCATGCACCAACCAGGGGAATTGCAGTCTTGCCAACAATGGGTTTGAAGTGAGCTGTGTGCCGGGCAGCCATGCGGATTGTGCCCAATCCACGGCCTGCGTCAATGCCGGGATTTGTAGCAAGGTCGATAATGTCTGCCTCGCGCAGAGCGACGAAGACTGCCAGACCTCCCTTGGCTGCTTCGTAGAGGGCCGATGTCTCGTGGGCGTCGGAACCTGTCATCCGGACGAGAGCTCCTGTGCGTCCTCGCTGAATTGCTCCGATATTGGCCGGTGTAGCTTGAACCCCGATGCAGATGTATGCGCCGTTGGAGGCGACGAAGATTGTGTCGAATCCACCATATGCCTGTATGACGGGCTCTGTACCGCCGAAACCAGCTGTCTGCCAGAGGACACAGTCTGCGAAATCTGGGGTGCCTGCATCGAGTAGACTCGCAAAGGACTGGAAAGCTGGGGGCGCCTGAGGCATAACGGGGCCATGGCAAAAACCACCCAGCCTCCACCCATGGACGTCATACTCTACGATGGGGCCTGTCCTTTTTGCCGCGCCCAGGTAGCCCGTCTGAAGCATCTTCTGATCGGCTCTACCATTGAATACCGTTCGTTTCGTGAGGACGGTGTTCTGGAGCGGTTCCCTGGTCTGAGCCTGGCCGACTGTGACCGGGCTATCCAACTCATCACCCAATCCGGAACCATCTATTCCGGCGCGGCGGCGATCGTAAAACTTCTACGACGCACCCGGCTGAGCCCCCTTGTCCTTCCCTACTATGTCCCGGGGATCCGCCAACTTGGAAACGCCTTCTATGACTACGTCGGCCGGAACCGTCATCTTCTCCATGGACCGGGTACCTGTAATGATCAAGTCTGTGCCCAACCGGCAGCAGCCGCAGCTCCACCCCGTTGGAAGGTGCAGGGGCTGGTGGTCGGGCTTCTGATCAGCTGTCTGGTCGCCGTGCTGGTGGCCGAGCCCTACCAGTGGTTTCTGGACCATATCCCGCTGGGCTTTTTCAACGCGCTGGCGACCGTTGGCTTTGGGCTGATCCTCGGCGTCGCCCTGGGCTGTGGCTTGTGGATAGGCCGGGCTCGCGCCCCGACCTGGACGCTGGTTCTGGCCCTGATATGTGCCACAGCGGCCCAGGGGACCAGCTTCTACCACGCCTCCTCGCGCACTGAGCTTGTAGCTCCCTCGGCGGACGAACTGGCAGAGAATCCACAGAGTGTATTTCGGGCACGTCGTGCCCTACCCCACGACCATTTGAAGATCGGCCATCCCATCCGTGGGAGTCTGGTGATCTGGGTATGGATCTTCGAGTTCATGCTGTTGTGGCTGGCGGCTTTCTTTCTGGCCCGCCACATCACCCATTGGCCCCAATGCCCCGACTGCGGCCGTTGGGCCAAGAAGCGACGAATCGTCCATCGGCCGGTCGACCCGGACGAGCTGCGCGCCGATCTTTCCAACGGCCGTCTAGACACCATATTTAATGGGCCCGCCGCTGAGGATAGCATAGCAACACTCGAAGTATGGGCCCTGGAATGTTCCGAACATCCGCATCGCTGGATCAGCGCTATCCTCCGAGATTTCGATAGGAGCGGACGCTCCCGAAAGGAAAGCATTCTGGACCAGACACCTTATGCGGGAGACCAATGGCCAAGGAGCTGACATCGGTCCAGGTCACGGACTGGGTACCTACCCCACTAGCCCGTGCAGGGTCGGCCCTCGTGGGCGGCTTCCAACATACCTGGGGGCCCGGCTCCGGTCCTCTGGTCGCGCGTGTCTTCCATCGATTGATGGCGCTTATCTTCTTATGCGCTTTTGTATCCCTCCTGCTGCAGGTGGACACCCTTGTTTCGAGTCGGGGCCTGCTCCCGGCCGGACCCGCAGCCGAGAGTCTTCGGAATGGCGACAGCGATTTCTTAGAACGTCCAAGCCTATTTCATTGGGATCCCGGTCCGGGCCTGCTGGACAATGCTATTTTCGATATTCTCCCCAAGGCCGACTGGTGGACGACGACCGACGCCCTCCTCCATCTTTTTCTCTGGGCCGGAATCGCTCTTTCCGTCGCCGCCTTTCTGGGCTTATGGCCGCGCCTGTGCATGCTTTTATGCACCCTGCTGTATCTGAGTCTTGGATCTGTAACCCAGGCCTTCCTCAGCTTTCAATGGGATAATATGATCCTGGAATGCGGTTTTCTGGCCGTATTTCTTCCCCGGCATCGACGCTCCTTCTGGATCCACTTCCTGTTTCGGGCGGTCCTGTTCAAATTGTACTGGGAATCGGGGATCGCCAAAGATCAGTCTCATCTGGGTGACTGGCACGATGGCAGCGCCATGAAGCTCTATTACGAGACCGCCCCGATACCCACCTGGGTGGGCTGGTTCGCCCATAACCTACCCGTCTGGTGGCATGAGTTTGAAACCAGCGCCGCCATGATGCTGGAGCTGCTTTTGGCCCAGTTTGTATTCGGGCCACGTGTCTTCAAACGGGTGGCCTTCGTCGGCCTGAGCGGTTTCATGTTCCTGGACATTCTGACCTCCAATTATGGCTTTTTCTGTTATCTGGCCCTGGCTCTTCATCTATTCCTGCTGGAGGACGACGATCTGCGTTGGTTGGGGCGTGGCTGCAAACGGCTTTATGCCCCCCTGGTCCGGCATACGATTGGACGTCTGTGCCGTCGCGCCGGCACGGAACCAATCTACGCGGGTCTGCAGTCCGGTCTGGGAGCGATGATGGCGCGAACACGATCCATCGGAGCTTGTTTTGCCTTTTGCCTGGTCACCACCACGACCATTGCGGCCCTCGGTCAATCCACCGGTTGGACGCTTATAACCGTGCTGGTCGCACCCGCTCTGTGGATCGGCTGGACCCAGAGATTCATTCCGCTCCTTGCCCAGCAATGTCTGGTTTTCTTTGTGGCACTAGCCGTCAGCGCATTCTTTCTGGCGGCATCCTACGTGGACGGTATGTACGCATTTTCGACCGGTTTGTATCGTCTGGAAAACTCCGATGCGGCGGAAAGCCTGTTCATCCCGTACAAAGCCAACCAACCGATCGGAGACGGCCTCTTCGAAAGTCTTACGGTGGGAACACGGTCCATCCATGCCACGGTACGAGAAAGTAATGGCTCGCAATCCCATCTATTTCTCGAACATCGCAAAGCCTATCGACCCGGTCGGATGCGCTCGAAGTCCTTCGTTATGCAACTACGCCCCGACCAGGCCGGTCAGCCCCTGGGCCGCACCGTCCAGATCCTGGCGAACAGGGTCCGCGCCAACGATAGAGGACAGGTTTCGTGGAAAGGCATCGCACAAAGCTTTTACGAACGAGCCCGGCGGTACCGGCTGGTGCATACCTACCATCTATTCGGCCATATCACCCAGGACCGTATCGAACCCGAATTCCAGATCTCCATGGACGGTGAGTCGTGGACTCCTCTTCGATTCCATTATAAGGCCGATGATCCGGCCACGCCTCCACCCTTCGTAGCGCCCCATCAACCGAGGGTGGATTTCCAGCTCTGGTTTTATGGCCTCTCCTACCAGGGCGTAGCACGAAACATCGCACGGCAAGCCGCATCCAGCCGAACGCCAGTACGATGGGATGCGGGACAACAAATCCGATCCAGAGCCTATCGCACGAGACGGCATCCCTATATTGCCACCATGGTCGACCGTATCTGCCATGACCCCGATATCGTCTCCTCCCTGTTCAAGACCCCCCTACCAACGGATATCCAACAAGTACGCATCCGTTTCTTTAGCCACCGATTCACTAGCGCCGAGGAACGAACCCGAACGGGGCATTGGTGGACCCGAGAACCCCTCGAAGAAGAACTAAAAAGAGACGACCCTGGCCTTGCCCGGTTCTTCGCTAACGTCCAGCCAGACCCGATTGTATGTAGTCACCACCGGGTTCGCTAAGCATTTCCACACACATTCATCTACAATACCTGATCCCCAGAGATGACGACGGACCCAACATACGGTAGTTGCTAGCCTGTAGCTGGACCGTTAAGATTTCGTTTTTGCCATTCTCCTTGAAACCAGTCCCAGATTCGATGCACTCATTTCGAACCAGTTTGCAGACAACCATCCGTCGTCTTAGCAGGACAATCCCGATCTCCGTGCTTCTGGTCCTTGTCGTCCTGGGATGCTCGACTGAGCCGGAACCACCCACATCCTTATGGCTGGCGGTGAGCATGGACGACTCGGTGGAGGCACCACTCAATGCTCGGATCCTTCGCATCCGCATACGGGGGGTGAGCAATGGCGTCGTGATCCCAGGAGATCCTGACGACCCCGCCTATAATATCGATATCCAGGGACGAAACCTCCAGAAGGCGCCCTACGTCGCCGAGATCCTGCCCAATCAATTGCATGGAAAGGTGCAGGCCCAGGTGCTCGCCTTCGATAAGGACAACCAGGTGATGGCCGCTCATTCGATCGGTTTCGACATTGATCAAATCGCGATCGTAGATGTGGTAATGAAGGCCGTCGACCCCTGCGATGCAGACCTCGATGGTACCCTGAACTGTTCTTTGGATGGCTGCTGCCCCAATCCGGATCTGATCGTTTCCGACTGCGATGACGATGTCTTCGCAGCAAACATCTTCGGAACGGAAAGCATGTGCGAGGATTGTGGCAACGGTATCGACGAGGATTGCCAGAACGGTGATCTGGAATGTGTGGACACCGACAACGACACCGTTCTGGATGACTGCGGCGATTGTGGGCCGACCGATCCCACCATTGGCCCCGGGTTTGTCGAACTCTGCGACGGTGTGGATAACAACTGCGACGGCGTGGACGACGAAGGCTTTACCGTCGCCGAGGGTGACGTTCTTATCCCCCTGGGAGAGCCGTGCGGCGTCGGCCAGTGCGCGGGTGGGATCGTAGTATGCCAGGATACGGAGAGCGCCATCTGCAATAGCCATAAAAACGCCACCGATGAGCTCTGCGATAACCAGATCGATGACGATTGCGATGGCTTCGAAGATGAGGGCTGTTTGAGTAACGACCAGGACGGTGACGGGGTCGTGGACTCCGAAGACTGCCCGCAATATCCCCTGGCCCGCTATCATTCCGAGATCTATCCCGGAGCACCCGAGTCCTGCTGTCTGGCCGCCCTGGAAGGCAGCCCTGACCAACTCGATCGTTGCGATAACAACTGTGATGGTGCGGTGGAATCCTGCGCCGATGACGATCTGGATGGGGATGGGATCTCACCGCCCTACGATTGCGATGACACGGATCCCGATGTCCACCCTGCGGACGCGGGCCGCGGGATTGACGACCCACCGGAATATTGCGGCGACGACCAATCCCAGAACTGCAGCGGAAGTAAATCCCTCTGTGAGACCGGAGTCGACGCGGATGAGGACGGATTCCTGGCGGGTCAGGGTGATTGCGACGATGAGGATCCCGACATCCACCCCTACGCCGCGGAACGCTGTAATAATGTGGATGATGACTGTGACGGGATTGTCGATAACGGAAACCCCGAAACCGATGGGACCTGGCTCTTCGTAGATCATGCGTCGGATATGCCCTGTCACCCCGATGGCGAAACCGTGGCCACGACCGGTACCTGTGCGCCCGGCGTCACGGTCTGTTCCCATGGCTTTACAGACTCGGTCACCAATCAACCCTCGACGGAGCACCAATGTCTGGAAGCGATTCTTCCCGCCGATGAGGTCTGTGATTCGGACGGCAATGACGAGGACTGCGATGGAGACGATAACAATCTCAACGCCATCGATTGTACGATCTTCTTTCTCGATCAGGACGGTGACACATTTGGCGTCGATGACGACACCGAATGCCGCTGTTACGAGCATGGTTTCTATACCGCCCTGGAGGGATCCGATTGTGACGACGGCATCTTCAACGTGAATCCGCTGGGCATCGAAACCTGCCAGACCACCTATGATGATGACTGCAATGGTGATCCCAATGACTTGAACGCGCTAGAGTGTACGCTCTACTACCCGGACACGGACTCCGATAACTACGGAGACATCTCCGCCGATCCGGAATGTCGGTGTGCAGCGACGAGCGACTATCCCAGCCAGAACAATACCGACTGTAATGACAATCTGGGCAGCATCCACCCCACGGCCGAGGAGTTCTGCAATCTGATCGACGACGATTGCGACTCGGAAACCGACGAAGACTTTCTGTTGCTATACCAGGACTGCGACGGCGACGACTCCGACCAATGCGCCTACGGAACCTATAGTTGCACTCTGGATACTGTTGGGATCGAGTGTGTAAACGAAGATCCAGCCAATGTAGAAGAGTCCTGCGACGGCGTGGACAACGACTGCGATGGGGAATCCGACGAGGAGAACTCGGCGGGTTGTGATATCTATTTTGCCGACGTGGATAACGATGGGTATGGAGTGGTGGACGACATACGTTGCCTATGTTTCCCCGTTGTCCCCCATACCGCCGCCGTGGGTGGAGATTGTAACGATGGCGATGAAGACATCCATCCGGATATTATTGAAATCTGCGGAAATGGTCTGGACGACAACTGCACCGGAACCAATAGTGATGATCCCACCGGCGAGCTCAACACCCTCAATGATCTCGACGGTGCCGACTGCACGACCTACTACCTGGATGCGGATAACGACACCTACGGGTCTGCAACAGAGCAGTGCGCTTGTGGCGTGATCGGCTCGTTTTCCTCTGAGAACAGCCTGGACTGTGACGACGTGAACCCTGAGGTCAACCCCATAACCCAGGAAACCTGCGACACCACCTACGATGATAACTGCAATGACACCAATAATGACGAATCGGCGATTAATTGTACCGATTACCACCAGAACGAGGATGGTGACGGCTACGGGCATCCAGTCAATACCAAATGTTACTGCCAACCATTTGAGACCTACAATACACTCGACGACACAGACTGTGAGGACGATCCGGACCAGAACGGGGCTCTCATCAACCCGGGCAATACCGAAACATGCGACACCGGATTCGACGACAACTGCAATTTAAACAACAACGATCTCAACGCTATAAATTGCACCACATACTTCGTTGATGAGGACCAGGACGCCTATGGCGCTCCAGGACCCGGCCAATGCCTATGTTCACCCATCGGGGATTACGACACCACCGACAATACCGATTGTGAAGATGATCCGGCCCAGGACGGTTTGCTCATAAACCCGGGTCGCGAAGAGACATGCTTAACCCCCTTCGACGACAACTGTGATTCCGACACCAACGATCTGAACGCAAACCTCTGTACGCCCTACTTCATGGATGTAGACAACGATGGGTATGGTGTCGATGGCGACTCCGAATGTCACTGCGAGACGGAAGGTAATTATCGGGCGTTGCAGGAGGGCGATTGCAATGACTCGCTGGCTGACGGGGCCGCCATCCATCCGGACGAGCCCGATAGCTGTAACGAGATTGACGACGACTGCGACGGCCAGACCGACGAAGGGATCCTGGTAGAGGGTTGTGTCTTCTACTATTACGACGCCGACGACGACGGCTGGGGACAGGATGACCACCTCTGTCTATGCAAACCCCAGGGCAATTATCGGGCTCTGAATACGGGCGATTGTGAGGACTCTCCCATCGGAAATGGGGCGCTCATCAACCCCGGTTTGACCGAGGATTGCAACACCGCCTTTGATGACAACTGCAATACGGAGCTCACCGAACTCAACGCCCTGAACTGCACCGACTATTATATAGACAACGACGACGACGGCTACGGATTACAGGGCTCCGAAGCCCAATGCTGGTGCGCCCCCCAGGGCAACTACGACGTTACAAATGACGACGATTGCAACGACGGAGCGGGCACGATTCGTCCGGGCATCGTCGAAGATTGCACCACCACCTTCGACGACAACTGCAATGGCGACAACAACGAGGTCGATTCCGCTAACTGCAGTCTGTTCTATCTCGACGAAGACCAGGATGGGCGCGGCCACGATAGTGTCAGCGGCCTTTGCCTTTGCTACGCCGATGCAGCGGCCTTTTTCACGGCCGTGAATCAGGATGACTGCAATGACTTGGAAGCTACGGCCTATGGTGGTCCAAGTCCCCATCCCGAGGCATGCGACGGTATCGATAACGACTGCAACGGCAACACCGACGAAGGTGAAAATGTGCCTGGATGTACCTCGTACTATTATGACGACGATGGGGATGGTTACGGGGATAGCATCGCTCCGCAGGTGAAATGCCTCTGTGATCCGGGGCATGTGCCGAAGTACACCGCGCTCGTGGCCACGGACTGCGTCGACACCAACGCGTCCATTCACCCCACAGCGGCCGATGGCGCCGGCTCCGGTTCGGCCCTGGCCTGTAATAGCGTGGACGACGACTGTGACGGGCTCACCGACGAAGACGCGACCTATCTGGATCTGGGAGTGTCCCGGTCCTTCGGTGATCCCTGTGGAACCGGGGCCTGTGCCGGAGGAACGGTTGATTGTGCCGCCGATGGCAGCGCCTTGTTCTGCACCACCGATCCCATTAATTCCAGCAACGAAGTCTGTGATGGAGTCGACAACGATTGCGACAGCCAGACCGACGCGGAAGATGCCGCCGATGTCGTGACCTTCGACGGCCAGAACTGCGAAAACCAGACCGGCCTCTGTTCCGGTAGTACCAAGCCGGCGACCCTCTGTGTCGAAGGGCTATGGCAAGCCTGCACCAGTTTCGAATATACCGCCCACGATGGCCGTTACGAAGGCGTCGAAAGCAGCTGCGATTTTGAGGACAACGACTGCAATGGGATCGACGATGATTTCTTCCCCGTGGATGATCCCTGCGCCACCAATCCCAGCTTCTGCTCCAACGGCATCTTTGACTGTAAGGCGGACGGTAGTGATGTCGAATGTGTCGATGACACCCCCAAAGCCGATACCACGGTTTGCGAAGCACAATCCTGTGTCGACACGCTGAAGACGGACGAACGCCTCTGTGATGGAGCAGGCTCCTGCGAGGCGACTGTTACCACCGACTGCTCCCCCTACGGTTGCGATGGCATCGAATGCCATACCAACTGTACTGCCGATGCAAACTGTTCGACCGGTTTCTTCTGTGACCCGAACGTCGATTGCGCCACGGACCCGTCCTGTACGGCCCAGGAATTCGATCTGGGGGGCTATACCCTGACGCAAACAGGCGCAAGCTGCTCCTACACCATCCCGTCTCCCACGATCATACGGGAGGGCGAGTACCTGATCATTGCGCGCGGCCCAAACACCCCGGCCGCCGATTATCTGGCCGACTTTGAAACCTACTGGGGGGTGACTCTGGGAGCCGATGCGGTGCTACTGGACACCGGCGATCAATGCCCGAAGATCAACGGTGGTGAGACCTATCAGCTCAAAGACGCAGGTGGCGTATCACTCGACGGTCCAAGCCTGTCAATCTCCGGTGGAACGAATTACCAGCGAAGTGTCCCACCCGGCGATCCAGCCGCTGGCGCATCCTGGAGTCTGGGCTCTCCCACCGTTGTGGGCACACCGGGCAGTGGACAGAGCGAATCCGCCGCCGACTCCGGCCCGTATATCTCCGAAATTACCGACGCGCTGGGATCCGGCAATTTCATCTACGAATTCATTGAGATCTACTACGACAGTCCGGGAACATCCGGTAGCTGCCGAACCCAACTCGCCGACGGGTCCAGCTGTAGTTCGGACGGCCAATGTGCGAGTGGAAGCTGTACCGACGGATTCTGCTGCGACTCGCCGGACTGCGGCCCCTGCAGCAAATGCAACGCAACCGGCTCCTGTATCGACCATGCGATCAACACCGATCCGGAAGTGGATTGCGGAAGCTGTCAGGCCTGTAATGGTGCGGGCAGTTGCGTCAATATGGACAATATTGATCCCAAGACCGAATGCGGCCTCTGTCGCGTATGCAACGGAGCCGGCGGCTGCCAGAGCGCGACCGTTGGATCCGATCCAAAAGACGATTGCACGGAACAGGACCCTTCCACCTGTGGTCTTACCGGAGATTGCGATGGGGCCAATGCCTGCGCCTACTGGGACGCCGACACAAGCTGCCAGGATGACAGCTGCTCGTCGAATCCAGACGGTACCGTGACCTATAAGGGAGACTGGTTTTGTATCGCCCCCTTGAACTGTACGGCCACCGATATCCAGGCCTGCCTGGGTCATGTCTGCAGCATCGCCAGCGGATGTGTAAGCCCGTGCGTAGACGGCAACCAATGTCTGGGCGACTATTATTGCCAGGCACCCAATTGCCTCGCCAAGAAGGAAAACGGGGAAGGCTGTGGTGCCCACGGGGAATGTATCAGTGGATCGTGTATAAGCGGGACGTGCGGCACCCCGTAGCTGCCTGGGTCAATCCGCAATGATCTGGTGCGCACGACAGGATTCGAACCTGTGGCCTTCGGCTCCGGAGGCCGACACTCTATCCAGCTGAGCTACGTGCGCAAGGGTGGCGGACGATAACGGCGGTTCCGCGCCCTGTCAATGGTTCTCTATGTAGCAATGGACCCACCCAGACGTTGACGCCCCTATAGTTCCAATGTTACCCACGCGGCATACGGAAACCGTACATGGCCTTCGATATTGCGAAGGACCTGGAGTGGCCTCATGAAGCGAAATACCCTGTTCATTGTTCTTGCCTTCCTTACTCTTCTGGTCGTTGGGTCGGCGTATGCCGCATCCGATGTGGTAGAGTCCACCGACGCATCGACCACCGATTCGAGTGCGGATGCACAAAATAGTGGAGCGGATGATTCGGCACCGATCGAGGAGCCCGCACCGCCGGCTCCCGAACCGGAACCCGAGAAAGTCGACTTCGACGAGGCGGCTGAAAAAGCTCTCTTGGACGCCCTGAGTGAATGGGTTGAGACCTGGAACGAGAAGCCGACCCTGGTAAGTCTGGCCCAGATGGGCGATGTCGGATCCGCCGGAGGAGAACTCTCCGATGTCCTCAAGGGACGACTCAAGGCGCTCAGCAATAAGAGCTTCTCGAATCGGGAATGGCATGAATACTGGACCAAGCAGAAGACCGGAGCCGCGCGCGTGGGAGCGGCCTATAAGAAAAAGGCCAAGGCCTATCAAAAGGCCGACCCAGTCATGAGCGCCGCCTACAAGGCTCGAGCCGAAGCTATGAGCCGTTGGGCTGCCCTCGCAGGCCGTAAGATGGCCAACCAGGACAAATACCTCAAGGCCATCGAAACCGAGCGCGATGCGGTAGCAGAGCGCCTCGAAGCCGCCTTACAGTCCCCCGCCGCCAAGAAGACCGTGGCCACCAAGAGTACGGTCGATCTGTCCCCCTTCGCGGCTCGGCGCCAGAAGCTGGCCCAGGTCCGCCAACAGATCACCAATAATAAAGAGCTACTGCGCGTTGCAGAAACCGACAAAGCCCTTATCCAGGACCAGCAGGCTTCGGCCAAACAACTCCTGGAGGCCCTCGCAACCGACGTCGAGCTGGCCGAAGAGGAGTACGCCATCGCACGAGGCCAGGCCCAGGGTATTCATAAGGCCTGGGCTGATATCTGGGCCGGTATTGCCAACGCATCGGCCGGAAAAGCCCAGAAGATCTCGGCGG
>Ga0310121_10004811_pt1 | contig 11778 bp, 10 predicted proteins | sample CB27_Tmax_986_MG_FD_203504 | JGI IMG/M metagenome (GOLD analysis project Ga0310121, IMG submission 203504) | Marine microbial communities from Western Arctic Ocean, Canada - CB27_Tmax_986 | ecosystem: Environmental > Aquatic > Marine > Oceanic | place: Canada: Western Arctic Ocean | collected...
TTGAATGCTTGTAAAGACAGGTCTGCAAGTTGATCAGCCAATCCAAATAATTTGTCTTCAGCAAGCAACTTTGAGTACTCACTATCAAGTTCTAATTGAATATCTTGGTAAGCTTGTTGCTCACCTTTTTTTAACTCATCTAATCTTATTAGGTGATAACCAAATTCTGTTTTTACTGGTTCTGATAATTCATTAACCTCCAGTGTAAAAAGTACTTTATCAAACTCAGGAACAAATAATCCAGGTTCTGCCCAATCTAAATCACCACCGAAATCTGCTGAACCCGGGTCATCTGAGAGCTCTTTTGCTATCTCTTCAAAACTTTCGGATATCAAACGCTCTTGAATATTTAAAATAGTCTCCAAAGCATCTTCTTCATTGGTGTCCTCATCAATGGCAATTAAGATATGTCGTGATTTTCGTTGTTCATTAGTGATAAATCGTGCAAGATTATCTTCGTAATAAGCTCTTAGATCATCTTCTGTGTATTCTATTGTTGCAGCAACATCATTGAGACTAAGACTTAAATATTCTACATCGACTTCTTCGTCAGTTTGAAACAAGTCCTGATTATTGTTGAAATACAATTGAACTTGATCACCAGTAACCATAACCTCGTCAGTAAAATTGTTGGAGTCTATAGTCAATAATTGGCCGTTTCGTTTTTGCATCTGTAATTCAATAAATTGTCTAAATTCATTAGGAGTAATAAAAGAACTATCAATAAAGCCCCTTCTGAGTTGATTAGTCTGGAGTTGCAATCTCAGGTCTGATTCAAATTGTTCAACTGAAACACCTTGACTCGCCAATATAGCTTCATAATTTTGTCGATCAAAAATACCACCAACCTGAAGGCCCGGGTTGTTTGTTATCAGTTCGACAACATATTCAGGGCTAACTCGATAACCGTTTTTACTCATGTAATCCAATAACAAGGCTCTTAAGATTAGATCTTCAGTGGCAGATTCCTTAATGGTTTGATCAAGGATCTCAGGAACCTCATCACCAAATACTTGCTGTAACTCTGCAAGCTTATTTGAATATTCTTCTCGGTACTCAAAGAGAGTAATTTCAGTGCCATTCACTGTGATCACTACATCATCTTCAATAGGTGTTTGATCCATATTGCCAAAACTAATCACCAGAGTCACTGCAATAAGACTGATAACCAATATGGCTATCCATCCAGTAAATCGTTGTCTAATAGCTTCTAACATGAATGCCCTAGATAGACTCAAATAAGCCGGCAGCACCCATGCCACCGCCAACGCACATTGTAACCACACCGTACTTGAGATGCTTGCGTTTAAGTTCTCGAGTTAAATGGCCCACTTGCCTTGATCCAGTCATACCAAATGGATGCCCTATGGCTATTGAGCCACCATTTAAATTTAGTTGCTCTGTTGGCAGATTCAGATGATCTCTAATATAAACAACTTGCGATGCAAAGGCCTCATTCAGCTCCCATTGATCAATGTCATCTATTTCTAAGCCAGCTGCTTTTAGAAGTTTAGGAATTGCATAAATTGGACCAATACCCATTTCATCGGGTTCACATCCAACCACAGTAAAACCTCTAAAATAAGCAAGGGGCTCTAGCCCTAACTCATTCGCTTTATCTGCATTCATAACCATAGTGACCGAAGCACCATCAGACAGTTGTGAGGCATTTCCTGCTGTGACTGAACCATTTTCAGGATCAAATACTGGGTTTAGGTTTGCTAAACCTTCTAGAGTAGTTTGGGGGCGATTACAATTATCTCTGTCCACCACGGTTTCAACTTCAGAGATTTCACCGGTTTCTTTGTCTTTAACCATCATCAGAGTTTTCATAGGGATAATCTCATCATCATATAAACCTTGATTTTGTGCTTCAGCACATCTGTGCTGGCTCGATAGAGCATATTCATCTTGTGATTCTCTAGTAACATTGTATCGTTTGGCTACGGTCTCAGCAGTAATGCCCATGGCATGATATACACCGGGCACACTCTCATTAATTTTCTCATTTTTAAACATGTATTCGTTAATATGACCATGTGTGGTACTAATCGACTCAACCCCGCCGGCAATGATGCAATCAGCAAAACCACTTTGTATTTGAGTCGCTGCCATAGCAATGGCTTGTAACCCAGATGAACAATAACGATTAACTGTAGTGCCTCCAGTTGTGATAGGTAGCTTGGATAACACAGCTGAGGTTCTAGCTATATTATTACCTTGAGGCCCTTCCGGGTATCCACAGCCCAATATCACATCTTCCACTGTCTCAGGATTTACACTTGGGTGTCTATCCATTAATGCATCTATAATGTGTGCTGTCATATCATCAGCACGTGTCTGATTAAAACCACCTTTAAATGATTTCGATAATCCGGTTCTCACACTATCTACTATTACTGCCTCAGCCATCATTAACCCTTGTTATTATTTTTTAACTTATTAAGACCCTTTTCAAAAAGTTTGGCGGAGTGGACGGGACTCGAACCCGCGACCTCCTGCGTGACAGGCAGGCATTCTAACCAAACTGAACTACCACTCCGTACTTAATAAGTGACCCATTATAATGAATGTTACAACTTATTTACTATTATTTATTTGATTGATAAAAGATTTTAGTGCCTATCTATATGCTCTTAGTAAATGATCCCAATGGTTCTGTCAATAAGCCAGAAAAAACCCATTGCACCCAATACATATGAAACACAGGTCGCGGATTCATTATATTTATTGAATTTATAAGCCAACCAAATTAAAACACCAAAAATAGGAATCATTAACAACTGACCTGCTTCAATTCCAAGATTAAAAAAGAGCAAAGAAAGAAGCAGTTGCTCATTTGCTATGCCTATTTCAGTGAGGGCGTTGGCAAAGCCTAGCCCATGCAGTAAACCAAATCCAAATGCGATTAACCAGGGTGTTGATTTGTACTGTTTATTCTCACCAATTTCTAAAGCTAAAAAGACTATGGTCAAAGCAATAACAGCTTCAACAGTGGTCCGAGGTAAAGAGATCAAATCCAGAACGGAAAGCCCTAATGTAATACTGTGCGCCACGGTAAAGGCGGTTATCGTCTTGATCAGGTTCACAGTACCGGAAACCAGGAACATTAAACCGAGTATAAATAGAATATGGTCGACACCACTAATTAGATGATCAATGCCAAGAGTAAGGTAACTTGAAGGAATGGATTGTTTCTTTATGGGCAACAGTAATCTTGGTTCTTTAAGGTTCATCAAACCTTCGAACACATTGTTATTGTGGTCAGTAAAGGTCACCAAAGCATCGGTAAGTACACTGAGGTTTGTAACTTCTATGGTTTGACCTTTTAAGGACTCGATACAAATTAAATCAATCTTTTCAACTAAATACTTGCCTTGTTGATAAGGAGATTGAGTTTCACTTGAACAGGTCTCAGGAAAAATAATTTCAGCCCTTGGGCCAATATTTTTAATGGGGTACATCCAGTTAATTTGATATTCATTGTCAGCTATTTCATCAATAACAAGGTGTGCTGGGTTAAACTCATGTGCGCTCAGAAAAGGAGAAAATATAATGATGAACAGTAAACTGCATAGCCTAAGATTAGACATCAAAATGTTAAATTAGGATTAATAATGATCCGGTACTCGGACTTAACATTATTAATATATTGATTTATGGCATTCTCTTTGTTCAGGGTAAGATAATCACTAAGTACTTGATCTCTTATTTCATTAAAAGACGGATAAAAACCATCCTGATAATCCCTTAATAAAACTAAGTGATGTCCAAAGGATGATTCAACAGGCCCTGACCACTTATTTGCTTCCATCTCATCAAAGGCGACGATGAAGTTATTACCAAAGTTTCTGGCAATTTCCTCAAGGGTTTTTTCTGTGAAATTTTTACCAAGAAGATAAGGGTCTGAATCTATAGATTTTTTATCAGCCAATAAGTCATTCAATGCTTGGATTGACCTTGCTTGAGAATCAGTTTCTTTTGCAAAAAAAAGATGGGTAAAGCTATAGCTAGGTTTTATAAAATACTTTTCTTTATTCTCATCGTAAAATTGTCTTAAGACTTCTTGATTGGGATTTTCAGGAAGAGTTTCTTGTTTTAAGAACGTTATCTTTTGAGCCAACCTTCTCTTTATGATCCTGTCTTCTTTATCCAGCCCCAGTAATAGAGCCTCCCTATAGAGAATTTCTTCTTCAACTAGATTATTAATTATTCTAACAATTTCTTCATCCGTAGGATCTCTCCCTACTTGAGACTTCCAGGCTGAAATAAGACTGGTTAATTCTTGGTCAGAGATATAGATATCTTTATTATCTTCATCAGGATTTAAAGCTACATCAATAAGATAGATAAGACATCCGACAATCAGAAAAATTAATATTCTTTTACGCAATTTAATAGGAGCTACAAATAAATACTAATCCTTTGTAGATACAGACCCTGCTAATGGGATTATATCTAGATTGTCTTGTGGTGGGACGTACCAAATAGGGGATGTCCATGCCCTTTCCTGTATGGTTTGGTGTAAACCGGCTCTAGGTTTTAAACCTGCCTTAATAGCATCCCATGTCGACCATCGACAGGTCGGGTTTTCCAAAACTCTAACATAATAAAAAGATTTTACAGCTGGATCAAAATCAGGATCAGACCATCCGGTTTTAAGTTCTGATGAACCGACACCTTGTGTGATAGAACAATCATTAATATTTACTCTTGCCCCATTATCAGGACATCTATTGGTTACCGGATCAACACTCAATCCATCTGAGCACGCAACATCATAAACTATTTCATGAGGCACTGAGTTGGTGGCATCTACCCAACCTTTGATGATTTGTATTCTTTGTAGAGGAGAACCATTTTTATCACGCTGTGCCCAAACAATAAAATCAGGAGACTTTGCTCCTTCGGCCATCAAGTCAGCACCCATAGTTACGCCTTTTGCATAGGCTTCCTTAATTAATGATTCAGAATTTAGATCTATAGATTGCATGTCATAGCCTGCGAAAAAACGGACAGCCGTCCTCGTTCCAGTGGTCGCGAACGTTTCTTTCCTCTTAAACGCTGCAAATATTGAATCCCTGGTATTTTCTTCAGCCCATGCTACAGCCAATCCTGCAGCACCCCATTGATCAAAAAATCCGGGAGCAGTGTATGTGCCCTGCTCTTCTTCGCTAATACTCAAGGGTTGTTTGTATTCCTCTGCGTACTCTCTCAACATATTGACTCTATCTGCTGACAACGGTACAGACCCTCTAGCCATAGCAGTGCCATCGAGTAAGCCCACCTTAGACCAATAATTATTCTCGTCGTATGCCCCTGCCCCAGTATGAGAATCGCTTGAACCTATGAGGCCAAATTTATAGGGATTCCCTTGGCGTGTCCACTCTAGACTTAATCCTCTCAAATAAGCATCCCTCACATAACCACCCGGGGGCATACTGTATATTGGAGGCCTGCTGCCAACTCTTTTATTCATAATTTCAAAATCTGCCCAATCGTCGTCAGGCGAAAGCAGTGGGTGTGTTTCCGATGTTCCTTTAACTTGGGTGATTTCAACAAGCGGTTCATTTCTCATTCTTTTTTCAGAGTAAGTATTATCAATTGGATAACCTCTAAATGTCTCCATTTCAAACATCTGGCCATTCGAGCCATTGCTGTTATGTGGCATGGCTAAAGAATCAACACCCTTGTCTCTTAATTTATCCATCCAAGTCCATAGGTCTTCAGGATTTATGGAATCAATTCTTGAAAAAGGTCTAATTGGGGCTTCAGAGGAATTAAAGATAACATTCCTGTGAAGGTTCCCACCCTCAACATTGGTTGAAGAAGTAAATTCATAACCAATAAAAGAAGTAAATTTCCCTGGGTCATTATGCTCTTCTGCAGCTCTGGCAATATCAGCCCAAGCAGATTTATGCACGTCATAATCAAATGATTTTAGAGCAACTGCAGTGTTTTTAGTGAACCAAGCTTTGATGATCTTAGGATGCCAATAAGGGTATGGATCAATTATCGTTCCACCTATGATACTGCTAAAAAGATTGGCTCTCTGGCCAAAGGAAGCATCATTCATATTCTCTGGTCTATTAATATTATGAAAAGGTTCAGCCCAGGGTTTTTGCGATATTTTGGTAGTGGTATCAGCAAATGCATTGACCATGCCTAAATAAATACCGTGATCGGTCACAGCGTAAAAATCTAAGGGTTCACGCAACTTCATTTCATAACCCATCGGATGCTTAATTCCTTCGCCTTTTGCATAACGATATGCATCATCTGGTGTGGCTGTGATGCCGAAGACATAGGCATCAAAAGAGTATTTTGTGTGTACGTGTAGATCTCCATAATATGGATTTCTATCCTCATTAGAGGTCATTGACGCGGTTTTGGTCTCGGATTTATCAACAGAAAAATCAACTATTTCTAGTGACGATTCGCTTTGGCCAAACATATATATCAAGTAAAGACCAAGAGCAACTATAAGAACAATTGAAGATTTACTGAGTTTCATTTTTTCCTCTCAAAAAGTATTGATAAAGGTTAAGTAGAAGAATTTAAGTAAGTAATAGTTAATTGCAAAAAAGTGGCAAAAGTAGCCCAGAGAAGGTATGGAATATTTGCGTAGACTACCCAGCGAAGCTCAGGAGCAGCATGCCACAATGCATAGAGCGCCCAGACAAGAGTCCCAACGACAAACAGAATATCAATTGAGGCAAGTAAGTTGTTTCTGATACCAAACTGTAATGGCGTAAATGCGAAATTAAATACAAGATTTAGAGCAAAAGGTAGTGCAATAATCCAAGGAATTTGCTTTGTGACCGCCTTATAAAAAACAGTACCGAATGAAATAGCAATAATCGCATAAAGCACTGTCCACACTGGACCAAAGAGCCACGCCGGTGGCGACCAAGAAGGTTTTATAAGTTGTGCATACCATTCATAGCTTTGCATATAATTTATATTATATTGGACAAGTATTTTTGTCTATAAGGATAGGACATAGTTTCGATATGTCTCAGTATCTGATTACACACTGAGCAACGATACCATCGCTGTACTTTAAAGCTAGAAAGAACCTAGGCCCCTCCCCGGGGAGATTGAAGATAAAGGGCTATGAAAGGTTGGGTTTTGAAACACCCGCCTTTAGTGATCTCTGCGAAGAAATGGGATTGAGTCCTAATACTGAAGCCTATGGAAAGTGCATTCTTAAGTTGATGGATTAAAAAATCATAGAAAGCCAAGCTGAACTAGGCTTATTCTCATACAAGCCTTTGATTGGTTTAATCGTCAAACCCTTGTATCCTTTCTTTAACGCTTCTTCATTCATTTCTGAAAACTTTGCTTGACCATCTTCTGTGTCTAAATCAACAAATTCAAAAGCAACAATTTCAATACAACTTATTTTATTAATGTGAAGAAGATTGAGATAAGAATAACTAAATAACTTATCTAAATATCGTTTCCTATGAAGGGTATCTAATTTGCCTTTTCCTTCTTCCCACTCTTCTAATGGCAACGCATCAAATATCACTAGATGGGCATCTTCTTTTTTGACATCGTCTTTCCTCGTGACTTGCTTCATCAATGATTGAAAATCTCTAGTCATCACTTCAGAATCTAACATGACATCTTCTAATTTCATTTTATGGATGGCTTCTATGATATGAGGAAAGTTGTCCAAAACCTTTCCATTGCCAGAGTACATTGTGGCTTTACCATTATGGACAAGCGTTATTACTCTGACACCATCAAACTTATATTCTATTAAACACTTACCAACTAACTTCTTTGGAAATTTCTTTGCGTCATTTGCCAACATGCAACCAAATACAGCAATTTGAAAATCTAAGGCACTCTTCTTAGCAACATTATTGACTGTCTTTACACTTATTCCACACCTTAAATCTTTTCTCAATATCCTTCGATACCAATTATTCCACTCATCCTTTGTTGCATATTTCATATGCTCTTGAATGAGTTCTCTCGCTTTGTTTCCTGTGACTTCTCTACTTATTAACTTCTTAGCCAAACCTTCACTAAACTGCTCAAAACCCAACCCAAACCCATCTTGTTTAGAGATGGGTATTTTTGCTATTCCAAAAGTTGTGAATGGTGATAAAGCCATTTCTAAGCCTTTTTGAAATTCTTTGTCGTGTAGACAGTTGCTTAGAATTTGTTCTTTGAAAATCTTATCTCTTTGCTTTCCAAGCTCTTCAATTATTTTGTGAGGTTTCATTTAGAAACTTATGTTGTTTGCTTTCATCCCTAAATCCTAACAAACCCCAGTCAAATATCACAAATTGTTAATGGTGGATGGTTTTAAGACAACCGCCTTTAGTCATCCTTTGTTATGATTATTGTTATGAAGAAGCAATTACTAATATCAGCACTGCTGCTTGATGACAAAGATGAATAAAAAATGGCTAAATGGCAAAATAAATTATTAAACTTCGCACAAGAGCATTATCCAGAAAGTTTAGAAAAGTGGGATTATTTGATTGATTCTGGAGAGATAACACAATTAAACGAAATGGAACAAGATGATTGGGAAGTTCTTTGTGAAAAATATGAAGAAGCATATCCTCACATAGATTATAAGCTAGGTATTGTAGTAGTTGAAGCCTTTAAAGAATTTTATGAATATAAGGAAGAAGCTCAAAAATCAGCTTTAACTAAAAATCTTATGGAAGCTAGCGATTTGGAAAGAGAAAAGCTATTAAATGAAATGTTTGGGAATGACGAAAGAGCAAAAGCAGACATGAGAAGAATATTGAAAGGCAAGTTTCTTGCCGCGACTAATAACGATAAGGTAGATGGCTTTGATGATGGGGGCTAATTTAAAGGAAACCTTCGGTGTACTTTTAACTAGAAAGAAATACCCTTATTAAATGAAAAAACTAATCCTCATATCAGCACTATTGTTCAGTTTTAATGGTTGGGCAGATGTAATGAAAATGGATCAGGCAAAGTACACCGCTCTCAAGTCTTTTGCGGATAAGCGGTTACATGAGACAAAAATACCAGGCGCCGGACTCGGCATCATCAAAGACGGTAAGGTAATTTTTGCGGGCGGGTTCGGAGCGCGCGATTTGAGTACAGGCGAAGCTGTGAATTCACAAACCGCCTACCTGATCGGTTCTTCCACCAAATCCTTTACGTCGACAATAATGGCAATGCTGGCTCAAGACGGCATTGTGGATTGGGACAAGCCCGTACGCACTTATATGCCGTCTTTTGGTTTTAAAGACGAATATGTTTCCTCCCGCGTGACACTTAGAGATCTGGCGAGTCATCGCTCTGGCGTAGAGGACGAACCGGAATGGTGGGGGTCGAAGTTGTCCCGTGGCGAATTGGTGGAAACCATGAATACTTTCGAACTGAATGAAGGTTTCAGGGCCAAGTTTCAATACAACAATGCAGGGTTTATGACGATGGGACATGTAGTCACCCTGATGTCAAAGCGCAAGTTTGAAGATGTGGTCATGCAAAGAATCGTCAAGCCCCTTGGGATGGAAAATACGGTCTGGAGCGATTTGTCCGGCCCTAATCCACCATACAAGGAGAATGTTTCGCATCCACATGTGGTTGAAAACGGTAAGGCGCGCAAGATCCCCTTTGAATTTGAAGGCGAGGCCATCAGACCATCGGGAACCCTGACTTCCAATGTTGACGATATGCTTAAATGGTTAAAATTTAACCTTCAAAAGGGCGAGCTTAATGGTGAGCGTTTGCTCTCCATAGAAAATCACGATGAACTCATTACGCCCAATATGATTGCCAGCTACGAAGACGGTTTAAGTCGTGAGAAGCACGCGGCATGGCAAGAAATGTACGGGCTGGGCTGGTTTTTGGGCAATTACAATGGTCATCGAGGCGTACACCATGGAGGCTCGTCTGTTGGCACATTGTCACAGGTCTTCTTCATGCCCGATAAGAATTTCGCGGTGGTCTCATTCGTGAATGTTGAGACTTATCTTTCAGACGAACTCGTACTGTTTGTCATTGACCTCTACAAGGATGAGCTGGAAAAACCGTAAATCAGTAAACTTGAAAATGCTGGTGTTTTAGATCCACAGTACTCCGATGAAGGTGTATGAGTAAGGGGTTAATCGACTACCTAACTCCTGGTACCTTGCGCGCCTCTTCACGTACGACTTGAGATTTTTCAGAAACTTCTACGGTGCGAAGTAATTAGTCTCTATTTTTTTTGATGCTCATAGAAAAGCGATATCTTGAATTACTTCATCTACTTTTCATCAATTGCTTCGAATGCCTCGATAATATCTTCTCTTGAAAACTCTTTTTTTGGTGTATCTGCAAATTCAAAGTTATTAACTCGTTCAAGGGCTTGCCCTATCCTCCACTCCTCATCTCCTGCGATACTACCAATTGGTGGATTGGCTAACATCTTTATAAACTTCCATCTTCTATACCCAAATTTTTGTTTTGAAATCTCTAATTTATCCACAATTATTCTCCTGGAATTTTTTCATTTAAGAAACACAATCAAACTGGTTGCTATTACAAGTAATGCTATAAAAATATATCCCCTCTTGACTTGGGATTTCATATAGTTCATCTCTACATAATCCTGTGCTGCTTCTTGTTGAAGTTTTACCTTATCTTCAATATGACCATCTATTTCTTTATGGAGCTTAAGATTTCTTTTACTAAAGTCTTTCCCTACGAAGTCAATAATAGACTTGTAAACCTCTGTGCTGGTTTCCTTCTGATCATCCAGCACCTTTTTCATATTCTTAGACACCTGAATAATCTCATCTTTTCGCCTTAGTATTTCTAAGAGATCAGCTTCGTTGTTTGATATGTTATCTATTTTCTCTCTTTGTGCTTCTGCCAATTCTTCAGTTTCTTTAATAGTAGAAAGTAGCTTCTCTAATTCAGGCTTAGAAAGCCGTTTGAGTTTGTAGGGATCAGTACCAGTCCGTTCAGTTAGGTAATCAATCAAATCGTTTTGGCTGGTCATACTAATAATTTACCTCTACTCTTTTTAAAAGACTATGTATTTATTAGGCGAGTATTTTCTTTTCAAAAAATTTTATTATTAATTCTGACGTACTAACTTCTAATAATTGATAACTCTATTTGAAAATAATAATTAGATTGTATGTCTATACTTACGAAAATAATTTGAGTTGCACCAATAGTTGCACCAGTTGCACCAGAGTTATGGGTACTATGTGCTACTCCGTTAAGTTAACTGGCAGTTATACTTAACCTATTTTATTTAAAGCAAAACCCCGTGAGCGTTAGCTATACGGGGTTTTAAATGATTAAGACCTCTGGTGGGTGCTGACGGGATCGAACCGCCGACATTCGCCTTGTAAGGGCGACGCTCTACCAGCTGAGCTAAGCACCCAAGTAAAGTCTCTATGAAAGTCTGTATCCATTGTATGACAACGAGTTCAACCAACCATTCACAGCGAGATGATACATCATCTTTCAGCCTGTTTCACTAATGTAACATCAAAAGTAACATCAAAATCTGCCCTGAAACCCCTATGAAATGAATTTATGTAATTTATTTCGATAAATAAATGTAAATTTGTACCTTAGAAGGTTAAAGAAATTACCCAGACAAGAGTGTAATCTATAAATATGAAAAAACTCATCCTTATATCTAAACATCACAGCCAGACTAAAAGGAGTAAAAAAATGAACTTTAAAACTATAAATTCAATAAAAACCATGGCCTGCTGTCTGTTTTTATTTTCACTTCCTTTGTATGGTAACGACCTAAAAACACAGCTCGAGAGC
>Ga0310121_10004813_pt1 | contig 11772 bp, 8 predicted proteins | sample CB27_Tmax_986_MG_FD_203504 | JGI IMG/M metagenome (GOLD analysis project Ga0310121, IMG submission 203504) | Marine microbial communities from Western Arctic Ocean, Canada - CB27_Tmax_986 | ecosystem: Environmental > Aquatic > Marine > Oceanic | place: Canada: Western Arctic Ocean | collected...
ACGGGTCATCGGTCGTCGAGGTGCAAGCTTTTCGAAGCAGTACCACAAAAACCCGTCCACTTCACCTTCAGGATTCCTTAATTAACGACTGCGATTCCAGCAGAGCTAATTAATTCAGGAAGCCCTACATTACGGAGCCGGGGCCGGGAGGGAGGCGGGACGCGGGGACCACGTGAGCGGCGAGCCCGCCCGCTGCCGGACTCGAAACGCTCCCTCGTTCACGCCCAGCGCTTGATGGCCTTGAGCAGGGCGGCTTCGCGGGACTTATCGGGCCGGGCCTCGCCGTAGGTAGTGGCGTAATGATACTCTAACAGATCACTGGCGAAGGCGGGAGCCTGGTCATGGCGCGCGAGGGCATGGAGCTGTTGGCGGAGGGTGCGCCCGGGCGGCATGGGGCGGCCGAGGCCGGAGCAGGCCTGCCGAAAACGCGCCAGGTAGCCGGGGGGGTCGGGGAGGAGGGTGGTGGAAGCGGCGCCGGGGAGGGTGACGGGCTGCTTGCGGAAACGCAGGATGAGGAAGGCGAGCGGGAGGAGGCCGATTCCGGCCCCGAGCGCCACAAGGGTCCAGGAGTTGAGGCCTGCACGGCGCGGGCCGCCACTGTCAAATTCAATGGATCCTTCCTCATTGAGGGGCGGCTTCTCGTCGGGCGGGGCGAAGGAGAAGGAGGCGGCGTCGAGGGCGCCGGGCGGGGTGGGATCGAAGACGATCCAGCCGACGTCCTTGAGGTAGACCTCGGTCCAGGCGTGCGCCTCGCGGGCACGGAACATGAAGAGATTCTGGGTATCGTAGTAGCGGCCGCCGGTCCAACCGTAGGCGACCCGGGCGGGGATATCGAGGGCGCGGCAGAGGAGCGCTCCGGCGGTGGCGAAGAATTCGCAGTGTCCGCGTTTTTCGTGGAGCAGGAAATTGAGGAGGGGATCGAGCCCTTCCTCGTTCTCGATCTCGAGCGAGTACTCGAAGTTCTTTTGGAGGATCTTTTGAAGGGCGAGAAGTCGCGACTCGATGGGACCCTGCGTCTTGATGGCGATATCGATGAGAGCCTGGCGAAGCTCTTCGTCGGCCGGGAGGGCGACGAGGTGGGGGGCGATATCATCGGGGAGAAGGAAGCTCTCCAGGACGCCGCCTTCGAGGAGGGAGTTGAAGGTGAGGCTTTTCGAGAGGGTATCATAGTTGTAGCCCCGGTCAGGATCCTGGAGGGGATTGAGAAAGAAGATGCCGGGAGCGACGTGCCGGAGTTGAGGGAGGCGGGCCCGGGTGGCCCCCTGCAGGGCGGTAAAGACGTTCTGGCCGCCCGGGTGGGCGGGGTGGTAGATCTCGCCGCGCAGGACGGGACCCGGCCGAGCGGATGGCGGGGGCAGGGTCACCCAGCCCTCCTGGTCGGCGGGGAGGGTTTCAGCCTCCATGGGCACGGGGGACCAGGTGGAGTCGTCGAAGCGCTCCATGGCGAAGGCCCGGATGTAAAGGCGCCCGCGCAGGAGTCGGGCGGCGGTGGGGCGGTCGGCGGGGCGGAAGAAGACCTCCGGCTTGTTGGAGGGGCGCGCATTGCAGCTGAGGGGGAGGCGGCGCTTGCCCTGGTCGTCCCACAGCCAGTTGCCAGAGACCACCCCGCCCTGGGTGCCGCCGGAAGCGGGCGGGCGAGAACGGTTGGCGGCGCGCTCGGGAAGAAGGAAGGCCTCGACGCGATAGGCCAGTTGTTCCGCCTTGGGCGGGACGGCGCTAAGGAAAAAGAGGAAGAGGCACTCGAGGGCGAGCACGCCCATGCCGACCGCGAGGTAATCGGGCCAGCGCGGGGCGCGAATGGCGTGGGCCTCGCTGCAGGCGGGCCGCTCGCGTTTGCGCCACAGGCCGACCCCGAGGACCAGGATGAGAACGGCAAAACAGGCCCGCAGGACGGGATGCAGCTCCGCCGGCCAACCACGCAGATGAGCGTAGGCAGTGGTAATCGTGACGGCCAGGAAAATGCTGCGCATTTTTAGTGGAAGGTATTCAGTGGACAGTGAAGAGACCAAGAAATACTAGATCTATAGTAACAAGAGATCTCTACACTGCACACGGTCCCCTGAATCCTGCTTACGGATCCACGGTTTGAAGTTTCTTCGAGCCATATCTGTGCTGTCTCACGTCGATGACGAGAGCGGGGCGCCGGGGCAGGGCGGGTTCCCAGGCCTGGGGGGGCATGTCGGAAATGAGGATGAGGGAGTGATCAACGGGGATCCGGTCGATGACGGGGAGGAGGTTGTGCGCTTCGGTGTCGTTGCGGCGGGTGGCGCGGGCGAGCACGACGAGGAGATCGGGGAAACTATGGCGCGAGGTGAGGGTGAGGGAGCTCCACTCGTTGAAGTCGGCGAGGAAGGTGGTGGGAATGCCATGTTCGCGAAGATAGCGGAGGGTTCCGCAGGTGAGCGAGAGGGCCCACTCGAAGCGGTCGGCGCGGATCAATTCGCCGGACATGCCGAAGGAGTGGAAGAGGACGGTGCAATGCCGGGGATAGAAGCCGGGCGGATCATTTTCGCGGATGCGGAGGCCGCGGCGGCGGCTGAGGGAGCGTGCGGAGGCAGGCCAGTGAATGTGCTTGGCGGGATCGCCGGGTTGCCAGGGGCGGACCCCGCGCGGCTCACCGGGGGATTGACCGGGAGAGGTTCCGGGAAGGAGGGAGGCGTCGTGCAGGGCCCCGTGGGTGGAGAGTTCCTTCGGGGTGAGGGGACGGGGAAAGACCAGGATTTCGTGCCGCGCGACTCCGGAGGCTTTGACGTGAAAGAGGCCGAGGGGAGTGACGGACTCCAGGGTGTAGGGGTGTTCTTCGAGAGCGCTGCGCCCTGGAATGGATCCGCGCAGGCGGATCTCCGAGGTCGAACTCGCGGCGGTCCAGGGAGCATAGGTGTGGATGTCGGCCTGGCCGGAGAGCTTCAGGTCGATCTTGAGGCCGAAGGCATCGAGCAGGGCGCGGCGGTTGTCGAGGGTGATGCGAAGATTGAAGGGGGTATCGGCGAAGACGCGCGCGGGGGCGCGCAGGTTGACGACCAGGCGCCGGAGGTTCCAACGGCTGAGAAGAAAGGCTCCGATCAGGAGGATCACGCCGCTGGAGCCCAGGGTAATCAAGACCCCATCGATCCGCACCAGCCCCAGCGTGACGAGGGCGAGGGACGCTCCAAGGAGAATGGCGCCGCGGGGAGTGAGCATCGGAATTAGTGTACAGTGAGCAGAGTTCAGCATCCAGAAGGGAATGCAAGGGGTTGGTGGTCGGGGTTGAGAGTTCAGTAAGGAGAGTTCAGTGTTCAGACGGACCTTCGATTCGGTCGAGGAGTCGGCGCCCCGCGAGGATTCTGGAGCGCGGCCAGCTCCATTCCCGCCCGGCACGCTCAGTTTTTCTGAACACGGAACACTGAATACTGAACACTGCCCTCAAGGCACCGGGGTCTGGGCCAGGGCGGCGCCGAGCAGGGGCTCGGGATCGGGCGCGTCCTCGGTGAGGAGGCGGTGACGGAGGACGTGGGGGAAGACGGCCTGGACGTGATCGGGGTGCACCAGCGATTGGTCATCGAGGAGGGCGAAGGCGCGGGCGGCGGACTGGAGGGCGAGCGTGGCGCGGATTGAGACCGCGTGATCCTGACCTACGAGAGATCTGGTAGCTTGGCAAAGCGCGAGGAGGTAGCGCTGGAGGTTTTCGGAGATGGGGATCTGGGCGACTTCGGCCTGGAGGGTGATGAGGGATTCGAGGGTGAGGACGGGGGCTGGATTCGCGAGGGACGACCCCGGGAGGCGGTTGGCGTGGAGCTTGAGAATGTCGAGCTGGGTTTCCTCGACGGGGAGGGTCATGGGAATGGAGAGGAGAAAGCGGTCGAGCTGGGGTTCCGGGAGCGGGAAGGTGCCGATGCAGGAGGTGTCGTTCTGGGTGGCGACCACGAGGAAGGGTTCGGGGAGCGGTTTCGTTTCGCCATCGACGGAGACCTGCCGCTCGTTCATGGATTCGAGGAGGGCGGACTGGGTTCGCGGGGAGGCGCGGTTGATTTCGTCGGCCAGGAGGAGATTGGAGAAGACTGGACCGAAGATGAAATCGAAGTTGCCGTTTTGTTGCCGGTAGAGGTTGTAACCGATGATATCGGAGGGGAGGAGGTCGGGGGTGAACTGGAGGCGTTTGAAGGTGCCGCCGATAGTATTGGCGAGGGTGTGAGCGAGGGTGGTTTTACCGATGCCGGGCGGCCCGGTGATGAGGGCGTGCCCCCTGGCGAGAAGGGCGGTGAGGAGGAGGTCCGCCGCCTGCTCGGAGCCGAGGATGGTGGCATTGAGGCGGGTCCGCAGGGCCTGGAGAGATTCGCGAGGCACAGGAGAGGTTGTGACGGCTGGAGACGGAATGATGAAGGATGAATTTTGGTTATTGGAGGCGGGAGCCGGGAGGAATCGGCCGATTTGGCCGGCGGGGCGGACCGGGCAGGGTGGGGTTGGGGTTCTCAAAATGAGGATCGCGGCGTGACGGGAGCGATGAGGTGTGAGATAGAAGGGCAGGCGATGTCAGAGCGATTGTTTGGAACGGATGGGATCCGCGGGGTGGCGAACGAGTATCCGATTACGCCGGAAGTGGCATTGCGATTGGGGCGGGCGATTGCGCGGGTCCTGATTGCGCAGCGGAGGGGGCGTCACAAGGTCGTGATTGGGAAGGATACGCGGGTCTCGGGCTACATGCTGGAGACCGCCCTGACGAGCGGGCTGGTCTCGGAGGGTGCCCGCGTGCTCCTGACCGGTCCGGTCCCGACCCCGGCGGTGGCGTACCTCACCAAATCGATGGCGTGTGACGCGGGGATCATGTTGACCGCCTCGCACAATCCTTACGCGGACAACGGGATCAAGATCTTCGGTCCGGATGGCTACAAGTTGAGCGATGCGCTGGAAGGGGAGGTGGAGTTGTTGCTGCAGGACGATGACCTGAGCGGACCGGGCGTGCGGGCCGAAGTAGGAAAGGCCTTTCGGGTGGACGACGCGGTGGGGCGTTACATTGAATTCGCCAAGCGGGCGGTGGGCGCCGGATCTCTGGAAGGATTGAAGGTGGTGGTGGACTGCGCCAATGGAGCGGGCTATTTCATCGGACCGCTGATCTTCGATGAACTGGGGGCGGAGGTGATCGAACTGGGCACCAAGCCGAACGGCCGCAATATCAATGAGAAGTGTGGCGCGCTGCACCCCGAGGAAGCGGCGGAGTCGGTGCGCACGCACTGGGCGGACATCGGGGTCTGTCTCGATGGCGATGCGGATCGCGTCATCTTCTGTGACGAGAACGGTAAGGTGGTCTCGGGCGACCGGGTTCTGTGCCTTTGTGCGAAGGCGTTGCACGCCTCGGGCGGCCTGCGAGGGGGCGCCATGGTTGCGACCGTGATGAGCAATCTTGGACTGCGGGACGCCCTCGGCAAGGAGGGCATTGCGCTGGAGATGACGGGGGTGGGTGATCGCCTCGTGCTGGAGCGGATGCGCGAGAAGAACTATGCGCTGGGCGGGGAGAACTCGGGGCACATCATCTTTGCGGACCATGCCACCACGGGGGATGGGATCATGAGCGCCCTCAAGGTGCTGCAGGTCATGAAGGAAAACGGTGCCAAGCTCTCGGAACTGGCGGACTGCATGAAGGAGTACCCGCAGGAGTTGCTGAGCCTCCCCGTCAGGGAGAAGCCGCCGGTGGAATCGGTGCCGGCCCTGCAGGAAGCGATCGCAAATGCGGAAGCGGTGTTCAATGGAGAGGGACGAACCCTGGTGCGTTACTCGGGGACGGAGAAGAAGATCCGCATCCTGGTGGAATGTGTGGACGCCGGACGCGCCAAGGAGCAGGCGAATGCCATCGCGGGGCGGTGCAAGCGACGATCGGGATTTGAGCGGGAGCGGACCGTGGCATGCCAGGAGGAGCGGGGAGCGGGGAGCGCGGAATGATGAAGTGATGGGAGGCTGGCGGCGGGGAGGATTGCTATGAGGATAGAGAACAGTCGAATCGCGAGCCGGTTATGGCCATTGGAGGGGCCGGTGGGCGGGCTCTTCGTGTGGGGCTCGGCCTTGCGGGACTGGCAGGAAGAGCGGGCTCCGGAGGAGGAGGTCACCCTGGTGGAGAATGGGTGGGTGGCAGCCCGGGATTGGGAGAGAATGCTCGGGGTGGAAGACCCCGCGGTGCTCGAAACGGGGGCGGGAGAGGTCCTGGCCTGGAGCGGAGAGGGGGACCGGCCCGGGGACGCGGTGGTGGTGCTGGCCTCCGAAGAGTCGCTGCTGGTGCGCTATCCGTGGGACCTCCTGACCGTGAACGCCCAGCTCTCGACCGGGGCGGTGGAGAGCCTCTACGACCGATCCTTCGGAAAGCCGGTGGTGGACGGCCTATTACTCGCACCGGGGAGCGATACGAAGATCCTGCCCGGAGTGTTCGTGGAGGGCACGGTGTGGATCGGGAGCAACTGCAAGATCGGGCCGAATTGTTACCTGCGGGGGAGCACTGCGATCGGGGACGGCTGTCACATCGGACAGGCGGTGGAGATCAAGAATTCCATCATCGGGCCCGGCACGGCGGTGGGTCATCTCAGCTATGTGGGCGACAGCGTGTTGGGATCGCGGGTCAATTTCGGAGCCGGGACGATCACGAGTAACCTGCGCCACGACGGCAGAACTCACCGCTCGAAGGTGGGGGACGAGCTGGTCGAAACGGGGCGCCGCAAGTTCGGGACGGTGGTGGAAGACGCGGTTCACACCGGCATACACACCGCAATATACCCGGGGCGGAAACTTGGGCCGGGGACCATGACGCTGCCGGGGGAGGTGGTGGACCGCGATAAGTTGTGAGGGAGAGGGGCCTGATCGGGGAGAAAAACCGACCACCTGCACCCTGGAGGTGAAGCGGGTGTTCGTGGCACCAGGTGCAGCGGGGCAGATTCGATATTTTTTGCGCCCTGCGGTTCCTCGCCCTGCGAATTTTACTCGCTACGCAGGTCCTGGCCGGACCCCACCGCGACTTCGTGAGGGTGCGGCGCAAGTAGAACCCGTCGCGATAGTCTTGAACCTCATGGTCTTGGACCGTGAGCCGGGCAGGAAGAAGCATTTGCTTCCGATTTCTTTATTAAATTCAGGCAGAATTCTGCTACGCTTTCGGCCAGAAAATCATGTGTGGAATCGTCGGATATTCTGGATTGCGGCCGGCCGTGCCGGTGTTGCTGAACGGTCTGAAGCGCCTTGAGTACCGAGGGTACGACTCGGCGGGCGTGGCATTGCAAGCGGACGGGAAACTGATTGTTGAAAAACGGGAGGGAAAGGTCGCGGCGCTGACAGAGGCCCTCGCGGAGAACGAGATCGGGGACGCCCTGGCGGGCTCGACGTGCGGGATCGCCCACACCCGCTGGGCGACGCACGGCCCGCCGACCCGGGCCAACGCCCACCCCCACCTCTCCGGGAAGCGGGTGGCGCTGGTGCACAACGGCATCGTCGAAAACTACATCGTGCTGCGCGAGCGGCTCAAGGCCGAGGGCTATGAATTTCTCTCGGAGACGGATACGGAGGTGCTGGTGCACCTGGTGGACTCCTGCTACGAGGGGAACCTTTCGGAGGCCGTCACCAAGGCTCTCCAGGACGTGGAGGGGACTTTCGGGATCGCCTGTGTGGCGGCCGGGGAACCCGGCGTCCTGGTCGTGGCGCGGCGGGGGTCGCCGATCGTGATCGGGCTGGGCGAGGAGGAGACCATCGTGGCTTCGGACGCCAGTGCGATCATCAAGCACACCCGCCAGGCGCTCTATCTCGATGACAATGACGTGGCCCGGATCGAGGGCGGGGAGGTCGACATTCGTTCTCTGGACGCCATGCCGGTGACGCGGGCGCCGGCCGAGATCGACTGGTCGGCGGACGCCGCAGAGAAGGGCGGCTACGAGCACTACATGCTGAAGGAGATTTTCGAGCAACCCGAAGCGATTCGGAACACGATTCGCGGGCGACTCGACGAATCGCGTGGAACCGCGATCCTTTCGGGGCTGAACCTGGAGCCGCGCGAACTGGCCGACATTCAGCGGCTGCTGATCGTTGGGTGCGGGACCTCGATGAACGCCGGAATCGTGGGCGAGTTCGCGATGGAGGACTTCGCGGGAATTCCGGCCGAAGTGGAGCAGGCCGCGGAGTTCCGCTATCGCAACCCGATTGTGGGCGGGCAGGACTTCGTGATGGCGATCAGCCAGAGCGGGGAGACGGCCGACACCCTGGCAGCGGTGCGGGAGGCCAAGGACAAGGGGGGCCTGGTGGCGGGGCTGGTGAACGTGGTGGGTTCGACCATCGCGCGGGAAGCGGGCCGCGGCATTTACCTGCACGCCGGGCCGGAGATCAGCGTGGCCTCCACCAAGGCCTTCACCTGCCAGGTGGCGGTGCTGCTCATGATTGCGCTGCGCTTTGCGCGTAGCCGGCGGATGTCGCGGGAGGAGGGGATTCAGTTCGTGAAGAACATCGAGGCCATTCCCTTGCTGGTGGAGCGCGTCCTGGAGCGTGACGACGAGATTGCGAGGGTGGCGGAGTATTTCGTGAACTTCGAGAACACCTTCTTCATCGGCCGCGGGTACCTGTTCCCCGTGGCGCTGGAGGGTGCCCTGAAGTTGAAGGAGATTTCCTATATTCACGCCGAGGGCTACCACGCCGCGGAGCTGAAACACGGTCCGATCGCGCTGCTGGAGCGGAAGGTTCCGGTCGTGGCCCTGCTCAACGACGGGCCGGGTAAGGAGAAGACGCTCGGAAACGTGGCGGAGTGCCGGGCGCGGAGTTCACCGGTGCTGGGCGTGGTGACGGAAGGCGACCGCGAGGCTATGAGCCAGGTGGACGCCTGCATCCAGGTTCCGATGTCGCCGCACTACACGGCGGTGGTGACTGCCACGGTGGCACTGCAACTCTTCGCCTACCACGTGGCGCGGTTGCGGGGGTGCCCGATTGACCAGCCCAGGAACCTGGCGAAGTCGGTGACGGTGGAGTAGGTGCGGGGCGCCAAAGGTCGGAGGTCAGGGCGCGGTGCTGAGAGAAACCGCCACCTTCGCGATCGCTTCGGGATAGATGCGGTGCTCCTGTTCCTGGATGCGGGCGTGCAAGGTGGCGGGCGTGTCGTCGGGGAGGACGGGGACGGTGGCCTGGGCGATGATGGGTCCGCTATCCACTTCGGCGTCGACATAGTGCACGGTGCAGCCGCTCTCGGTGGCGCCGGCCTCCACCGCCTGGCTCCAGGCTTCGAGGCCGGGGAACTTGGGGAGGAGGGAAGGATGAATGTTGATGATGCGCCCGGCATAGGGGTCGAGAAGGGGCGCGCGGAGAAGACGCATGAATCCGGCGAGGCACACCAGTTCGACCCTGGCGGCCCGCAGATCCTCGACGACCTGGAGCTGAGCCTCGTCTGGGAACATCGATTTGAATCCCCGGCAATCGATCGGGGCGGTTGGAATCCCGGCTTCGGCGGCGCGGTGGAGGATGTAGGCGTCAGGGTTGTCGGAGAGGACGATCGCGATTTCGGCCGCGAGCCTCCCGGTTTGGATCGCGTCGAGGATGGCTTGCAGGTTGGAACCGGAGCCGGAGCCGAGGATGCCGAGACGGGTCACGGGGGGAGAGTAGGCCAAAGGTTGGCAGCGAGACAACGCGACAAGGAGACAATCGGAAGGCCGCGGGAATTTCCCGAAGAACCTTGGATTGGGGACAATCCGAAGGGACGGGGAAGGAAATTTTTATTCCATTCCGAGGCATCTCCCCATCCCGCTTCAAGGGTGCGCAGGGACCCGGGAGGGTGGCCGTTCCGAGGATGGGCCGATTCGCGACGGAGACTGGTTGGAAATTGGAGGAGGGGGTTGTTTAGCTTGCCGAGTTGGGGACTTGGAGGCATATTCAGGGCGATCTAATGCGCTCCACTTGTATCCTCGTTTGTGCCGGACTTGGGCTGGCATTGTGTTCTTGCCAAACGGTCGATTCCCACACCGCGGGAGGGGGTGCGTTTGACGACTCGTATCTGGGCCAGCGGTTGGATTCCAACAATCCGAACCTGGAAGACAACCAGGACGCGAAGGGCAAGACCGCTCCGCCGTCCTACACGCAGTGGCGTCACGAGTAATCCGACGGGAGGCGAAAAGGGCGGGAGGCGATGCACGATCCACGGATCGATGAATTAGCGCGGCAGTTGGTGCGCAACTCGACGGAGCTGAGGCGGGGCGAGAAGGTCCTGATCGACTTGACCGACGTTCCGGAGGAGGTCGGGATTGCCTTGGTGCGGGAGACGCGCGCGCGGGGCGCGGTGCCGTTCGTGACGATCAACTCGATGCGCCTTTCCCGGGAACTCCTGAAGGGCGCCACGGACGAGCAGTACCGCCTCATTGCGAAGCACGGCTTGGCGGAGATGCGGGATATGGACGCCTACCTCGCAGTGCGGGGGAGCCATAACATTGCGGAGTGCAGCGACGTTCCGCCCGCTAAAATGGAACTTGCGCAAGGGCACACGCGCAAGGTGCTGCGCTACCGGGTGGAAAAAACGCGGTGGTGCGTCTTGCGCTGGCCCCACTCCGCCATGGCACAGCAGGCCGGGATGAGCACGGCGGCCTTCGAGGACTTCTATTTTAGGGTGTGCCTTCTGGACTACAAGGCCATGAAGCCCGCCATGACCGCCTTGGCGCGGCTCATGACCAGGACGGACAAGGTGCATATCAAGGGACCGGGGACCGACCTCCAGTTTTCGATCAAGGGCATCCCCGCCATTCCGTGTGGCGGGGAGTACAACATCCCGGACGGGGAGTGTTTTACGGCCCCGGTGCGCAATTCGGTGAACGGGATCATCGCGCATAACGCCGGGACGATCTACAACGGGATTCCCTTCGACGGCATCAAGCTCGAGTTTGCGAAGGGCAAGATCGTGAAGGCGGAGGCGGACGGCAAGAACAAGGAGATCAACAAGATCCTCGATACGGATGTCGGGGCCCGCTACGTCGGGGAGTTCGCCCTCGGATTCAATCCCGAGATCCGTGAGCCGATGCGCGACATTCTCTTCGACGAGAAGATCGCGGGTTCGTTTCATTTCACGCCCGGGCAGGCCTACGACGTGGCCAGTAACGGAAACAAGTCGAAGGTGCACTGGGACATGGTGAGCATCCAGCGCAGCGACTGCGGCGGGGGTGAGATCTGGTTCGACGGGAAGCTGGTGCGCAAGAACGGGAGATTCCTGCCCAAGGACTTGACGAAGTTGAATTGGTAGGCCGGAGGTGGCCCGCGGCGTGCCTGCCGCGATGTGGGTCGGACGCTCTGCCGGTAAACGGCCCGGGACGCCGGCATCCACCAGGGACGCCGACATCGACCACGGGAATCCTCCAGTTGCAATCCCGGGGGAGGGTCCGATTATTGAAGACGGCCACGAATCGGCTTGGAAATAGTTAAGGAATCTGAAACGAATAGGAACGATGGTCCGAATCTTGCTGGCTGGGTGGATAGGACTCTCCGCGTGGGCGGCGGGTCAGAGTTATGGTCCGAGCCGGGAACGGGTCCCGACCGCTCCGCGCGAATTCCGGGGGGCGTGGGTGGCCTGCGTCTACAATATCGACTGGCCCAGCCGGAAAGGGTTGAGCGGGGGGGCGCAGCAGGCGGAATTGCGGCGCATCCTGGACAAGATGGCGTCGCTCAAGTTGAACGCCATCATCTTCCAGGTCCGCCCGCAGGCCGATGCGGTCTACCGTTCGCGCCTCGAGCCCTGGTCGCCGTGGCTGACCGGCCGGATGGGAAAGAGCCCCGGCTACGATCCTCTGGCCTACTGTATCAAGCAGGCCC
>Ga0310121_10004814_pt1 | contig 11768 bp, 11 predicted proteins | sample CB27_Tmax_986_MG_FD_203504 | JGI IMG/M metagenome (GOLD analysis project Ga0310121, IMG submission 203504) | Marine microbial communities from Western Arctic Ocean, Canada - CB27_Tmax_986 | ecosystem: Environmental > Aquatic > Marine > Oceanic | place: Canada: Western Arctic Ocean | collected...
TGCCCCAATAGCAGAAAATACTCAACCTCCTTAAGAGATGCGCGCGAGATAATCAGAAAGCGTAAGTAATCTTTATTGGTTTCTCTTCCCGTTCCCTCTACAATATTCGCCGCAACGCTGTACGCCGATCGCCGAAGTTGGCTTGTCATGCCAAACCGCTCATCGTCCGGGAAGGACCGTGTTAATTTGTAGATTGCCAGCGTCAATTCATGAGCACGTTGCCATGCAACGACCTTCTTATATTTCCGCGCCATGGTATCTTCCCTCCTTCGGGTCTGCGGTCGGCAGCGTGTGGTCCTAGGGAGTCCGCCAGCTGCCGCAGGTCCGTAAGTAAACAAATGTACACTATCTCCCAAACCGACCCAAAACAACCCCTAAAATTGAAAGACCACGGACCACAGACCCAAAAAAGAAAAAAATGTTCCTCGTTTTGTCGTTGCTGAGCTTCAGCCGTTACGACGTCCAATTCCCAGCCAGCAGGCTCACTCGGCAGCAAATCACTCAATGATTTCCTCGGCACGCCTGCATCGCACCCAATGTTCTGGCTCTATCTCGCGAAGTATCTGAGGCTCCACAGTGCAATGCTTCTCTGCGTAGGCACATCGGTCATAGAGTTTACAACCAAGGTAATTCTCCTGCTGGACAACTTCACCACGTAGCGCTTGGTCCGCTTCCTTTTCTGGCGAGGTCTGTCCCACCAAGGTGGCCGCCAAGAGCGCTCGCGTATACGGGTGCCGTGGCGTTTCAAAAATCTGTTGCCTGGTGCCTGACTCTACGATTTGTCCCAGATACATCACATACACCCGGTCGGCAACATGTTGCACGACGCGCAGGTCGTGGGAAACGAAGATGAAACTCAAGTGGCTTTGCTGCTGAAGATCGCGTAGCAGGTTGATGATCTGCCCTTTGATCGACATGTCCAGCGCTGCGGTGGGCTCGTCCAAAAAGACCAACTCGGGGCCTGGAGCGAGCGCCCTGGCCAAAGCAGCACGTTGCAACTGGCCCCCGCTCATCTCATAAGGGTAGCGCGTGGCAAAACGTTCGCCCAGCTGGACCTGCTCGAGTAAGGCGAGCAGGCGTTTTCGCTTTGCCGTGCTATCCCACTCTTGCGCTGAGCGCATGGCGTCGAAAAGCGTTTGCCCAATGGTCATCATCGGATTAAAGGAAGCGACAGGATTTTGAAAAACGAGTTGCAGACGGCGACGCTGGGAGCGGAAATCACGCTCGGCTAAACTTTGGATTTCCCTGCCCTGCAACACGATTTTGCCCTGGTCAAGGTTTATCAATTTCAAAACGCAGTGGGCCAGAGTCGACTTGCCCGATCCGCTTTCACCCACCAGTCCGACGGTCTCGCCCCGCTTGACGGTTAACGAGACCTTGTCCAAGGCGGTCATCCTGGCGCGCCTCAAGCGGCGACGGCGGAGGGGAAACGTCTTCACGGCATCCTGCACAACGAGAGCAGGCGTTTCATGATCGCTACTGTCGCGGTTTTTGGATTCTCTCATTTCATAATCTCTATCTCGCCTTACGGTTCCCCGAAGTGACAACGAGAAAAATGACCGGTTCCGATCTCGAGCGTCGGTGGGTCTTCGCGTGAGCAGATCGCTTCGGCACGCGGACAGCGCGGGGCAAAGCAGCAGCCTTGCCCGGGCTCGCGCAAATCGGGTACACGACCTGGGATGAAGGGCATCTGTTTCCGTTTTGAGTGGCGAAAGCACTTGATCAACTCATAGCTGTAGGGATTGGCCGGGGCCTCAAGAATCTGTGCCACCGTGCCAGTTTCCATCACCACGCCCGCGTACATCACCACGACGCGGTCGCACACGGCCGAAACGACCGCCATGTCGTGGGTGATGAGTAGCAAAGTGGCTCTGAGGTCGCCCACGACGCGCTGAATAAGCTCGAGCACCTGATGCTCAGTGGTGACGTCGAGCCCCGAGGTCGGCTCGTCGGCAATCAGTAGTTTGGGCTTGGCCACCAGCGCCATCGCAATCAGTGCCCGCTGCGCCATGCCGCCGCTATACTGGTGAGGGTAGTCCCGTGCCCGCTCCTCTGGATTGGGAATACCAGTCGCGGCAAGTACTTCGATCGCTTTGTGCCAGGCTGCCTTCTGGCCTCCACCAAAATGATGCTGAAAGACATCGGCAATCTGTCGTCCTATTGAGTAGAGCGGGTTGAGCGCCAGGGCGGCATGCTGAAAGATCATACAGAGTTGCGAACCGCGAATGCCTGACAGCTCCTCTTCGCTCAGCGCCAACATATCCCGGCCATCAAAGACGATCTTTCCGCCAAGCACGCTCGCGGTGGAAGGGAGCAATCGGGCGATACTCAGCGCAGTGACAGTCTTTCCACAGCCACTCTCACCGAGTATCGCTGTGCGCGAGCCAGCCTCAACCGCCATGTTGACGCCGCGCAGCGCGTTCAGTCGCTCCCTTCCTGATGCAAAAGTCACTTCGAGTTTGCTTATTTCCAACAGCGCCATCACCCTAACTCCGGCGTACCACCAAGGATTTCAATAGGTCGCTGACGTTACTAAGCAGCCACACCGATAGGAAGAGCGCCAAGCCGGGAAAAACGGAAGGCCACCAATGTCCGAAGATCATTTGATTCGCGCCGAGTTGGATCATCGAGCCCCATTCTGGAGTCGGGATGGTGACGCCGAGCCCAAGGAAGCTCAAACCGGCGATCATCTGCACTGCATAGGCACAGCTGAGTGGTAGTTGCGAAAAGACGGGAACCAAGGCGTTCGGCAAGATGTAGCGGAAAACGATGCCGAGCGTGGGAACGCTTGCCACTTTCGCCGCCTGGACGTATTCCACCTCGCGCAGTGGTACGACGACGCTCCGAACCATCTTACTGTAGACGGGAATGTTGTAAAAAGCCACGACCAACACGACATTGAGAAGGGTATTTCCCGCCGCCGCCAGGATCGCCATCGCGAAGAGGATTTGTGGGAAACCTTGAAAGACCTCCGTCACGCGGGTCGTGAAATTATCAAACCATCCGCCCAAATAGCCCGATAGCGCTCCCAGCGGCGCACCGATGAGCGCGCCAATCACGACGGAACTCAACGCCAAGGCAAAGTCGGCGCGAATCGCGTGAATAACGCGGGCGAAGACATCCATTCCGTGTGTGTCGGTACCAAAGAGATGTTCGCTCGACGGCGGACGCAAGGAGCCGAGAGGATCCGGCTTCACCGGGTCTTGCAGCGGGAGGAGCGGTGCCAGTACGCCGAGCACCAGGATGACAAGCAGCAATGCCAAATTGAGGTGGACCCGCCAGGCACCGTTCGCCTCGACCATGCGACCGTAGAGCGAACGACGCGCGAAAAGGCGCGCTGCGGAGAATTCGGGCAGCTGGTTCGCGACCATTTGGTTACCCTCCCACGCGGATGCGCGGGTCGATGATGGCGCTGAGAATATCGGACAGGACGTAAACCAACAGGTAAAACCCGGCGCTGAGCAACACCACCGCCATGATCGGCTCGTAGTCAGAATGGTTCATCGCTTCCACCGCATAGAACCCCAACCCCGGCCAGGTGAAGACGACCTCGACCAATACCGTGCCGCTCAGCAGGTAACCGTAGGTCATGGCGATCATCGTGGAGACCGGCACCAGCAGATTCCTCACTGCGTAACGCGAGATTGTCTGCGGTGGCATACCAAACGACTTTGCAGTGCGGATATAGTCGGTCTTCATCACCTCCGCCATCGTGTTGCGGGTGATCAGCAAGATGCTGGGACTGGTGGTAAAGGCCAGCGTCAGTGCAGGCAAGACAAGATGCCTCACGCTCGACCCAAAGGCGCTCCAGTTACCCGCAAGCAGACTATCGATGGTGTACCAACCTGTCACGGTACCCACTTCGAAGCCGCGCCCGATGCGCCCCATAGGGGCAGGCAACCAGTGCAGCTCGGCATAGAACACGAAGATCAACAAAAGCCCTAGCCAAAACGCGGGCATCGACGCGCCGGCCCGGGCCGAAAGATCGGCGAACTTCGCCGCCCAACTTTTTTTGTGCCTGCCTGCGATTAGCCCCAGGGGTACCGCCCACAGCACGCCTAGCAATAGCGCGTAGGTCGAGAGTTCAAGTGTCGCGGGAAGCCGCAGCCGAATATCACTCAGCACCGGACTAAATGTATAACGCGAGACGCCCAAATCGCCCTGTGCCAATCTGGAGATGTAGCGGCAATATTGAGCATAGAGCGGTTGATCAAGTCCCAACTCACGGACCATATTGTCGAGCATTTCTTGAGTGTGTTTGGGACCGACCAGCAGGTAGACTGGATCGCCGATTTGGTGCGTGACGACAAAGGTGACCAGCGAAACGCCAATCAGCGAGATGCAGAGAAAGCCCAGACGCTTCAACAGAAACAGGCACCACTGTCTGGCGGACTCGAGCATCAGCTCATCTATCCTTCTTCCGATAAAGCGGATAGTACCAAAGTAGATTGTCCGGGAGCTGCACGTAGCCATCAATCTCTTCGCGCATGGCAATCTCAAAGGGCAACTCGGCAAGGAAGAGTACGGGGGCGTCGGTGATAATTAGCTTTTGGTAGGTCTCTGCCAGGCGGGCCTTGCCGGCAGGATCGACCATGACGGAGAGTTGGCGGATGACCTCATCAAGCTCCAGATTGCTGTACCCCATCCAGTTCGACACGGCACCGGTCTTAAAAAAGAGCTCCCCCGTGTAGCCCGGATCGTCGACGTACCACAGAAGATCGCGCATCCAAGCCTGATGTTCGAGCGTTCCTAATTGCTCGGCAAAAATCGCGGACGATTGTGGGTTGATTCTTAACTTCACGGCGATTTGTGAGAACGTGTCTTGCAGCACCACGGCAACTTGCTCTGTCAGCGGTTGTCCCTGCGCAATATCGAGGGTGAGTTCAAACCCTTCCGGATAGCCGGCCTCTTCCAGGAGAGCCCGGGCTTTTTCCAAGTCGAATGCGTAGGGCCAAAGGCTGCTGTCATGAAACCGTCCCTGCACCGGAATCGGGCCAGCGCTGACGAGGCCGCGCCCTTTGAATATGCCCTCATGAATAAGTTCATACGGTACTGCATAAGAGAGCGCCTGCCGTACTTTCACATTGTCCAGTGGCGGAGTGTTCGTGTTAAAACCCAAGATCATCTGGTTGCGAGTCGGAATGGAGAGAACTTTGACGTCCGGCGCGCCACGCAGAGCTTGCAGCTCGTCGGTGCTCAAATCGGTCGCGATGTCCACTTCCCCTTCGCGCAGCAGGAGGGCTCTGGCAGTGGAATTCGGCACGATGCGAAGTTCGACCTCGTCGAAAAAAGCGCGCCCCGCCCAATACTTGGAATTGGCCTTGAGCACCATTTTGACGCCAGGCTCCCACGATATGACGTAGAACTCGCCCGAGCCGACATCATTCTTCGACAGCCAGCGTGTGGCCCATTCGTCATCGCTTTCCACGTGCTGGGCCGCTGCCACATGATCGATCGGTGCTTGCGACTGGTCACGAAATAAGGAGAAAAACCAGGGGCTGGGGTCGGAGAAATGCAATGTCATTTCATAGTCGCCGGTCTTCTCCGCCTTGGTGATTTTGGCCGTCTCCACGTTCCACAGCGTCCCAGAATCGGTACCGTAAGCCCGCTCAAACCAGCAGGCAAAGTCGTCGGCAGTCACCGTTCGACCCGTCTTGGCAAAGACTGTGTCGCGGCGGATCTTCAGTGCCAGCCTCCGCTGGCCATCCAACCAATCCCACGACTCGATGGCGGCACCTTCAATCGTGCCCACATCCGCGACACGGTAGCCCTTTCCTGTGTCGCGCGAGGCGTAACGGAAGAATTGATCGAAGACATTCAAGTTCGTCTCATTCGATCGCTGAAACCTGGAAAACGGCGGATCCAAAGTTTCAATGTCACTGGCAATCGCAATGACGAGCACATCGGTCTCTCGATCTTGGGTCTCCGAGATCCTGGTCCGTTTCAGCGCGACAAACGCGACCACCAGGATTAGACCACCGAGTAGCAAGAGAGACCGACCGTTCATATCGCATCCTGTGGGTCTGTGGGTCTGTGGTCTGTGGGTCTGTGGTCTACGGTCCGTGGGTCTGTGGGTCTGTGGGTCTGTGGTCTGTGGTCTGTGGTCTGTGGTCTGTGGTCTGTGGATAGCTTGGATCCTATCTAGTGCTCGGGTACAAGCCCTAACCAACTCCCATAGTCCTACGGACCCAGCGGTGGGGATGCGCGCACGATGCGCGTTTTACGGGCTGAGAACATTACTCCGTCCCGCGGCAGGCTCGGCGATGCGCATTGATTGTATGACATTCATCGAACTGGTCAAAGCGAGCGCAAAGGTGCGCGAGAGGCAGAGCTAGAGATTCAACCGCCGTCCATGCGTTGCAGGACAGCCCGAGGAAGGATAAAAACCAAGGCGCGGCGCCTGGAAGTGGCGCTGTCCAACTAGTCGCAATCAAGATCTGTACGCCGGCACTTTCATTCGCTCGCCCTCCTTCAAGGCCGACTGATTTGCGACGATGCCGCAGACGGTCATGTTGAGGGCCTGGTCGATGTCGACCAAGGGCTTACGGTCTTGGAGAATCGAAAGTACGAACTCGCTGGTCAACTGCCCGTGGGAGCCGCCGTGGCCGCCCTGCTCGACGCCGGGTGGAAGGGGCGGGCGCGCGATGTCGGGCAGATCGGTCATGGCCCCCTGGTACTTGACCCCCTGTGCCTCCCAACAACCTCCCAGGTATTTTTTCATTCGTCATGATAAAGTATGCCCAACGTCGCAAAGTGGCGCCGTCCCACACTATCACGATGCAGATTCGACTGATGGCATTCGCACTACGCTCGATCGTGTTGACAAGTCTGGTCCTCTGGCCACGACTCGCCTTGCCTGACCAGCCGAGCCCCGCCAAACGCTACTACGGCCATGAGGCGGTCGAGGACGGCCACGGCGTGATCGCGCCGTGGTACCGGGGGCAGAATGGTCAGTGTGACTTTCGCATCCGGGTGGCGGCCGAGACGATAAAGCGGTACCCGTGGGCCGTTGCCGATCAAACCGTCGCGCCAGCGCCTCACTTTGTATTCAACAGCCACTGGCAGATTGCCCGCTGACGGGGAGATCACCATCCCCAAGGTCTCCAAGGAGTGGCACAACGGCGACCTGGGTCAACGGACGGCAACGATCCTCGCAAGCGCAGTCGACTACTACCGCTACAGCGGCGACCCGGCACTGGTGGCACTCGCCGGGGTCGCGGCCGACTACTTCTTGGAGTACGGCCTCACCCCCTCGGATCATCCGTGGCCGAGTTTCCCGGTCAGTTGCCCCACGAAAGGCAAACATGGACGGCTTGTTGAGCAACGAGCCGTTTGTGGCCAGCAGCTGGTTCAAGATCGCCCATCCGCTGGCCATGCTCGGCGTGCTGCGAAGTATGGGCCACGCGCCGGACGTCCTGGGCGCGAACCGTGAAAACCACCTGATGCGGTGCGATTCGGTCGTGCAGTCGTTCGTCTACGGCAAGGGCCGAGTTGTCTACACGACCTCGACCGCCGCGGCGCCGCATGTGGACGTCCTTCGATTGGCGTTTGAGCCCACCAGCGTCTTGGCCGACGGCCATCCTCTCTCGCAGCGGGAGGACCTCACGCGGAACGGCTACCAAGTGAAACGCTTGCCGGGTGGCGACCGTATCGTCTCCGTTCGCCACGACGGTTTTCGACGGATTGTGGTCGAAGGCGACGATCCGCAGCAGGTCGTGGACGACGCGCACCTCGACTACCAAGGAAACTGGACCGTTTTGGACGGCCCGGATGACCTCGACGAACATCTCCACGTGAGTCACACCGACGGGGCAACCGTCGAGCAAGCCTTCACCGTTGGCCCGGCAACGTACCATGTGCGCGTCAAGCTCGCGGAAACTCGGGACCTTGAGCCACAGCAACGAGCGCTTACCATCGAGATCAACGGCCGCAAGGTGGTCCACGGCATGGACATCGCAGCCACGGCGGGCGGCCTGAACCGCGCGACCGACCTGGTGTTCAACGACGTGGAGCCCGACCACGGCGTGATTGCGGTGCGCTTCAAAGGCGCCGGCGACGGTCATGCCGCCGCGCAGGCCGTGGAAATCGGTCCGGGTAGCGGTGGAGAAGGTGTAAAACCGATCTGTCTGCAAGGACGCTACGAAATCGAGCCACTTCCGTAGGCACCATGGAGTACCTGTCCCGTTTGAAAACGAGATAGATCATACATGTCTATCGGAATTCGAGGTTCAAGACCTAGAACTACTTGAGCGAGCGACTCGCTAATGGTTGGGGCAAGTTTAAAACCATGCCCGCTGAAACCGGTAGCCACGTAGACGCCCTCTCTCTCAGCTACCGGCCCGACGATGGGATTCCAATCAGGTGTGATGTCATAGGGGCCGGTCCACGAAGCGGTACACTCCGCTTCGCTATACGAGGGCATTCGGTGAGAGATCAAACCGCCTATGCGATCGATGTAGTCAAGATCTACGTCGTCGGTAAGCGTGTCAGCATCTTCAATTGGATCTCCGTGATCACCCGTTCCAATCAACACGACGCCTCCCGTTTCAGGCCGGAAGTAGATTTTGTCGGGCGTGGTCAGGTCTTTCACGATAGGCCAGTCGGCCTGATAGGCCTGATTAATCCGTAGGGTGATCACTTTGTGGCGGCTCACCTCGTAAGGAAATTCGATCCCAATCATTCGCCCAATCACGTTGGTCCACGGCCCGGCCGCGAGTATCAGAGTCGGCGCTTCAAAACTGCCATTGGGTGTTTCAACCGTCTTGATCGATCCATTGAGCTTCAGACCTGTTACCGGCGTACCCGAATGAACGGCTGCGCCAAGTTCTTTCGCGCGTTTGGCGTAAGCGGTCGTAGTTGAATGTGGGTCGCAGTATCCGGCCAGCGTGTCGTAGCCGATGACGCCCACATCATCGACCTGCAACAGGGGATGGATTTCTCTGGCCTCTGCGGCGGTCAGCGTTTTGGTATCAACGCCGTGTTCATTTTGGGTGCGGAACACGGTCAACATAGGCTCACGGTGTTCTTCTGGGCCAAGAATGAGATAACCGGTCCGACGCCATCCGCAGTCGCCGCCGACCATGTCACCGAAGTTGGCGAAAACCTTCAAGCTCTCGACAGCGTGGACAAGATTCGCATCGATCGAGTAGTGCGTGCGTACGACAGCGCACGACTTGGCGGTGCCGCCTGAACAAATGGATTTTCGCTCAAGTAGGATGACATCTTTGGCGCCACGGTTGACCAGGTGATAGGCGATGCTGCTGCCATATAACCCTCCACCGACGACAATGATATCTGCTGATCGTTTTGGCATAGATAAACTCCTCGATGGTGAAGAATCTTGGACCCTGACGGTCGGTGGTCGGTGGTCTGTGGTCGGCGGTCTGTGGTTCGTGGATTGTGGTCTGTGGTTCGTGGTTTGTGGAGTGTTTAACCTCGTTGCATTCTGACGAGTCACATAGGACCTATACGATCTATTCGTCCTATGGGACAACAGCTGCTGAACCGATGGACCACGGACCACAGACCACGGACCACAGACCCAAACTTCATGCAATCTACGGCCCCGTGACCGCATTTTCTGGGTATTGATGTCAAGATTTTGGCGAAACCGGCAAACAGCACTAATCATCGTGCAACCAGAAACCGTAATCAGGTGGCATCGTCAGGGATTTAAACTTTATTGGAAGCGGAAATCAAGGGCAGACAAACCCGGTCGCCCGCCCATCGAACGCGAGATTCGTGACCTGATTCAGCGCATGTCCCGCGAAAACCCGACGTGGGGCGCACCCAGAATCCTGTCCGAACTGCTTCTTTTGGGATACGATGTCGCTGAAGCGACTGTGGCCAAATATATGGTCCGTAGTCGCAAGCCGCCGTCGCAAACGTGGCGCACGTTTCTTGACAATCACGTGCCGGACATTGCCGCCTGTGACTTCTTTACCTTGCCGACTGCGATGTTTCGAGTGCTGTACGTTTTCATCATTCTCCGGCATAATAGGCGACAAGTTGTTCATTTCAACGTTACCACAAATCCCAGTGCCCAGTGTTCCGCATCCTTACGGACTACTTCGACTACTATCATAATTTCAGGCCACATTTATCGCTGGATCGCAACTCGCCGACGCCGCGTGATGTGGAATCGCCATTGCAAGGCAAGGTTATCTCTATTCGGCAGGTCGGCGGCTTACAACACCGATACTCGCGTGCGGCGTGAATGTGAAACGTCTGCCTGACCATTTTTTTCCCACGCTACCGGTCCGCGCGTTAAGGAAAAACTGCCTAACTTTCGCCGATCTCGTGCTTTCTCGGTCACCATGTCAACTCGCTATTTCCTTTGATATGAGCCCTCACAGGTGGTGAAATCACTGGATGAGGTTTTTGGGAGGGACAGCCATGTCTGCCGCCACGAATTGCTCATTTTCAATGATGAGCTCACCATCAAGATACAAGCTGGTGTTTCGGCAACAAATGTCAAAATGCGCTTCGCTCACGTTTGCGCCACCCATCCCGCAATAGGGCGCCGGCGCGTCGAAGATATTGCGGCCAATCGCGACCAACACCGTGCCGTAGAGCGATTCGGAGTCCATGCCGACGTGACTCCAGTTGGCTCGCTCGTCCGTCCCCCAACCGGCGTGGGAAAAGCGAAAGGCGCCGTCATCCCCGACTCGTTCCAAGTGGGATGCTAACAACCGTGCGTCCTGGCCGCCATCGATGGCAGTGATTCGTCCTTTGTTCAATGTCAACGTCACACGGCTTTGTGCGTGACGCCAGGCCCCTAAGAGCACATCGCCCGGTTCGATCACATAGGTGCCCTCGCCGCTATCCTCCAGCGGTGCGCAGGTAACCATCCCTGAAGGCCAGTGGTCCCAGCGACCGGGCTCGTCGGCGATCCCGCACTGGTACATCGCTTGGCGTCCGTCCTTGCGAAGCATGTAGTCCGATCCGGCCTTGGAAACGACGTGGATTTCCTTGGCATCCTGCAACCGTTTCGCGCCCAATAGGCCGCGCTGGCGTACGACCTCGCTGGGGACCATACGCTGTAAGACTTCCAGCGGCTCCTGCACCATGAGGACGCGGGCTCCGGCTCGCAGCGCTTCGTTGTGAAGTTCGGTATACATCCATGAGCCAATTCCGCGTGGCAGGACGCTCATGCCCAAAATAAAATCTGCGCTCTGCCAGGCAGCGGACACAAGTTTGTCGTCGAAGGTTTGATCGCCCTGGGAGACCATCAGGTAAACATTGGCCCCCAGGCTCCGCGCGGCGGCAAATGCCGCGGGCGGGTAGGCGGGATGCGGAAAGCGCGGATCGGTGAAGATGAGGACGTTTTCGCCTTCCTTCAGTCTACAAAGACGCAGCTCATGTTCGAACATGGCAACGAGGTCGGCGCTGGCCAGTGACAGGTTCATATGGGGCTCTCTTATGGTTTCTCTGGTTTTGGTGACACTTTAGGGGGTCGTAGTATCTATCGATGTTTTGGTCTGTGGTCTGTGGTCTGTGGTCTGTGGTTGTGGTCTGTGGTCTGTGGTCTGTGGTCCGTGGTCCGTGGTCTGTGGTCTGTGGTCTGTGGTCTGTGGTCTGCGTATTTTGGATCAGGTGAATGGCGAAGAAGCGGTTGCCAGTGCGAGCGTGGCGGCTGCGACGAAGGTCGCTTGAATGCGCCCAAAGACTCCAGTTTCTTTTTCGATCGCCTTGATGAGTCCTGATAACGGTCGCATTGTGTCGTTAACAGAACTTGCCAGACGATTGTAGTCGACTTCGTTCATATA
>Ga0310121_10004815_pt1 | contig 11766 bp, 9 predicted proteins | sample CB27_Tmax_986_MG_FD_203504 | JGI IMG/M metagenome (GOLD analysis project Ga0310121, IMG submission 203504) | Marine microbial communities from Western Arctic Ocean, Canada - CB27_Tmax_986 | ecosystem: Environmental > Aquatic > Marine > Oceanic | place: Canada: Western Arctic Ocean | collected...
TGCTTCGTCACATTGCGTACCAGTTGAGCCACAGGCGTTGCCACAGTCGTCGAATACGTCCAGGCCGCAAGCCACTGTCGACTCGGTGCATTGGAGGGCGTTTAGACCGGTACCCAGACCCTCACAGTCATCCCCACAATCGTCCTCGATGGGAGCATTGCAGAGGGCCAACTCTGCGGCGGGACAGGCCGATGAGCACAGCTTTACCTTCTGGTAGGTGGTCCCATTGCAGAGCATTAAGGAATTATTCGAGGGTTGGTAATACATATAGCCAATATGGCCGGCGTCGCAGTCCTGGGGGCTGTCCGTTGCCGGGATCCCCGAAAAGATCGGCCCGCAGGCCCAGACCGCTCCGTCCAAGCGGGCGATTTCCCCGTCTGCACAGCTAAGAGAGCCGAGGGCGTCCGTATTGGCGTCACCGTCGGCGATATCTGCGGGGATCCCCGCTAAATCGGCCCAGTTGCCAGAGAAATGGTCGCCCGTCACATAGCCAGCTCCAGCGACCATGGTCAGCACGTCAGCCTCGGACAATTGGCTATCTGCATCTCCGTCGGCGATATCTGCGGGAATACCGGCAAGGTCGCTCCAGTCTCCCGAGAAATGGTCGCCAGTACTATAGCCCGCGCCTGCTACCATGGCGAGGACCTCGGCTTCGGTCAGCTGGCTGTCATCATCTCCATCGCTGATGTCTGGGGGGATCCCTGCGAGGTCCGCCCAGTCACCGGAGAAATAGGGGCCAGGCTCGTATCCCAGATCGGCCAGTATCGACACCATTTCGTCGACCGTAAGAAAATCCGCCGCTGCGTCTACCTGCACGAAGTCGGTCGGAAGAAGGCCTCCCAATGTAACCGCGTTCTCGGATTCCTGGGCGTGTTCGGCCACGGCGGCTCGTAGAGCGTATGGAGCCGACACCACCCGTTGACGAGGTATCAGGGCGGCCTGGTCATTGATCTGAATTTGCAGCCAACGGGTGCCATCGAGGATCGCGCCGTCGATGGGTTCTTCGCTCCCGAGGATCACATGAAAGATACCGTTGGAAATCTGGACGAGGCTATGGATTTCGGTCCACAGTGCTTCGCCGCCCGCCTGCTGATCGAAGAGGGAAAATGTGAAGCTGAAGCTGCCATCGCATTCGCCCTGAAGGGTGCAATGGATGGGAGTCCCTACCGAGTCGGTGAGATACCCCTGGTATTCCAGCCGATTGGGTACCTCCGCTACGGCGGTTCCCAGGCTCAACCCCAAAAGCACTAGCAAAATCGTTGCCGACACAATCGATTTCATACACCCACCAGATCCCTTTCCATGCCATCCTACCCGATTCTGGGGCGAAGTGCGACGCTTAGAGGGATGGAATCAGTTACAGAACTCGTAGTCCAGGGTGATCTGCCCACCATCTATAGTTTGGACCCAGACCCGGAAATGGCCGCTGGTCTTATTGGCCCGCACCGTAAGACCGTGACCGGCCTCGGGAAGGAAAAAGATATTGTCTTCCTCTTCGTCGGTGGGGGCTGTGCAGGGAACATCCGTGAGTGTCTCGAATTTGATGCGATTGAAGTCGTGTAGCGGCTGATAGTCCATTCCGAATCGTCCGCCCTTCAGATCCAGAGATGAGCTATGCTTTTGCGCTACCAGGTCGGAGTTGAGTCCGGATCCGTCCGAGATGACGCTTCCACTCGACGCTACCAGGCCCTTATTGGCTTCCAGTGTCACGGTACGTACCCCTGGATCAGTTGTGCATGCGACGATACCGAACAGCAGAAGGGATAGACCAAGACGTACAAGCATTTTGAGCTCCAATCAGGATCAATATCATAAACGACTGGGAGATGTCTGACGAGTGGTACCTGCTATGCTCTTGGTACGGCGGTTGATCTGGCCTGCCTAGTCTATTTGAAGCATGCGTAGGTACATCGGTTTCCAGCGGATAACGACGTTTGGGCACAGCCCTTTACAATCGGAGTTCCCTGGTCAAAGACCTGACATTCCTCTTGCCCGTTTTTCCCTTCGAGCAACATAATTCTCTCGCCCCCGCCACAGCTTTTACAGGACCACCCTACGAGGATTTCCGTATCGGTCCCAAAGACCGATACACTTGCTAGATAATCGTTCAGGAAGGACGAACTGCCCGCATCACCGGCTGGTCCCTGGTCTCCGATTGGTCCCTGGTTCCCCGGTGGTCCCTGGAACCCCGGTGCCCCCTGGTTTCCCGGTGCCCCCTGGTTCCCCGGTGCCCCCTGGTTCCCCGGTGCTCCCTGGTTCCCTGGTGCTCCCTGGTCCCCGATAGGTCCCTGGTCTCCGATAGGTCCCTGGTCTCCGATAGGTCCCTGGTCTCCGATAGGTCCCTGGTCTCCGATAGGTCCCTGGTCCCCTCCCGATCCTACGGCAGAAAGCCAGCCCGTAGAGGTACATAATTCGATCTGATCCGTAGAGGTATTGAGGTAGACGCTCCCCAGTGTATCTGCGCTACATTCAAAGGGGGGGCCCGGTGCGGTGGCCACGCGCTCCGTTACTACAGCCTGGTCGGCGATGCCGGCGCGAAGCGCGAAGGGGGAAGCTACAAGACGCTGCCTTGGAGTCATGGGATCCTGTGAATTTACCTGGATCTCCAACCAGCGTTCTCCCTCCACGACATCGGAATTTAGAGGAGTATCCGAGCCCAGGACAACCTGAAATACCCCATTTACGATAGCTACATCGGAGTGGCTCTCGACCCACAACAGATTTCCACCGATCAGAGTATCGTATAGGGAAAAGGTGAAGTTGTAGGTGGTTCCACAAGCCTGACAGTCGATGGCAGTTCCCACGGAATCGGTCAGATATCCCTGGTAATGGACCCGTTCGGGCACAGCCGCATACGCATTGGCGACAAAAATGATAGATATTGCGCAGGAAATCCGGCTGAGCCAGTTCATGATTATACTCCGTAGCAGGTCGAAGGATGCTAACTAGAAAACCCCTCCGTAGCGAGACAAAACGCCAGATCCCCTCAATTGTCAGTTGGCGCCGTTGGTTTTGGAGAGGATCGTCAGATCCCTGGCAGATGCCGCCCAACGCGATAGATAATAGCTGGGTGTTACCGGTGGTGCCGAACTGTTGTCCTGGTCAACAGCGGACCAGGCCCCCTGTGATACCAGCCCCCAATCCTGGGCGTTTTCGATATGTCTCGCATCGGGCACGAGGGGGCGTATCGAGACTGTACGCATGGCTGGGGAAAACGACGGGTCCGCGTAGAGCTGACCCTCGGGCCAGCGGTCTCGCCAAATACCCAGGGTGGTCCGATGTAGAGAACGAAGTGCAAGGCGTGACGATCCGTCAACTGGGGAGCCGTCCACACCATCCCAGCATTGACCGTCACCGGATTGGCTCACGAAGAAGCCCGTGCGATGGGGAAGCGTGGCGATCGGCATGGTGGATTCGTTCGGGGCCCGAAAGAGACTGAGGGATCGGGCGATGGAACAATGAACGATCCAGTCCTCGCCCAGGGTGGCGACGCGCGCCCGGGCGAGCCAACCGATGGGGAGAGCGTGTCCTTCGGGGGTTACAACAATCTCCAGGTCCGGGCTTAAGTCGGCGTAGATCGTGGCATCGACGGGTACGGCCCGTCGCGCTGTGTAGCCCCAGAGCCACTGTCGTGTGCGCATATAGGTTAGCAAGGCAAATAGAATAAGCGCGGTGACCAGATGTACCGGATCGGTGGAGCCAGCCCGTTGTCCGAATACGTTGCTGACTGCCACGATGGCTGCAAACATGATCACGGGAGAAAGCAGAAACCACGTTCGTCGTATACGGCCGAGTAGCGGGCGTAGCCAGTCCTGTCCGGCCAGGGTATAGGCCCAATACGAACCAACGAAAAGACCTGTAATAGTCAGGCCCAGGTAGGCTACCCAAAGGGCTATTGTGTAGATTGTGTCCGGATCCATGCTGCGATTTTCTACCCGATTCGAGGCTTGATTCTACGTCAGCTGTGGAGGCTTGGCGAGGACGCTCCGGGGAGCGGATATGGAAAACGTGCTTGTCAGCACGCCTGGGGTTGCCTATGTAGGGGCCATGAGCGATTCCTCCCCACAGAGTCTGCGTGAAAAAATCGCGGCCGAGGTAAACCAGGTCGATTGGAAGGCCCTGGTTGGCCATGCTCGCCGTGGGAATGTCGTATTGGTAGATGGATCTCTCGATCTGGTGGATATCGCTCATGGCATCGCGACGGATCAGGTGGATAGTATTGGGCCGCTTATGGAAAAGGGACTTCTCTCCAAACCGGAGGAAACCGATTTCGAAACGGACCTGGTATTTCGTTTCGTGATCGTCGATCCCTTCGTCCTGGTGACGCCCCTGAAATTGGCAGACTGATCCCCAGTTCAAAGCCCAATCCCGACCGAAGACTTTCCCTTCCCAGGGGCTCTGGTAAGCTGATCGGTATGAGCCATTTGGAAGGGCAAAACGAGCACCCCAAATCTGTCCAGAAGACAGGTTCCGAAGGGTCGGATCGTCGACAGATTTTGAAGCTGGGAGCCGTGGCCGCCGGCCTGCTCGTAATGAGCCCATTGGAAGCGTTAGCGGGTGGCCATGTAACACGACGGGTGAATCTTAAGAGATTGCCGGGCGGTTCAAAACCCGAGGTGATCCCCAAGGGGCCCATCGCCCTTCCCGAGTGGAGCTACGGCAGCAGCAGTACAGCCCCGGACACGGTCTTGATGTTTCGCGGAAATCCTTCCCATTCGTTTTATGGAACCGGCTCTGTAGCCGATCAGCTGAAGGTCGTCTGGGCCCATCGCATGTTGGATTTCAAAACCCACCTTCGGGGACGACCGATCACCTGGCAGGGTACCGGCTGGACCGGCCAGGCCGTCCTATATGGGGGGACTGTATTTATCGGTTCCGTCGGACAGAATATGTACGCCCTTGATGCTCGTAGCGGTGAGGTTCGTTGGCGGCTCCGGGGCGGTAGGATGTTCAAGTCCTCGGTCTGCTGCTTTGAGAATCGCCTCTACCTGGGAAATACGGATAACCATCTGCGTTGTATCGACGCGTCTACAGGCGAGGTCGTCTGGGCTACGAATATGGGAGCAGACTGCGATTCCTCTCCTTGCGTGGTCGATGGGCGTCTATATATCTGCGGCGAGAGTGGCCATGCCCGTTGTCTCGACCCACGCACCGGACGCGTGCATTGGGAAACGGAACTGGGAGGGACCGGACGTGGTACCCGGCCCGGATCCAACGGTGTGGAGAGTTCTCCTGCGGTGGTGGACGGAAAGCTGTATGCGGCGAGCTACGATGGATTCCTGCATTGTCTGGATAGTCAGACAGGGAGACATCTATGGAAGGTGTCCACTGGCGATGACACAGACGTCTCGCCGGTTGTGTCCGGTGATTTTGTCTATGTGGCCGCCGAGGATAGAGCTTCGTTTCTCTATTGCTTCGACCGGACCCGGAAAGGGAAACTCGTCTGGAAGTTTGGCGCCAATAAGAATGGTTATTGGTCGACCCCGGCGGTGGGTTCGGACCGGATCTATATCGGAGGCCAGGACCATCGGCTCTACTGTCTACGAGCGAGCGATGGTGAACTGATGTGGTCCTATAAGACCGGTGGGGCCATCTGGAGTTCACCGGCCCTTGTGGGGGACAGGGTCGTCTTCGGGTCCTACGACAACCATATCTATGTTCTGGACGCGGCCAGCGGAAAACTCCGTGGACGAACGAAGCTCAAGGGTCGCTGCATTTCAACACCGATCGTGGTGGACGGGCGCGTCTACGTGGGGACCGCTACGGGCTGGTTCTACTGCCTGGGTTAGTCCTTACAGCAGTAGACCGCCATGCTGCTACTGCTACCGGACGAGAAGGTACTGTCCCAGGAGCAGCAACTGCCCGATCCTTGGAGAATCTGGGTCTTGCTATCGTTGTACAGATACTTTCCGTTATTCCAGGGGTTGTAGCCGTTGTTGCAGGAGCCAACATCGCAATCCCAGATGTTTCCGTTGTCCGGCGCACCTGCAATCCAGCTGCCGGAATATCGGGGAGCCTGTAGCTCACCCCAGGAGGTCAATGTACCACCGGGATAGGAGCCTTTGGGGTAGCGGTCGTTCCATTGGGTGTATGTGCATACGCTCCAACCGGTCGCGCAGGCCTCGTCAATCTGCCCCGGATCGTAGGTGTTTCCGCATAAAACAACGTGCATCTCCGGGGTGGTGTAGGAGGGGTGCTCGGCTTCTTTGATGGCACAGCCCTGGGAGACATTATAGGTGCAGTCGTTGGCGCAGGAGTTTGTGTCGTCGTCGTCACCGTCATCGCATTCCTCGCCGGGATTGACCACGTTATTACCGCAGCCGGGGATACAGCTGCCTTCATGGCAGGCTTCGGTTTCTCCGGCGCAGTAGATGCCCAGCTCGCCACAACTGTTGCCGCAGTTATCGGTAACCGCCACGGCACAAGCAGTGACCGAGGGTGTGCATTCGGTGACGTCGAGGGCTGTGCCTCCGTTGGGGCAGAGATTGCCACAATCATCGTAGATGGGTTCACCGCAGGTCACTGTGGAGGGATCGAGGCATTGGTCTAAATTGAGGCCCGTGCCCAGCCCACCGCAGGCCGAGCCACAATCGTCTTCGATGGGGAGAGCGCAGCCAACCGCATCCGGCCCTGGACAGATTTCATTGCAGACTTTGAGCTTTTTCCATTCGCTGCCATCACAGATCATCAACACGCTTTCCGGCACGTCGTAGTAGATGGTTCCCACATTATCGGCCGCACAATCTGTTTCGGTGCTGGTGGGGATCTGCGAGGTCTGGGTGGAGGAGCAGGTCCAGGCCGTACCGTTCCAGAGAGCGACCTGGCCGGTTTCACAGGAGAGGGTGGAGAGAGTGTCCTGGTCGGTCGCGCACGACCAGTTCAGGCCGTTCCAGCTCGCGAGCTCACCGGCGGCACAGAGCAGGCTCGACAGGGTATCCGTGTCGGCGTTGATGGTGCAGGTCCATTGGCTACCGTCCCATTTCAAGATCTCGTCCGACGCGCAGCTTATGCCCGCAAGACTGTCGTCATCACCATCGTTGAGATCGGCTGGGACACCGGTCAGGTCCTCCCAACTACCGGAAAAGGAGGGACCCGCTTCGTAGCCAAGAGACTCCAAAACGGCACCAAGCTCCGCCGCAGTCAGATAATTTTCCATATCCGTGGTCTGGACGAAATTTTCGGCGGGGATCCCGCCCAGGCTGACCGCATTTTCGGATTCCACCGATTGTTCGGCCACACTGGCCCGAAGCGCGTAGGGGGCGGATACCAGGCGTTGTCGTGGTTGGAGCGGGGGATGCGTGTTGATCTGGATGTCCAGCCACCGATTACCCGTCAGGAACTCCGGATCGAGGGGTTCCTCGACCCCGAGAGCGACCCGAAATATGCCATTCTTGATCATCACGCTGTCGTGGAATTCGGTCCACAGCAGATTTCCTTCAATAGGTGCATCGTAGAGCGCGAAGCGAAAGGTATAGCTCTCGGTGCAGCCATTGGCGGGGCTGCAGTCGATGGCATTACCGGTTATATCGGTCAGATAGCCCTGGTATTCCAGCCGCGACGGTACATCGGCCTGTGCCGTGCTGGTTGCCAGAACGAAAAATAGAACAAACCCAGTAAATGCGGTCCGCATCGACACCTCTCCGTAAACCCGAACCCCCATAGTAGCGAAGTCGAGGGGGTCTGGCGAGGTCCAGGCTTGAAGCGTGCCCCTACTACTCGTTCAGCAGGCCGGTTACGGCGATCTGGCTGGTAGCCGTTGTCGTTTCGAACATGATGGCGATGGCGTGTACATCGCTGGCATTCAAGACAATGGTGCCGTGGGCGATTTGACCGTCCGCATCATGGACCGCCTCAATGGGGGTGAAATCCCAGATCCAATTGCCGTCATTGGTTCCATAGCCGACGCAAAATGTGGTGGGGATCCGCTCGAAGGCGTCCTGCGGAACATGATACGGCATGGTCAATTCGACCGTGTCTACGTACATGATGGTGGGCGATACCGCTGCCAATGCCTCCGTGGGACTGATTCCGGACGTGGGCGCAGATATCAGTTTTCCGTCATCGGTCCATCCCAGGGGACCATAGCTACTATCCGCAGCGGCATCATAGATCTCTTGATTTCCCCAACATCCGAGCAGGGTCTGAATTTCGAAGATTGTGTCTGGTCCTTCGGTTTCAACTACTTTCAACGGGCCATCCCATAGCATCGGGAAGACGGCCATCGCATTATGGGAAACGATCATCGTTCCAGGATCGCTGGAGCCGCTCGTATCCAGGACATAGGTTTGTATAATTGGGGATCCTTCGTCGATTGCGACATCGGGGGCTCCCTCATCCGTCGAATCACTGTCCAGGGAGGTCTCATTCGAATCCCCGATGGTGTCGTCCGGAATGTCTGGCCCAGTCGTGACCTCGTCTACGTCACCAACAACGTCGTCGTCGATATCTTCGGTGCTCGCGTCCGAAGCGTCCGAAAGACTCGTCTCTGTATTGGCTATGTCCTCCACCGGAACATTTATATCGGGCGCGGCTTCGGAACTTCCACCGCAACTCGAGAGCATGGCCAGCAGGAGGACCGGGAGCAGGTGCCAGACTTTTTTACGCATCGTTTTTTCCTGGAGTGATAGTCCATGCTTTCGGGTTATTAGAATACCCGACCCAGGTATCCGGAACAACACCGTCTGCCTGGGTCGACATGATACCAGGAACCGCTCAGGCATTCAGGGGCTGTTTTCTCAAGAAGTCGGCAAAGGACTCGAATACCGAGCTGGCCGGATGATCTTTTCGATACAGCAACCGGAAGGTGTCCTGAAGCATATTCAACTCGGGCAGCAGCTGGACTAGAGTCCCCTGGCGGATGTCGTCGGCGACCAGATAGGTCGGTAATACCGCCACACCACGCCCCGCTTGAACCATCTGACGAATCGCCGCCGTTGTCCCACATACACGGATCTGCTTGAAGTCCAGCTCTGGGTTGTCCGCGTCGAGGAGATAGCGAGCTAAAGGCAGATCCGGATTGGCGTCGAATAGAATATGTCCCGACGCCTGCGATGGACGATCTAGCGGATGGTCCTTTATCTGCTCCGGGCTCGCCACGAGCATATAGGTCTCTGGATGTAGCACCTGAACCGCCCACTCGGCCCGCGCCACCTGGGCACTGGTGACGACACAGTCGATCATACCGGCGCGGAGCTGATGAATAATATCAGATCCCACCCCGAAGTAGCTGTCTACCTGCCAGGCGGGATGGATTTCTTCGAAGCGAATAATGGATGGAAGAAGCCAGGATAAACCCAGTTCGAAGCGGGTGCCCAGGGTAATACGGACGGGAGTATCCGCACCCTGGAGCACCGCTTCGACGCAGCGTCGAACGCCATCGATTGCATGACGAGCGACGGGCACCAACGAGAGCCCGGCACGGGTCAGGCGAACCGACCGTGTGGTTCGGTGAAACAACTCTTCCCCCAGGGCGCGCTCCATCTGTTTGATGCGTTGGCTGAACGCGGTAGGAGTGAGGGCCACCTCGTCGGCGGCCCTCCGAAAGTTGAGGTGTTTGGCGCCGGCCAGAAAACAACGAAGACTATCAATCGGTGGTATGTAGCTCGACGCGGGCATGGGTTCACTCCACGATAAGGGTAAGGCTGGCTTCGCCGGTGTTGAAGCCATCATCGATGAGTACGGTTACTTCAAAGGTGCCCGGCTTCTCAGGAACCCACTCGAATTCCCGATGCATGGACATGTCCGATACGGCAACATTATTGATGAAGAACTGGTGACCATGTACGAAATGGCCTCCCACATGGGTGGCCACAAAGGTTCCTGGTTCGTTGACGGCCAGGGTTGTCGGTCCATCAATATGGAGACCCAGCTCGGTCGGTTCGCCCTCGATATTCCAATCGGTGCAGCCATATAGAGCCGTCCCCTTCGTGTATCGAGCGGCGAGCGCCGAGCTGTCGGGAGAAAACGCCAGCTTATCGACAGTATTATTTAGGATCAGAGCCGCAGGCGTAGGGTTAAGCGGGTCTTCGACCACTTCCACTTCCGGTGTTTCCAGGCGAGCGATGACCGCAGAGGACGTGAGGTCGTGCAGAAAGATTTCGCCATCTTCCGCGAGATAGGCGAGCAGTTGACCATCTGGTGAAAAGGCGATGGGACTGATCACATCGGGCATATAGGTGTTTAGATTTACGTGCATGATCGCCACGGAAATGGGCTCTCCGATAGCCGTAAGATCGGGTAGAGACCACCGACGCAATACTCCATGGGTACTTGTTGTCGCTATGAATTCTCCGCTCGGGTGTACGGCTACATCCAGGACTTGATCCGCGGGGAAGTGAAAGCCATCGGAGAAATCGTCACCCGGTTGATTCGCACTACCGAAACCCTCCAGGGAGAGTTGGTTTACTTCACCAGTTTCGAGATCAACCACATGAATATCGGAACCCTGGGATCCTACGACAATGGTGGAGGTTCCGTCTGGGGTTGGAATCAGCATCGATCCACGAGGGTACCAATGACAGGGAAAGTCATCGATGGTGGTGACGGGCCCCTGTTGTCCGCTGCCGACGTCAAAAGAGGTTATAAACGCGCGGTCTTTTTGCACACTGCCATAGCATGTAAGGCTAATGAGTCTGTGTCCTGATGGGGACAAGCTACCCTGGTGGCTACGAACTCCGTTCGAAGAACCATCCGCCAATGGAGTAGGATCCACCTCAAGAAGGATTTCATCGGTGATGAGCCAGCGAACCTCCAGACGATTATTGGTCCCGGTTAAACGGATTTGCCAGTTCCTATCGATTCCGTAGGGGCTGATTGCGGGCGCAGGAAAGGCGTGCTCACCCGTGGTGGCGTACTGAAAGGCGCCACCGGCCCCAAAGGTCTGTTCATGAATAGAACTGAGCAAGAGCGCTGGTTGTGGTGAAAACCCAAGGTATAGGCCCCGATGGTCAAAGCCACTACCGATGTCCAGGTTGTTGTCTTGTTCCCACCAGAGTAGGTCGATGGAATCCGCTGTCTTCATGTCACAGCTGGAGAAGCCGACCGGATCATGAGGATGCCACGGCGTGTGGGGTGGGGGATCTACCTCAATGGGAACTATGATGGGCGGTGGATTGGATTCTGTGTCCACTCCGGACTCCAGCCCGAGACAGCCAGTCAAGATCATCAAAGGAAATATAAAAAATAAATGGTTCAAAGTCTTCATGGTTCGTACCTCCAGACAAAGTCGAAAAATATCGTCTAAAAGGAATGTACGGAATCCCATTGTAATACTGAATCGTTATATTCTTTATAGTATTATGCATTTTAACAGCATAATAGGGCGTACGCCAGCCGAGTGGGGCTTTTATCTGGGAGACCCGGGGCCAGGTCTACGGAGATAAACAGCCTGGGGCGTGGTCTTCGAGGAAGGAGAAGAGCTTGCTCAGGTAGGTGTTGAGGCCTGCTTCCGGGATTCCGCCGGTGCTCAGGCTGTGGCCTACGCCTTCCACGGTCCAGAAGTCTTTGGGGCCCGGAGCGTTATTAAACATGTCTTTCGAAGCCCATAATGGAAACTTCACATCTGCGTCTCCATGGAAGAAGAAGGCGGGCCCGGTATAGGTCCGGATCTTTTCAATATTGTTGAAGTGTCCGGCGGAGAAAAAGCCCTCTCCGAAGGTCAGGGTGGATGCGCTTTTGGTGATCGCGGAGATAGACGGGAAAGCCGCTTCCATGAAGAGAGCGCAGGCATCGTTGGCCATAACCATCTCCACGGCTGGTACCCCGCCC
>Ga0310121_10004816_pt1 | contig 11766 bp, 9 predicted proteins | sample CB27_Tmax_986_MG_FD_203504 | JGI IMG/M metagenome (GOLD analysis project Ga0310121, IMG submission 203504) | Marine microbial communities from Western Arctic Ocean, Canada - CB27_Tmax_986 | ecosystem: Environmental > Aquatic > Marine > Oceanic | place: Canada: Western Arctic Ocean | collected...
TGGGCGACGCCCCAGACTCCGATAAAGGCGCCCACCATCATCATCATCTTGACGTCACCGCCACCCATCGCCTGGTCTACCCCGGCTTCCTCAAGGCGGCCCGGCGAGAACTTCTTGATCATCCACGTGCCACTGACCCCTACCAGCCAGAGAACCGTATATCCAACCGCCGCACCGATGATCGAGTCGACCCAGACGATGCCGCCCGGAAGAAACGCCATCCCGACTCCGACGACAGCACCCCCGATCGAGAACTGATTCGGGATGATGTAGAAGCGAGCATCTGAGATCGAGACCCCGAAGAGGATCCATAGGAAGACGCCGCCGCGCAGAGCTTCCGGCGTCGCACCGTGCGCGGCAAAGACGCCCGCCCAGATGAGCGCGCTCGTCAGCTCCACCAGTGGGTACTGGATCGAGATCGGTTCGGAACAGAATCGACACTTCGCCCGGAGGATCATCCAACTCAGAATCGGAATGTTGTCGCACCACTGCACCGATTTCAGACATTTCGGGCACCTCGAGCCGGGCGAGACTATCGACTCGTCCTGGGGCCAACGTAGCGTGCAGACGTTCAGGAACGAGCCGACGACGAGCCCCAAGAGACCGGCCATGATTGGGACCAACGCTGCCTCCATCACGTACCCGACTCCTTCGTCAGTTCATAGAGCAATAACGACCCCGCCATCCCAACGTTCAACGACTCGGCGGGTCCCGGCATCGGGATCGACACCGTACTCGTCGCCGCGTCTCTCAGCTCGTCGCGAACGCCGGCTCCTTCATTCCCCACGATCAGCGCGAAACCGCCCCTACGCAGGTCTCCCCCAACCGCCTCGCCGACCGCGGCCGCGACGCACAGCGGCACTCCAGCGCGCTGGAGCACGGCGACGGCGTCGAGCAAACGCGCCTGAATCACCGGAATTCGAAACGCCATACCGGCGGACGCCCGTACCGTCTTGGGCGCCCAAGGGTCCGCTGTCCCCTCGAGCGCGATTACCGCATCGAGGCCAAAGGCGACCGAGGCCCGCACCAAGGTGCCCGTGTTGCCCGGGTCCTGGACGCCGTCCAGAACCAGGAGCCGCACCCCTGCCTCGACCAGGTCGAGCGAAGAGCGAGGCTCGCTACATACGAGCAGGATCCCCTGCGCGTGTTCGGTATCGGCCAGCTCGCTCAACTCGGCGTCATCGACCGTGTGGACCTCGAGATCCGCCGCCGCTAACCGCGTCGCGAGCGCAGAGCCGCCACTGGTGTGTCCGAGCCTCGGGGAGGTCACGGCAAAGCGGCCATTCGCCCCCGCGTCGAGCGCCTCCGTCACCGCGCGCACGCCTTCGACGAGCACGAGCGACTCCTTCCTTCTCGACTTGGGAGTCCGAAGTCGCCCGACCATGCGAGCCCGCCGCTGGCTCAAACCCACGTGTACCACAACCTTTTCCTATGGCTCGGCCTCTCTACACCTGACGACAAGACGCTAACATGACCATCGATCAGGCGCGTCAGCCCCATCAGCCCGTGGCTCTCACGATTGCGGGCAGTGACAGCGGGGGTGGCGCCGGCATCCAGGCGGACCTCAAGACGTTCCATGCTTTCGGTGTGTACGGAACGAGCGCGGTTACGGCGATCACGGCCCAAAACACCCTGGGTGTGCACAGAATCCACCCCGTGCCGCTGCAAGACGTGCGCACCCAGATCGACGTGGTCGTCGCGGATCTCCGACCCCGGGCGCTCAAGACCGGAATGTTGGCGAACGCCGCGCTGGTATCGGAGGTCGCGGACGCCATCGAAGCGCACTCGCTGGGCCACTACGTCATGGATCCGGTCATGGTCGCCACCGGCGGAGCGCGCCTGCTCGATTCCCGTGCAGAAGCCTCTCTCGTCACGACGCTCTTGCCCTTGGCGACGCTGATCACGCCCAACCTGCACGAGGCCGCGATCTTGGTGGGAGAGCCGATCCGGACCGTCGAGCTCATGAGCGAGGCAGCCCGGAGACTCGTCGAACTGGGAGCGGGCGCGGCACTCATCAAGGGCGGACACCTCGACGGAGACGCAGTCGATGTGCTCTGGGACGGTGTCGAAGAGCGGATCTGGCAGCGGCCCCGCATCGACACCCCTCACACTCACGGTAGTGGATGCACGCTCTCGGCCGCCGCCGCCGCGGGGCTCGCTCTTGGAGAGTCCGTACACGACGCGGTCGAACGGGCGATCCGCTTCGTCGTGCGTGCGATCGAGTCGGCTCCGAGGCTGGGTGGGGGCCACGGACCTTTGAATCACACCGTGTCCTCGGAGTAGCCGGTCGCCGCGAGCCGCCCGAGCACACCGCTGACTAGGAGCCCCAGCCGCGCGCCCGCCACACGACCCACCTCGATCACGTCATCGTGGCCGATCGGCTGCGGGCTGAGACCGGTCCCCTGGTTGGTGACCATCGACAAGCCCAGGCAGCGGAGGCCCGCCGCACGGGCTACGGTCACCTCCTGTACGGTCGACATGCCGACGACGTGCGCACCGAGGTCAGCGAGCATTCGCACCTCGGCCGTGGTCTCGTACGAGGGCCCGAGAACGGCCGCATACGTGCCGCGTGTGAGCTCGATACCAAGGTCGGCAGCCACGTCCAGAGCAAGACTTTGAAGCGCGACGTCGTAAGGCGCGCTCATGTCGGGGAACCGTGCCTCCTCACCGTGCACCGGCCCCGCGAGCGGGCTCCGGAACGCAAGGTTGATGTGATCCTCGATCAGTAAGAGATCGCCGGGTCCGAGCTTGCCGTCGATTCCACCGGCGGCATTGGTAGCGACGAGTACCTCGATCCCGAGCGCCGCGGCGACTCGAACCGGCGCGACAACCACGTGCATGGGGTGTCCCTCATACGCGTGATACCGTCCTGCTTGCAACAGGACAGGTGTGCCGTCCAGGTGCCCGGCCACGAATGCTCCGCTGTGTCCTTCCACGCCCGATGGCGGAAAGCCCGGGATTTCCTCGAAGGACACGGTCGTGGCGTCATCCACTTGTGTCACGAGGTGGCTGAGTCCCGAGCCGAGGATCACGTGGACGGAGGGCGTGAAGGGCACTCGGGAGCGCAGGAAGTCCGCGGCGGCATCCACATCGAGCCGGGCGACCGTCGCTTCCCCGCTCACAGGATCATCCCCGCGATGTCGGGGAAGTAGGCCAACAAGATCCCCACGTATGCTGCTAGCACTCCGCCCGCGACGGTCGCAAAGCCACCCGTCATCACTGCCATCAGCTCCGACATCGTCACGCGTTCGATGAACGGCTTTATCAAAAGAGGGGCTTCGGTCTGCCCCACGAAGATGTTGCCGGCCGCGGACAGCGTCTCCGCACCCGACGTCTTCATCGTGCGTTGCATGACGAAGGCCACGCCCTTCACCGCGATTTGCATGATGCCCACGTGATACAGCACGGTCATCAGCGACGAGAAAAAGATGATAGTCGGCAGGACGTTGAACGCGATGAACGCGCCGGTATTCGCCACTTGACCCGGCGTCGCCACGAAGTCGCCCTGGCCCACTGTCCCGGTGCCCACTGGCACGGTGTTGTAGACGAGGTCACCTAAGATGAAGCTCGCGCCTTCTACCGTGAAGCCGAGCAACGCTATCACCACCCGGTTCATCACTCCGAAGACCTCGGTTCCGACCGGCGTCTTCAGAATCAGGAAAGCGAAAAAGATCTGGAGAGAGATGCCCCAGATCACGACTCGCCAGGGGATGCTCTTGCGGTCGACGCTCATGAGCCAAGCCAGCAGCGCCAACAGGCAGAGTCCGAGAATCGAACGAAGCCGGTCGCGTAGCGGCGTGTCGAGCGAGCCCTGCGGAACACTGATCGGGGCGCTCGCCTGAATCGCGGCAGCCGGGACCGCCGATGTGGCCGCGGCTTCGGCACCGAGTGACGTCCAGGCACCGGTGACGATAAATATCGCCGCGCACGTCCATAGAACGGCAACTCTCGGACTCGGTCGCTTCATCTATAAGCAGTCCTCGTGAGCGGTGGGGTGGTCGGGCGAAATATTAGCCGCCCGCGCTATCACCACCAGCCGCGACGATGCGATTCGTGCGACTCAGTTCATCTGGACGGTATCATGGTCCGCTCATCGGGGACCCCGATCTTGCTCGGCAGCAGCGAGTCGCACGTCGGAGCAATACGTGTTGCTTCAGGCACTCCGACGCCGAGTAGGAGCGGTCCCCGCGCAGCATCGGGCCGATACATGCCGTTTTAGCAGTCTTCCCCCCACTAGCCCCGCCAGACCGGCGGACTTTTCGCTCCCTCTACGGGCATGGGGATTGCACTTCCCGTGCCGTGACGCCTGGTCGTGCATGGCCGCGCGCATATCAGCCGGCCTTAGCCGGCGCTTCCAGATAGACGGCTTGCTTGCGGGGGCCGGCCGGCCCCCGACGGGCTCCAACGGCAACGAGAAGAGGAGAGCATGGGAAAAGTCATCGGGATCGACCTCGGAACCACCAACTCGGTGGTCGCAGTCATGGAGGGTGGTGAGCCCGTCGTGATACCCAACTCAGAGGGAGGACGGACGACCCCCTCGGTCGTCGCTCACACGAAGGACGGTGAGCGCCTCGTCGGTCAGGTCGCACGTCGCCAGGCGATCACGAACCCGGAAAACACGGTGTTCTCCATCAAGCGGTTCATGGGTCGCAAACACGACGAGGTCACGGAGGAAGAGAAGCTCGTCCCCTACGAGGTCGGCCACGACGCCAGCGGCCGCGTGACCGTGAAGATCCCGAACGCGGATAAGACGTTCACGCCGCCCGAGATCAGCGCGATGATCCTCCAAAAGATGCGGCAGACGGCCGAAGACTACCTGGGCACAAAGGTGAGCCAGACGGTCGTCACTGTCCCCGCGTACTTCAACGACGCGCAACGCCAAGCGACCAAGGACGCAGGCAAGATCGCGGGCCTCGAGGTGCTGCGTATCATCAACGAGCCGACCGCGGCCGCGCTCGCCTACGGCCTCGACAAGAAGACCGAGGAGAAGATCGCGGTTTTCGACCTCGGTGGAGGCACGTACGACATCTCGGTTCTCGAGCTCGGTGACGGTGTCTTCGAGGTGAAGTCGACCAACGGCGACACGCACCTGGGTGGTGACGACTTCGATCAGCGCGTCATCAACTGGCTCGTCCAGGAATTCAAGAAAGACCAGGGCATCGACCTCGCGACGGACTCGATGGCACTTCAGCGCCTCAAAGAGGCGGCGGAGAAGGCCAAGATGGAGTTGTCCACGACTCTGACGTCCGACATCAACCTGCCCTTCATCACCGCGACCCAGGAAGGTCCGAAGCACCTGAACTACAGCCTCTCACGGTCCAAGTTCGAGCAGCTCGTCGACGACCTCATCCAACGGACCATCGCGCCCATGAAGGTGGCGCTGGAGGACGCCGGGCTGGCGACCGACGACATCGACGAGGTCATCCTCGTCGGCGGCTCGACGCGGATTCCGAAGCTGCAGAAGGTCGTGACCGAGTTCTTCGGCAAAGACCCGCACAAGGGCGTAAACCCGGACGAAGTCGTGGCGGTCGGCGCCGCGATCCAGGGTGGCGTGCTAGCCGGTGACGTTACCGACGTCCTCCTGCTCGACGTGACTCCGCTTTCGCTGGGCATCGAGACGCTGGGCGGCGTCATGACGCCGCTCATCGAGCGAAACACGACGATCCCGACGAAGAAGGCCGAAGTGTTCTCCACCGCGGAGGACAATCAGACCACGGTCGAGATCCACGTGCTCCAGGGTGAGCGGAAAATGGCGGTGGACAACAAGACCATCGGCAAGTTCCAGTTGACCGGCATTCCGCCGGGACCGCGCGGGATGCCCCAGGTCGAAGTGACCTTCGATATCGATGCGAACGGCATCCTGCACGTGTCAGCGAAGGACCGAGCGACGGGCAAAGAGCAGAAGATCCGCATCGAGGCCTCGAGTGGCCTCTCGGACGCAGAGATCGAGCGCATGGTCACGGACGCGGAGGCCCACGCCGGCGAGGACGAGGAGCGGCGGGAGAAGGTCGAGTCCCGCAACCAGCTCGACTCGCTCATATATCAGGTCGAGAAGGATACGGGCGAGTGGGGCGAGATGGTCACCGAGGGCACCAAGGAGCGTCTCGACGGAGCGGTCGAGCAGGCCAAGGAGGCGCTCAAGGGTGATGATCTCGGCACGCTCAACTCAGCCCGCGACGAGCTGATGCAGGCGTTCAGCGCCGCCGGGCAGGAAATGTACCAGTCTCAAGCCGCCGAGGCGGAAACCGCCTCCGAGGCCGGTGACGGCGAGGCAGAGGGCGAAGGTACGGAAGCTGGCGGCGACGAAGACGGTGGATCCGAAGCAGCTGCTGACGACGACGTTGTCGAGGCCGACTACGAGATCGTCGACGAAGAGGCGTAAGCCGCGTCCAGCGCCACAGGAGGGTGATCGGAAAGGGGAGTGGGCCGCGCACAGTGGCGCTTGCGCGCATTCAGGCAAGGAACGACGAGGAGTCGTAGCCTAGCTGGCACCGCCGCCGAAGGCGGTGGTTTGACGAGGAGAGACGATGGATCAACCGCGCGGGCACCAACCCAAAGCGTTGGTTGCCATGTGCCCAACGCCATGGCTGAAAGGACAAACGAGCGTGTGGGTTGCGGTGGCACGGCCCACCCCCATTTCCGATCACCCTCCGGGGCGGGGGACGCCGGGGCAACCCGGCGTCCCCCGCGGCGCATCTCAAACAGGTGCAGAAGGCCGGACCCAGGTCAGGCCCTGCTGTGTAGTAGAGTTTATTCGGCTCGCGACGTGGGCCGATCACCATATTCAGAGTGATTCGGGAGGGCGCCGAGATGTACGACCCCCTTCGTACGAAGGCCAAAGTCGTTTTTTACAGCGCGCTCGCCTTCGTCTTCGGTCTAGGGATGGCGAGCGGACTCGGCTGGACCAGTCCGACGTACGCGATGCCAACACTCATGGAGACGACGCAAGTCGCCCCAGAGGCGGTTCAGCCGGCGTTGGATCTCAGCCAGGCGTTCACGAATCTCGCCAATGCGGTGACACCCGCGGTGGTGCGCATCGAGGCCCGGCGTCCAGCAACTCAGGCGAGGCAGCAGCTTCCGCACGGGTTCCGGGAGTTCTTCGACATGCCTCGGGATCGGCAGCGACCCCCGGCGCAGGGAGTGGTCGCGGGCGGCAGTGGCTTCGTGGTGTCGCCAGACGGATACATCATGACCAACAACCATGTGGTCGAAGGCGCGGACCAGGTCACGGTCTATTTCCCGGACCGCAGTTACTTCACGGCCGAGATCGTCGGTAACGATCCGTTCACAGACGTTGCGGTGCTCAAGATCGACACCGGTGAGGCGCTGCATGCGATGTCGTTGGGCGACTCCGACGAGACCGAGGTCGGCGAATGGATTCTCGCGATCGGGAACCCTGGCTTCGGACGCTCGGCGCAGCTCGACTTCACTGTGACTGCGGGCATCATCAGCGCCCTCGGACGGGGGCTGCGGCTGCTCCAGAACGACCTGGCCAACGATCCCCGATACGGCCCCGATGCGGCCGGCTTCGCGATCGAGGACTTCATTCAGACCGACGCGGTCATCAACCCTGGTAACTCGGGTGGTCCCATGGTTAACCTCCGCGGCCAGGTGGTCGGCATCAACTCAGCCATCGCCTCTGAAACGGGAGTGTATCAGGGCTACGGCTTCGCGATCCCGATCAACCTCGCGCGGCGAGTCATGGAGGACCTGGTCGAGTACGGGCACGTGAAGCGACCCCGCATGGGCGTGGGTATCACGGACGCGACCGCGGAGGACGCCGAGCTGTACGCACTGCCGTCCGTATCAGGCGTTCTCGTGCAGACGATCGACCCCCAAGGTCCCGCAGCCGGCCGGCTCGAAAGCGAGGACGTGATCGTGGCGCTCGACGGTGACCCAATCGGCTACGTAGCCGAACTCCAGGCGCGTATCGCGCAGCATCGACCCGGAGACAGAGTGACGATCACCGTATATCGTGACACCCGTTCGACCGATGTCCAGCTCAGGCTGGACGAGGCGCCGATCAATGAGATCGCGACCGTGGTCACGGCGCGTGCAGTCCACGCCGAAGAGCGCTTGGGCATCAACGTCGAGAGCATGGACGCAGAGCTCGCGCAGGCGTACCGGTTCCCGCGAGCGGGTGGAGTTATCCTCACCCAGGTCGCCCGCGGTAGCCCGGCGGATCGGCGCGGGGTGGGGACCTATGTTGGATCCAGGCTCGTCCAGGTCCAGGATCAGTCGATCGCGACCCCGGACGATGTGCGCGTGGCGCTCGACAGGGTCAGCGGTGGCGAGATCGTCTCGCTGCACTTCGAGGACACCCAGGGCGCCGTTCGAGTGGTCAACGTGCGCATGCCCAACTAGGAACGCCTCTCGACCCCGGGTTTATCTTTCGCCGGGACTAGCGAAAGTGGCGGAATTGGTAGACGCGCGGGATTTAGGATCCCGTGGCTATGTGCCGTGGGGGTTCGAGTCCCCCCTTTCGCATTTCGGGTTCTTGAAGGCCGACTTTCTACCCCGTGTGAGGGTATGACCGTAGACGCATCGAACCTGCAGGTCTCAGTCGAGGAGCAAGAGCGGTGGCGCCGTAGTATGAGCGTGACCGTTCCCGCCTCCGTAGTCCAACAGGAAGAAAGACGGGCGGCCAAGCATTTGGCATCGCGCGCTCGCTTGAAAGGCTTCAGGAAGGGCCACGTGCCCGCGAAGGTTATCGAGTCCCGTTTCGGAGGCACGCTCCGTCAGAAGGCCCTCGACAAGCTGATTGGAGAAGCCTACCGCACCGCGCTGGCGGCGCAGGACCTGACGCCGATCAGTGAGGGAGAGATTCAGCAGGTGATCTACGAGCCTGAGCAGGATCTCGTGTTCTCGATCTCCTTCGACGTCCAGCCGCGAATCGAAATCGCCCAGCTAGGCGGGTTCGCAGTGGAGCGCCCGGTGGCCGAGGTGAGCGACGAGCACGTCGACGAGGTGCTCGCCCGCATCCAGGAGCAGAACGGGGCGTGGAAGCCTGTGGAGCAGGGTCGGCCAGAGGATCGCGACCTGGTCTCGGTGCTGATCAAGAAGCTGCAGGGACAAGAAGCGGACGAGGGCAAGGAGTACGAGTTCCTTCTCGGTCGGGGCGACGCGCTGCCCGATATCGAGACCGCGATCAAGTCGCTGGAGTCCGGAGCGTCGGGCGAGTTCGATGTCTCTTTCCCGGAGGACTTTCCCGACGAGAGCCGAAGGGGGGATAGCGAACGCATCCAGATCACCCTCGTCGCACGCAAAATCCAGGAACTTCCGGAACTCGACGACGACTTGGCGAAGCAAGTCGGCGATTTTGAGACGTTGCACGACCTGAAGACCCGGGTTCGTGAGGATCTCGACAAGGAGGCCGGGGAGGAAGTTGAAAACGTTGTCCGCGGTCGGTTGCTCGACATGCTGCTCGATGCGAATCCGTTCGAGGTTCCGGCATCGATGGTCGACCGGTACGCCGATGAAGTCATCGGAGATCAGCCCAATGTCGACCCTGAGCGGCTCGAGGAGATCCGAGCCTCGATCCGAGTGGAAGCGGAGCGTGCGGTCAAACGCATTCTACTCGTCGAAGAGGTTGCCGAGACTCAAGGGTTGGTGGCCACTGAAGACGACATCGACACTCGTGTCGAGGAGATAGCCGAGGTCAACGCCAGCACAGCCGCGAAGGTGTACGCGAATCTGCAAAAAGCTGGACGCATCGAGATGCTCGCACGAGAGCTCACCGAGCGGAAGGTGTTCGACTTCCTGAAGGAACAATCCGAGATTACTGACAGTTCTGCCCCCTGACTCAGCTCGACGAGAGAGCGCAAACATGCCGATTTACCCCCCATACGTGATCGAGCGGACGAGCCGCGGTGAGCGCAGCTACGACATCTTCAGCCGGCTGCTTATGGACCGTATCGTCTTCCTGGGCAGTGGCATCAACGACGATGTGGCGAACATCATCCTCGCCCAACTGCTCTTCCTCGACGCCGAGGACCCGGAACGCGACATTTTCATGTACATCAACACGCCCGGCGGCAGCGTCTACGCAGGAATGGCGATCTACGACACCATGCAGCACCTGCGGGCACCGGTGTCCACCTTCTGCGTAGGTATGGCGGCCTCGATGGGCGCGGTACTGCTAGCGGCGGGCGCCGACGGCAAGCGCAACGCCCTGCCAAATGCGCGTATCATGATCCACCAGCCGTCTGGCGGCTTCCAAGGCTCGGCAGCCGACATCGAGGTGGCGGCCAGAGAGATTCTGCACGTGCGGCAAAGGCTCAACGAGATCATCGCAAAGCACACCGGGCAGACTGCGGAAACAGTTGAGAACGACATCGACCGCGACCGCTTCATGGATCCCGTAGAAGCGGTCGAGTACGGTCTCATCGATCGCGTCCTGGAAGGCCCGGTTTCGCAGACAGATGGAAAACCTGCGGACTCAGATAGCGGCGAATAGCCGAACGCGCGATGTTTATCCATGACGAGTGACAAACACCTTCGTTGCAGCTTCTGCGGAAAGTCCAAGGAGAGCGTCAAGAAGTTCATCTCCGGACCGAACGTGTACATCTGCAACGAGTGCATCTCGCTGTGCAACGAGATCCTCGCGGAGGAGGAGGAGCGAGAAGCTCAGGAACAGACTGTTCCCAGCCCGACACCCGAGGAGATCAAAACGGTCCTCGACCAATACGTCATCGGTCAGGAAGCAGCAAAAAAGACGTTGGCCGTCTCCGTCTACAATCACTACAAGCGGGTAAACCATCAGGGCGTTCTCGATGACGTAGAGATCGACAAGGCGAACATCCTGCTCCTCGGTCCGACGGGTGTGGGCAAGACGCTGCTCGCTCTGACCCTCGCCCGCATGCTGCACGTGCCCTTCACGATAGCGGACGCGACCACGCTTACTGAAGCCGGCTACGTCGGCGAGGATGTCGAGAATATTCTCGTCCGGCTGCTCCAGGCAGCCGACTTCAACGTCGCCGAATGCGAGCGCGGCATCGTTTACATCGACGAGATGGACAAGATCGCGCGCAAGTCGGAGAACCCCTCCATCACGCGCGACGTCTCCGGCGAGGGTGTACAGCAGGCGCTGCTGAAGATCCTCGAAGGCACGGTAGCCAGCGTGCCGCCTCAGGGCGGGCGCAAGCATCCGCAACAGGAGTACATCCAGATCGACACCCGCAACATTCTCTTCATTTGTGGGGGAGCCTTCGACGGGCTCGAAAAGATCGTCGAGGCCCGCATCGGCAAGCGTCGCATAGGCTTCGCCGGTGAGGACGTCAAGCGGAAAGATGGCAACACAATGCAGTGGGTCGAGCCGGAGGACCTCCAGCGCTATGGCTTAATCCCTGAGCTCGTGGGTCGTCTTCCGGTGAGCGTCCACCTCGATGACCTCGACGAAGACGCGCTCGCGCGCATCCTCGAAGAGCCGAAGAACGCTCTCGTGAAGCAATACAAGAAGATGTTCGAGCTCGAGGGAGTCGGGCTGACCTTCGACCGCGAGGCAATCACGGCCATCGCTAAGAGGACGATGGAGCGAAAGACGGGCGCGCGTGGCCTGCGGTCGATCATCGAGGGCATCATGCGCGACGTCATGTTCGAGATCCCATCCCGGAACGACGTGCTGGAGGTGGTGGTCACCTCGGAGAGCGTCGAGCACGGCGTGGCGCCCCTGCTCATCCTGGACGTGGAAGAAGAGAAGCTCAAGGCGTAGAGCCACCTTCTCGCCATCGACTTGTTGCCCCTACGACAACAAAGTCCGTGGCGTCG
>Ga0310121_10004817_pt1 | contig 11765 bp, 7 predicted proteins | sample CB27_Tmax_986_MG_FD_203504 | JGI IMG/M metagenome (GOLD analysis project Ga0310121, IMG submission 203504) | Marine microbial communities from Western Arctic Ocean, Canada - CB27_Tmax_986 | ecosystem: Environmental > Aquatic > Marine > Oceanic | place: Canada: Western Arctic Ocean | collected...
CCACGCGCACTCCATGAGGGGGACGATACCTTCACCAGCACCGTCCCGTTTAGCTCAGATTTTGAGCTGACTCTCTGAGGAGAGCACCGTACTCGCTCAGGATCGACGATCTCATCTTCACCCCCGACCCCAGATAGGGGCACTTTCACCGCTCCTGAGCGTTCTGAGTGCCAAGAGAACCCGTCTTCGAGGTCTGCTGGGCATCGTTGGGTCACAAGCTCACGGCGCATTCCTTCCGCCACACCTTTGCAACGATACAAGCTGAGGCAGTGAACGCGAATCCATTCCAGTTGAAAGCAATCCTAGGGCACTGCCAAACTTCCACCACGGATCGCTACTGTCACGCCCGTAGCAACGCTCAAATCATAGGCATTGAAGACATTCTAAGGGGTGTGAGTTCGGGGTGTGAGTCAGGTGAGTCTGAAGCAACCCATTGCGAGCTAAGTTCAGTAAAATCAATGGTAGCGGGAGGCGGATTTGAACCGCCGACCTCCGGGTTATGAATCCGGCGCTCTCAACCGACTGAGCTATCCCGCCAAACGGTGGGTCGATCAACGCACAACGGACCGGCCCTGTCCGCAGGGTCGGTCCGTTGAAAAATTTTGGTAGCGGGGAGAGGATTCGAACCTCTGACCTTCGGGTTATGAGCCCGACGAGCTACCAACTGCTCCACCCCGCACCATGCGGCCTCGGGGGTAATACTTTTCCCCCTTTTCGAGACCCCGCACACCAAGCATAGTGCGCATGCCTGGCGGCCCTTGTCAATCCATGAAATTGCGCGTTTCCACGCAAAGCAGGAATGTCGCGTCGCGGCCGTCCAGGATCGACCGGACGCGGCCTCTCAATCGGCGACCTGCTCGCAACCCATCGCGCGCAGCCGGTCGCGGATGGTTTGGGCGGCCTGGTCGAGCACCTCGGCCGCCGGCTTGCGTTCGGCGTTGGCGAAACTGAGGTCCTGGAGGCCCCAGATCGGGATCAGGTGGATGTGCGTATGCGGCACCTCCAGCCCCGCCAGCATCATCCCGACTTTATCGGGATTCCACGCCGCCTGAATCGCCCGGCCGATCGTTTGCGAGACCCGCGTCAGGTGGTCGAGCAAGTCGGGCGCCAGGTCGAGCCAATGGTCGATCTCCTCGCGCGGGACGACCAGCGTATGGCCGGGCTTGATCGGGTTGATCGTCAGGAACGCCACGCACCGCTCATCCTTCCAGACGAACCGCCCGGGAATCTCGCCGTTGATGATTTTCGTGAAGACCGACGCCATGTCCCGCCTCCTATACGATGGATTGTCGAGGTCCGGTCAGCCTCGCCCGCTTCGAAACGTCAGATAAACATGACCCAGCGTGGCCGTCAACACAAGCAATCCGCCATAGCGATGGACCTCGAGAAGCCGCCGCTGATCGTGCGTGCCGAATACCGGAAGCATCATACACATGGTCGATAGAAGGGCCGCCAGCCCCAACGCCGCGATCACCCAGAACAACAGCTTCCGGCCCGTGCCGAACCCGGGCTCGCCCGAGGAAGCTCCCGGCCGGAATCGGCAGCACTCGGCCCGGAGCACCGCAACCACGGCCAGTGCCACGCCGAAAACGCCCCCCAACCCGACGTGAACCAGCAGCGGGTATCCCGTCAGGGCCCGTCCGGCGAACCCGGCCCCCACCAGGCCCGTCCATCCCAGAACCAGCACGCTCGCCGCGAGAACGACGTAAGCCACCGCGTTGCAACGGTCCAGCGCCCGGCGGGCGCGTGATGCCTCCGGTGGCCGGGAATCGCCCCCCGCCTCGCGACGATCCCCGGCGGTCGCAAGCGCGTGAACGACACATGCCACGAGGGTCAGACTCAGGGCGGCGATGGAAATGAGCCCAAACAAGCGTCTACTCCTCCCGTCCCAGTGCGCGCAGGACCCGGCCGACCCCCTGAAGCAGGTAGACGAGCAAAACGAGCCCCACAACGCCCGAAGCCGCGAATCCGGTCCACTTCAGCCACCCGCGAAACCGAAAAGACCACGCCCAGGCCCGCAACTCCGCCGCATCCTTCCCCTGCAATTCATGCATGGGACGTCCTTCGGCGTCTCCCAAAGCGGCTGGGCCGCGTATCGCGACGCGCGCGAAATGGAAGGGCGAACCGTCGCCGTGGCATTCGGCGCAACCGCCCGCGCCCAACGACCGCGCCGCGGGTCGAACGTCATGGGCGAACGGCCAGGCATACGGAGCGGCTTGAGGGTGATCGCGGGCGATCAGTTGCTCCCCATTGCCGTCGAGTTCATACACGGCACCTCCGTGAACGTAGACGGGTTCGGATGCGTCATCCCCCTGTTGGCCGAGCATCTTCAAGGTTTGGGCGATCTCATCCTCGGTCAGTGGTTGCCATTGGCCCGGATTCGCCCTCGCGCGCCCGCCCAATACCTCGCCGGCGGAGTGCCTCACCGATTCCGGGGCGATCGGCTGGATCGCGCCTTCGCCGAGCCGGCCCCAGAAGGCCGGCCACAGGATCCGATGGGGCGTATAGACCCCATCCTCGTCGCGCAGAAAGACGGGCTCCTCGATGAACGGCGGCAACTCCTCGCCGCGGTGGCGACTCGCCAGCCCCAGTCCATGGGCCATCGAGGTCTCGACGGAACGGGTCCGGCCGGTGGGCAGCGGCCCGCCGTGGCACGTCGTGCAGCTTAGCTTTTCGAAATGGACCGGCGGGAGGCCCGGGTGATCGGCCTGGGGCGCGCCTAAACGCCCGCCGCGGACCGATTCCGATTGACGCGTGCCCGAGTCCGAATCCACGCCGTAGTGACAGCCCCGACAACTGAGTGTGTGGACCGAGGACGGCGTATCGCCCGACGACGGTTCGCCCTCGTAGCCGCGAACGATGGCGTGATCCAGACCGTTGCGGTGACAATCAACGCAGATCATCCCGGCGGCCAGGTGAACGTCGCGGTCGATCTCCCAGCGCTCGGGCGCGCGGTCACCCGCGTGGCGCGTCGTGTGACAGAAGTAACAACGCTCGGGCGACATCCGGCGGCTGATGTCGAAGAAGACACGTTCGTTGGCATCGAACAGGGCGTCGTCGTACTCGATCGATGGGCCGCCGAACTGTGACGCATCGGGGTTGAACAACGGGTCGTAATCCGCGGGCAGGTTCTTGGCCGCGCCGCGCACCGTCCCGATCCCGCTGGTGACCGTTGGGATCCACTTGAGGTTCTGCTGTTCGATTTGGCGGGCCCGGGCGACGTGATCGTAGCGCCGGTCCAGGCTATGGCAAGCCAGGCAATCGATCTCCATCGGGCCCGAGAGCTGCCAACGCGCTTCGGGGCCGGCGAACTCTTCCGCGCCCGGCTCGCCGACTCCCCCGCCCGGCAAATGACGGCCAAACCGCTGGACCATCTCCCACGGCGTCACGCCGACCTGCTCCGGCTTATACGTCCCCGGCCATCCCCGGCGCGAGAGCGGCAGTTGCGTCCCGGTGACCAGGTCGGTCAGAATCCACGGCTCGCCCGGTCGGCCCGGGTCGACTTGCGCGTTGCCGGCGTTGAAATGCCAACCGCCGCCGACGGTCTCATAGGGGTGACATTTCCCGCAGGTGGCCGACGGCGACCAAGGCCGCAACTCAAAATCCTCCGGGCTGACCGCTTCGCCCGTCTCATCATAGAGCGTGACGCGATGGACGTACGGCGACCGGCTATGCGTCAGCAACCGTTCCGGGAGGTCCTTGGCGTCGGCGTCCCCATCCGAACACAAGGCCAGCACCAAGATCGCCGCCAAGCGAACCGCAACGCGCGCCACGAACGGTCGGATGATCGGGGGAGGTTTTGTTCCGCGAGTTTGTTTCAAACCGCAAGTCACGCGAATGGTCGTGAATCAACATCCGGAGGCAATGCAAACGAAATCAAAGACCGATCAGTCTGGCGCACCATGAGAGTCTGCCCCTCGGCGGGCGATGAAAAAGTCCAAAGGCCTCGTTCCGCGAGAGATGCTAAGAACCATTTTAAGCGATTCTCGCAAGGTTCTTGCTTCTTTGTTCACCCTACATCGTCCGGTTGACCAAACATCTCGGATCGCTTTTTATCACTGCCCCAGTACTCATCCGGTGTAATAATCTTCAATTTCGGCTCCCTTGGATCCATGCCAAGATGGAATCGATTAGTGAGGTCCAACATGGGGCTTGTATTTTTCTCTCCGTGCCCATCATATGTCAACAAGATCGGAATTTTTTATGCGATAGCAGTGGCGACGATCGTTGAATCAACGGTTCTTGCCTTGATGCCCCTTGTATTCCTTATGTCCCGAGAAACAAACCCGATGGCTTTTGCGAGAGCCAACGGCATCATATAACTTCTATCAAATAATTCACGAATCCTCTCAAGCTCTCTTTTCGTTGCCTTTTTGGGTTCGTTAGGCTTGGACTCCTCATAGAAATACACTTCTGATAATACTGGAGCGGGATAAGCAATAAACAGGCCGCCTCCTTTCGCCTTGTTAAAGATTGAGCGTATGTATTTTATCCGTCCCTAGGTTTGCTTAAAGTAATCAATAAACACACAAGAGTCCACGCACACTGATTCAACCGGCCTATTCGGCATCCCTCAGTCTCCTGATATATTCTTCTGAGGATAAGCCGCAGTGATGTCTATTATTTCATCCTCAATCCTCACAACGCTTTCATCCGCCCGTGGGATGCCTATGTTTTGACATTGGAGACGCTTAATCTGCCCGTCTTTATTAAATTCAGCAATACCAGAGACGTCCACAACGCGTCTTAAGCCCTGCTTGATTGTCTCTTCCATTTTACGACCGAAGAAACATCTTATGGGGGACTTGGGTTTGTTTAGCGGGTATAATCGGAAATGGTCTTCCTTGGAATGAGTTATAATGTCGTGCAAGATATCCCCTAATTTTGGTCTTTCCTTTGTGCGGTTCGCTTAATACAAAATCACGTTCATCATTTTGGTTTAAATCCTCCTTCATTCCAATAATATCTATGTTCACCCTTACCCTATTTGCTAAAGAGCAATTTCCATATCTTGGCGATCTAAGTTCAACGGCTCCGTTTTCGGATACGAGCGAACGAACGCCTCGAAGCGTGCGATTGCTGAAATTCCTTGGCCTCTCCGGCTTGTTTTCGAGATTGCGAATGCCCTTTATGTACCAGCCAACGAGGGGGGATCCCTTAACTGTTCCCGGCTGAACCGTCATATGAAATGGGCTTCGCATGGATACGGAAGTGACATGTCATTTAACGGCGTTTCTACCCTTTGATGCCTTCTGGCTGATTCCGTCAATAGCGTCGATATGGTTGCTTATGATTTGAGAGAATGTTATTGCATTAATACTACACGCTGCATGTTGGATAGTTAACTCAAGTGTCTCTTTCGCTCTTTTAGCCATTTTTCTTACGCCTTCCACCCCGATGCTGGATAAACTCCGGTCAAGGCTTCATATGAAATGTGCATTTCGGATAGCCTGCTCACCTTCTTTCTGCAACGATCGCGGTCTTGTTTCTTGCGCCGATTAAACCGGAACAATTGATTTTCGAGATACCGAAACAAATGGAACAACTCAACCGAGACGCAAGATCCCTGTATAGAGCACCTTGGAAGACTCCGTAAATTCTCCAAACCGTTTGCGTGTATCCTTCTTTTCGCATAACACTCTGGACTATTTATTACCTCATGCAGATACTCAGAGTCAAGGCAATTATATGACTCAAACTCGTCCGTGCACAAAATCGATCCGCCCTGAACATGCTTCGCATTCTCCGGCGGAGCTGCTTTTTTACGGGTGTTCTCCAGCAACTTACAACCTAACGTCGCAGGGATGGTGAGTCAAGCAGATTGTCGCCTTCGCAAGATACGCGGCCCCAAAAAAATCATAACCGGTCCTTAAACCTCGAACTCATCGGCCGCGAAGTCCAGACGCCGGCCCATCTCAATGGCCTCGTTGACGCGCAGCACGCAAACCGCCGTTTCATAACCGATTTGAGGCGGACAGTTCAGCTCGGCATGGCCGGCGATGGCCTTGAAAAAGTTTTCCAGGTGCAACTGGTGGACCGGTTTTTGCGATTCGGCCAAGAGCCGTTGGCCCTCGGGGTCCTTCGAGCCGTCGGGCGCGAGCGTCTCCCCGATCTTCAGCTCGAAAGCCTCCGTGCCCATCGCCGTGACCGTCTCCGACTCATCCTCCCATTCGCGCATCTTGGCGTGAACTTCTTTAAAGAAGTACCCCTTGCGGGTGTCCTCGGAGACGACCATCGAGCCCTCGTCGCCCATGAACGTCTCGAAGAAACCTCCGTGGCTGGTTGTGTTGTAGACCTGATACGTGCCGCGCACGACGCCCGCCGTGGTCGCGTATTCATAAATGGCCACGACGTTGTCATGCCACTCGCGGCCGTCGCGGTAGTAATCGACCCCGCCCGAGGCCATCACCGATCGCGGCGGGGTATTCAGGATCCAGTTGAACACGTCTATCTGGTGCGACCCCAAATCGGCGAACGGCCCGCCGGCGAACTTCTTGTACCAACGCCAGTTGCGGAACCGTTCCATCGAGTCGTAGCCGAGGCGTTTGAGCGTCTCGGCGTCGATATCCTGGTTGCGCGGCCAGCCGATCGGCCGGCCGACGGCGCGGTTCCACTGGCCGGCGATATGCGTGATGCGGCCGAGGACCTTGTCCTTCTCGATCAACTTGATGGCGTGCCAGTAACGGGGATTGCTGCGCCGCTGGTGGCCGATCTGCACCAATTTGCCGGTCCGGCGCTGGGCCTCGACCATCGCGCGCGCGCCCTCCAGGTTGTTGGACATCTCCTTCTCGCAGTAGACGTGCTTGCCGGCCTCGAGGCAGGCGATGGTCTGCTCGGCGTGGACCCAATCGGGGCTGGCGATGATGACCGCGTCGATCCCCGGCTCTTTCTCCAGCATCTCGCGGTAATCCGCGTAGACGTTGACCGGCTGATCGTACTTCTTCAGGATGTTTGCCCCATATTTCTGGTGGTAAGCCCACACGTCGCTGATCGCGACGAAACGGAGCGGGACATCGGTGATTTTAAGGCAATTATTGAGCAGGTTCCGCCCCTGACTGCCCACGCCGATCATGGCAATCTGAAGGGCACCCTTGGCCCCGCCGGCCTCTTGTCCCCGCGCCGACTCGCTGAGGACAAGCCCCGCGGCGGCCGCCGCGGCCGCCGAGACCATAAAGTCGCGCCGACTCATGTCGGCCGCCACCCGGGCCTTCAGTTCAATCTCCGTCATGACGTTACCTTCACACCGCGCTAAACGGATTTAGAGACAACCACGAAACCACGCCTCTCCATTCAAACACGGGATGACACCCAAAAGCCACGAATTCGAGGGGCCCGGCTTAGAACGCGCTCTGGAAACTGAAGTGGAACAGCCTTGTTTGATCGTCGGAATCGCCGGTGATGAGCGGCGCGGCCAGGTCGATCCCTACCTGCGAGCGCTTCATGTCGAACCGCACCCCGATGCCGGTTGAAATCCGGGGCGACTGCCAACTGGTGGGCCGCTCACCCAGCAGGCCCACGTCGGTGAAAACCACGCCCGAGATCGGGCCGGCAATGGGGAAGAGCAATTCATTCTTGAGCAGGAGCTTGGCGGCCCCGCCGATCGGCAGGTCGCTCTCGCCGTCATCAAAGTAACCGGCCCCGCGGAACCGGTAGCCGCGCATGTCGGTGCTGCCCCCCATGAAATAGCGCTCGTGGATCGGGACGTTGTCGTGGTCGTAAGGCATCATCGCGGCGGTGGCGCTCAGGCGGTAGGTCATCCACTCGGCCCACGGGACCTGCCAATATTGATCGCGTCCGGCCTCCAGCTTGATCAGCGCCCCGCCCGCGAAACCCGCCTCGATCCCGAAAGATTGCAGGTAGCCCTCGCGCGGGCGCTGGTCCAGGGGCCAACGGGTGTCTTCATCAAACCGCAGGCGCACGGTCATCGCCGCGTAATTCTCGTCCAGGTCCTCGTCGGCGTTTTCGTAACCGTTACGTTCCCTCAGGTCGACGTACTCGAGCCGGCCGCTCAGGTAACGGGTCCAGTCCCCCTCCAGCGGATGGCCCCATTCCACATTCAACCCGGGGATGCTGGCGCGGTAACCCTCGCGCCGGAGCTTCTCGTAGTAAAGCCGATAGGCCATCGTATTGCGCGTCTCGCCGAAGTGGCGATCCAGGTAACTGATCGAGGCGGAGGACTCGCGCGTCCCCACACGGATCCGCGTCTGGAAAACGTCGGCCCGGCCACCCAGGTTGCGCTCGGCGAACGATGCGTAGAGGAAAGCGCCCGAGGCGTCGCCGAACCCAATGCCGCCGGTGATGGCCCCGGTGACCGACTGCCGCAACTTGATCACCATGTCGTGCAGACCCGGCTCGCCGGTCGGTTCGTTATAAATCTCGACGGCGCCCTGTTCGAACACGCCCATGCGCGTCAGCCGCCGCATCGAACGGCGCTCCAGTTCCTTGTTGTAGATATCGCCGGGCTTGAGCAAGACCTCGCGCAAGATCGGTTCTTCCCTGAGAGGCGGCGACATCCTGTCGTAGAGGCCGCGAAACCACGACCCTTCGTCCTCCTCCTCGAGCGGTGGCTGCACCAACTTGATCTTGTTGACGTAAATCCGGTCGCGTTCGGTCACTTCGATCAACATGTTCAAAACGCGGTTCTCGGTGTCATATTCGTATTCGGGTCGGATTTCGGTCGTCAGCAACCCATGGTTGACGTACAGGCTGCGCAGCAGGCCCAAGGCCCGCCCGAATTTCCTGGCGTCAAAGTCATCCCCCTTGATCGGTTCGAATGGATCGAGCAGCTCCTTGCGACTGAACAGCCGCGCGCCGCGCACGTGGGCCTCGCCGAATTGATAGCGCTCAGCCTCGGTGATCACGATCAGGGGTGAAACGACGGACCCCTTGCGGCCCTCGCGCTGCTCGAAGCCGCCCCGCTCAACGACCGCGTCGAAGTAACCGTAGCCCGCGTACAGATCGCGGACCAGGTCCAGGTCTTCCTCGAACGTCTGCTCATCGTAGTAATTCTTGATGATCCCCAGCGACCCCTTGGTGGCGATCAGCCGCCGCAACCGGAAATTCGAGAAAGCCTCGTTGCCCTCGATGCGCACCTTGTCGACGAGCACCTGCTGTCCCTCGTCGATGACGATCTGCACATCGGCGAGGGGCGGCGCCTCCTCGTCCTCGGCTTCCACGTCGATCAGGTTGATCGTCACGCTCGCCTGAGGCATCCCCAGGGCCTTGTATTCGTTGCGCAGGGAGCGGCGAATGGCGTTGCGCGTCTTCTCATCGACCAAGTCGCCCGGATCCATGCCCGTCAGGTGTTCGATCCGCTCCAGTTTGAGCTTCTGATTGCCGACGACGTGCAGCCGCCGTAGGCGCGGGAATTCGGTGACCTGGAACCGGACGATCAACCCGCCGGCTTCGGTGGGGTCGGCGCGGATGGTCGCCGTGCGCATGATCTTGCCCAGTTCGGTCAGGTCCTCGCCGACCATGATCGGGTTGTAGGGCCCGCCGGGGCGGGTTTGCAGACGGGGCAGAATTTGTTTGGGCAGGTAGGTCTTCAGCCCCTCGATCGTCACCTCCTCGATCAGAAGCGACTCATCGGCGAACTGGGCCCCGATCGGGCCGGCGAAGCACAATCCAAGCCACAACGCCGCCAGCGGCCGGCGCCAAACAAGCATCCAAAGGCGGTGTCGGCCTGATGACCGTGGCCCCTCACGCATGCAACGGTTCTTTCAAAGGAATCACGCTGGAAACCCGGCGTTCAAGTCGCATCAGCCCCCCCCCCCGGCGCCAAAATGGCGTCGCACATCCGCCCAGTCAATCAAGCGGTGATTTTCCCCTAGGTTCCTAGAGTCAGCGAATGGACGCGTCCAACATAGGGAGAAACCTTTACGACGCCCCACGCCGGCTTTCAAGGGAAAAGACAGTATCCACCCAAGTGAGGCGATGCGGGGGCGGTGAATTTGGGCCGAGTAACAAGACGATTGCGCCGCGTCAATCGAGGTTCGTCGTGGCGGACCAAACCCGGATCCTCGATAGGGGCGAAAGGAAAGCAACCGGCGGGCGCACGAAGGAGCAGGTGCCCAGGCCTGCCGGCATCCCAGCCGCGAATACCGGAAAAAACCCGCCCGATTTTCGTGTTTTCTTCCTTTGCGCCTCGGCGGGGGCGGACGGGCTAGGTGGTGCGCGGGCCTTGGGGCCGACGCTGCTCGGGGGATGCCGGCTGTATTGGATGAGATGAGGGAAACGTGCTTGATCGGTCACCGGCGGCGTGACCCGCACGGCCCCCTCAATCAAAGATTATTCTTTATTTTCCAACACTGAAACAGTTATTTTGGAAAAAAGCTGAGAGGCCTCGCCCATGTCGTCAACATTCAAATCAAACGCTGAACAGCGTGCCAAGAAAGCGGAAGATTATCCTTCGATTTTTGGCAGCGTAAACCTGACGAGCATCCGGGCAAATGTAGAATAAATCCTCAAGCTGATTGGCCGCGACAGCATTTTTCGGGAGTACACGCTCCACGATGTGAACCACATCGACGCAATGCTGGCGCTCGTGGACAAGCTGATTCCCGTTGGTACAGCCGCACAGATGAAAACTGCTGATTGGCTGATGATCGTTCTGTCCGGTTATTTCCATGACCTTGGAATGGTTGTGACTAAGAAAGTCGATCCTGAAAAAGCCCTGCTCAAGCAGCCTAGCCGATCAGAGATGAGCCCGGGTAAACCAGAGGCATCCGTTTTCGACCCGTGATTTGAGCCAGGCGAAAAAATAAATAATGAAAAACCGCAGCGTGGGCCAGCAGTTTCCAGAAATTCATCCCCGCCGCGCTTGAGATTGCATTGAAGGCGTCGCCGTCGGCGCTCCACAGCCGACAGCGATCCATGCGGTGCTCTTGTTTGAGATGTCCGATGCCCGGTTCGATCACGGCTCGTCGTTTCATCCAGCGCCACAGTCGCGCCCGTGGGCCTACCTCCTGACGCCACCTTTTTTCCTCTTGTCGCTTGACTTCGATCTTCGATGAGTCATGCGGAATCTTCGACAAAGACGCCACGCCGGAATTGCGAGATGGCTGTAATCAAGAGCATGCGTGTCTTTTGCGCGATACGGGCGCCGCAGAACTCGATCGGGTAGGCTGCTGTCCTCGAGAGAAGATTGACTCGCCGCCTACTATTGTCTGATCATCAAAGGGGAAGACGTTAACAATTGATTCAGGCTCAGAGATAATTCGTTCGCTGATCCAACAAAGAGAGGGATAAGAGTATGACTTACACATCTTGGCCGATCAACATGAGGGTTACAATCTACGTATTGGTCATCACGTTGATCGTTCAGGCCGCCGCTGCCCAAACACCGGTCGGGACGTCCTTCACACATCAAGGCCGACTCATCCAAGCCGGGGTGCCGGCGAACGGCGAGTTTGATTTCGAGTTCCGGCTCTTCGATGCGGCCACGGGAGGTAACCAGCAGGGCCCCATCGTTGTACTCGATGACGTTTCCGTCAGTGGTGGGCTTTTCGCCGTCGAGTTGGACTTCGGCACCGGAGTATTCGGAGGCGATGCGAGCTGGCTGGAGATTCGGGTTCGACCGGGCGCCGAGACGGAGGGCTTTACACTCCTTCAACCGCTCCAGCGACTAACGGGGACGCCATATGCTCTGCATGCCGCTTCGGCGCAGACGGCGGTGGAGGCCGCCAACGCCACGGACGCCGACCAGCTCGACGGGATGGATTCCGCCGCGTTCGCGACCACGTCGCACGACCATGACGCCGCCAACC
>Ga0310121_10004818_pt1 | contig 11765 bp, 10 predicted proteins | sample CB27_Tmax_986_MG_FD_203504 | JGI IMG/M metagenome (GOLD analysis project Ga0310121, IMG submission 203504) | Marine microbial communities from Western Arctic Ocean, Canada - CB27_Tmax_986 | ecosystem: Environmental > Aquatic > Marine > Oceanic | place: Canada: Western Arctic Ocean | collected...
AAAACGTCGTCCTGCGCCAACAGCTTGCGATTCATGAGCGTCGTGGGCACCGCGCGACGCTGATCCGGGCGGACCGGCGGTTCTGGTCGGTCACCGCGCTCGCCTGGTTCGCTTGGCGCTCGCACATCCGCATCGTTCAGCCTGCCACCGTCGTCGGCTGGCATCGCAGTGCCTGGCGAACCTACTGGCGCTCGAAGAGTCGCAGTTCCGCGATCGGCCGGCCACGAATCGACGCCGAGACTCGCCAACTGATTGCTCGCCTCGTCGCTGAGAACCCGACCTGGGGCGTTCGTCGGATCGCCGACGAACTGAAGACCCTCGGTCTCAGCGTCAGCGCCGTCACCGTCCACCGCTATATGCGTCGAGCTCGGCGGCCGTCTCCGTCATGGCGGACCTTTCTCAGGTTACATGCTCGTCAGATTTGGGCTTGCGACTTCTTCTCCGTGCAGACGCTCACCTTCGGGACCTTCTACGTGTTCCTCATCGTTGGTCACGAGCGCCGACGGATCGAGCATTGGAACGTCACCCGGCATCCAACCGCCAACTGGGTCTGGCGTCAGATCATCGCCACGACGCCGTGGGGCCGGCAGCCTCGATTCTTGATCCGTGATCGCGACGCTCGTTTCGGCGGCGACTTCAACCTCCGCCTGCGTCGTCTGGGCATCGTCCCGATCGTGACCCCGTTCCGCGCTCCCCAGGCGAACGCGATCGCGGAGCGGGTGATCGGCACGATCAGACGAGAGTGTCTTGATCACATCATCGTCCTCAGTGAGCGGCATCTGCGTACCGTGCTGGCTGAATACGTCAGCTACTACAACGCGGTGCGCCCTCACCAATCCCTCGCGGCTGAGACACCCGACGGCCCGCGACCCGTCTTCGATCGCAATGGGCAGGTGATCGGACGTCCGGTTCTCGCTGGCTTACACCATGAATATCGCCGGGAGGCTGCCTGACCGACTTTTGAAACACCACACCCCCGAGCCTCCTCGCAGGCAAGCACCGCGAACCTCGCCCCTGGAGCGATGCGCTCTTCCTCGAAGACGCTGAGCAACGGTGGGTCGGAGTCGAAGACGCGCTCAACCTCGATTGACGACCCGACCGGGACCTCGCGGAGAGTCGTCGATGGGCGGAGGCCCTCGCCCGCCCCAGGGATGGGGTAGCCGAAGGGACTGCGCGTCGGAGCACCGAGGACCTCGATGAGCCGGTCCTCCATCGCCTGGGTGATCGCGTGCTTGAGCGACTGTGCGGTCACGTGGGCGTCGGCCCAGCTCAAACCCAGCTGACCCGTGAGCAGCAACTCGGCGAGCCGCTGGCGCCGGAGTACCTCTTCGGCGAGGCGCTTCCCAGACGCGGTGAGTTGCACAGGTTCGCTGCCCCTGAAGGTGAGGTACCGGTCGGTTTCGAGTCGTCTCAGCTTCGCACTCACCGTCGGTCGGGCCACAGCAAGAAGCCGGGCGAGGCGGCCATGGGTGACGATCCTGTGTTCCTCCTCGCGGATGCGGTAGATGGCCACCAGGTAGTTGTCGGTGAGATGGGAGATGACGGTCATGGGCGAGCTCGATGGATCCTTAAACTGCTATCCCTATGGAAGTACACTCTTCCGTCTAACCGAGAGTTACTACTAACGGCGCCTTCGGCACGATCCCACTGCACTTCCTCGGCTCGGGATCCGGGCCGCGGAGCCGCCTCAGAGCCCGCCCTGACAGGCGTTTCGGCGATCAGCAGGCCGCCCGAGGATCCAGCGAAAGGCCTAAAATCACTGCAGATCCACTGCAGTTGCACTGCAGTTGCACTGCAGTTGCACTGCACTTTTCTTGACGTCGATCAGGCCCCGCGGGACCATGAGCTGCTGACTTTTAATCCATTGGTCGGGAGTTCGAGCCTCCCCGGGCCTACCACCCCATCCCTCGCCCATCCGCGATGCCCATGACGCTCTGACCACGCCACGAAGTCAAGGCCTCCTTGATCTCCACCGCTAGCTCGCTCGGGCGATTGCCGACCAAGTGCCGACAGGGCTGAAAGCGATGTTCTCGAGGACCAAGTTCTATCGCTCGCGCCCAAGCAATCTCAGCCCGACGACGAAGAGTTGCCAGTAGAGCCACATCGCGGCCTCCGGCAGCGAGACTCAGCCATGGCAACGCGCGAGGCAAGCACGATGGAGTTCTGAAACACCTGTGCAGTGCCGTTATTCGATCCGCGCCCAGATTGACCTGAGCGCTTGAGCAATCGACGCTCCCCGACTGGCGGGAGACGACGATGTTGCTGGTCTTCAGATATGCGTTTGCTGCGCTGCCGGCGGTATGTCGCGAACGAAGCGAACTCGCGCTCGAGAACATCGCCTTGCGGCACCAACTCGAGGTCTTGTCGCGGGGCCGACCGAGACTACGGCCCGCCGATCGGCTTCTGTGGTCGTGGCTGTCGCGGGCCTGGCCGAGGTGGCGCCGCCATCTCGTGATCGTCCAGCCAGATACTGTCGTGCGCTGGCATCGCACCGCCTGGAGTAAGTACTGGCGGTGGAAGAGCCGGGGCGCGAAGCCTGGTCGGCCGCGCATCGACCCTGAGCTTGTCGAGCTGATCCGCCAGATGACCCGAGAGAATCCGCGCTGGGGACACATGCGCGTGCTCGGGGAGCTGCGCAAGCTGGGCTTCCACGTCAGCCTGCAAACGGTCCGTCGCTACCGCAGGGACTGCCCGCGCGACCCGTCGTCGGGCTGGCGCACCTTCCTCGAGAATCACCGCCCGGAGACCTGCGCCTCGGACTTCTTCACCGTGGGCAAGCGACCAGACCAACGCGGCCGCCTAGGAGTCATTCAGACTTCGCGGCCATCGCCCCAGCTGAGTCGCTCCGAGGAGACCAGTGCTTGCCGCTCCGGTGAACTGACACGGCGTAGTCATGGCCATCCCCCCAGGCTCCGCCGCGGGTGCCGCTCCCGAGTCCTCTGTGGGAGTGACCGGGGCTGCGACAGGCGGCGCTGGCGCCTCGCCCACGGGCGCCGCAGGGCTCTCGGCGGATGGCGGTGCGGGCGTCTCGGCTACGGGCGCTGGGGCGGGGTCTGGGGCGGCGGGCGCCTCGCTCCCCGCCGCTGGGGCCGCCGGTGGAGGCGCGCTCGACGTCGCGTCCGAGGGGGTGACGCCAAAGGGCGAGTTCGGGACGCCCAGCGGCTGATCTTCAGCGGCCGCCTGGGAGCGCTCGATCGCGCTGCGGAGTATCGAGAAGCCGTCGCCGTCCGCGGCGGCTTCTCCACTGGCGCCCCCGTCGGGCGCGCCGGCGGCCGCCTGGCCGGCGGCCGCCTCGCTCGCCTGGCGAAGTTCGTCGAATACATCGAGCGAGTCCGAAGGCGCAGGTTCGGAAGCGGCGCCCTCCTCGGTACTGTCGAGGGCGCCGAGCACGGTCCACACGCCGAGGCCGGCAGCTTCGGAGACGGCGGCGCCGAGCGCGGTGCCCGCAAGCCGCGGATCGCGGAGGGCGGCGAGTGCTCGGCGCTTGCGCCGGCGCTCAGGCGATGGTGGCTGGAATCGGGGCTGCGGCGTCGTCGGCATCACACGCTCCCACATATAAGGAATGGGCAGGATTGTAGCGCGCTGTTCAAGCCCCACGGGCCATTTTCCTCGAGCGTCGCGACGCTCGCAGAGCGCCACTCCCGTGAGGAGTCGAATCCGTACACGACGAATGCATCGGAGGTTCGCGTTGGTTGAAGTACTGACCGGCGCGAATCGCTCGCCCGGGATCTCGGTCTAGGAGCCCTTGCGGTACGACACCCACCCCGTGCCTGGGTACCTTCTAAACCCGCCCTCCCCACCTCGTTCGTCTCCGGCCGCTACCAGGTGCGCGAGTTCATCGCCCACGACACCCACCTGGACCGCGACGGCGATGGGCAAGGATTAGCATCGCGTGAGCGAGGTCGTGGGCGACGCAGGCGGCCAAGCACCTGGAGATGGCCAGGGAGTTGCTGGCTGGGGCGTAGTCTCCGCACCGTTGGCGACAACTCCCATGACGACCCGCGCGTGGATGCGAACTACGACCCGGGCAAACTGGCAGTCGAGCTTGGGCGACCGAGAGTTCTCCCTGGGCCTTGCACGCGGGGCGCGCCGTCAAGGGAGGAGCCTGGTCGACTCCGAGGCAAGTGGAGGTATTCCATGTCCGAGCAGAACAAGGCGGTGATCCGGAAGATCCGCGAAGAGGCCCTGAGCACGAACCGACTCGACCTCCTAGACGGGCTCTACGCGGCCAACTACAGGTACCACGGCGGAGCAGGCCACGGGGAGCTCACCGGGCCGGAGGCCTTCAAAGGGCTGCTCCAGGAGATGGCCCAGGTGCTGGCGGATTACGAAGAGACCGTCGAGGACCAGGTAGCTGAGGGCCAGAAGGTGGTCAGTCGTCTCTCGGGGCACGGCAGGGTAGTAGGTGAGCTTTTCGGAGTGGCGGGTGACGGGAAGGAGTTCACCTCCACCTCGATCGTGATCACCGCCTTCAATCCCGCCGGATTGATCGAGGAGGAGTGGGCAGAGGGCGACGCACTGGGCATCCTCCGGCAGCTCGAGGCAACCCCGGGCAGCTGACAGCGTCTCCGGACAGCCACTGATTTCGATCGTCGTCACCACCATCGTCACGATCTCATTTCGATCCCCGAAAAAGATTCTGCTTTTCGATTGCGCTCGCAGGGCGCCGAGACGTCTGCGATCAATTTCGAGGGGGTACCGATCCAGCCTGTAGCCGTGTCGTTCGCCCTTGGCGACGTACTGATACCCACGACCAAGGCCCTAGGGACGGATCACCCCTCGATCAGACCGCGCTGGCGCCCACCGAGGGACTTCCCTCGGAAACTACCTCGAGATCTGCAGGTCTCGAGCGCTTCTGGGCCGGGCAGTGACGATGGTGACGATCCGATTCCTCTTCTGACGCCCTGGGGACGCGCGATGAGGCCCAAGATCCGGGGCGTACCTCGATCACGAAGACGATGATGCCGCGAGGACGACGCCGCTTCGTCCACATCAGCGGGACCTGAAATCGATCGTCACCATCGTCACGTGAAGCTGTCTATCCGCCAGGCCAATGTTCACGACCGCTATGATCACCAGCGCTCTTAGCAAGGAGGCGAAACGATGCCCATGGCCGACATCGGCGGCTGGCAGATCAGCTACACGGACACCGGCTCTGGTTACCCCCTGCTCTTCATCCACGGTGGCTTCGGTGGTGCCGCCCTCCCTCTCGCGCCGCAGCCCATCCGGGACGCCGTCGATGACGTCCGCTTGATTGAGTACGACCGTCGCAACTGCGGCCAGAGCGAGATGCGGGACGAGGTCTACACCCAGGACGACCTCGGCGACGAAGCGGCTGCGCTCCTTGCCTCCATCGGCATCGACGAGGCTGTCATCGTCGGCAGTTCGATGGGCGGGACGATCGCCCAGTCCCTGGCGCTACGTCATCCCGAGCGTGTTGCCGCCCTCGCCCTGGTGAATACAAGCGCCCGCATGAACGAGTCGCCTTTCTATGCGCCCATGGCCGAGATGGTGGAGCTTGCTTCCCGCGAAGGCAGCGATGCCGTCTTCGAGCGTCGCCGGGAGAGCATCTACAACCCTCCGCGCCCGACCCTGCGCCACCCGGGCGTGACCGACGCTGACCGCCGCGAGGTGCAAGAGCGTTTCGACGCCCAGATCAAGGCTGTCCATGAAACGCCCGAGGAAGAGCTGAAGGCCACCGCCCTGGGAGAGCTCTGCAACTGGCGCGCGCACTTGACCTTCGACACGCGTGAGGACCTCGGCGGCCTCGCCGAACATCGCGTCCTGGTCATCCACGGCGACAGCGACAGCATCGTTCCCACCGAGCATGGCGTTGAGCTCGCCGATGGCATCCCCGGCGCCGAGCTCGTCCTCATCCCCGGTGGCGACCACGGCGTCCTCATGTGGCCCAAAGCCCGTGAGGCGCTGCGCTCCTGGGTCCAGGCCGAGGTCGGATGACCGAACCTGACTCGCCCGGCTACCCGCCCGAGTAGGAAGTTCGAAATGATCAGGGAGCTCGGACCGCTTGAGGCACGGCTTCGCCACGAGTGTTGCGCTCGGGTCGTCGAAGCCGCGAACAACGCGTTCGGCCCGACGTTCACCGGCGCGATCCTCAAGGGTTCAGCGCTGAAGGGTGACTTCTACCCGCTCTTCTCGGACATCGACATCCATCTGCTCGTGGACGAAGAAGTGCTGAGCGCGGCGCGCGTCCCGCGGCCCCACTATGCATTGCGCCTCCAGGAGGCCCTCGCTGGAATCGACCCGGCGGCCTACCAAGCGAACTCCCTTCAGATCTACTGCCTGGGGAACCGTTCCCCGGACGACGACTGGGTGCGACCATTTCCCGGAGCCTACGAGGTCATCTCTGGTGAACTACCGCGAGGCTTCGACCAAGTAGCTCCGGCGGACTACGAGCGGAAGGCGCCTATCGATCTGGGCAACTCGCTCGCCTTCCTCGAGCGCTTCCCATCGACGGTGGCGGACAAGCCGGACGCGTCGCTTCCCTCGATGGCACGCCGCATGGGTATCGAGCTGAAGGTGATGCCGTTCCTGATCGCGACGGTAGCCTGAGATGCGCCAGAGTTCGTGTGGACGTCACGATTCGCCGACGCGCTTGCTCGGTCCGAGCCGTTGGCGTGCCCAACGCGACCCATCAGTCAGTTCTACGATCGCGTGCTCCCGTGGCCGCCGTCACCAGCGAGAGCCAGAGAGTTGCTCGCCCTCGGCTTCGAGGCGACCGAGGCAGTACTGGAGTGGTTCGCGGCCCAGTGACGAACGCCTGTGGGGCGCGAATATTCCATCCGCCCTCTAGGCGGCCCACCTGTAGACGTGATGCAGCCCTCCCAGGACGGGATCGGAAATGACGTCACGGCGAAGCGGCTGTGGGGACAGTGCCCGGGGTCCCACGGGCGCCTCGAGCAACAGTGACCGGTGAGCGCGTAGGTTGTTGTAGTAGGCGACGTACTCTCGCAGGACCCCGCGGGGGTGCTGTTCGCCGAGCACGATGATGTGGTCGGTGCACTCGCGGCGAAGCGTGCTGATCGCCCGCTCGACGAACGCGTTTGCCTTGGGCGCTCGCACGGGTGTCTGGATGGCCTCGATCCCGGCTGCTCGCAAGGCGAAATCTCGGCCATAGCTGCGGTCTCGATCACGAATGAGAAAGTGCGGCGCTGTTCCCCAGGGCGTCGCTTGGATCACCTGTCGCCAGACCCAGTCTGCCGTCGGATGAGCGGTGACGTTGAATCGCACGATGCGGCGCCGATCGGGGATAAGAGCGATGAAGACAGAGAGGGTCCGGAAAGTCAGCGTCGGCAGCGTGAAGAAGTCTGTCGGCCAGATCTCGTGGGCGTGGAGGCGGAGGAACGCACGCCAACTCGTCGAGGGCGGTCGGCGCAAGCCTGGCGACGGTAGGCGCGCACCGACGATGCACGACGTCGAGGCCGCGGGCACGAAGCTCACCGACGATCCGAATCGCACCCCAGCGTGGGTTCTCGCGGGCCATGCGGCGGATGAGGCTTTGACCTCGAGGGACAGGCGTGGTCGTCCCGACCTCGTCGCCGGCTCTTCCAAGTCCAATAACGGCGCCAGGCTGTGCGATGCCAAGTGACCACGGTCTCCGCCTGAACGAGGACTAAGGCCTCGCGCCAACCCGTCCCCCTCCCCCAGAAGACCAGAACCGCGATCGGCCTCCTGCAGATGGGGACGGCGGGGACGGGCGCAGACGGCGAGTTGATGTCGGGGGCGAGATTCTCGAGGACGAGTCACGTTTGGCGTTGCGCACCAACCGCAGGCTAATGAGCAGCAGCTTGAGCAGAATCCACACGGAGGAACCTCCGCGAAAAGCGTCGCCTCAGGCGCTCAAGGCGCGATCTCATCCAGCCGACCGAAGCCCGGAAAAGCCTATCTCGATAGGCCGGATGGAATAATCGTGCCCCACGGGTAGAGGCCCGCCTTGGGATCGGCGGTTTCGCAGCTAAGGGAAGTGGCGGAGGCCAAGTTTACGGTCGCGGACGGCGCGCTCGAGGAACAGTGACGCGTCGGTCTCTCCCTCGTAAGCCGTAATCGAGCAGAGCGTCGCCGCTGCCTCGTGCTGGGGAAAGCCGATCGAGAGACGTTCAGCCTTCGCCCAGGATGTTTCGAGCGGGCCATCGACGATGATGACCCCGAGCATCGAACCTTCGAGACGCGCGATGACGTCGACCTCGTCGAGCTGCTTCCTGAGTGACCGGGCGACGCGAGTGATTTCCGGACCCGACCCGGATGGCCGTTCCGGGTTCGGGATGCTGACGAGGGCCAGCGAGAAGCCGGCCTGCGCGCGATTCGCCCGATCGCACTGTCGCCTCAGAGCGAGGGCGAAGGCGGCACCGCTCGGAAGCCCTGTCTCCTCATCGACGTAGAGGTCCGGCCCGACATACGTCGCATCCGCTGACCGCCCTTCGGTATAGCGCTTGCTGATGAAGGCAAGTGCGATCGTCACGATCGGGAGTGGCATCAGATACACGGTAGGATTTTGAGCGAGGTAGATGCCCTGTGCGAGAACCGCAAGGACGAGTGCCAACCACCAGAAGTATCTCTGACCAGCCCATGGCTCAGTTCGCGTGTTGAGGCCTGCTGACGTCATGCGGCAGAGTCTTCAGAACGGGACATTTTCCAGGCAGACAGTGAAATCTGCTTGACTATCTCGTCGATAGTGACCGGAGGTGAGTAGTAATATCCTTGGCCTCTATCGCACCCCATGTTTTCGAGCAGATTGATCTGATATCCTTCTTCGATTCCTTCCGCCACCACCGTCATACCTAACGCCTTAGACATTCGTATGACCGCGTCAATTATGCCTCGCGTCTTTTCGTCGTGTCCTATCATACTCACGAACGATCTGTCTATCTTGAGAGTATTGAATGGCAACTCCCTGAGATAGGCCAACGACGAGTACCCAGTGCCGAAGTCGTCTATGGCTATCCCGATCCCGAGAGAGCGGAATCTGTTGAGAATGTCCGCCGTGTTCGGTAGATCGACCATCAGGGTACTCTCGGTCACCTCGATCTTGAGGTTGTTCGCACTCAAGCCCGAGGAGGCGAGCGTCTTGGGGATTCGGTCGAGGAGCTCCGGGTCGCGAAACTCTCGTGCAGATACGTTCACACTAACGACCAGGGAGCCCAACCCTCGCGCAATCATCTGTGCGGTGTCCTCACAGGCCCGCTGGAGCACCCACTCGCCAATTCGGAGGATTTCTCCACTCTCTTCAGCCATTGCGAGGAAGTCTCCGGGGGAGAGAACGCCGTGGTGTGGGTGGTCCCATCGAATGAGCGCCTCCATCCCCACGATCGCCCCAGTCGCGAGATCGATCTCAGGTTGGTAATAGACGACGAGTTCATCGCGATCGATCGCACGATGAAGCTGGCTTTGCAGTTCGACGTGCTCGGCGGTGACCTGTTCGCGAGAAGCGTCATAGGCAACACAGCGAGAGCGCCCCTCGGCCTTTGCCTGGTACAGGGCGATATCGGCCTGACGCATCAACTCGCTCGGGACGAGTTTGGGGTCGCGGCAGACAGCGACGCCAACACTGGCGCTGACAAAGAGATCCCGGCCATTGAGCGAAACCGGCTGATCCATCAGCCGCATGATCCGGTCGCCGAGCTCGAGGACCGCGGTCGTGACCTCTTCGGTGTCAACAAGGACGACGAACTCGTCGCCACCCAGGCGCGCAAGTATGCAGTCCGCGTTGGCCGCCGCCTGCAGTCGCCGGCTCGCTTCGACGAGGAGGCGGTCGCCTACCTCATGGCCAAGGCTGTCGTTGATGCGCTTGAAGTGATCGAGGTCCACGAAAAGGACCGCGATTCGATTACCCGAACGGGATCGAGAGAGTGCGGTTCCGAGGCGGGACATGAACAGCGCGCGGTTGGGAAGCCGGGTGAGGGGGTCGTAATAGGCCCGCTCGAGGAGGCCTCGGTGTGAGGTTTGGAGCTCGTTAGCCATCTCGTTGATCGTCCCTGCAAGATTGTCGATCTCGCGGAGAGCGAAGCGTGGGAGCTGGAAGTCGAGGCTGCCGCGGCCAATCTCCTGAACGGTGCGGCCCACCCTGTCTAGCCGGCTCTCGATATAGACGGCGGTCGCGAGCGACGAGGCGATCGCGAGTACTCCCGCCACCATCAAGGCCGCCAGCGGCGAGGCGAGGCGACTGTCTGCGGTCAGAACTGCTGCGACAACGCAGAATCCGACCAGGGTCCCAAGCAGGACCAACAGCTTCAACCCAGGCCGAGGCAGACTCCGACGGAACCGCATGCGACCCCCCCCACCGATGCGCGATCTCACGCGGCCCCGGCGAGTCTGCCTAGATCGTCGGCAGAACCGAGGGTCGCCCCTAGTGAACCGCCCCCGTCGTGTTTCCGTGCCGACAGGGCTGGGGCAACAACGGCTGCACCGCGCTGGTCGGAGGGCAGCGCCGTGCGCGCCAGTGGGGACCCAAAACCCCATCGGCGCCTAGAGTGGCGCGATGTTCACGCCCCCGAGACTCCTGAAATCGCTCGCCCATCGGGCCTGGCGTGGCAAAACCCTAAGCGGCCCACTCGCACTCGGGATGGAGGCCGCCGAGGATGGGGCACGAATAATCCATCCGGCCTATCGGGACAGGCCTTTCTGGGCTGGGAGCGGCTGGAGGCGATTGCGCTTTGAGCGCCTGAGGCAACGCTCTTCGCGGAGTCAGACCTGATTCGCGACCACCAGTCGGCTCACCGAGACGCGCGCGCGCAGCGACGCCGATGAGCATGCCAGTCACCGCACAGTCCCAAGGCTCCCCCGAGTATTCGAGGTCATTCCTGTCGATGACGGGCGTGACCTTGCCCGATTCGATGAGCACCTTCAGGACCTGCAGGTGCTCCTGGGATGGGGCCACGACGGGGTAGCGAAACTTCTGGTGCACAGACGGCGACAGTTCGATCAGCCCCTGGAAGTAGCGATTCGCGTCTCCGAATCACCGTCTGCCCCCTTCTCCTCCGATGATGACGCGTGTTCCCTGGGCCTCGACACCATCAGCGCCGCCGATGTGTTCGTCGCCCCGATCGGGCCGGATTACCTCGCCACGCCTGAGGGCGGCCACGAGCCGAGGCTCTTTGCCGAGAACGACTACGACCGTCTCGAGACCGGCACGGCGCTCGAAACGGGCACCCGGGTCATCCCCGTGTTTGCAGACGGTGCCACGATGCCGGCTCCTTCGGACCTGCCAGAGCCGATCCGCGCGCGTGCCTCGCGGCACGCTCATGAGGTGAGCCCCACGCGCTTCCGCGCGGACGTCGATCAACTCATCACTGCACTCGACGAGCTCACCGAAGAGGGAGCGTTTGGCCCAGCGGGCAGCCCTGGAGAAGGCATTGAAGCAGAGCCGCCAACTCCTCCGAAGACCAGCGTCCAGCGGCCGCCACCACCGCTCGGGCCGCTGCTTGAGGGGGTCGCGCACGGCTCGCAGCTGCCTTCGATCACCTCGCCGGTGTCCAAGCCGAGGCGGAGCTGAATCGCGCCAACATCGATACCTTCAGTCCCCTGACCCAGAGCACGCTGGATCTCGATGGCGCAGGTGACCGCCCTCCGCGCCGACTGGAAGGCCAGCATCAGCCCATCGCCCGTGCCCTTCACCTCGACGCCACGATGCTCAGCCGCGAGTTCGCGAACCTTCTCATCGCAGGCGCCCATGAGCCGCCGGGCCTCCTCGTCACACACTCGGTTCGTGAGTCGGTGGAGCCCACCACGTCCGTAAAGAGGGTGGTGACGGT
>Ga0310121_10004819_pt1 | contig 11763 bp, 24 predicted proteins | sample CB27_Tmax_986_MG_FD_203504 | JGI IMG/M metagenome (GOLD analysis project Ga0310121, IMG submission 203504) | Marine microbial communities from Western Arctic Ocean, Canada - CB27_Tmax_986 | ecosystem: Environmental > Aquatic > Marine > Oceanic | place: Canada: Western Arctic Ocean | collected...
TAAGTGTAGACGGTTTCTCATTTGACCTAGACCCCTTATAGGGCATAAAACCCAATGAATACAGCAACGAAATGCTTTATTGGGCGTAGAATCCACTTAGTGTGTGTGAACGAGGTTCAAACCGTGAAAAAGTTGCCACTATCACGTCTGTTTATTGTGTATATGTCTATTGTGATATACTACTCTTTATAAAGGGGTTTGTGTATTCTCTGGCATTATACCGAATATGCTTTTTGGGGTGATCTAACATGAGTAAGAAGAAAAAAGAAGAACTGCACAAGGGAGAAAAAACAGAGAAACAGGAAGAAAATAATGAAAAGGAAGAAATCTCTATCATTTCTGATGAATTAATCAGATGGATGACTGAAGAAACAAGCCCCCACTCATCACCTCGTTCAGATTGTGGATAAAACAATGCCAGTACCACCTACAGAAGACAATCCTCATGGTTGGGGTTATGTTGAGAAGAGAAAAGCGTTGGAGCATTACCAACTCAGTCCTAGAGTTCAGATCGTAGTTGGGGATATTATTAAGGTAAGCAAGGGCGCATATTGGGTCAACAAGGATGGCGTAAAAGTCAGTATGGATACCATGAAAGGTCAGTGGAAGGTAAATGGTATCTTTGAAGGGGAAGACGGAATGGAGATGGATATAGTCCATTGTTGGCCGGGAGGTTTATTCGGGTCAACCACTACCATTCGGATTACTGGAGATGAATACCCTAGCCCCATTGTGGATGTCATAATAAGACGACCATACAAGATCAAGTTGGCTGCTCCTAAGTTCAAGAGAAAGAGAAGGCAAAATAAGTTTGATAAGCCTGCACCTAAGAAGGTTGAAAAGGTAGAAGAAGATATTGATTGGGACACTATTAAAAACATTGTGGGAAATATTGAAGATGAGTAGAAATACATTCGAGGCCAAGGGCGAATCACGCCTAACAAGTGAACAGGTGGAAGCTATTACTTACGCCTACATGGATATTGTGGCGTCTAACAAGCTGATGGACGAGGTGTGGAGGGGCAACCGCATACAGGCGGAATCTGAACTCTATGAAGCTACCAATCAGACTAAGGTTGACTTAGAGAAAGCATTTCCCTTTTTGATTGAGGAGGTTGAAGATGAGTAAGCCCGATAAGTCCAAAGTCTATTATAGACAAGGCACAGAGGTTTATAGAGAAGGTAAAAGCAAACCAACATACATTTGTAGTTGCAATAATATTGAAATGGCAGATTTTATTGTTAAGCGTTTGATGGGAGATTGAAGATGATATTCTGTCAGATATGTGAAGAAGACTATACAAGAGACCTCCTGTTTTATAGGATGTATGATACCAATGGGGCTGAAGTAGTTGTTTGTGAACTTTGCAGAGAGGATATTGAAGATGAGTGATTTCTGTAAAGAGTGTAGTGAGAAACTTTTCGGTGAGGATTTTCGTGACTTAGCCTCAAACTTGAGACGTAGGGGGGCTTATGTCTTATGCGAAGGATGCGGGTGGATAGTAGTTGACCATAATGGAAAGAGGATTGAAGATGAGTAACCTACATAACCTGCAATGGTATGAGATTCCCTGTAGCTGGGAAGTTTATGGAACTATTGAGGTTGCTGCTAATAGCCTCGATGCTGCAATCGAAAAGGTGAAGGATGAGGATTTTCCCCTGCCCAGTAGAAGTAGTTATGTTGATGGTAGTTTTGAAGTTGATCGCGAAATTGCAGAGGATTTGAACAATGAGCAAGTCTAATGTTGATAGGTATGTTAAGATTGTCCGTAGAAGTGACAACAACGGTAATAGCTATTTCGCTACTGTTCTCTATAGTGAGAACCCTGATACGAAGCCAGAGTGGAGGACTCATAAGCAGTTCAATCTGGGCTACGAAACTGGTAATAGGGCGCAAGCCGAGCTTTATGCATATAAACTCGCCAAGTATCTGGAATGTAGGGTGGTGGTATGACACCGGAGGAATTTGAAAAAGCTAAAGAAGAAGTAGCAGACACTCTCTATGACCTGATAAAAATGGGAGTAGTTGAAACACACGATATAGATGAGGATGGTAACTTCACCTACCGACTTACTGAAAAAGGTAAGAAATTAGGAGAAGAGCTTATAAAGTTGGATATCATAGACGGACCCGACTGATTACCTTGACCACGATATGTCAATGAACTACTAGGAGATTAATCATGCCTGAGTATACCAGTAAAAAGATGGCGGAATTGGCTGTGTTTGTTGTAGAGACTATGGATCAGGAGCAGTTGGTTGAGATGGCCTATCAGTATATTATTGAGGGATATGAGGTTAATGAAGAAGGCTTCCATGAAGACTGGCATACTTACTTCGGTTTTGACGATGAAGATAGTGACCATCCAGACAAGCGATTGTTCAAGCATGAAGAGGGATATTAAATCTAATGGAATTGAATACTGTCGAAGTTATCTGTATGAAATGTGCTGCTAAATACGAGCAAAAACTTGATCCTCTAGGAAATATCTATCCCATCAACGTGTATATGTGTGGTGTTTGTGCTTCCAGAGAAATATATGTAAGAGAGAAGATTAAAGATGCTACCTAGCTGGTTAATAGCAGCAATAGTAGTGGTTGGCATCGAGTGACACAACGTCGGGAGTAAGTAATAAGTCCCGACGCAAGGTAACCATTCTGAGCCGATGGTGGTGACTGGTGGACAGAGAAATAAACAAAGTAGAATACCAAATCAGAAAATTTGAGCGTGGTATTAAGGTGGCTCATAAGAATAGGTTGTTAACAAACGAACCCGGTGTAGATTATAATCTTATTATTAGTAATTATATTGGGGAGATTAAAGAGCTTAGAGACAGGCTTGAGAGATTAACAGAGAAGAAGTGCTTTTCGTCAGGAAGGTGGAAGATTCTAGTTAAGGGTAGACGGCAACCAAGCATCCCTAAGTGGCCCGTATAGAATTAAAGGATAAAAGAAAAAATGATGATACTTAATGGTAATGTGCTAGAGAACTTTAAGTCATATAGCCACAAGGGAATCTATAACATCGTCTTCGACCATATGAAAAGACCCTACAACTTTATCGACACTCAAACTCTTGAAGAATTAGGGACACTAATTGATGTGGTCGAAAAAGGAAATTACAAGGGTGTTGTATTCAGTAGCAACAAGTCAACATTTATAGTAGGCGCAAACATTAAAATTTTTGTCACTGCTCATGATGCATCTGATGAAACAATAAATGGATTCTTAAAAGACGGGCAGGATTTATTCAACAGGATTGAAGACTTACCTATACCTACCTGCTCGATAATCAAGGGAACTACGATGGGTGGTGGGTTAGAATTAGCTTTAGCCTGTACCACTAGACTTTTAGTTAAGGATGTTGTCCCACACGATCCAGAGTATACCACTGTTCAACTTACCAAGTTGGCACTACCAGAGGTTAAACTAGGTATATTGCCATCATGGGGTGGAACTACCAGATTGCCTCGAATTATCTACCCTACAAAGGCTATTGAACTTATATGTACGGGCAGAAATGTAAAACAAAAAGAGGCATTGAAAATTGGTCTGGCCGATGGTATAGTAGAGTATTCCAAGGCGTTACATGCTGCCTACGACCTCATCCACGATCTCAGCGGTAAAGATATGTTGAAGTGGGCTAATATCAGAAACGATAAGATTGGCCCTACCAAGATGGGCAAACTTAGAGCCAGTGTGATTTATCCAATTGTTAAGCGAACCATTGAAAAGAAGCAGAAGAAGATGTTTGGTGATCCTAATAGGTATCCTTCCCCTTATAAAGCCTTGGAGACATTAAAAAAGAGTAGAACCCTATACAGAGACGAATCATTAGAATTAGAACGTAAGGCTTTCATTCAACTGGTTAGAAGCGACGAGTGTAGGGAATTAGTGCAGAAGTTTCTTAATGGAGAAAGAGGATAATGCATAAACTGATCTTAGACAGACTAGACGAAGAATTAATCAAGGAAGTTCAGCCATCGTTTAATGATCTACCGCATACGGGTCATGCTGATAGCGAATTTAGACTCAGGCGTTATTCAGTAATTGATTTCTGTGGTGCGCCAGTGGGTGAGTCCACGTTTGTTCAATCATCCGACTATAATAAGTATCAAGGTGGGGTACTTAGAGATTTTGAACCAATTGAAGATTCAGTAGTAAATAGCAAATGCTTTAGAAAGATGTTGGGGCTATTCAAATACTCTGGTGAAATAACTATGGAGAATGTAGAAGTTCACCAGATGAGAATTACTGTACCCAAGAGTATGTCTGTTGCTGAACTATCTCCAGAAGGTCCGCATCAGGATGGCTTTGATTGCATCGGGATCTTCTCCATTGACAGGCATAATATATGTGGTGGTGAATTGCTGATTCTTAATGACAAAGATAGTCATCCATTCTGGTCTTTTATTCTCAAGCCGGGAACTGTAGTTATCCTAGACGACAGAACACTATGGCATGACGGGAATTGTATCTCAAGAGATGTTGAGGGAATTGAGGAAAATTATATGGACGTATTTGTGTTTACTGCCCGAAGGGATGAAGTGGTTGATGATACTACGGACCAATGGGATAACGAGGGTGGACAATGAACAAGTCTTTTGCTGAAACCGCTATGGAATTAAGTGGCAAGACGGTAGCAGAGTCTACGAGCATAGGAAAAGTAGATACGGCAGACGATCAGGTAGAGGAGCTATTTGACAACAAACACCAAACCAAGAATAGCCCAGCTTATAAAGCTGTATGGAACCGAGAGTTTCCAACTAAAAACTTTTTCGAGTTTGATTTCTACAGACCCAACTCTGCTATGCTGAATAACTGTCTAGAGATTGTGAGACGGTTTAAGGATGATAACAAGCTGTACGACGGCGACAAACTGAGTAACGAACTAATTGCAGCACTGGCAGAGGGTGGTTATTTTGGTTTACTAGTTCCCCTGCCAGATAAACCAGCACTTTCATTTTCAGAGTTCTCATCCTTTCTTACGAAGATGGCGTCTATTGAACCTAGCGTAGCAGGTATGTGTTCAATTCATGGCTGCATAGGATCAGTAGATCCCGTTAGAACATTTGGAAATGAGCATCAGAAGGAAAAGTATTTACCGGGACTATCTGATGGAACTTTTCTGTCTGCCTTTGCTCTGACCGAACCTTGTGCCGGATCTGACTTGACAGCGTTGCAGACTTGTGCTAAAATAGACGGTGACGATTATGTTCTAAATGGCACTAAGTTATTCATTACAAATGTTCATTACGGTGGGCTTGTTTCTGTGGTATGTCACATAAAGGATAAGCCTCAAGTATTACTGGTGGAGATTCCTGACAGAGATACCGATACGTTTAAGATTGGTCACTATAAAATTCACGCATTGACTAGATTAAATAATAACTCTTTAATCTTCACGAACCATCGTGTACCAAAGGAAAATCTAATCCAGTTGCACAAAGGAGACGGGTTAACTGTAGCCTATCATGGGCTAAACTTGGGTAGGATTTCTTTATGTGCAAATGCGTCTGGTTGTATGAAGGAAATGCTAGCCTCCATGATTCCTTGGGGGCAGTATAGAAAAACATATGGTCAACCAATTATGCACAGAGAACTGGTGCAAGAGCGTGTTGGTAGGCTGGCTGGCTATATTCTTTCATCAGATGCTCTAGTAGCTTGGTGTTCAGGATTGATTGATAAGGGCTACAGGGGAGAGCTAGAGTGCATTATAGCAAAGACTTTTGGTTCTGAGTGTCAAAAAGAAGCTGCAATTGACTTATGTATGAAAACTCATGGTGGAAGATCATTCTTGGGTGGGCATATCATCGGTGATAATATTCACGATCTCTTAGCTCCACTTATCTATGAGGGTGAGGGTGATATGTTGAATATGGCTTTCTTCAAGAGCTTGGTTAAGGAGCATGGTAAAACTTTTTTTGAACCTGTTGGAGAACTGATGGCTGGTCTTGGAAAGAAAAGTCCATCACCTATGGATATAGTTAAGAACTACAAGACGTTTATGCCGTATGCCAATTGGATGGTAAAGGAAATGTTTTTACCAAAGAGTGGTATTAGACCTATAGGATTTAATGAAGATCTAGTTAAGCATGCAAACTTTGCAATCAAGGGGTTGCAAAAGTCTGGTCGAGAGATTAGCGGGTTAATGCGCAGGCATCAATTACGACTAGCGGATAGACAGTGTAGGATGTCTATATTGTCTAGGAAGATTCAGAATCTTATGACCATGATGGCTACGATTTGTTATGCCTTTGCTAAGGCCGATTATCTAACTGCACAAATAGCAGATGTGTCTTGTGAGAATCTAAAAAACAAGATAACCGGAAAACATTTAACCGATTCACAAATTAGAAAAAGTGTATCTCTCGGTGAAAAATTGTGCTGTGATCAAGTGAGCCAGAAATCTATACTTATGACGTATTAAACAAATGTTTTGTTTAACCGTAACATATAATCTTTATGACTATCCTGTCGGAACAGCAAACCAAGAACTAGAAGAATTAATTGGTAGACCTCACAAGGATTCTGGACTCGTTCTCGTTGAGTCAGAGCCATCCCCTCTTTCAGAAACAAATACTTCTGGAGTGGTTACGCACAAATGGATGTTTAATACTAGAAAAGATGCAATTGTTGCAATGCAACAAATAAAGGGGAAGATTCCCTACGTTGAAGTTAACTTAATCCAAAATTAATTGGAGATATTTGAGATGGAAAACAAGACCCTTAAAGACTACTGGCATGAAGCAAAACGGGTAATCGGAAAATGGGGCAAATGGGAATGGCAACTTGACGATGAATGCGTTGCTTTTGTATCATACTGGATGATGAGGGCCGACTGGAAATATGATCCAGCCAAAGGAGCTAAAAGATCGACATACAGAGTTTGTAGTGGTAGATGGGCTTTGGTATCTTGGGCTGGCAACCTGAAAAAACGAGACGCCAAGGCTAAAGAAATTCTTTCCTTGAACTACGAAATAATGGACGGTAATGGTCACTATATTGAATTTTCAGACACCCTATCCGAACAGGAGCCTGAAGAGAATATGGCTGGAGAACTGGCAAAAAAATTAGTAGACCATGAATGCCTCTCAAAGAGCATGAAACTTTATCTCAAAAAGTATTACGTTGATGGTTACAACTGTGTTGAGATCGCAGAACAATTCAGTATCAGTAAGCAAGCAGTTAGCGAGGGAATTAGGCGAGGAATAACCAGACTTAAAAAAGTTTTGAAAGTTGATTAATGTCTTTCTAGAACCTTGCAGGTTTGAATTTCACTCATTAGAATTTTTACTTTTCACCGCTTGACCGATTTCCAAAACACGTCTACAATTAATTAGGAGAGAACATGAACGAGTCTCCAAAAGAGACAGAATGGCATAACGACAAACTTACTTCCTTCTCTAAGATACGAACAATGAGAAAGTATGACTTAGTTGATCTCCTGACAATCTCCCTATACAACTCAATTATATTCGCTAGCGGATTGGCTCTGGGTTGGCTTGTCTGGAATTACAGCTAATGCTGATTTATGATGTTAGCCAGAAGGAAGGTTCTCTGGGAGTAGAGACTAGGGCATACTACAACTACGATAGTCTCAAATTAAATCTAGTGCAGAGTCTATACAGGGGGCCGGAAGTAGTTGCACACAGTTCTATATGCTTGACCCCAGCAGAATTTAGTGTAATTATTTCTTCTGTCAGCAAACTGCATGTCGCGAATTTTATGAAAAAGTATAAACTGGACTAGGCTATGAATAGAAAAAGTAATAAACAAGAGTCTATGCATCAACAAGTGGACGCTCCAGCCGATCTGTTACGGATAAAGGGGGCTATAAATACAAAGGTTCTGAAAAGGCTAGGCAAGCCTCCTGACTTCTTTAAAATTGATGTCCACCACTTATGGGCAAACAAATGGAGGGTTAATGTTTGGTGTAAGGGAATGGGAAGTGGGGAGGGAGTAGTCCCATCTTTTAATATATCGGATTCCTTTTTCGTAGAAGTTTCCAAGGACAACAGAATGTCATCAACCCCTAGAATTGTGAAAAAATACTAGGTAGATGGTACAATATACCCGGCCCGAGTACTTTAGGAGAATTAACAATGCCAAGTAAAGATGAAATGGCACAAGCCTACATCCTACAGCTGAAACAGAAAGTTGCTGAAATTGAACAGCAACTAGCAACGTTGCGTAAACACGTTGCAGAGTGTGAGGAAGAGTTTAGTGAGAAGGAGAGTTCATGATGACAGAGACACAATTTTTGGTAGCATTGTCACAGACAACAAGTGCTTATGCTTGGAATCTGGAAGGCAAGACTATTGTTGGTACTGCTAAGAACGGTAAGACTAGGGGCAAGAAGTATGACCCTATCACTGCTGTTTCTCGCTCAACCGGCAAGGGAACGTATGCTTCTACCTGTAAGGGCAAGAAGCAAGCCGCCAGCAAGCTCGGACTGACCAGTACGCTGACGACTAATGTTTCAAGTGCTACTCAAGCTAAGTCTAACCGTGGAAACTATCAAGTTCTTCGCGGCAAGATTCGTCAGGTTCTTGAAGTTTAACTTATTGTATCGGCTATCAAGCCATTGGTATCGTGGGGTAGATCAATTGGAAGATCACTTGGCTCATACCCAAGAGGTTGCAGGTTCGAGTCCTGCCCCCACTACTTGCCTTTTTTCTATAGGCCAAATACAGATGAAGTTTGAAGACGGAATTAAACTGGATTTTGAAGACGTTCTTATCAGACCGAAGAGATCTACTCTCAGTAGTCGGTCTGGGGTTAACATAGAGAAGGTATATAATTATCTTCACGCTTCAGTTCAAGAGGCTGTTGTTCCTATTGTAGCCGCTAATATGGACACAGTGGGAACTATGGCTATGGCCGAAAAGCTGGGGCCAGAAGGCATGCAAACCTGTCTACATAAATACTATAATGTAGCTGAGCTAGTAGACTTCTTTACCGAAAAACCTAGACTGGGTACTTTCTTTACTATTGGCGTTAAACAAGACGATGTCGATAAATTACTAACTGTTGACGATATGCTTCCTGAGATGGATAAGTGTGGTCTAGGAATACATAAGATATGCATCGATGTGGCTAACGGTTATCAGAAGGTGTTTGTGGACCACGTTAAACGATGTAGGGAATTTTTCCCCGACGCTGTTATCATGGCTGGTAATGTGTGTACGCCAGAGATGGTAAGCGAGTTACTTATCAGTGGTGGAGCCGATATAGTTAAGATAGGAATAGGACCGGGAAGTGTATGCACAACTAGAATGGTAACAGGTTGCGGTTATCCCCAGTTGTCCGCTATAATAGAGTGTGCAGATGCGGCTCATGGTTTAAATGGACATATTTGTGCCGATGGGGGATGCCGAATGCCGGGAGATGTTGTCAAGGCATTTGCTGCTGGGGCCGACTTTGTTATGCTTGGAGGAATGCTAGCGGGAACCGATGAGTGTGAAGGTGATTGGGAATATGAAGGATGGATTAACACACACATTGGAAGAGTACAGATCGGCACTTCTTTAAATCCTGACAAGAAGAAGTCGTTGAAATTTTATGGAATGTCCAGTGAAGATGCTATGGAGGCCCATAATGGTGGAGTTGGAACTTATAGAACTTCGGAAGGCAAGTCTGAATCAGTAGCTTATAAGGGATCGGTTATGGATGTTATTCAGGAAATCACCGGAGGTTTAAGGAGTGCATGCGCCTATGTAGGTGCTAGATCTTTAAAAGACTTTCCTAAATGTGCAACTTTCATCAGAACAAATAGGGTGCATTACTAATGCAAAATATTGTCGAAAAATTATCAATGTATGGTAAAGGTATTTTGGCAGCAGACGAGAGTACCCCAACAATTGAGAAAAGATTGAACTCTGTTGGGGTTGATTGCACAGAGAATACAAGACATTCTTATAGACATGCTTTGTTTAGTACCTATGGTCTAGACGAATACATTAGTGGCATCATCTTATATGACGAGACTATTAGAAACCTAGAAACTATTGCTCCCGTATTGGGTAAAATCCCTCTAGGTATTAAAGTTGATATCGGGGCTAAGCCATATGGAGACACTTGTAAATTAACAGAAGGACTCGATGGACTCACAGAAAGACTCAGAGAGTATAAAGACTTGGGGGCCGAATTCGCTAAGTGGCGTGCTGTTATTAATATCGGTGATAGTGGTTCTTGTATCCTTGCAAATGCTTGGAATCTTGCGAGATATGCTAAAAAGTGTCAACTTGAAGGCGTAGTTCCTATTGTAGAACCAGAAGTTATTATGGACGGCACACACACCATACATGACTCTGTTAGGACAACTGAAAGAGTTTTACATCATGTATTTGATGCAATGTTCTACGAGGGGGTTAAACTGGAACATATGATTTTAAAACCTAACATGATTTTACATGGATACAATTCCTTTCCCACTTCCAAGCTACAACCTATAGATGCAAAAAGAACTGTTACTTATAGTGAGTTGGTAGCTGAAATAACAGTTAAATCGTTTAAGAGAACGGTTCCATCGGCAGTGCCTATGATTGCATTCCTAAGTGGAGGCCAAGTTGACGGGGAAGCCGTAGAGAATCTTAACGCTATAAATGAATATGATTTTCTTCCTTGGTACGCATCATTTTCATTCGGTAGAGAATTACAGCAGAACTCTTTAAAACTTTGGGCCGATGGAAAAAAGGAAGATGCTCAAGGCGCTTTGTTGGAACGAGCTAATCAATGCAGTCTAGCAGCACAAGGTGAATTTAATGGGACGACAAATTTATCAATGTGATGAAAGCATGGGCAATTTTCATTGGGAAACAAAGGCTTTTGTTTCTGAAGAAAAAAAAGAAATGTCTATTACTCAGACATGGTTTGAAGATACTAAAGTCATAAGTAAGCATAACGTAATGATGACAACTGACGAACTTCGGGACATAATAAGTCGAATAGACAAGGCATAATAAATGCCCCCGTAGTTCAATGGTTAGAACGCCGTTCTTATAAAGCGGTAACGATAGTTCGACTCTATCCGGGGGTACTTAATCTACTGGAAGATGTCTCAGTAAAAACACCACGATCAGGATTAGTAGGATTTAAAATGCCAGAAAACAGTAGTGAATTTTATTCAAGTCTTATAGCCAAAGCAGAAAAAATTTCTGCCAATGTTGATGTCCCAAAAACCGTTGCTGTTCTTGGAGCAGGTGCTATGGGAATGGGTATTGCTTTTGTCTTGGCTCAGAAGGCATCCATCAACGTCAACCTGTATGACATAGATGTCGGTCAATTCAAAATGGCTGAAGATATGCCACTAATCAGAACCACAACTGATCTGTCAGAGGCGATTGAATCTTCCGATCTCGTTATAGAGGCAGTTCCAGAGGTTCTCTCATTAAAGAGAGAAGTTGTCTCCAAGTGTGTAGATCAGTTTATTGCTACAAACACTTCAACATTTAAAGTAGAAGACATATCATCCAGAAGCAACTTTGGAGGAATGCACTTCTTTAATCCTGTAGCTAAGATGCCTCTCGTTGAGGTAGTTTCAGGACCATCTACCTCAGAAGAAACTATAGCTGTACTATGCAAGACATCCTTAGCTATGGGAAAAATACCACTGATTTGCAATGACTGTAGTGGTTTTGTGGTCAACCGAATGCTAATGCCTTATCTGATTGAGTTCGATAAAATGGTTTCAGAAGGTCACAACTTTGTTCATATAGATGATGTCATGAGAGATCATGGCTGGCCTATGGGACCAGCAGA
>Ga0310121_10004821_pt1 | contig 11761 bp, 9 predicted proteins | sample CB27_Tmax_986_MG_FD_203504 | JGI IMG/M metagenome (GOLD analysis project Ga0310121, IMG submission 203504) | Marine microbial communities from Western Arctic Ocean, Canada - CB27_Tmax_986 | ecosystem: Environmental > Aquatic > Marine > Oceanic | place: Canada: Western Arctic Ocean | collected...
CATGGAGCGGCAGGCAAATACGCTCCAATACGTAAACGAAACGATCCAGTCGGGATGCGAGTTCATCCAGCTTCTGGGAGGTGAGGGCGTTGACCCCATACACACAAAACGCCTGCGGGATAACGGGGTCAAGGTCAACTACTGCTGCACAAATGATGCGTCGATGTTGGGACGCCTACTCGAGGACGGAGTCGAGTTCCCGTTGGTTGACCGGGTGGGAGAGATGTTAAAAGTGGCCGACAAACACGGCATCGCCCGTCTGAAGCCAAGCATCAAATAGCCGCCATAAACTCCTGGTCAAGTGCTGGGCTATCTTGACGTGTTTCGAGTCGGCGTGTAACTTCCCGCCCCGCTTGGCCGACGAGCAACCGCTGCTTGGCCAATCCTCGCAAGCCAGTGTAGCTCAGTGGTAGAGCAGCTGTTTCGTAAACAGCAGGTCGTCGGTTCAATCCCGACCACTGGCTCCATCTTTTCTTCCTGATTACAAGCAACTTAAAGCAGTTATAGCTGTTGCACTTCGTTTGTTCTTATTACCCAAAATACGCATGAGATTGCAGATATACGCAGGAAATATGTTGCGTAAATGTTGCGTCTAAAATTCCACTATTTTTCCGAGGGGGGGGTAAGGGGGGGAGGAGCTTTACGCCGTGTGATAATTATAGGACTCTCTTCTCAACTTTCTAGGTCATGTTGAAATGAAACACCTCCTACTCACAACAATCGCAGCTGTGGTGCTGGTGGGGTGTGGGTCGAGCGTGGATATTCACGAAGCTGCTAAAGAAGGTAACATCACAGCCATCAAACAATATCTAGCTGCTGGGGTAGATGTGAATGCGAAGTACAAGTATGTAAGGACTCCTTTGCACGTGGCCTCTTATATCAAGAAAATTCTTCTACCGGTGTTTAGAGATTGACCGAACGGAGAAACTCAAACATAATCAATTGAAGACGTTAATGCACTGAATGGCCTAGCTATGCTAACCGTCACCGACCAAAGATTTGCCCAAGGCCCAGCGGGCATATTGAATCCGATGCGAAGATGATGCTGTTAGTGACATTCCAGCGCCTCGTCGTCTTGCTACTTATGTGTGGCAGCGTTCTCCTTAAGGCAGAGACGCCATCTGAGAAAGAAATCATCTGGTCATTGCGCCCGCTGGTACAACCGGCTTTGCCTAACGCTGCCGTCCATCCAATCGATGCCTTCGTCGATGCCAAGCTGAGAAAGCATCAGCTCCAGAGAGCCCCAAGGGCCGACCGCCGCTCCCTCATTCGTCGTCTCTCCAATGGACTCAAAGGTCTGCCTCCAACCGAAGCTGAACTTCACGAGTTTCTTCATTCCAAGGACGAACGCGCCTACGAAAAACTCATTGGACGTTTCCTTGCAAGCCCACAATACGGAGAACACTGGGGCAGACACTGGCTCGATGTCGCCCAGTACGCCGATACCCACGGTAACGACCACGACTTCCGGCGACCGAATGCCTGGCCGTATCGTGACTATGTCATTAATGCTTTCAACACTGACAAACCCTACGCTCGGTTCATCAAAGAGCAGGTCGCCGGCGACTCTCTTTATCCGGACTCTCCTGAAGCAACGATTGCAACCGGATTTCTTGCCGCTGGCCCCTGGGACGACACACTGATGATCACCATACGTCCTGATACGATTGATCATCGCATGGGACAGAATCTCGATCGCGATAGTCTGGTCAGCACGGTAATGAGTACATTCCAAAGCCTCACCGTTCATTGCGCCCGCTGCCACGATCACAAGTTCGATCCGATCTCCCAGAAGGAGTACTACGCACTGCAAGCTGTATTCTCTGGATGTGATCGTGCCGATCGCCCGGTTGACAGTGATCCAAAGATCCACGGCAAACGCGCGCGTCTTCGTGAACTCAAAGTAGCTTTAAAGCGACGCGATCCAAAAGTATTGGCCAGTCTTCCCTCCTACGATCTAGAAACCAAAATCTCGGCGCTAAAGAAAGAAATCGAGTTCCCCCGGTGGTCCTTGCTTGAGGTCTCATCGGTGAAGAGCAGCGTTGCCTCCGATGAAACGGAATTCACTCAGAAGAACGATCGCTCCTGGTACGTTTCGGGAAAACGTCCCATTCAAGACATCTTTGAAATCACCGCCACCAGCGCGCTTCCAAAAATTCGGGCGTTTCGATTGGAAGTGCTTCCCGACTCACGACTCCCCGCTGGTGGCCCGGGCCGTGCCGACAACGGCAACTTTCATCTAGCCGAGTTCCGCGCCCATCTACGCGTGCTTTCAGGTGAAGATGAACGTCTGGCATTCACAAACGCCGTGGCGGACCATTCCGATCGCGGCGACCTCATCGCAATGACCATCGACCGCAAGGCGGACAGCTATTGGTCCATCAATCCGCAGTATAACAAACCCCATTATGCCGTTTTTGCTTTGGCAAAACCTGCCCTCATCAAGGAGGGCTCTCAGCTACGAATCTCCCTTCAGTTCAGCGGAAAGGATGGCCATCAAATTGGCCGGTTTCGTCTCTCGGCAACCGCAGACAAGCTAGGCCCAAACGGAGGATTACCCGTGCCGGTCCCCGACGACATCGCGAAGTTATTGGAGATACCCGAGGACAAGCGCACGGCTGAGGAGCAACGCACCCTCGCCCTTCGCTTCCTCGAGGAAGATACCCTTCAACAGCTGGCAGCCATGCCGGAACCCACGCAACTGGTCTACGCAATCAGTCACGATTTCCGAAAGCAAAACGGGTTTCAACCCGCCCTGGTCCCACGTCCAATACATCGCCTCCATCGCGGCGAACTGAACCAACCCCGTGAACTCGTCGAGCCCGCCGCATTGGACTGTCTGCCCAACTTGCCAAGTGAGCTCAAGATCAATAACGACCTCGACGAATCCTCACGCCGCGCTGCGCTTGCTCATTGGCTCACCGACGAACGCAACGTTCTAACTTGGCGTAGCATCGTCAATCGAATCTGGCATTGGCACTTTGGTCAGGGACTCAGCCCCACTCCGAACGACTTTGGCGCCATGGGCCAGACACCCAGCCATCCTGAATTGTTGGATTGGCTCGCGATCTGGTTCCGTGATGAGGCGAAGGGATCCTTCAAAGAACTTCACCGACTCATCCTCGCCAGTGAAACCTATCGCCAACGCGTCCTCGACGATCCTAGTCATCGCGGACAAAAGATCGACGCCAACAACCGTCTGCTCTGGCGCATGAACCGCCAGCGCCTAACCGCAGAACAAGTCAGGGATGGCGTCATGCAGCTGAGTGTCCGACTTAACTCCACCATGGGAGGTCCACCCGTTCTCCACTTTCTTCACAAGGGCGACCAAACGTTCAAGAACACCGCTCCTCCCTTTGTGGACTACGCCAACTTCGATCCGAACTCGGTTGATGGTCGCCGTCGCGCGATCTACCGATTTATTTTCCGAACCATTCCGGACCCTCTGCTCGTCGCACTCGACTGCCCCGACGGAAGCGGAACCGTACCGGTCCGTGCCACGAACTCAACCGCACAACAAGCACTCGCGTTGCTCAACGACAAGTTTCTCCTCAACCATGCCGAACACATGGCCAGACGGATCGGTGATCGACACAAAGGAAACATCCCCGAACAAGTTCAGGCAGCCTTCCAGTTAATTCTTCAACGCCAGGCTTCATCGCACGAACTCGAACAGTTCGCCGGATATGTCACATCCCATGGATTAGCCAACGCGAGTCACCTGTTACTGAACACAAACGAGTTCCTCTATCTTGACTGAGACATGGATGTGAACCAGAGCAGCTCGCACAACCAAGCGCTCCATCGTCGAGGCTTCCTCGGGCAACTTGGGACCGGCCTGGGCGGCATCGCTCTGGCCTCCCTTCTCTCTCGCGAACGAGTCCTATCCCAAACCACAAGTGCTCGTCTTCCCCAATTCGCTCCCAAAGCAAAGCGGGTGATCCAACTCTTCATGAACGGAGGGGCGAGTCAGTGTGATCTGTTCGACTACAAACCAACCCTTAAAAAACTCGACGGGAAACCCTTCGATCCCGGCGAGGGGATGCACGTAGAAGCGAGTGTCAGTGAAATCGGGAACCTCATGAAGAGCCCGTTCACTTGGGCGCAGCACGGCCAGAGTGGTCGCTGGGTCAGCAGTGCGATTCCGAACCTAGCCAGGCACGTCGATGACATGGCGTTTCTAATGGCCATGACTTCTCCATCGAACGTCCACGGACCAGCGGCGTACCTTCAAACCAGTGGCTTTGCCGTTCCCGGGTTCCCATGCATGGGCGCCTGGATTTCATATGCATTGGGGAGCCTTAACGAGAACGTGCCCTCCTTTGTTGGTCTCCCGGATGGCAAAGGCTTTCCCTACAACGGACGCAGCACGTTCACTCATGGATTTCTCCCGGCCAATCACCAGGGATTCATTGTGCGCACAGGACAGAAGGAACCGGTAACCCATCTCACCCCACCCGCTTCCGCAAAGTTCGTGACCACAAAGAGCCGACGGGAAGGACTCGCTCTTCTGAACGACCTCAACCGTCATCATGCCAACGAACGCGTAGCTGACGATCGCCTTCAAGCGCGGATTAAGAGTTATGAACTGGCAGCTAGACTCCAGCTCTCCGCCCCAGGGCTAATTGAAATTGACCAGGAAAGCCAAGCCACCCGAGAACTCTACGGCATCGACAAGCAACCCACTGCCGACTTTGGACGTCGCTGCCTGATGGCGCGTCGCATGATCGAGCGCGGCGTTCGATTCGTGCAGGTGTGGAGCGGTCACGGAGGCGGATCGCAGAACTGGGATAACCACGGAGACATTCCGAGTGAACTTCCGTACATCGCCAATCAAATGGATCAACCGGCGGCGGCTTTGTTGGAGGATCTAAAAGTGAGAGGGTTGCTGGATGACACCCTATTGATTTGGACCACCGAATTCGGTCGCATGCCATTCACCCAGGGAGCAACCAAGGGCCGCGATCATAATGGAGGAACCTTCGTCTCATGGTTCGCCGGTGCCGGAATCAAACCGGGGATCGCTTACGGTGAGAGTGACGCGTGGTCGTGGAAAACCGCGACAAATGCCACCTCCCGTCACGACTTTCATGCGACGATTCTACATTTGCTCGGCATGGACCATGAGGATTTGGCGGTTTACCACAATGGAATCGAAAGGCGGCTTACCGATGTGCATGGCCATGTGATCGAGGGAATCGTGGCCTAGTCACTTAAGAACGATATAATTTATGGAAAAAAAGTGGTTGGCCCATAAATGGCAAACCAACTGGCACATCACTATTTGTTCTATTATAAATCTGTGTATTAGAGACAGTTTTATCGAGTTAAGGCAAGCAGAGTTAGACCGTTCAAGACTTGTTAATTAGTGAGGCGAAGAGTATTTTTTTAACTGTCGTCAATTACCTCCGCAAACACGGTGCGAGACGTGTGAAGAATTGAGGAAGTGAACATTAACGGAGTAAAATAACTCATCATCGAAAATGAACATCCTTATTACCGGCGCTAGCAAGGGGATCGGCTTTGCCACAGCAAAAATGCTGGCCGATCAGGGCCATCAGGTTGTCGGTCTTGCCCGGACCAAGCCGAACAATTTTCCCGGCGCTTTCCACACTATTGATCTCGGTTGCGAAACCGCTCGTGTAACACTTTTCAATGAACTGGCCACTGAGCACAAGTTTGACGGGCTGCTCAACAATGTGGGTCTCGTCAACCCCGCGCCCATAGAGGATATTACCCTGGAGCACTTTGACGCCTGCATCGACATCAATCTCCGTTGTTCCCTGCAGGCTGCACAGGCCGTTGTCCCGCACATGAAGGATCAGGGGCAAGGTCGCATTGTTTTCACCTCCAGCATGGTTGTGGCCGGTGTCCCTTTCCGCACCAGTTATGCCGCCTCTAAGAGCGGCATGGTCAGTTTTACGCGCAGTTGGGCCCTTGAACTGGCCACACACGGCATCACTGTCAACTCCGTGGCTCCCGGGCCAGTTGAGACGGAACTTTTCAACACGAACAACCCCAAGGGAAGCGAAAGTCGAGCGCGCTACATTAAGGGCATCCCCATGCAACGCGTCGGATTGCCCGAGGAAATTGCCGCTGCCAATTGCTATTTCCTGATCGGGCAATCCGGCTTCACCACCGGTCAGACTCTTTTCGTCGATGGCGGCTACATGACCGGCAAGTCGGCCCTTTGATCAATGCTGGATTTCATGACAGCCAACCCCTTTGGGTTTTACTAACAATTACGGACAGGTTAAAATCTCCAACCTCCTCCGCAAACACGGTGGCAAGACAGGTGAAGAATTGAAAGCAGAAGGGAAATAACCAAGCTCACCCCTATGGCAACAGTTAAAACACCTTGAAAACTGCGTTCATCGGATGACCGTTCCCTCGCTATGAAATCAATGCTCGTTTCAATCGTCGTAGCCGTGCTTCTGGTGTGTGGGGGGGCTTACACAGCATTTGCGACTGTACGATCCCTGAATGAAAAAATAGATCTCTGTTCAAAAACTTCGGTTGAACTTAAAAAATTAAAGAACAAAGAAAATATAGAAGCCAAAACTAGAATAAGATTTGCTGCTTACAATGTATTGTTTGGTTTGTGGGCAAAACCGAAATCAATAGGAGAAATGTTTAAGCAATATGACTTGGATGTTATTTGTTTCAATGAAGTGCCTAATGGCGACTGGACAGCGCGTGTTGGTCGGGTATTAGGGATGGATCATGTCCATGTTGGTAAAGTGTCTTCTGCGAATCACAGGAATAAATACAAGTCAATTTTATGTCGGTTTCCGTTATTCGATAAAAGGGAAGTTACAATAAATGCCAAAGGATGGAAACCCGCATCATTAGTATCAGCAAAAGTAAACATAAAGGGTGTGCCTCTAATGATTTATTCAACTCACATACCGGGGCAACTAGAGGTTAAGGAATCTGCGGCAGCTTTTATTGCGGAAAACTTGATTAGCAGTTCAGTGAGTGAAAACTTGTTTATTTTAGGGGATTTCAACAATCATTTAAACGAAGGCGCCTTAAAATCCTTTAATAAAGTTGGGGTGAAATCCATCTGGAAGGAACTACCAATTGATACGTTAAAGATCAGCACCCACAAGCATATTGAGTCTGGCAATGAATCAGGAGTGATTGATCACATTTTCTTTAGAACTAAGACTTCAAAAGTAAATGTAACAAGGGGCGGAATAATTTATAGCGCATATAATCCTCCAGAAGCAGAATTACAAATGAAACGTTATAAAAAAGAATGGCTTAAATATGGAAAGCCACTCTCAGATCATCGCCCCATCTGGGCTGAATTCATTTTTAGTGCTGATAACAGCAAAAAGTGATTAAGAATTGAAAGCTGAAGGCAAATGAAACACCTCCTACTCACAACAATCGCAGCCGTGGTGCTGGTGGGGTGTGGGGAGGCGGTTAAAGACATCTCAATCACCGAAGCTGCCGAAAGCGGAAACATCAAAGCCGCCAAACAACACTTGGCTGCTGGCACGGATGTGGATGCGATGGATAAGTGGGACAGGATTCCTTTGTTTTATGCGGCTTACAAAGGTCACAAGGAAGTCGCTGAACTACTCATCGCCAAAGGTGCGGATTTGAATGCGAAGGATTATCAAGTTGGAACACCACTAGATTATGCTGTCGCGCTCAAACGAACCGGAACCGCCGGCCTCCTCCGCAAACACGGCGGCAAGACGGGTGAAGAATTGAAAGCTGAAGGAAAATGAAACACCTCCTACTCACAACAGTCGCAGCCGTGCTGTTGGTAGGAACTGTCGTGACCGCACCGATTCACGATGCTTCCAGAGAAAAGGAGGCCTTGTGATTGAATCGGCCTTGTTATCAAAGAGAAGCTTTCCTTGGTTATTGTGTTTAGCCATCATATTTCCGCCTATTCTTATACCAGTCTTCGCGTGATCCTCCAATTCCTTCATCAGTTTTCCTCCTGTATTTTTCAGGCACCTCGGGGACTGGGTTGTGTTCACTCAAAAATAATCAAAAAAAGGAGCAAAAAACCCTTGCCGAGCAGTATCAAAAGTCGTACCGAGTTGAAAACGTTAACGCACCGAATGGCCAAGTCATGCTAACCGTCACCGACCAAAGATTTGCCCAAGGCCCAGCGGGCATGGGGCGCCGCGATTTCCTCCGCATCGGCAGCCTCGGCGGCCTCGCCTTGCCAGGATTGCTCGCCACGCGATCCCAGGCCGCGATGGACCAGAGCGTCTTCAAAAACAAATCCGTCGTCTTTCTATTTCTGCAAGGCGGCCCGCCCCAGATCGAAACCTTCGATCCAAAACTTGACGTCGCCAGCGACAACCGCAGTTGCACCGGCGAAGTCCGGACCAGTCTCCCAGGCGTCTGGTTTGGCGGTACCCTCTCCCGGTTGGCCCAACGAGCCGATCGGTTGGCCGTGGTGCGGTCCTTCGCCACCAATGATGGCAGCCACAATCATCTCCCCATTCTGACCGGCCGGCATCCATCGGGTGCGGCGATGGCCGCCATGTGCGCGCTTGGCTCCGGCGCCTTTCATCCCGTGACCGGTATGCCGATGAATACCGTTATCGTGCCGGAGGCCGTCCAGCCCGGTCTCAAGCTGGGTTCACCGACGCCAACGTTCGGACTTCCCCGAATCAAGCAGCAAGTGGCCGGGGCGGGCCGTCTTGGGAGTTCCAACAAGGGACTCGTTCTCGACGGCAGTCCGGACCAGTTGAGTAATTTTGATTTAAAGGTGCCCCGCGACCGTTTTATCGAGCGGTTTCAGCTCTTGGGACAACTCGATGGCTTGAAACGCCGAATGGATCGAGCCGGCCAAGTGAACGCAATGAGCCAGATTGAACGGCAGGCGTACGACCTGCTGCTTCGCGGCGTCTCCGATGCATTTGACCTGTCCAGGGAAGACCCGAAAACCATCGCGCGATACGATACCAGCCATCTGTTCCGCATGGCGGATTACCACGAAGGCGGTAAGTACTTTCTGTTTAACGGCAAGAAAAAATTGGTCGACCAGGCTCGTTGGACGAATTTGTTGGGCAAGGAGATGCTTCTGGCCCGACGTCTATGCGAAGCGGGATGCGGATTCGTAACCGTGGTTGATTCCAGTTGGGACTTTCATGGAGGCGGCGCCAATAATCCCGGCACCCTAGTTGGCATGCAGACATTGGGAGCCCAGATGGATCACGCGGTGGCCGCCTTTCTCGACGACGTTAAGGCGCGCGGCCTTAGCGACCAGATCCTGTTGATTGTAACGGGCGAAATGGGACGCTCGCCGATCAAAAAGAATCGGGACGCCGGAACGGATCATCACGGCGCCTTGACTCCGCTTTTGATCGCGGGCGGCGGCTTGAAAATGGGACAGGTAATCGGTCGGTCCGACCGAACGGGCAGTCGTCCCGCCTCCGAACCTTATGGCCCCGAAAACCTCTTGGCCACCGTGCTCCACACCATGTTCGACGCCGCACAACTTCGCGTCTCCCCAGACCTGCTTCCAGTCGAAGTCACCAAAGCAATCCTCGACCACGAGCCCATCAAAGAGCTGTTTTAAAAGCCTTTACGCGGCAGGAATCGAATCACCAGCCGGCGCAAGCAATGCTGAATTTTTCTGTCAATTTTCTGTCAAATGAATCCGCTTAATTGCTAGCAAATGTGCACATCGTAAAACAATAACACTTTAGATTGATGGAATAAGGGAATTTTTTACATTGCAGCTTCTTCGTAAACAGCAGGTCGTCGGTTCAATCCCGACCACTGACTCCATCTTTTCTTCCTAATAATAAGCAACTTAAAGCAGTTCTATCTGTTGCACTTCGTTTGTTCTTATTACCCAAAATACGCATGAGATTGCAGATATGCGCAGATTAAATGCAGAGAAAGTGCAGAGATTTAATTCCACTATTTTTCCGACGGGGGGGTAAGGGGGGGAAGAGCTTTACGCCGAGTGACAATTATAAGAGTCTCTTCTCAACTTTCTAGGTCATGTTGAAATGAAACACCTCCTACTCACAACAATCGCAGCCGTGACATTCAGCTTGGCTACTGCTGATGCCCAGCAAGGTAAACCCAATTTCATTGTCGTGTTCTGTGATGATCTTGGCTACGCGGATATCGGTCCTTTTGGTTCCAAGACACATGCTACCCCGGTCCTGGATAAAATGGCCAAGGAGGGCATGCGGCTTACGGACTTTTACTCGACCTGTTCCGTTTGCACACCGTCACGGTCTAGCTTAATGACTGGCTGTTATCCGCGCCGGGTCAACATGCATGTGGATGAAAAGAACCTGTGCGTTCTTTTTCCTGCTGCCAGCAAGGGCCTTAACCCTAGCGAGATCACCATCGCCGAGATACTCAAGGAGCAGGGCTATGCCACCATGTGTATTGGGAAATGGCACTTGGGTGATCACCCCGACTTTATGCCTACCTCACAGGGGTTCGACCATTACCTTGGCATTCCCTATAGCAACGACATGAATCGCAAGGAGGTTCCGCTACCCTTGGTCCGCGACCTGGCCGTGGTCGAGGATAGCGTGCATCGAGACACAACGATCACTGCCCGCTATACCGCCGAAGCCGAGAGGTTCATCAAGGCAAACAAGGACAACCCCTTCTTCCTTTATCTTCCCCACACCGCGGTGCATGGACCGCTAACCCCAGGCGCGAAGTTTAAGGGCAAAAGCCAGGACGGCCCTTACGGTGACTGGGTGCAGGAGATAGACTGGTCCATGGGCAAGTTATTCAGGGTGCTGGAGGAAAACGGTATCGATGACAACACGCTGGTACTGTTCACGTCAGACAACGGGTCGGCTAGGGAGAAACAGGGCAGCAACCTGCCGCTGCGTGGTCGAAAGGGTCGTACCGACGAGGGAGGCATGCGGGTGCCGTGCATTGTTCGCTGGCCGGGCAAAATTCCAGCCGGCATAAGCAGTGGTGCGCTAACATGCACAATGGACCTGCTACCCACGATGGCACGACTTGCCGGCGACAAGGCACGAAGTGATCGTGTTATTGATGGTAAAGACATCTGGCCCATCCTTAGCGGTAAAAACGTGGATGCTGATCCTCGTGATGCGTTTTTTTACTACCAAATGGACCAACTCCAAGCGGTCCGGTCCGGTGACTGGAAACTGTTCTTGGCTATGGATTCCAAGAAACGCAACTGGGGCAAGCCCGAGGGCAGTACAGTGTTGAAACTGTTCAACTTGGCCAAGGACATCCATGAGGACAACAACGTGGCTGCTGGCAACCCTGGGGTGGTGAAACGGTTGATCGCATTTGCCGAGGAAGCCCGGGAGGATCTAGGCGACGTGGATCGCCCGGGAAAAGGCCAGCGCAAGGCCGGCTGGGTGGATAAGCCTTCCCCGCGGTTGCTAAAGAAATGAAACACCTCCTACTTACATTCGCCCTTGGTCAAGAGTGAAGGTGAAAAACTTTGTTCATGATTTTCCACTCACCGTCGACCTTAAGCAATGAGAGGAAGTCTGTATACTTATGACCAGTCCAGTTGTCACATTCAAGCCTAGCCATAGCAATCGTCTCAAATATATCGACGCCAACAACTCGAATCACTAATTCCTTTGCTGGGCCGTTCTGATCGTTCCAATCAAAAAGTCCTTGAATTGGGCCAGCTAACAATTCATCCCCGACATAGCCAAAAATTGTTGCACCTTCATGAAATGCCGGTTTCATATCTTCTCCTCGACCTGATATTGCACCATCAATGTAGTGCTGGATGGTCCTCTTGATCGCTTCGTGA
>Ga0310121_10004823_pt1 | contig 11755 bp, 9 predicted proteins | sample CB27_Tmax_986_MG_FD_203504 | JGI IMG/M metagenome (GOLD analysis project Ga0310121, IMG submission 203504) | Marine microbial communities from Western Arctic Ocean, Canada - CB27_Tmax_986 | ecosystem: Environmental > Aquatic > Marine > Oceanic | place: Canada: Western Arctic Ocean | collected...
CTCTATCGATCGAAGCTAGAAGACCGCGTACTTCAGCAGGCGTTCGGCGAGCCTTGTCGCGAGTGGCAACAGCGGACCTTTTGGTTCGTTTAAATCACGGAGCCGATTGAGCGTGGTCGGTAAAGAGTCTGTCGATAAAGTGCTGTACGGCAGCAGACGCATCGCCTAAGATGGTGGTGCCGGCTATTGTGATGCCGCCGTCTCGCGCGCCATCTTGGCGGCACGACCCTGTCCTCATAACACCGTGAAATGGCACCGTGAAATGGCACCGTGAAATGGCACTTTTAACTGACAGTGGGAACCGAACCATGGATATCTCGATCAAGTACTGCGTGATGTGAAACTACACGCCGCAGGCCACCAGTTTGGCGGCCACGCTACATGGGGAGTTCAACGTGCAGCCGCAACTTATCGAGGGCAGCGGCGGCGTGTTTGACGTGACCGTCGACGGTCAGCTGGTCTTCTCAAAGCATGACCATGGCCGATTTCCTCAGCACGACGAGATCGTCGATTCGATTCGCGGACAGTAAACGAAAAAAGGGCCCGGGTGGCCCTGCGAGGGATGCCAACCGGACCCTTCTCAATTCGTCTTACTCGTGCTGCCCGTGACGGGAACTTATGGCGTCTAACACCGACGCACTTGACGAGTGGTACAGGCACGCGGCTGGGTCGCTGACCCGTTCAACCCTTTGCGGGGACTCGGCGAGCCGCGTGCTTGACGACTGGCCGAATGTTAGTGCACCTTGCGTGCCAAAATCGTCGGTTGCACCACGCGAAGCGAAAAACAGCGCATTCTAGCGGCGGAGTGAGTGTTTCACTGTTTATTGCAGTCTGCTTATTGCCTTGGTGCGTCTTGTAGAAATTACACTCCGCCTTAGCATATGCATTTCGTTTACGCAGGTTAGGCAAGCTTTGGTTAGGTAAGCTCATGTTAGGCAGGCCCCACTAAAGCAGGTCCCTCTTTTGACAGCTCACGTCAGGCGAGATTACGGAGCAGGCTCGCTAGCATGGCTTGAAAGACGAGACTGGCCTGAGCGAACTCGCAGTCCTCGGCTTGGCAAATCATAAGATATGTCGCGTCTTCGGTTTGAAAGCCGCGCAGCCAACAGGTGTTGGTCACGTCGAGGCAGATGAAGTTGACGTCGAATCCGGTCAACAGACAGTCTTCCAGTGCCGCATCGCCCGCCGGTTCGGTTTCCATGTCCCTGTATTCCGACCGCAAGGCGGCCAAGGCCTCGTCGAACAGCGGCTCCAGCTCGGTTTCCCGAGGATATTTACTGAGATGCCAGAACGCGGTGTTTGGGCTGGAGACGACCACTTGTTCGACAGAATCTTGCCAGGAATCGTCTGAAACATGATCGAGAGACCAGTTTTCAGGATATTCGAAGCGGAGTCCGCTTTGTTCGAAGGCCGATGGCATGAAAGAGGTGTGAGAAATTGGGAACCAGGAATTTGAAAACAAAAGGGAAGCAAACAGATGCTAGCAACGCCAGTTTATCAAATCGAGAGCGTAACGCACATGGGTTGCGGTAAAACTCGCCTGATTGCTACTATCCTGCTTGCTACTATCCGGCGCTGCTGTCTTTCTGTGCACAACGTCTCTTTATTGTTAGGCGGACTTACTCTGCTTGTTCACGTCAACAACACTCAGCCCCCCCGCGGCGTTCGTTGGATCGCGCGGCTAGGCTGCGCGCTGATCTACGCCAGCGTGATCGCCTACACAGGTGGGTGCATGTCAATGGGTAAGAAAAAGATTGTGGCTGAGTCGCTAGCGACTTGCCGTGAACTGTCTCAAAACGGTGTGGCGGCTATGGAACTGGGCGAATGGGATCGGGCGCGTGCAGTGTTGGACGAAGCGGTTGCGATCAGCCCGACCGATGCCGATGCGCGTCGTCATCTGGCGGAGGCGTTGTGGCAATCCTACTCTCGCCGCGAAGCAGTAATTCACATGGAAGCGGCCGTGCAACTCGATCCGCGGCACGCTCCAACTGTTGTACGAGCTGGTGAAATGTTGCTAGATGTTGGAGCCATCGATCGCGCCCTGCTCCGTGCTGAGGAAGCCATTGCGCTCGATTCTACCTTGGCGGGCGGATGGGCCTTACGCGGTCGCGTCCAGCGACAGCGGGGCGACGCCCTACGAGCCTTGGCCGACATGCAGCAGGCACTAAGATTCGACCCTCATCAGGCCGACGTTTTGCTTCAGGTCGCCGAAGTCCAATACGAACGCGGACGGCCACAGCGATGTTTGACCATGCTGCACCGTCTGATCGATGTCTATCCGCCCGGTGAAGAGCCACAGCAGGCGCTTTGGCTGGAGGGCTTAGCCTACGGAGCGATGGAGCGGCATCAGGATGCGGTCGACAGTTTGGCGGCTGCCAGTTTGCGGGGAGAACCACCCACTAATTTGCTCTATGAGTTGGCCCGCGCGGAACAATCGGCTGGGCAAACCGCGGCAGCTGCCAATACAGTGCGAAGAGTCTTGGCACTCGACCGCGAGCATCAACCGAGCAAGATTCTCCTGGCCGAGTTGCAAGGCTTCACAGATCCAGGTCGAGGCGACGTTGTAAGGAGGTGAGGTTGCGAGCAGGTGAGCAAGCGAGGCGGCGAAGACATAACAACGACCTCACAACCGTGCCAACCGTCAGCATCGGCCCTCTCGCGGGCTTTTCGCCCTCCTGAGCTCGAGCTGTGAGCTATATTTCTACGTACCTCGATACGTCGCGCGATGGCCTTGCGCTGTCTTTTGCGATGCCTGCCGACTCCCGCCTTACTAGGAGTATTCCCTATGTCTTCGATCGTCAATCCCGCATCGCCGTTCATCGAGCGCCGTGATTCGACCCCTGCCAACCACTCGACTGACACCGCCGCCACTGCTGGCACCGTCGCTGAACGCGAACGCCGCCAGTTTGCCAACAGCCACGACCATCTTTCTCCCGAGGCAGGCGAACTGGCTGTCGCGATTGATCAATACAAATTGCAACACCGCCGCCGATTCATTAATTTTGAAGAGATGCTGTCGATTATGAAGTCGCTAGGGTATAGCAAGTAACACCAGCGACTCTTCAAAAAAACTGACAAAGTCCAAGCCCTGCCGCACCAGCGTCAGGGCTTTTTTTTGGTAATGGAGGGAGGTAACAAGGCGGAAGTGAGTAGGTTATATTGATTCTGATGAACATCCTTGAGGAATAATTTTCTATGCACGTCCACCAAGTTCGCGTCTCTCCGTCTGCTGCGAAACTCCCCAAGGAAGAGCAGCTAGCCTGGAAACTGGCGGCCCTGGCAACCGACGCGACTGCCATTGAGAATGACGTCGCTGAGATGGTGGCGAACCGTGTGATCGACAATGCCTCCGTCGCCATTGCCGCGATCAATCGACCGCCGGTATGTCATGCCAGGGCGCAGGCGCTAGCGCATCCGCGCGAAGGGGGAGCATCTCTTTTTGGCATCGACAATTCTTGGCGCTGCGACGCTGAATGGGCCGCATGGGCGAATGGCACGGCGGTCCGTGAATTGGACATGCACGATACGTTTCTGGCAGCCGACTATTCGCACCCTGGCGACAACATTCCACCCCTGGCGGCGGTCGCACAGCAATGCCGTTGTTCGGGAGCCGCCCTGCTGCGCGGCATTGTTGCTGCCTACGAAGTCCAGGTTGCCTTGGTGAAGGGGATCTGCTTGCACAAACACAAGAAAGATCATATTGCGCACTTGTGTCCTGCCCAAGCGGCGGGGATTGGAGCGCTACTGCAGCTGCCGACTGACACGGTTTATCAGGCGATTCAACAGGCAGTCCACGTTTCGTTTTCTACCAGGCAATCGCGGAAGGGCGAAATCTCCAGCTGGAAAGCTTACGCCCCTGCCCATGCCGGCAAGTTGGCAATCGAAGCAGTCGATCGAGCAATGCGCGGCGAGCGCAGTCCATCGCCGATTTACGAAGGGGAAGATAGCGTGCTGGCCTACATGCTCGACGGAGCCGATGCCGAGTATTCTGTCTCGCTACCTAAACTTGGCACACCTGGGCGAGCGATACTGGAGACTTACACGAAAGAGCATTCAGCCGAATATCAGGCTCAGGCGCTGATCGACCTTGCCTTTCGTATGCGTCAGCAATTCACAGATTTGGGTACGGATCGGGATACCGATTGGGACAACATTGAGCGAATCACCATTCACACGAGCCACCATACGCACAACGTCATCGGCACTGGCGCAGGCGATCCGCAAAAGTTCGATCCACACTCATCGCGCGAAACGCTCGATCACAGCATTATGTACATCTTCGCGGTTGCCTTACAGGATGGTGTCTGGCATCACGTCGACAGCTACTTGCCCGAGCGAGCAAGTCGAGCCGACACGGTTCGGCTGTGGAAAAAGATTGAGACCGTCGAAGACCCCATGTGGACTGAACGTTATCACGCAATCGATCCCAAGGAAAAGGCGTTTGGTGGTCGCGTGGTCATAAAAATGAAAACTGGCAAAATGAAAAAAGACGGTTTGAACAGCGGCGACTTGCCAGGCGGCCAAACGCTGGAAGACGAAATCGCCGTCGCAAATGCCCATTGCTACGGAGAAAGACCTTTTGCCCGGGCCGACTATGCCCATAAATTTGCTACACTAACCGAGAGTTTGGTGCAGCCAGCAGAACTCAGACGATTTATCGAGTTGTGCGAGCGTTTGCCAGAACTTTCAATCGGCGAGTTGAACCAACTCAACGTACAACTTGATCGCGAGTTGATCGCCCATGTAGAGCGCGACTCAGAGGGGATATTCTGATGCCATCGGTGAACCAATCGCCAGACGAAAAACGTCAGGCGTTTCGAAAGTTGCTACAAAAATCGCAACAGAGTGGACAGCTTCTGCGCTTTCCGGGCGCGTTTTCACCGCTGGTAGCTTTGCTGATTGAAGAAATTGGTTTCGAGGGCGTTTACGTTTCCGGCGCGGCACTGTCTGCCGACTTGGGATTACCGGACATCGGGCTGACAACACTTTCAGAAGTTGCCGAGCGATCGCAAGCCATTTCGCGAATGACTAGTCTGCCCGTATTGGTCGACGTCGATACGGGCTTCGGAGAGCCAGCGAACGTTGCCCGTGCCGTCCAGACCATGGAAGCGGCAGGCCTCTGCGGCTGCCATCTGGAAGATCAGCAATTCCCCAAACGGTGTGGGCATTTGGATAACAAGCAATTGGTACCCCCCGATGAAATGGTTCGTAAGATTAAAGCCGCGGTCGACGCGAAAACGGACAAGAACTTTCTGGTCATCGCTCGTACCGACGCACGCGGGGTCGCTGGATTAGAAGCAGCGATTGAGCGAGCGCAACGCTACGTCGACGCCGGCGCCGAGATGATTTTCCCGGAGGCATTGGCAGGTGAAGAAGAATTTGCCGCCTTTCGCCAGGCGGTCGATGTTCCGCTGCTAGCCAACATGACAGAGTTTGGCAAGTCGCCTTTACTATCGACCGAGCAATTGGCGAATCTCGGCTTCAACGTCGTGATTTATCCGGTCACGGCACTCCGACTGGCAATGCAGGCGGTCGAATCTGGATTTCGCGCGCTTGCGGCGGAAGGGACGCAACAGTCTACGGTTGCGCAAATGCAAACTCGCCAGCGGCTGTACGAGCTTTTGTCCTATGACGCATATGCCGAGATCGACAACGATTTGTTCAACTTAAACTCTGATTGAGAGAGAACCGTATGGCTGACTCCGATCGATTCAAAGCGAAAAAAGGTTTGGAGGGCGTGGTCTTCGACACGACAGCCGTCTCGCACGTTCTGCCAGAACAAAAGTCACTTTTTTATCGCGGCTATCCCGTGCATGAGCTGGCTGAGCAGTGCGAGTTTGAGGAAGTCGCTTATCTGCTTCTGGTTGGCGAGCTACCCAATGCCGCTCAGCTTGCCAACTTTTACGAGCAGGAGCGTAGCTCGAGAAACTTGAGCCCCGGCTTGCTAGAAGTCGTGCAGCGATTTCCGGCCGCCGGCCACCCGATGGATGCGATCCGCACCGGCGTCAGCTACTTGGGTATGGAGCCCGAGTTTACCGGTGCTGACGATGCCGATTCGGCAGTGCGCAAAGGAATCGGGTTATTGGCGAAGATTCCTACGCTGATTGCTGCTTTTCAGCGATTGCGGCGCGGCCAAGAAGTCATTGCTCCGCGTAGCGACTTATCGTTTTCCGCAAATTTTTTCCACATTTGCCAAGACAATGTACCAGCGCCAGATATTGTGAAGACATTCGACGGAGCACTCACTCTCTACGCCGAGCATGGTTTTAATGCTTCGACGTTCTCGGCACGGGTCATTGTTTCAACCTTGTCCGATTTGTGCGGCGCGGTAAGTGGTGCGATCGCTGCGCTAAAAGGTTCGCTCCATGGAGGAGCCAATGAAGCTGTGATGTTGCTGTTGGAGGAGATCGCCACACGCGAGCAAGCTTTGCCCTGGCTCGAGGAGGCACTGGCCGCGAAACGCAAGATCATGGGCTTCGGCCACCGCTTGTATCGCAGCGGCGATTCGCGCGTACCGACAATGTCAAAGTATCGCGATTTGTTGGCGGAGCGGTGCGATGGCCAGAAGTGGGTGGAAATTTCCCGCGTCCTGGAAGCTGAGATGATTGCCCGCAAGAACATCTACCCGAATCTTGATTTCCCCGCTGGACCGGCATACTACATGATGGGTTTTGAGATCGACCTGTTCACACCGATCTTTGTCATGGCACGTGTTGCAGGTTGGACTGCCCACGTGGCCGAGCAACTTGCCGACAATCGCCTTGTGCGCCCCTTGGCCGAATACGTTGGATCAGAACCGCGGGCAGTCGTTCCGATCGAAAAGCGATGAGAAAGGGCGACGTGATTACTCCTCGCGTAGCAGAGCCATGCGCAACTCGCGGCCGGTAACGAATCCGACGGTCTTCTCGTCGTCGCCAATAACGTGCCCCAGAGCGTCTTCGCTCTGACTGAGTTTCCGTAACGCCGACAGACACGATTGGTTCGCCTGCAATTCTATCAACGGGCGTGAGGGGGGAAGCGTTGGCGATTTGTCTAGATACAGATCCATCATTCGCAGGTAACCGACCAGCTTGCGGCCTTGGCGGGCGTCCTCAATTGGCAGCAACGCGCGGTTGTGTCGTTGCGCAATGCGAAGCACGTCGCTTTTGCTCATGGTGGTCGTCGCGCGCACGGCACGGCCAGTCGGTAGGGCAAAGCTTTTCACCGGCAAGCCGGCAACAGCGAGCATCGACTGCGCGAGCGACTGCTGGGCAGGGAGCAAAATGCCGACTTCGTGACCTTCAGCTAGCAACTCGCCAAGTTCGCGACGAGCCAACCGTAGCCGCAACACTTGGGGCGAACTGCTGGTGAAAACCTGCAGTAATCGGCTGAAGGCCCAAAGCAACAGCGTGAGCGGTGCAAATAGGATCGTACAGATCAGCAAGGCGGGAGTGCACCGTTTGAGCAATCGATTGGGCGCATCAAAGAAAAGATTCTTGGGGAGCAGTTCGCCAAAAATAAATAGCACCGGTGCTATCACGATCGGTCCCGAAACGTCGATCCATGCCCCACCGCCAGGGTACAAACGTTGCGAAGCCATTACCACAGCAAGCGACGTGACATAGTTCGCCAGATTGTTTCCCACCAGCATCGTCGCTACAAACAATGTGGGTTGATGCGCCAGCCAGAGCAGTACTCGCGACATCTGGTTGCCGGCCAGGGCTTCGATAGCGAGCCTCACCCGTGTGGCCCGATAAAAACCTGTTTCAGAGCCACTAAAAAAGGCGCTGAGTAACAGTCCAATCACCATCAGCAACGCAATCTGGATCATCTCTCGGCCCCCTGCTCTGAACGCAGTTGTAAGTGGACGAGCATTTTTTCGTGCGGCTCGGATTCGATAACACGCAGGGAAAAAGCTTCCCAGAGGACTTCGTCGCCAGCGACAGGCAGGCGCTGTAGTACCTCTTGCACAACGCCGGCAACGGTTGTGCTTTTAGTCGTGGGGAGCACAACGTTGAACTCGCGACTGAGGCGCCGGAGCGTGGCCATGCCAGTCACTTGCCAGAGATTGTCGCCGACTTGATGAATCGGCGACGTTTCGAGCAGCCGTGCACTGCGACTCGATTGGTCTGCGAAGACGTTTTGCAGCAAGTCTTCCAGCGTAACAATCCCGATAGTTTCGCCCAGCTCGTTAACGATTGCGGCCACTTCCTGCCGTTTCGCCTGCAATTCGTCGAATACTGATGCGGCGGTCGCGCACCAGGGAACGTAGATTACTGGTCGGGCGAACTTTTCAAGATGATGACGAGGTACCGTCGGCAAATAGCTCAATGCAATCGCACCAGTAATTTCTTCACTGCCCTCTTCGGTCACCAAAACGTAGCCGCTCCGCGTAGGACGACCGCCCAGGTCTTCTAGATTCACCGGTGGCGAAAACGATTGATATTGCTTTCTAGGCCGCATTAATTCGTCGGCGCGGTGGTCGGACAGCAAGACAATATTTTGCAGCGCTGATCGCTCCAGAGCCGCCAATTCCTCGTCGGCTGTCGAGACGGTGATCGCTTGCTCCAAATCGCGGAGAGCCAGATAAGGCTCGGGCTTAAAATTAGGGAAGAAGAGGCGGCGGACTGCCCGATTGATGGCCATGAACGCTGGCGCGACCGGGTCGAAGATGCGTACCGCGATCGTTAGCGGCAAACTAACCAGCGGGGCGACAGCACGTGGCAGCAACACGCCGACCGTTTTCGGGATCATTTCGCTGAGCAAAATGATTGCCAGTAAGGCGACCAGAGCAACAATTCCCGCTTCGGTGCGCTGTCCCTGTTTTTCCAACTGAATGCTAACGACCGAAGCTAGCGCAAAGTAAACGACATTGATGATCAAATTCCAAAACAGAATCGCCGTCAATAGTCGGTCGGGTAATTCGAGTAAGCGAATTGCCGATTGGCCGGCCGTCGCACCGCTCCTGAGAGCGCGGCGATCATCGGATTGCAATGAAAAGAGAGCCGCCTCGCTGCAAGAAAAAAACGCAGAGCCGGTAGCGAGCAGCAGCATCGCCGCGAACAGAGCGCCAAACTGCTGCAGGACGATCACGAGGAAGCTTTCGCGAATGACGAATGACGAATGACGAATGACAAACCTAGTAGACTTTTTATCGTTAGGCCATTCAGGCGCCTGTCAACACTGGTCATGCGTGCATCGTCATTCATTGCTGTTCGGTCGTCCTCCCGGTAGCCACATCAAATTCAGCGATCGCCGGAACAAGTAACGCCGTCGTCGCAAAACCATAGGTGACAACGGTCAGCAGAAATGCCGCGCCGAAGCTTCCTTGCAGGAAGCTGGTGAGAACATAAAAGGTCATGAATGGCGTGGCCCCCGAGGCTATACCGATCGCCTTCGACGGATTTCGACGGCCAAGCGTAAGGTACAACCCTGCGCCGCCGCCGACCATGAAGGCAGCGAACGCTTGGAGTTGACTATTGAAAGAGCCGTGAAACGCAACCATCATCCGCATGCAGACAGCAATGCCTAGTAGCAAAAACAAAACAGTACTGAGGCTCACACCGACGGCTGTTCGTGATTCGGCATAGGTCATGCCAATATGTACGCCGAGCATGGCGACAAAGGCGTTCATCACTAAGACAACAAGTATGAGAAAGACAAGATTTTCAGTCGTCATGGCGTCCTGGTACCAAAGCAACACGCAAAGGCAAATTGGCAACAAGATTATCTCTTTAGAATTGTAAAAGATGCCGCCCAGCTTGCCGTAGATAATTTCTTTGGGCGACAGATCGGTTACGAGTAGCAGGTCCAGTGCGCGAAGATCCCGTTCGTTGGTGAGCGAGGTAACCGCTAGTGCGTTCACTAAGATCAGCCCTAGGACCATGAGCGGCACCAGTGGTTTCGCGGCGTCAGAAACCCCCGCTGCAGAATGAGACCGCGTCACATCGGCGTCGCCCAGCACAGACATGAGAGCCATACTGCAGATCGCAAAGATCACCAAATAGGCGAGGCGAACTACAATAATTTTCTTGCCGTAGGCCCAGGTGCAAATTTCTCGCCACAGGATGGGGTTATCCCACACGCGGCGGGAGGAAACCGTCGAGACATCCGTTATTGATGCGGTAGATTCGCCAGCTTGCGGCGATTGGAGACGCGGCTGTGTTTCTTGCAAGGGATTCCAAACACGAACCCGCGCGATCGCCCAAAAGTTGAGCAAGGCAGTTGCCACAGTGGCGAAGATCAGGAACAAATTGACAGGCGCAAGCCACCAGGTCGGCGCAGCTTCAAGCTGCGTGAAATGATCTAATGGACTGATCGCGGCGAAAATGGCGCGGAGGGGAGAGAGTGCTACCGCCCAGTGCGCTGCCCCAAGCCCAGCCCACTGCTGGCCAAATACGCCCGCAGCGATGGCTTCGCCACCCAGCAACCAGAGCACTAGCAGCAGCGCTGTCAGCGCCAACGACTGAAAAGTTCTTTCGCGCCACAACGCAATGGTCGAGCCGAGGCTGCCAGCCACCGCGGCGGCAGCGAAGGTGACCGCAACGACACGGAAAACTTGTGAATAGGAAACACCGCCGAGCAACGTGATCAGCATCAGCAGCGCAATCGCTGCGACGGCCGGGATAGCGACGCTCAACATGCTGGCCATGAGCTTGCCGAGCACAAGTTCAACGTTGCTGAGATTCGTCATCAGCAGTAAATCGAGCGTGCGACGATCTTTTTCCTGCGCGACGGCGGCCGCCGTGAGGAGTGCGGAGAATGCTACTGCCATCGCCAATTGCAAAGGAGCCAGCACTGTAAAAATCGCTGAGCCAAATCGGGCCAGATCGCCCAATCCGCTCTGTTGGTTCGAGCCAAACAGGATGAGCCAGGCGGTGAATACCAAGCCAAACAGGGCAGCAACATAGCCAGCACGCGTAAGATAAAGCCGCAAGCTGCGAGGCGTGGTGATGATTTCGCGATTGAAAACCGGCCCGACGAGCAAACTGAGAACCTCTAACTAATCGACAAGGTCGCGGAATCACTGATTCCTGGGCGAGCAAGGCGCATGGCCACGGGGAACTAGATTCAATATAGGCTGGCTGACAAGCAGAGTCGAGCCGGTTATGGCGAGGCCCGCCAATTTGCGTGACCCCTACAACCTGGTGAAGCTGGTCAGTTTCCGCTCTCAGCGAGTTGCGACTCGGGACAACTAGGTGCAACGCCATCACAATTCGGCTAGAATGAGACCCAGCCCGCCTTCTTGGGCAGGTAGATTAGCCACCCCTACTATTCAGACCCGCTCGCCAGCCTCTTCTGTTCGGCGTTCGGGCGATTTACGCTGAGGAAAACATGAATTCTAGCAAATTAAGAGCCGCCCGCGATCACGTTGCAAGATGGCACGTTGCGAATTGGCGCGTTGTCAATTGGGTGCTGCTTGCGACATTTGTCGTGACTGCCGCGGCGGCGCCCACGCTCAGCCGCGCCCAGGAAGTGGGCAAAAACCCACTCACGCCTGAGTACCTGATTGGCGACGCGGTGTCGCTTTCCAATCAAACTTATCCTGATATCGAAAAGGCCATTCAGCGATTTAGCAACAAAGATGCACAGGGCGCGCAGGAGTATCTCGATAAGGCGAAAGAAAAGTATCCGAAGCTTCCGCCGACCGAAGTGATGATGGCGAAGATGCAAATCCTCAATCGGAACGCTCGGGCCGTTCAGTATTATTTGGAACGGGCAGCAACATTGCATCCCGAAGACCCTGAATCTTATCTCATGTTGGCCGACCGAGCAT
>Ga0310121_10004825_pt1 | contig 11753 bp, 12 predicted proteins | sample CB27_Tmax_986_MG_FD_203504 | JGI IMG/M metagenome (GOLD analysis project Ga0310121, IMG submission 203504) | Marine microbial communities from Western Arctic Ocean, Canada - CB27_Tmax_986 | ecosystem: Environmental > Aquatic > Marine > Oceanic | place: Canada: Western Arctic Ocean | collected...
ACGTATCGAACCGATGCCACGGAAGAAACTCCATCACTTGCGAGAACACCAACTTGCCTGCGTGCATAGCCCCCAATGCCTCCGAAATGGGGCATTATCCGCCATGTCGATTTCAAATCGATGCAGGCCATGATTTTCCGTAAGATGGTAGAAGACAACGGCTTATAATCAGTTGGCGTTAAAACGTTGGGACACTACTGAAATTACATGACATGTAAAGCGGGGGGGGAAAAGTCGCAAGGACGTCAGCCGACGCAAATTCCTGGCAACCAGTAGCAGCATCGCTGCTCTGGCCACCTCTGGGATTTACGCCCAGCCAAAGAATCTGGTGGCGGCGCCAAACCGTGGCGATGTCATGCTCCCCGGTTTTGGTAAGGCAAAGTCGGTCATCATTTTTTACCTCTACGGGGCGCCTCCGCAGATGGAGACCCTCGACCCGAAGCCCGACTCTCCGTCGGTGAAAGAGGGAGGTATCAAGTCGATTCCGTCGAGCATTCCGGGCATCCACGTCGCGGACCTTCTTCCGGAAATCGGCAAGCGACTTCACAACTTCGCCCTGATCCGGTCGATGTCCCACTCATCGAACAACCACGCCGTCTCGGTTGCCCTTTCGGGGCTGTCGAAATCGGTCCCCGCAATCGAAGCCAACGGCCAGGACAAGCGGCACGCACCCTACATCGGTAGCGTTCTCGAGTTCCTGCTGAAGCAGCAGGGGGTCGACGCCTCCGTGACCGGTGTCCCCGTGCACATGCTGCTGCCGTGGCGGCTGAACCTGATTTCGGATCCAGGACGGTGGTCACCCAACGCAGACTATCTCGGGCGGGAGTACGACTCGATAATCCCACAGTTCATCGGCGAGGGGTCGCTCGAAAAGGGGCTCCCGACACAGCGTAGCACCAAGGCCGTCTTGAGTCGCTTCAACCCGTTTCACGGAATAACTCCCGAAAGTACGTTTCGGTTCAAGGGCACAAAACTCCCCGAAGATGTTTCCGAGGAGCGGCTCATCGAACGACGCGATCTTTTGAAACGCCTCGATGAAAACGACCCCGGGTTTCTGGGCGATGCCGAGGCTCTGGCTTTCAACCGCTCGCAAGAAGTCGCCTTCAACATGATTACCCATCCCAAGGTCGCCCACGCGGTCGACTTCACACGTGAGCCGATGGCAATTCGGGAAAAGTACGGTATGCACCTGCTCGGGCAGCAATTGCTCGCGGCTCGCCGGCTTGTCGAGGCCGGCGTTAAGATGGTAACCTGCATTTGGGATGACTGGTCTAGCGGCAATCAGGCATGGGACACGCATTCAAACCACTTCGCCCGCATTAAGCATAATCTTTGTCCCCTGTTCGACCAGATGCTGCCGGTCTTCTACGATGACCTGGAGCAACACGGTCTGCTCGACGACACGCTCGTCATGGTGCTCACCGAACACGGCCGAACGCCACACTTGAACGACGCGAAGGACAGTGGTCGTGACCACTGGTCAGACGCGTATTGGGAGCTCTTCTTCGGTGCCGGAATAAAAACAGATCGAGTCATTGGTGCGACCGACAAGCTCGGTGCATACCCAATAACCAAGCCGTACGACCCCAAAGACGTCCTGGCAACGATGTATCACCTTCTTGGATTCGATCCACAGACCACGGAGATTCCCGATCGGGTAGATCGCGGTATTCCCATTCTTCCTCACGGAGATGTCATTCGAGAACTCGTCGTTTGACGAGACAGGTACCAACGATGGCAGCAGCAATCCTTTCTCTTTTTGCACTAATCGCGGCGGCGGTGATGCCTGTTTCTGCCGCAGAGATAATGTTCTCGAAGGATATCGCCCCAATCCTGCTCGAGAGGTGCAGCTCCTGCCACAACACCCGGACAGCGAAAGGTGACTACGATATCTCCACGTACGAACTGGCCACACAGGCTGTAGAAGAAGGCGATCCAGACAACAGCATGCTCATCTATGTGATCATGCACGAAGACTCCCAGAAGAGAATGCCGAAGGACAAGGATCGGCTCCCAGCCGAGGAGTTGGAGTTGATCCGACAATGGATTTCCGACGGCGCGAAGTACGACCGCGACGACCCTGGCGCACCCCTTCATACGATTGTTCCGCGCAAACCGCAGCCCGCAGCTCCTGAGGTATACCCGACGCCAGTCCCCGTTGCAGCAGTCCTGTTCTCGCCCAAGGGAGAGCACGTCATCGCCGGTGGCTATCACGAACTCACGATCTGGAATGTGGAGAACGGCTCTCTTGCGGGTCGGATCGCGGGGATCGGTCAGCGCACGCATGGATTGACCTTCAGCCCTGACGGCCAGCTTCTCGCCGTGGCAAGTGGTACGCCAGCAAGAGATGGTTCCGTACATTTGGTCGACTATGAAAAAGGGGTCATCATGCGGGAGATCGCGGTATCCTCCGAGACCGCTTTCGGGGTCGCGTTCCGTCCAGATGGCCAGAAACTGGCGACCGCCGGAGGTGACGGTTCGGTGAGGATCTTTGACGTGGCAACGCGGGAAGAAGAGATGGTGATCAAGTAACACGGTGACTGGGCCGTCGCAGTCGCGTGGAACGCCGACGGGTCGCGCCTCGTATCGGCAAGCCGGGACAAAACGGCGAAGATCTACAACACGAAAACAGGTGACGTTGAATCGACGTACGTCGGACATGAACAATCGGTTTACCGGGTTGCGTTCACCGCCGACGGTAAACACATATGGAGCACTGGTGCGGATAACAACATTCGCAAGTGGAACTCGGCACCGTCGCTCGAGAGAGAGATGTCCGAGAAGGGGAAAGATCCGAAGACAGTCGCCGTCGTTGGAGGAGCCCACCGTCCGGTTTACGCCATGGATCTAAAGGGGGGTATTCTGTTTAGCGGATCCTCCGACCGGAGCGTTCGCCAACATCAGGCCACCGATCAGATACATGTCCGTTCCTATCTCGGCCACACTGACAGCGTCTATTCGGTACACTACCACGAGGACACAAAACGCCTTGCCACGGGAAGCTACAACGGCGAGGTACAGATCTTCGATGCCGAAAGCGGCAAACTGGTGTCGCGCATCACCGTAGCCCCAGGTTACCAGTCTGCCACCGCAGAGCGCCAGCTCGCCTTTTAGACGCGTGACCTGCCCTGCTCAGCCACATCCATTCTCTGGGTGAGCGTCGCCAGCGACGATTGGTCTGCATTGTCTGTCAGCCAATGCGTCTCTGTCCGCCAAAAAATGAACTTCGTTGCACAAACTTTTGGGACCTTCTTTTATACTTGCCGTGACGACCACCACAGCTGCAGGCTGCCCCGGAGGACGCCGCAGTTTCGGAATGAGGTTGAAGCCTTTGAACTCGACCCACCCCCCAATGTAAATCGGAAAAGTCTAGACTGCTCAGCCACCACATCGTTTAGAAGCAGCCCAGCCCTATCCCATGTCAATCTCCTTGAAGTACGCGCATGTCTGCCTGGCGATTGGCAATGGTTTGTCGAATTCGGTCGGGTACATGTCCTGTTCGACGATCGCGAAGTTATCGTAACTCAACTCGACCAACAGGTTGCGCAAGCCTACGAAATCCACCACTCCCCGCCACGGCTCACAGAATAAGCCTTGAGCGGTCGCGACGGCGATGGGCGTGCCATCGCGTTCCACTTCTTGCTGCGTCTCCCGATCGACACTCTTGAAATGAAGGTATTCGACCCGCTCTTGGTGTTTGCGGATGAAGGCAACCGGATCGCCACCTCGATAGGCGTGGTGACCGGTGTCCAGCGCAAGACCAACGAGCGACGGGTCCGTATCGTCCAGGAACTTTTCGATCTGGACCTCGTACTCAACGTGCGTGTCGGCGTGGGGATGGAAGACCAGGCGCAGGCCGAACTCCTGGGTGACGAGCTGCGCCGCGGCGTGGGTCGCGTCGATCAGAATTTTCCACGCATCCTCGTCGAGCGTGGCCTCAGCCACCGGTTCGCCGGTGTGCTGGTCGGTATACACGTCATCGATGAGAACAAGAAATTTAGCGCCCAGCCCGGCAAGTAGCTCGCCCAGGACCAGCAACGTTTTTTCAATGTCAGGCCATGCCTCGAGGTCTTCCAGCACGGGCATCAGGAACCCACCAGCCAACTTGAGACCGCGCTGGCCCAGTTCCCGCTTTAGCGTCTCCCTGTCGGTGGGAAGGTAACCGTATGGGCCAAGCTCCGTCCACTCGTACCCTGCCTCGGCAACCTCGTCGAGATAGCGTGACCAGGAAGTCTGTTGGGGATCGCTGGGGAAGTTAACTCCCCAGGCGGCGGGCGCACTTCCAATCTTAATAGGCATACAAGGAATCCCTGCTACTTCACTCACGTCGTCGGTGTATAGCCAGAGGGCTCAAGCACAACGATCGCCGGATGACCAGGCTTTACCATGGGAAGCGGAAGAGCCACCGTATGGTGACGGACGCGGATGATTGGATCCTGGGCACGGTGCTCCAGAAACTTCTCGATCGTGCTCATGTCAAACGTGATGGGGGGCAGGTTGTAGTGCATCGGCACGACCCACTTGGGACACAGAAAATCGATCATGCGGTCGAGTTCGTCGTGGGAAGGGGTGTTTGCTTCACCCGTAATGACCAGGAACACATCACAATGATCGACGAAGGGCGCCAATTGCTCGGGGGTCAGTTCGTAACCCAAGTCACCCATGTGCAGAATCCATAAGTCGTCGGCTTTGAAAGCATATAGCGCGTTGTCGTTTGGACTATGGAGCGTGTGGTCCAGCGCCTCGGCAGCCTCAACCGTGATCAGCGGTTCGCCGTTAATCACCACATTACTCTGGCCGCGTGCTACGTCCAGTGCGTCGATCACATGGGGATTACCCGCAACGAACTCGACGTTGTCGTGCGCCGGATCAGTGCGCGAACTGACGATGACCGTATGCGATTCCAGCTGCGTGCCGTCGTCTTCCAACCGAACCGTCGCGTGCCTATACGGGTCCATGACGATCGCGGGAAGGCCATCTTGCCACAGGCGAAAGCACGCGTGTCCCACAAACTCGAGTTGAACAGACATCATGAATCCTCTCTTGAACTATGCTGCCGCATGCGCCAATTGGCGTGTTCCCACCACTTCGGTTCCGCCGGCCGCTCCAGCACAATCGGTTTGATGAAGTCAACTGATTTTTCGATAGCCTCCTCGACGTCCAGCCACTCGCACTCCATTTCCAGTGAAAGTATATCGTCATAGCCGATAAAACGGAGCGTGGCTATCACTTCGCGCCAAGTTGACTCGTCATGACCCCAGCCAGGCTGAGTAAACGTCCAGGCGCGTTGGGTGGGCTCCCGCGTGGAGGTGGTATCGTTCATGCCTTTTAGACGCACATTGTAGTCGTTGATATACGTGTCCTTGAGATGAACATGCTGGACAAGCGGCCCCAGGTAGCGCAGAGCCGAGATCGGGTCGATGCCCTGGGCCCACATGTGCGAGATATCAAAATTACAGGCGACGACCGGACCAATCTCCTCATGAAATCGCTGCAACTTTACCGGGTTGTTGAGCAGATCGGCGACCTGCATTTCAAAGCAAAGTGTAACACCGTGGTCGGCGGCAATTTTTCCTTGTTCCGTCCAATACGGAATCAACCGCTCCTCCCACTGCCATTTCAGGATGTCCATCCAGAAGCTCAAGTTGGGTTCCTGTGTTTGCTGTGTGATCCAAACCGGGCAAACGTCACCCTCGGCGCCCTCGGGCAGCCCCGCGACCAGCGTCATTCTCCTGATGCCAATCTTCTCCATCAGTTCGCATGACTGGCGAAATTGGCGCTGGTATTCCGTGGCGATATTTTCATCCGGCATCAGCGGGGCCCCATGGCAACTTAGCGATACGATCTCCAGGCCATGACGGGCGAACGCGTCCAGCCAGCGGTGTCGCTGGCCTTCGTCTGCCAGCAATTTGTCGAGGTCGCAGTAGTCCTTGGCGGCCTGTCCGCCGGCGGCAACCTCCATTCCCTTTAATCCCAGGTCCTGCGCGAATTGCAGTCCCTGCTCAAAGTCAAACTTCATGATGAAATGGGTGTTGATTCCAAGATACATCTAAGCCTCATTCCAGAAATATAAAACAACAGGTCCTCAAACCATCAAACCGACAGGGGCTGGCCCTCCCGTGCAGACCGGCACAAGGCATCGAGCGTTGCGGCGTTGTCACGGCTGTCGGCGGTGCTGATCACGGGGTCGGCACCGTCACAAACGGTTTTCACCATCGAGTTAATCTCGTCCTGGTAGGCGTTGATGTTCTCGGTGGACAGCACTTGCGTTGTACGGTAACGAATGTCGTCGGCGAATGTTGTCTTTGTTTCGCTCTTGTCCTCGCCAAGGATGTACACGTTTGAAGTCACACCGACGTTGTTTACCCAGGGGCAATCCAGCTGGATCATGCCGTCGGACCCGATCAGGTCCGCTTCGAATCGAGGCATGGCCTGAAAACTGGAAAAGAACTGGCCCACGGTGCCACTGGCAAACCGCATCTGTCCGAAGAACGATGCATCCACCCCGGTTTCGTGGGGCACCTGCCAGCCGCTGACCTCGACGGGGTTCGCCCGCATCATTGTGCGCATGAAACTCACGCAGTAGCAACCAAGGTCCCAGAGTGACCCGCCGCCCAGTTCCGCGTTGAGCCTGATGTCATGCGATCTCGTGAGTAGGAAGTATATTACGCCGCGTATCAAGGACACGTCACCGATGATGCCATCGGCAAGCAACGACTGCAGCTTGCATGTCTGCGGATGAAATCGCATCATCGCTCCTTCCTACAGCACCACGCCGTTTCGCTGCGCCGCCTGGGCCATGGCGTCGACGTCCTGCCCCGTCTGGGCCAGCGGCTTTTCGCACAGGATATGCTTGCCTGCCTCTGCCGTCTTGATGGCCCATTCCCGGTGCATCGAGTTGGGCAACGAGATGTAGACCACATTCACGTCTGGATCGTCAAGCATTTGGTCATAGGATCCATAGGCGCGGGGAATCTCCCACTGTGCTGCGTATGATTCAGCCTTTTCCTGGTTACGGCTGCACACGGCCAGCACCTCGCTACGTTCGGCGACGCGCATGGCGGGAATCATCCGTTCGTTGATACGCGCTGTGCTCAGCAATCCCCAGCGGGCGATTTTGTCCGGCATGCCCTCGACCTTTGACTCTACATCCACGACTTTCTATTCCCTGCGTATCGTCTTCACATCTTCCCAGCTTTCTGATTCCCACGAACGTTGAATTGCATCCTGAACGTCAGCGACGGCCAGGGCCTCGGCAAAACCGGGCGCGCCCTGCTGGCTGGCGGCAACGGAACTGGCGAACTGGAACGCTTCGATCAGCTTGAGATCTTCATAACTCATGCAATTCGCCGGCCCGGGATAGAAATCGGCGTAGCCAGGATGTTCCGGCGCCGCATACAGCTGCACCGGACCATCATGTGTACTGTCGTCCTGGGGAAGATAAACGTTCAGTTCGTTCATCCGCTCATAGTTCCAGCTCAACGACCCCTGCGTACCGTGCAGCTCGAATGCCATCTCACAGCGGCCCCCGAAGATCACGCGACACGCCTCAATCGTGCCCTGTGCACCGTTGGCAAACTGGGCCAGCGCGCTCACGTAATCTTCATTCGTCACGTCCCCCATTGGCCCGCCCTGGCCCTGGCCGACGGAAAAGTGCGTCCCCTGGCCTTCGATCGCCAGCGGACGCTTCTTGATGAAGGTGTGGCGGTTCGCCGTGACTCGCCCGATGGGACCGGCCATCATGTGCGCCATGTCGATCGCGTGCGACATGAGGTCCCCCAGCGTCCCCAGGCCCGACAATTCCTGCCGGAAACGCCACGACAGCACTCCGGAGGGGTTTCTACCATAGCCCACCAGGAATCGGCCCCGATAGTGCGTCAGGTCGCCGAGCTTACCGTCCTGGATCAGCTGACGCGCGTACTGCACAACCGGCGCCCAGCGGTAATTGTAGCCCACCCCGCTGAGCACGCCGGCCTTGCGGGCAGCATGTTCGATATCAGCAGTCTCCTGCGGACCGAGGCCCACCGGTTTTTCACAAAAGATGTGCTTGCCGGCCTCGGCAGCCGCACATGCGACCTCCCGATGCATCACGTTCGGTGTGGTGATTACGACTATCTCGACCTGCGGGTCGTCAATCACCTGCTTCCAATCGGTTGTGTGCCGTTCAAAGCCGAATCGCTCGTTCGCCTGACGTGCACGCGTCTCGACGTCGTCAGCACACACGATCAGGCGAGGTTGAATTCCACTTTCCGCGTACCGATCAGGGATCAGTCGATACGAGCGGCTGTGAACCAATCCCATCCACCCCATCCCGATCACACCTACGCCGATCGTTTTTCCCACAGTTGGCTCCTCTTGAGGCTTCCAATATCACCGCGATCGTATTACTTGGGTCTGCCACGCGTCAACCCACTCGAGAATGACCTGCAAGACCATTGTCTTGCATCACCATGTTCGTACGGACAGATTTGGGAAGGTGCGCGAACCGGACCATCCGTCGGGCAGGGATCGGACCACGTACACCGATCGGTGAGCTACAGAATTACCTTCGCGTGTTTGTACCGAAGCTTCCCTGCCCTGCCAACCTGGATCTGGGGTTCATTATGAAGACCATCGTTCTGCCCGCGATTACCCCGGCGGTGTGTTTCCTGTCACTTACCGGTTTAAGATTCCTGTCAGTGACTCACTCGATCCAAAATGAGTACAGCTTTGCATTGGTGAGTTGGAACTGGATCCGAACGTGCTCGCCGCCAGGAAGTTCAAACTGGCTTGCACGCTTCCACTTCACGGGGACCGTCAGGCCGCCGGTCTCGATCGGGACGGCTTCCTTCAGGGAGTACTGCTCCATCGGCTTGCTGTCTTGCGACAGCAATGCGACCTTGATCGAGCCCCCTTTCTGCACCTCGGCGTTGAGGTGCAGCTTTTTACCTTGGAAATGAAGTGGGCGAGTCACCAGGATGCCGGTGTTGTCGCCGGCATTGATCGATGCGAAACGGTCTCGCGGGAGTGTGGCGAGGCCGGCTGAATTCCCCACGCGCTGGGAGTCGGGAAACTCGGGATTGCCTGTCTCGAAGTCCGTGGGCTTTCCATTGTAATATATCCAGATCTCGTCACCGACTTCGAGCATGGCAACTGGCCTCATCTTGCCAGCGTCCCAGGTGTCGCGGTTCGGATTGAAGGCCATGAACGGCTGACCGGCGCCTACGCGGGTCCAAATGGAACCGTCGCGGCTGCAATCCAGCTCGACGTTATTCGAGTGGTGCTTGCTGCGTTCCGGCACGTAGATCCAGCGCATGCCGATGTACATGCCCTGATAGACGAAGCCGCGGTGCCCGTAGATCTGGTTGTCGCCGCTGCGGCCAAAGAACGTGGGTCGTGGCCGCGACCAATGAATCAGATCGTCACTTTCCATGATGCCACGACAACGCTGCTTTCCGGAAATATTGACAACGAACTTGACATCACCAATATATGTCTTGCGCAGCGGATCCCACCAAAAGCGGGTCGTATCGCCAACGCCGGTCTGGGGGATTTGATTTCCCTGGTACAGGCTCGAGAGAATGCGCCGCGACAGGTCCCCTTTCCAATGGATACCGTCGGGTGACGTGTGCAGGTAGTAACCTTCCGGGATCGTGAACTCCCTGGTCTGTGTGTTCCGGGCCTCGACGCACACGAGGGCCTTGAAACGCTTCTGCGGATCCGGTTCGTCCGGCTCGTAGAACACTCCATGCATCAGGCCATAGGGGATGACGATGTTACGCAGCTCCGAGTCCTCGATCTTGTGCAGGTCGAGGTCCGGCTTGCGCCACTTCACTCCGTCGTCCGAGACAGCATAGCTGCTGGCGAATCGGATCCGCTGATCGTTCTCCCACCTGTGCCAGCGAGGAGTAGGACTGGTACCACATTCGGAAGCGGGGCGGCTTCTTGAATTGCATGACGTTCATCACGACGGCAAGGTATTCCAGATCCTCCGTTTTCGGTGTGTGCGGGATTATGATCGGGTTTCCTTCGAACCGCTCAGGCTGGTGGACCTTCCGGGTGACATGCTGTGCCTCGGCGATGAGGTAGTTGTCCAGAAACAACTGCCGTTCTTTCCCGATCTTCATTGGCATGTCCTTCATATCGAGCGGAAACATAACCTGCTCGTTCGCCAGGTTCCGCCACGTCGTGCGCAGCTCATCCATGTCGAAGGGCTCCACCGGGAGAGATCCCTCGGGACCGTTTGCATATCCAAAACAGGCCGGGATGAAGATGGCCACACTGAATGCAAAACTTCGCAAGTTCATATCGAGAAACCTCTTTCACTGTCCAAAAAGCTTAAAAACCTTTGGGGACCAGGTTATTGATCACCGAAGGCACGGGCTGCGTCAGGCAAGAGCTAAAGTGGTTAAGGAGATACGTTGCAAGTTCTGGCCAAACGAAAACCATAAAATGGGAGACGGTAGCCCGATTGGTAGAAGTAGCTACGGAAGGCAGTACGGACGAACCCCGGTTGAAGAAAGAATGCCCCGCCACGCAACACGCGGTATTCGCCATGCGTGGGACCTGTCGGGTCGCTAACCACCTTCTCGTTTCCGTAGGCTGCGAGCCAGTCCTAGCACCATTCCCAAACATTGCCGTGCATGTCGTACAGGTCCCATGGGTTGGGCAGTTTTTCACCGATGGGGTGCGTGGTGTTTTTCGAGTTTTTGTTGTACCAGGCATACTGCGGCAACTCCCTCGCATCATCCCCACAACAGTAAGCGGTGGTCGTTCCCGAGCGGCATGCGTATTCCCACTCGGCTTCGGTCGGCAAACGATATTCCACCCCTTCCTGCGCGCTCAGCTTGCGCCAAAACGCTACCGCATCGTTCCAACTCACCTTTTCGACAGGCTTGTTCGCGACTTTTCGATCGCTGGGATTTTTACCCATCACCTGTTCGTACTGCTTCTGCGTGACCTCGTAGACGCCTAAATAAAATGGCTTCGTGATCCGTACGAGATGTTGGTTTTCCGACCACGAGTTTTCTCCCAGCCGCCGGTTGATGGAACGACCCGTTGCCGTAGAGCGATCCGATTCCGCGCTCCCCATCTGGAACTCGCCCGGCGGGATCAGGTTGTGTTTCATGCCAATGGAGTTCGTGGTTTGGACAGGCACGCCGAGGTGATCGGCCCATGCTTTTTGATGGGCTTTGGCTTGGACGTCTCCAAACGGAGCAACTGCAGGCGGCGGAGTCGCCGTCGCCCCACGCCCAGCAAGGCACGACAACAACAGGCAAACAATCAGTTGTTTCACGACATCACCTGCTCGGCAGTAGATCGATTCGATTCCGATCCCTTGATTTTAGGCGTTAGCGGGTCGACGCCGCAAGAAACAAACAAAGACTACCTGCCCTTTGGGTACGTTCACCCGCTGGGGTGCATACGGACGGTCAGATAGCACCTACCGGATGGCGGACACCACAAGTGCCCATGTGGTGTTTTGCCCGCGGCCCCCTGCCGAGCCGCGAGGTACCCTGGATGTCTGACAAATAGTGCGCAACAATTTACGGGTATCGGAAAAAGAGGACCTCGCAGTTGCGCAACAAGAAAAGTCCCGTCGCTATTCCCTGACCACGCCTAAAATGAAATCCTCGGGGTTGGTATATTTGGGCTTCCCCCCTTTAACTGATCCAGGTCTATGAGAGAATCGCATCCGGGCGTAGCCCGGAAAGGATTTCCTCAGATGAAGAAGAACCGACACACGACCAAGCAGATTATTGAGAAGCTTCGTC
>Ga0310121_10004826_pt1 | contig 11753 bp, 9 predicted proteins | sample CB27_Tmax_986_MG_FD_203504 | JGI IMG/M metagenome (GOLD analysis project Ga0310121, IMG submission 203504) | Marine microbial communities from Western Arctic Ocean, Canada - CB27_Tmax_986 | ecosystem: Environmental > Aquatic > Marine > Oceanic | place: Canada: Western Arctic Ocean | collected...
TTGCCGGTCCCGGCGGCCCTGCCCAGCAGCAAACATCCCGGAAGAGCCAACACCAAAAAGGGCGCAAAACAAAAGAGCCCTTTCCGGGTGCTCACAAAACTCAAGGCCAGATGATCCAGGCTCGGCAATGCGATGCCCATGACCCCCTGCTCATGGACCTCCTTAAAGGAGCTCGTGAGGAAAGAGTAACCGGTCGTAAAGGGGCTTCCAAACGCCAGTTGATGGTACCAGCCCAACCCCACCAGCAAGGGGAGCGCACCGAGAAAACCCAGGGAAATGGCGCGCGGGGACCACCGCACACGCGTGCAAAAATAGAGCGCCACAGGGATGGCGAAGAGCACATTTTGATACTCGACACAGACGCTCGCCGCCAGCATCACACCGACGATGATGGCGCGCCGCGAGGACCAATCCGGCTTGGCGCCATGCGCAATCATGAAGGCTCCAAATACTAAGACTGTGCTCAATTGATGCCCAAAGAGCAGCATGCTGTATGTGGTTGCCAACGACCCCAAGGCATAGGCCACCACCAGAAGCCGCCGAAGGCTTGAGTCGGTGATGTACGTCTGCAGAAAACGCAGCAACCCCATCAATAGAAAGATCGTGGGGATGACGGAGACCCAGAGGCGCAAGAGCCGCATCTCTCCTTCGAGGGTGGGCCGATCCGAGAGGGTCAGATACGCCCACGCAGCGGGAACCGCGAAGAAGGACACCCCAGGTGCCTTGTCGCTGTAATGCCTGCCATCCCGAAAGGCCTTGTCGTGAATGTTTCCCAGATGATCCAACGACGTATCAATGCTCACCTGGTTTTCGCTGACGATGGCGTTCGTCAAGTACAAGCGACTGAGCTCGTTGGCGGAATGAATGTCCTCAAAATACGGAAAGAAGGTGGCCAACACCACAAAGAGCACCGCGACCAAGGTGCGGTCACCCAGCGACAATGTACGGACTCTACTCATGGTTTCGGACAGGCCCGCAAGGGTCCGAACTCACGCCATCCAGCGGCACACTGGGCGCGTTGGGCATGAGGGTTTCGGATGGTGTTGTACACGTCCGCCCGAGCGTAGCGTGCTTCGAGCGCGGGGTCGAGTTGGTCCGTGCCCTGAATGACCTCCGCTCCGCCCCAACCGCGCGCCAAGTCCACCAACGTGCGAACGTCGTAGGGGACTTGATCCATTCTGAGACCGTTTTGAGCGATCCAACGAGATGCGTCTTCTTTGTGGGTATACACAACACCGTAATCGCCTTCCGCCCCCCCGGACTCGATCAAGAAGCTACGGAAAATGACCAACGTGTGGGTGTAGCCCACCAGCGCCACGACGACCAACGCGCCCGCCATCAAGGGCCCAAAGCGTTGGCGCGGGAGCCGGCGCACCAGCTCCGAGACGCCGATCCCACTCAAAACAAAAGGCACTGGATAACAAATAATGAAATAGTGAGGGTACGTGTGCTCCAACCGAACGCCCATAAAGAAGAGACAGATCCCCAGAAACCACAGCACCAGCACGCCCGTCCCACGGATCCCCCCCTCGAAAGCGAGGAAGGGAAACCCAGCCTGACGTCGTGCGCACGCGATCAGCATCCACACACACGCCAAGAGACCACCCCACAGAAGCACATGACCGACGCCCCCCGCCAGTCGTTGGAGCACGTGGGAGAAGGGCTTGTACTTTTTTCGGAACGCGTCCTCGGAGGGACAGGGTTGTCCGGGCTTTCGGCACAGAGCGTACGTTAGGTCCGTCCCTGCGCTGATACCTGCGGCATGACGGAAGGAGTCCGTACTGAAGTCGGGTTTCGCTGGGCGTTCGCTCCCGTCCGGCTTGCTGCCGGACGCCAAGGCTTGCAGCCCCTTCACATCGTCCCATCCGTGCTCCTGCTGGTAGTCCAAGTAGGGCCACAAGGTCATCACGGCGGCCAACGCGCCCACCAAGAGCGCCGTCCAACGGATTGCGCGCAAACGGCTCAACACCACCAGACCTGCCACCGGAAAGAGGGCCACGGCAGAGAAATGAATCTGCCACATCACGATCAAAAGGAGCGGGACCGCGGCCATCCACCACGTCTTCTTACGCTCGCGTACCAGCAAGAGGACATGAAGCAAGGCAACGCAGAAGACCGGCAGGACATCCTGGGCCCATATTTTTCGAGCGTAAAGAACCGCCCAGGGACTGCACGCAAAGAACAATGCGGCGACCAATGCGGCCACCACCCCCCACCGCGGCCGCACCACCCAGTAGGTCCATCCCACGGCCACCACGCCGAGGAATCCCACCAACGATCCGGTCACCCAGATGGGATCAAAGGACAGCGACATAGGCAGCGCCAGCAAATACATGAAGAAGGCCGGGTTGTGGACACCCACGGAGCTCATCAGGCCGATCTGGGGCCACTGACCACTCTCAAAAATGGGGAGCGCCAATTGCAAGGCGACCGCTTCGTCGCCCTTGAACTCCATGAGCCCCAAACTGCCCATTCGTAGGATGCTCGCGATGGCAAGAATGGCCACCACCGCCACGGTTTCCCAGTGCTTCTTCAGGGTCCAGGCCATCCAGCGCACACTCCCTCGCTGTCTCGTTACACGTCCAGTACTTTGGTGTACGCGTCCGCGTGAAAGCCCACCACCATTTTCTCTCCCACTCGGATGGCTGGGGCCCTGAGGGTGCCGCTTCGACCGAGCAGGACACTGAGCAACTCCTCGTCGTTGACCGAGTCGTCGTCCATTCGGAAATGAAGCAACTTCTTGCCACGCGCGACATACAATTCCCGGGAGTCGCGTGCCAACGCCAACGCGTCGTCAGCGCCGAGCTTGACCTTCCGAGCGTCCGTCAGCACCGGTTGAGAGATGTTGTGGGGTGCCAGGAACTCCTGAGCACGGTCGCACGAGAGTCAACCCTTGCGGTGATAATACCAATCGATGCCAGCCATTGGATTCGTCCTCCTTCGCTGGTTTCCAGTCCTATCCCGAGCATGAACGGTCGTCAAGGCCAACACACTGGATGACCATCACCGCCCATCTGTGTCAGTATGCGCCCATGTGCACGCTCTTGCTCTTCACCCGCCTATGGCCCGACACACCCTTGGTGGTGGCCGCCAACCGGGATGAGTTCCTGGACCGGCCGGCAAGTCCCCCGGTGGTGCGCAACGACGGTCCCTACCCGGTCTTGGCCCCCATCGATACCCGCGCCGGTGGCACCTGGCTCGGGATCAACAGCCAGGGCCTCTTTGTGGGGATCACCAACCGCTTCGGCGCCCCCAATGATCCCTCACGGCGCTCCCGAGGACTGCTTGTGCTGGACGCGCTGGGCGCTCCCAACGCCCAAGAGGCGGCCCTCGCCATAGCGGACCAGTCGCCGACAGACCACAACGGCTTTCACTTGGTTCTCGCGGACCGGCAAAGCGCCTGGTGCGTGTGCAACGACGGCGCAACCCTTTGCCGTGAGGAGCTGGTCCCCGGGGTTCACGCGTTCACAGAACGGAGTCTCGGCGCGGCCCACGATGCGCGGCGCAGCCACCTGATGGAGAAGGCGTCTGGCTGGGTGGACAATCCCAATGCTGTCGCCAACGCGACCCTCCAGGCCGCCTTGCAAGTTCATGATCCGAGCATTCTACCCGGGACCTGCCTTCACGCCTCCGCCATGGGGTACGGCACCCGCTCATCCACCATTGTTCGGCTGGGAGCCGGGGGACGCGCCGCGGAGGTTCTCCATGCCGATGGACCACCCTGCACCACATCATACGAGGACTATTCGGCCTTGGCCGAGACCATTCTGGTCGCCTAGTTCAGGGCTAGTCGCGACCCAGCGCACCCAAACGCTCGTCAAAGAAGGCTTCGATCTTCTTAGCGCGTGCCCTCCACGTGTATCCCGCTGAGTCCTTGGCGGCCGTCTCACCCAGTCGGGCGCGCAGGGCTGGATCCGCTGCCAACGCTTTCAAGCCTTCCACGCCGGACTCGATGGATCCCGGCTCCACAAGCCAGCCATTCCGACCGTGCTCCAGTACCTCGCGAATGTCCTCCTGGTCGCCCGCTACAATGGCCCGCCCAGCGGCCATGTACGCGAAGGTCTTCATAGGGAGTACGGTGTTTCCGTGTTCACTCAAAGGTTTCGATGTGGGCGGTATCAGCAGGATATCCGCGCTGTAGAAATAGGCCTTCAACTCCGGGGGTGAAACCCATCCGGGCAAGATCACGTTCACGGCCCCTTCCGATCGGCAACATTCCTCGGCGTATTCCGTACCGCGTCCGGTCTCTCCGCCCACCCAGACGTGCTGAATGTTCGGTGTTTGGGCGGCCAGCTTGGCCAACACGTCGATGCCCTTGGTGGGATTCATGTGGCCGGTGTAAAGTGCGATGCACGCTTCGGTTGGCAACCCGCATTCTTTCCGCGCTTCGGCCTGCCCAAGTTGGGGATGCATTTGTGCGTCGGAAAAACCATTGTGGATCACACGGATCTTCTCGTCCTCGACGCCCACCCGGGCAAACCCATCCGCGCTCACTTGGGAATGGGTAATGACCCCCAGAAAATTCTTCGCGCGGCTTAGCCGTCCAAAAAGACGGGCCATCCGCGGATAGCGACGGTCAATCACCCGATAACTTTCGAACATGGTCGGAAACCCACGGGCGACCGCCGAAAATGCGATCTGAAGGTTTCGGCTGTACACAGCGTCCGCGTTGGCGGCGCTCACCCGACGAAACGCCGGCAAAGGATGAAGAGTCTTCACCAATCCACGTCGGGCAGGATGGACCGTTCGCACAGGCCACACCTCGAAAGGTCCATCAACCCCATAATAGGACCGTATCGCCGCCTCTTGACCCTCGGGATGATCGGCCGCAGGAAAGGCCGGAACCACCAGCGTCATGTCCACACCTTCATGCGCGAGCGCATTAATGGTCATGGTCACCTGTTGGGTGTCCGTTTCGCCGCTCGGGTACCGTTCATCCGTGACGTAACAAATTCGCATGGTTCCAGTAGGCGTGAGGCTCTGGTCGCCCTCCCCTTTTGTGGGAACCCAAGAGCGTCACTCTCCGCACAACACCATGGCACGCAAGGCCACCGGATGCAATGAGGGAGGGCCTCAGCACAATGTTTGGATCCCCTTTTGGGCAAAAGTGAGCCGCCCGAAGACGGCTCACAAAGGTCAAAGTGGGGGGGAAATGGGATTGGCCCGTCAGGCCACCAGCCGGAGGATGTCTTTTGTCTCTTGATTCGCATTACGCAAGACGGCGCTGCTGGCCTTGCAAGCTTGATTTACCAGCGTCTGACGGATGAACTCTAGTGACAAATCCACGTTGGAAACCCACAGACTCTGGCTTGTTGAGATGGCCGACGCGGCCACAGCCACTGGCTCTACGGAGGCAGTAACACCTCCGCTTGGTAGCTCCTCAATCGTCGTGCGCTCTGCCCGAAACCCTGGGGTTTGGGCGTTCGCCACGTTGTGTGCGGACAAAGCCATTTGTTTGGCTGCGGCGCGCATGCCGGATATTGAACCACCCATGGTGTTGCTCAAATCCATCTCACCTCGCTTATCGTGACTTTCCCGTACAAATATACGCACTTCGGCAAGAAAACACACTGAACCGTTGGCTAGCGTATGTGTCCAAATTCCCGCAACGCCTCCACCAAACGGGCATATTGGGGCGGGCTGTTGTAGAGGTGGGCGGACAAGCGCAGATACACCTCATCTGGGCCGCTCCAGGGCACGGTCACCGCATCGATGCGGCGGGTGTTCCAGAGCCACTCATGGACCGGCCCCGTGTCCCCATGCCAGGTTCGATTGCGGCCCTCGTCCATCGCCAAGGGCACACACGCCATCTGAGCGATCATGTCGTCTGGAGCGGTTGGGCCGGCTCCGAACGCGATGGACACCATCTCACGCGCGGCCAGGAGTAGCGCCTGATTTCGCTCTCGCACGGCCGGCCATCCGCCGGGCAGCATGGCCCCGACCGTTTCAATGGCTTTGGGAACGCACAGATAGGCCGTAAGGTCATCGGTGCCCGGCCAATCGAACGATTCGTGGAATCGACTTCGCCCCGATCGGACCTTCCCATACCCGTGCCCGATGCTGACGGGGTGAATAACGTCCTGCCGGTCTTTTTGAACCACCAGAAAGGCCGCCCCGGAAGGCGCGCAGAGCCATTTGTGGCAATTGCCCGTGTAGTACGTGGCACCCAATGATCGAATATTCAAATCCAGTTGGCCGGGCGCGTGAGCCCCATCGATGAGGATCTCGATGCCACGCTCATTCAAGGTGGCGATGAGTCCTGCGATTGGAAATATCAGGCCCGTGGGACTGGTGATGTGGTCGAGCAGCACCAAGCGCGTCTTGTCGGAGACCACGCACATCACGGAAGCGACCACCTGATCCGACGACTGGATCGGAAAGGGGACGTTCGCAACAACCACCTTGGCCTGCCAACGTTTGGCCACAAATTGGAGCGCGTTTTCACACGCGGCGTACCCGTGATTGGTCACCACCAGTTCGTCCCCCGGATCGAAGGTCAGTGAGCGCAAGACGGCGTTCACACCGGTGGTGGCGTTCGGCACAAAAACCAAGTCGGAGGGATCGGCTCCAACAAACGCCGCCAGCACCGAGCGCGCCTCATCCAACTCCCCGTCCAAGACCGACGCAAAGAACGCGGCGGGCTGGGCCGAAAAACGGTCGCGAAGCGCCTCCTGGTGTTCCTTGACGGCCACTGGGAGAGCCCCAAACGAGCCGTGGTTCAGGAAGGTGGCACCCGGGTCCAGGGACCAGGAACCAACAGGGGCAACGTCGCCGCTTTTCGCTGGGGGCTGGTCAATTGGGGTCATGTCTTGTAGGTTTGCCTTCTTGGCGGGTGGGGTCAAGACCCGACCCACAACACAAGATGGAGCGCCCAGCATGGGATTGAACGAACGAATCATCGAGTTGGCGGCAGCCTATCGACCCCTGGCGGTCGAGCTGCTTCAGGAGGTAATCCGGATCCCCGCCGACTATGTGGATCGAGATCCCGACGACGGGGGCGACCCCTCCTGCGGTCTATCCAATCACGAAGGGCCGCGCCTGGAATACCTCAAGCGTCGCATCGTGGAGATCGGTGCCGTGGCCAATCCCGAGGACGTGGATTTTGATGCCTTTGGCAATCTGCGCTGGAGCGTGGAGGACCCCACCGACGGCGTCTCAACGGACGACAAGGTGGTGGTTTTCTTGGATGGCCACACCGACACGGTCCACGCCCTCCGATCCCACTGGCTGGAGGCCACGGGCGGCATCGACGCCTACGACGGGCTGGTGGACGCCGACGCGCTCGATCGCGATTTTTTGCGTGGGGAATTGGGCCATTTGCCCGACGATGACGAGTGGAATCACTTGGTCTGGGGTCGGGGAGCCGCCGATCAATTGGCCGGGGTGATCTGCCAAGTGGTCGCCACCAAGATCCTCAATGAGCTTCGAAGCGAAGGATCTCTTCGCGGTGTCCGCCTGGTTAGCTACGCAACCGTGGCCGAAGAAGACAACGATGGCGGCGGACCCATGCATATCATGCGGCGGGCGCTGGCCGACGCGTCGCCCGGACAAATCCCCGACGTGGTCATCCTCACCGAGGGAACCGGCGACGCTGCGGATGGGGCCTGCGCCATCTACCGTGGCCAACGGGGCCGCATGCAGATCGAGCTGGTAGTCACTGGGCGCAGCTGCCACGGCTCCATGCCCCACGAGGGGCTCAACCCTCTGGAATATGCCGGCGCCATCGTCAAAGAAGCGGCGGACCGAAACGCCAGCGGCGAAGGTTTCTTGACCGACCCCTTTCTGGGCCGCGGGACACGCACCGCCTCCTGGGCCAAGCTCGACACGCCGAGCGATTGCGCCGTACCGGAGCGCTTCACCGTGCGTTTTGATCGACGGCTCACCGCGGGCGAGGCACCGGAGGCGGCGTTGGCCGACATCGAGAGCCTCGCGTCGGTTCAGGACGCACGCAGCGCGGGCCTCACCGTCACCGTGGGGATCCCCACCTATTCCACGCCCACTTGGCGCGGTGCGCTCCCCGACAACGAAGCCGTCTATGCCGGTTGGACCACCCCCGAGAGCCACGGGGTCATCGGGACCGCCGTAGAGGCGTATCAGGCGGTGGTCGGCCCCACCATTCCCGCCGGCGGTACCCAGGGCATGCTCCGACAAGAAGCCCGCATTGGGGGATGGATCTTCTCCACCGACGGCGTGGGCTATCCGTTGCCGGCGGCCAACCCGGGTATGACCGTGCCGGACGCCAAGCAATGGGTCACAGCCGGTGGATACACCCACCCGCCCATGTTCGGTTTTGGACCGGGGATTGAGCAAAACACCCACAAGATCGGCGAATGCGTGGATGACCGAGAGATGCAACACGCCATCGCGCTCATCGCACGGTTCCCCAGCCTCTACGCAGCCCAACGAGGGACACCGTGAGCAACGAGCTCCTCGGCATGCGTCACGTGGCGCTCCATGTGAAGGACATGGTCACAACACGCCATTTTTACGAGGGTCTGGTGGGCATGAAGGCGGTATGGGTTCCCGATCCGGACAACGTCTATCTCTCGTCGGGGGCCGACAATGTGGCGTTGCACACAGCGCCCGCCAATCACGACTTTGAAGGCGGCAACCTCGACCACATGGGTTTCCTGTACCGATCTGTGGAAGGGGTGGACACGGTCTACGCGCGTTTGGTGGAGGCCAACATCTTCATCGCCAAAGAGCGCAAGCACCACGGGGACGACAGCTATTCCTTCTACGCCCACGATCCCGATGGCGTGCTCGTTCAGTTCCTCTTTGAGCCCAACGTGGCGGCACATGAGGCCAAGTCCTAAGGACATCCCTCGTCCACGGCATGGTCACAATCATTGTCCAAACCGTCGCCGCAGACCTCCTCTTGGGGAATGACCTGATCCAAGCAATCGGTCAGGGTCCCGTCGACGCACGAACGGATGCCCGCCTTGCATTCCCCCACCAGGAGGGTTCCAAAGGGTCCTGTGTAACAATCCAACCAATTGAAATCCGTCTTTTTGTTGCAGTCGTTGTCCAAGCCGTCACAGAACTCCACAGCCCCGGGGTGAATGTCGGGATCCTGGTCGTTGCAGTCCGAGCCTGAAAAGTTGTACTGGTCCTCAGGATAGCCGTCCTTGTCGCCGTCATTGTCATACGCGGGCTTGGCGGGCAAGGGGGTCCAGGTGATGCATTGGTCCACGTCGTCGCAATCCCCGGTTTCGTAGGGTTTGTCGCCACAAATCAAAGGCTCACCACCGACACATTCGCCCTGCTGACAGGTCTTGCCCACAATGCATTGTCCCAGGTCATAATCGGGGCACCATGAGCCGTCTTCCACCTTCTCATACACACAGCCCAGGACCGAGTCGCAGAGGGAGCTTTTGCAATAGTCCAACCACGCGCCGGGGGGCTTGCAGCTCTGCAAATCACAAGTTGGCCCGCACACGCCCCCCTCGTAACAGTAGTCGCCGGCTTTGCATTTGCAGGTGCCACCACACCCGTTGTCCATCCCGCAGGTGTTGGGTGCACAAGAAGGGGTGCAGCACTGGGTCCCCACACAGACATCCGCCCCAGGACACCCGTACTTTTCCCCACACGCGTTGGTCCCGCAGAGACCCAAGGGCAATGGCGCACAACCGGGTCCAATCTCCACGCGGTAGTCAAAGGACGGATAGCCGTTCATGAGAAACCCGTCGATAATGAGGCAGTAGCTCACCCCGGCCGTCAGGTCGAGCTGGGTGTCGTAAGTCAGCTCGTAGCCCGGATCGCCAAACTCCGCCCATCCCACCATAGTCCCTTCCACATCGTCACCGTCGGTGGCCACGTAGAAATTGGAGTAGCTGCTGGCTCGTGCTCGGATGGTGTGCGGCCCGGTCACCACCGGGACGAACGTATAGGCAACATCTTCAACCCCTTCGCCCCACTGATAGAGGCCGCTGGGACTTGGGTTGGGGATGTCGAAATCATCCGCCTGGCCCTCGGTGGTACCCTGGTCCCAATAGGGCAGCCCAACGACTGGAATGGCGGTGGGGCAAGAGCCCATGGGGACGCACGACATCCCATCCCCCGCAAAACCCGGCTTGCATGCGCACTCGTAGTCACCGATCAGATCCGTACAGAGAGCGTCCTCGGCACAATTGTTCAACGTGTCGTCCGCGCATTCATCGATATTGGCGCAGGTCTGCCCATCCCCGGCATACCCGGAAGCACAGACGCAGGTAAAACTCCCCGGAGTATCGTTGCACAGCGCGTTCTCGCCACAGGGCTGGAACGCCTCATCCAGGCATTCGTTGATGTTCTCGTCGCATTGCGGGCCCTGCCAGCCAGGGGGGCAAGGTGCATCGGGCGTCGGTGGCTGCGCATCCAAAGGCTCCGGAACCGTGGTGTCCGGAATGGTATCGGCGGCCACGACGGCGTCAGGAATGGTATCGGCGACCACGACGGCGTCAGGAATGGTATCGGCGGCCACGACGGCGTCAGGAATGGTATCGGCGACCACGACAGTGTCTGTGATGCTGGTCACATCACTTGCGGGAGGAGTTGGGGCCATCGCGTCGAATTGCGCTGGCACCACCCCAATGTCGGGCGGTGGGGCCGTGTCGGTTTCACAAGCCAGAGAGGCCAACAGCAACATTGTTGCGCACACCACACGACGCATGAGCCCTCCTCACCGAATGCTCTCGACCAGTTTCATTTCGCGTTTGTGAGGATTGTGTTGCGAACGGACCTGGAATGGATCAGAGAAGATCCGCCCTGCCCTTCAAAGCGAGGTCTACGGCCGAACACTCTCGCCCCAAACGCCGGTCTCGGGCAGATCGCTGGCCACCCATTCGTCGGTCCAGGTCACACCGTCGAGGCTGGACTGCACTTTCAGCGAGGTGTACATCCAGATCCCCGTGTTGTCCGTCTCGTACTGTTTGATGCGGATCTTGTTGATGACCTTGAGGTTGCCTTCCCCAAAGTCAAAGCTCAGCCAATCGGAACCAATGGGTTTGGGGGTGCAGCATAAACTGGTGTACCAAAGCGCCCAATTGTTCTGGGGATCGTCGTTGTTGTCGAACGCGTTCTTGGCCAACGGTTGATTGGGATCACTCGCGCCGTAGTAGGCCGCATCGGCCACGCCGCCCGCGTCGGTGGCGTCAAAACCGCCCACTGCATCCTCGTGCAATTCCACTTCCGCCACAAACCAGTTGGGCGCACCGCTCGAGTTTTGTAACAAGCGCCAATAGCGCGCCGGCTCGCCACCACCGGCAGGCGGTTCCACACTCTTGGCGTAGCTGGCCGTCGTCATGGCGAGCCAGCCGCTTCCATTGCCCCCTTGGATCCAGTCCGGCCCTTTCAGCCAACTCTTGCCCTGGTCGGAAGACACATAGAACTGGCCCCCGTGATAGGTGCAGCCCGACGAGCTGTTCGCTGGATTGCACTCACCGCCGGCCGCGGACGTGGCGGTCGCCACGTAGAGGGTCTCGTCCTCACCCACGGTGATACCCCCGATGCTCTTGGGCCCCGTGGGTACGGAGGCCGGCAACAGACTCCACTGGTCACCATCGGTGCCGGTGACCCAAATCGTGTCTTCACCGCCGCTGACATAGAGCTTTCCGCTGCTGAGACGGCTGGCGGCCATGACGGACCCCGCACCGGATCCATTGTTGGTGGGCGGCATCCCTGGCTCCATGGTCAACCCCCCGTCCTTCGAACGCCAAAATGCCGCACAGGGGTCCTCTGGTCCGCCACAGTACATGGCATCCAAGACAAAGAGG
>Ga0310121_10004827_pt1 | contig 11751 bp, 11 predicted proteins | sample CB27_Tmax_986_MG_FD_203504 | JGI IMG/M metagenome (GOLD analysis project Ga0310121, IMG submission 203504) | Marine microbial communities from Western Arctic Ocean, Canada - CB27_Tmax_986 | ecosystem: Environmental > Aquatic > Marine > Oceanic | place: Canada: Western Arctic Ocean | collected...
AACGTTTTACGCATTTTCGTTCTGACCAAACCCCCGTGATTCCAAGGGTTGGAGGGCTTCGTTCAGAACAAAAATGCCGTCCTGTTCTGCGGTTCCAGATTATTCTTTAGCAAATTGAATCCGCGGAGTAAGCATATTTCAGAGCGATGAGAGTAGCAAGTGTTGGACCGGGGATTGCTGTAATTCTGGGCCTTTCCGGCGCACTGGCACCGATCCTGAGGGGAGAGGTGGCAGTGGGGACGCTCGCCGAACTCCGGGCTCTCGAAGGCAAGGTGCAGGACGTCGTGGAGAAAGCCTTGCCCGCGACGGTCTCACTCTTTTCGGAGCGGGAAGGCTCGTCCGGCAGCGGCGTGATCGTGACGCGCGAGGGAATCGTTTTGACGGCGGGTCACGTGGTGGAAGGGATGGAGGAAGTGACGGTGGTGTTTCCGAGCGGCAAGCAGGCGAAGGCGGAGGTGCTGGGTGCGAATCTTTCGAAGGATGCCGCGATGGTGAAGTTGCGTGGAGACGGGCCGTGGCCGTTCGTGGAAGTCGGGGAATCCAGGGACCTGGTGGTGGGCGACTTCGTGGTGTCCCTTGGACATGCAGGCGGATACGACCCCCTGCGCACTCCTCCCGCGCGCTTCGGCCGGATAGTCGGACTGAATCCGCTCGGTTTCATCGGGACGGACTGCACCTTGATCGGGGGCGACTCGGGCGGGCCGCTCTTTGACACGGAAGGCCGGTTAGTGGGGATTCATTCTTCCATCGGCGCCAGCCTGATGGCGAACAACCACACGGGGGTGAGCAATTTCAAATCGGATTGGGCGCGTCTCGAGAAGGGGGACACCTGGGGACGGCTCACCATGAACCCCCTCATGAATCCCGACCGGCCGGTGATCGGTTTCAACGTGGACAGCTCGGTTCGAGGAGGCGTGCGGCTTTCCGAGATCTTTCCGGATTCCCCGGCGGAGATGGCGGGACTCAAGCGCGGGGACGTGGTCCTGACCATCGACGGGAAGCCGGTGCGCAGCTTGCGAAACCTGCAGGGAATCCTGGCGGAACGGGAAGCCGGCGACGAGATCGAGCTCACCTACACCCGCGATGGACAAGAGCGCACCCGGACCCTGAAACTGGCCCGCCTGGCGGATGTGCTCGGCGAAGAAAAATAGAATCCGGACGAACCAGCACGATGAAGAGTCCCACCGCAATTCTTGGACTATCACTGGCAGCCGCCTCTCTCGCCGTGGGGCAGTTTCCGGCCACCTCTCCGGAGGATCGGACTGCGCTCAACGAGCAGGCTGGCCAGATTTTCGAAGCGCTGAAACCGGTCGTGGCGAAGGCGGCGCACGGAACTGTCGAGGTCCGCGTTTCGCGCAAGCGGGTGGGATTCGGGACGGTGGTGGGACCGGAACGGGTTCTCGCCAAGTGGAGTGACGTGAAGCCCCATGTGAAGACCTTGTCCTGCCGCACAGGCGAAGGTGATTGGCTGCCCGCCGAGGTGGTGGGTTTCTATCGTGGTCCCGACCTCGCGGTCCTGCAGGTGACGGGGCTCAAGGCCATGCCCTTGTCGCTGGACGAGGCCGACGACCTGAAGATCGGGCAATTTCTCGCCCTGGCCCGGCCCGACGGCGAAGCGGCTGCGATGGGGGTGGTCAGCGTCCTGCCGCGCAGCCTGCGGGAATCGGACCGCGCCTTTCTGGGAATCCTGATGGACATCGACTACAAGGGACCGGGTGTGAAAGTCCGCAGCGTCGAGCCTGGAACCGGGGCCAAGGCGTCCGGGTTGAAAGCGGGGGACATCATCACCGGGCTTCCCGGCCGGGCCGTGAACGGGAACTTCGAATTGAGCACGGCGCTGCAACGGCTGCAACCGGGTGAGAAGATCCGCATCAAGTATCGCCGTGGGAGGGAAGAAAAGATCGCCGAGGTGAAACTGGGCGGACGACCAGCTCCGAACCGCATCCCCTTTGGGCGCATGGAGCGCATGAACAAGATGGGCGGACACCGCTACAGCACTGTGAAGGATGGTTTCCAGGCTGTCATCCAGTCCGACATGCAATTGGAACCGGAAGACTGCGGTGCGCCCGTGATCGACCTTGACGGGCGGGTGGTGGGCATCGCGGTGGCCCGTGCGGGGCGCATCAAGTCGTTCATCATTCCGGCCCGGACGGTGAAGACCCTCCTGGAAGAAGAACCCGCCCAGCCGCGCCCGGAGGAACTGGCCGGCCGGGCCGAACCGGTCCGGGAGCGGGAAGGGCAAGATCCCTTCGAGATCATGCGCCGCAAGATGGAAGAAATGCGGCGCTTGATGGAGGAAATCGAGGAGATGGAGCGGTAGATTGCCGCCCACCAGCTTGTCGAAATAATGGGGGCCGGGAATAATGTGCGCGCGCGGCGCTCCCACCGGTCGTGAAGTGGGAATTGCTTGTCTGCGTGGTGGCAGGGTGGGCCCTGATCGCGCCGGCAGCGGCGGAGGAGTTCAATCCGAAGCGGGTCGTGAAGCGCTTCGACCCGATCCGGAATCCGAAGGTGGTCCCGGCCGGCGAGGCGGGAAAGTTCGTGCGCGACGACGAACTGATTCTTGGAGTTGTGGTCAATGAGGAGGCCCGGGCCTACCCGATCAACATGCTCACCAACCCGACCCGCGAGATCATCAACGACCGGGTGGGCGGCCGCGCCATCGCGGCGACGTGGTGACATCTCTGCTTCAACGGCATCGTGTATGCCAGGACCGTGAAATCGAAGGAGCTGACTTTTCAGGTCTCCGGGATGCTGTGGCGCCGCAGCCTCGTGATGCGCGATGTGGAAACCGGATCCCTCTGGAGCCACCTCCTGGGCAAGTGCATGCGCGGAAGCCTGGTGGGTGCCGAGCTGGAAATGTTTCCGGGCACCATGACGACTTGGAAAGAGTGGCGGTCCCGCCATCCCGGAACGAAGGTGCTGGGCATGTCGCGCACCGCGAAGCGCTATGCGGCGGAGCTCTGGAACAACCCCAAGCCCTACGTCTTCGGAGTGCACCTGGGAGCCGGTCGCCCTTCGCCGGCAGTAGCGCTGCCCGAGCTGATGAAGGCTTCGGTGGTCAATGTCGGAGCAGCCGGCCACGCCGTGGTCGTGACCTGGTCCCCCGACGGTCTGGGCGCCCAGGCCTTTGATCGGCAGCACGGCGGAAAAACCCGGCAGTTCAAGGGTGCCGGAAAAGGGCGGATGACGGACCGTGCCACCGGCTCCACCTGGGACGCCGTCACCGGGGAGTGCCTGGACGGGCAAGCTGGTGGGACGCAAGCTCGCTCCGCGCCCCGGCACGATTTCCTATCGCAAGGCCTGGAGAATCTTCTTCCCCGAGGGGCTGATTGTGGAATAGCTGTCACCCGTGTGACGTCGCGGGATTGATTCCTGGACTCACTTCCGGACTTCCCAGATCTCGCAGATCTGGTTGCTGGTCAGATCTGATGGGGAAAAGCGGTCGGTTTGGGAGAGGAAAACGGCCTGCACGCCTTGTCCGCTCTTCTTCTTGGAATTCGTCACGGAGGCGACGCGGGTGGCGCGATCGGCGGAGAGCTTCTTGTTGGTGTCGAGTCCGCCGGACTTGGAGGCATAGCCCACCACCAGGAAGAACGACTCGTCGCCGCTGGCTTGGGTCGCGCGGCGGATTTCCTCGACCTTGTCGAGACTGACGCGGGACGAACCGGTTTGGAAGGAAACGGTGTCGATCACGCCGGCGCTGAGCTCCTCGCCGATGCGCTTGTATTCGGCCTGCAACTCGGCGGGGGTGGCGGCCTGCAGCTTGGCCAGTTCGTCGTAGAGGAGCTTGGCCTTGGCGGGGAGGGCCTCGGCTTCCACGAAGAGGCGGGTCCGGTCGAGCTCGGCGCGAAGTTTCTGAATTTCGTAGTTCAGCTTGTTGTTATCGCTCTCGAGCTTGCCGGACTGTTCCTTTAGGGCGGCGAGGTCGCGGTTGAGACTGGTGAACTGGTCGGAGGCCACCATCGTTTTCATCCGGACCTGCAGATCGGTGAACTGGCGCTGGAAAGAGTCGCGCTCCTTGAGGGTCTCGTCGAGCTCGGCGCGAACCTTGGCCATGACGTTTGCGTCGGCCGCCCCCGCCAGTTGCTTTTGCAGTTCGGCCACGCGGTTCTGTTCCTGCGTGAGGAGCGCCTGGGTGTCGGCGAGCTGACGCTTGAGGCGATCCAGTTCCGCGGCGCTGACACTGGCATTGGCGAGTTGCTGGCGAGCGGCCTCCAACTCCCGGCCGGCGTGCTGGTAGAGGGAGCGGGTGCTCTTCAGTTCATCCTCGCGCTGGGTGAGGATGGTCTGCATCTTGCTGACGAGGCCGGCCAGGGTGGTGGAGTCGCTGGAGAGGCGATTGGCGAGCTCCTGGGCGGTCTTGCCGGATGGGTCCGCCACGCCGGATCCGCCTCGTTTGGCGACCAGGGCGTCGCGCTCGGCCTTCAGCTTGTCGACTTCCGAGGGCCCTCCGATGCCGCCCCCGGTCATCTGGAGGACGAGGAGGAAAAGAAGCAGGACGACCGCCCCGAGGACGAGGCCGATGATGAGGTTCTGGTTCCCCGCCGGGGTCGCAGCGGGAGGGGTGGAATTTTCTTCAGTCATGGGGAATTGCGATTCGGTGGGAGCGGAATTGGGTGTGGCAAGGGGTCCTATGGGCGATCCTCGATGGTCCGCCAACGCCGCCAGCGCTTCGGTCAACAAGCGAACATCCGTCAGATCAAGGTTGATGGACTACTATCCCGGATTGTGAATAAGTTCAAGTTCGGCGAAGCATCCCCGGCCTGCCGATTTTGGACCGCAGAGGGCGCGGAGGGAGCAGAGGGAGCGACCAGGGGACAGGAAAACAATGAGGGTGGGGAAGGAAGGGGGTGGCGAGACGAGGGTCTTCCGGACCGATTTTGATGCGGCCGGCAGCGCCGGGCACGCGGTGGTGGTCTTCCTTGAGTCCGGCTACGCGGTGATTTCGAGGAGTTCGGCGGGTTGGCGGACGAGGAAGCGGGGGTTTTCGGCGGCGAGTGAGTTTTCGGAGTTGAGCCCCCAGGTGACGGCGGCGGAGGCGATCTTGGCCTTGCGTGCGGCGCGGATGTCGCGGAGTTCGTCGCCGACATAGAGCATCTCGGGTGGGGAGAGGGAGAAGGTGCGGGCGATGGCACGGAGGTGCTTGGACTTGCCGGTGAGCTGGCCGGTGGCACTGATGAAGGTGAAGAGATCGCGGATGCGGTGGGATTCGAGAAAGGCTTCCACGTTTTCGGAGTCGTTGGAGGTAAGGATGCCGAAGCAGGCGGCGCGTTCGCGGAGGAGCGGCAGGGTCTTCTCCATTCCGTCAATGAGAGGCAGAGAGCGGATCTTGTTTTTCAAGAGGCGGCGGCCCTTGTTGAGCAGGAGGGGGACCCTGCGTTTGGGAATCTTGAGGTGGGCGAAGAGCCCCTTCATGTCGAGGGTCCGCAATTCACGGAGTTCGTCCTTCTCCAACTCGCGGAAGCCGTGTTCTTTGGCAAGGAGATTGTAGATCCGCATGCCTTCCCCGAGGGTGTCGGCGATGGTGCCGTCGAAATCGAAGATAAGGGCGTTGAAGTGCATGGGACGGCCTGTGGCCGGGGACCGGTTATTGGACCGTGGACCGGTTCCAGTTGTCCGTTATTGTATATCGGGGGAGGAAACCAAGGCCAGATTGGGGTCGATGTCTTCACGGAAGGAACTCGCCCCGCCTTCTTTCAGTTTCAGCAGGCCGGCAAAGGCAATCATGGCGGCGTTGTCGGTGGAGAACCGGGCGGGACAGGCGAGGAACGTGAGGCCCTCCTGGTGGCAGGCCCGATCCATGGCCTGGCGAAGAGCCCGGTTGCAACTCACGCCGCCCGAGAGGGTGACGAGTTCGCAACCCGCTTCCCGGGCGCCGCGGACCGCCTTGTCGACCAGGACGTCGAGGACGGCCTGTTGGAACGAAGCGCAGAGGTCGGCGCAGTGAGCTTGCGGGTCGTCGAGCTTGGCGAGGGTGTAGCGCACCGCAGTTTTGAGCCCGGAAAACGAGAAATCGAGCTGGCGTGGCATGGAGCGCGGAAAGCGGTAGGTGGTGGGATCGCCGAGGCGGGCCTGGTTTTCGATTTCGGGTCCGCCTGGGTAGGGGAGGCCGAGGAGGCGGGCCACCTTGTCGAAGGCTTCACCCGCGGCGTCGTCAAGGGATCGTCCCAGGAGGCGGTAGTCTCCAAACCCGCGGGCGTGGACGAGCATAGTGTGCCCCCCCGAGACGATGAGGGCGAGGTGAGGGGGGATTTCAGATTGCGCGCCGAAGGGTTCGAAATCGAGGAAGGGGGAAAGCAGGTGGCCTTCGAGGTGATTGATGGAGAGGAAGGGTTTGCGGGCCGCGAGAGCGAGGGCCTTGGCCATGCTGTGACCGACGAGGAGAGAAGAGGCCAGGCCCGGACCGCGGGTGGCGGCGAAGGCGTCGAGGGCGGAGACCGGGACGGCCGCTTCGGCGAGGGCCTGCTCGACGAGGGGGCGCAGTTTCAAGGCGTGATTGCGCGAGGCCAGCTCGGGGACGACCCCGCCGTAGGGCCGATGGATCTCGACCTGCGAGGAGACCAGGGAGGAGAGCAGTTCGGGCCCCTCCACGCCGCGGCGCATGACGGCGACCGCGGATTCGTCGCAGGAAGTCTCGAGGGCGAGGATGGTTGGGCCAGTGTTCAGTGTTCAGTATTCAGGGTTCAGATTTATTTTGAGAGCCCCTTGATAGCGGCGGCGAGGACGGGATCCTTCCAGGCCTTGAGCCGGGCGTTTTCGGGGGGGGAGAGTGAGTCGCGGCGGCGCCAGAGATCGAGCAATTCGCGGTCCTCCGAGGTGATGGTGACCTCCACATCGGGAGTGATGCCGACTTCGTGCGGGGTTCGGCCCGAGGGGGTGTGGTAGGTGGCAATCGTGATGCGCAGGGCGGTGCCGCCTCCCATGGGCATGATGGTTTGGACCGAGCCCTTTCCGTAGCTGAGTTCGCCCACCACGGTGGCGCGCTTGAGGTCCTGTAAGGCTCCGGAGACCAGTTCAGAGGCGCTGGCGGAGCCGCGATCGATGAGCACCGCGAGGGGGTAGTCGCGCTTCTTGCGTTTGCGGTCGGGTGTTTTCATGGGCGGGGAGTTGTGGGCCGGGTTGCGGCCCCGGGTAAAGACCACGGCGGTGGAGGGCGGAACGAACTCCCCCAGGATCGCGACCGAGATGTTGAGAAGGCCTCCGGGATTGCCCCGTAGGTCGAGAATGAGGGCCTTCATGCCCTTGTCTTCCAGGTCGTCGAGAGCGGCCTCGATTTCGCGGTGGGAGGGCGCGGTGAACTCGGTGAGGCGGAGGTAGCCGATTTTCTTCGCCCCGGTCTGATTCAACAGGAGCGCGTCGGGGACGGCCGGCTGCTTGACAACGGCACGCAGGAGGGTGGCCTCGTAGGTTTCGCGGTCGGTCTTGCGCCGGAGGGTGAGCACGACGTTTTCGCCGGGCCGGCCGGAGAGTTTCGCGAGGGCCGCGGTGAGCGCGAGCGGGGAAGCGTCGATCTCGCCGATCCTGAGGATGCGATCTCCTGCCACGATTCCGGCGCGGGCGGCCGCCGAAGCGGTCCGCACCGCGGTGACGGTGAGGAAATCTTCGCTTTTGCCGAGGGTGAGTCCGAGGCCGGGCAGAACCGGTTCGCCCTTCTTTTCCTTGATGAAGGCGTAGGTCTCCGGGTGGTAAAAGGCCGAGAATTTGTCGAGGGAATCGAGCATGCCCTCCAAGGCATGATTGACGAGCCGTTCGTAGCTCAGGTTGTCCCCATCGGGATGGTTGTCGCGCACCGCCTCCAGGACCTTGATGAACCGTTCCACGTGTTCGTAGCCCTCCCCGGAGTCCGGGAGAGCGCGCAGGGCTTCGGCGTCATCCTGGGAACAGGCCAGCGCCGGAGCCAAAGCGATGAGAAGGAGGATTCGCATGGCGAAACGCTACGCGAAATTGTCGCCGGCCAGAAGGTCGAAAACCGGAGGTCGGAGGTCGGAGGTCGGAGGTCGGAGGTCGGAGGTCGGAGGTCGGAGGTCGGAGGTCGGAGGTCGGAGGTCGGAGGTCGGAGGTCGGAGGTCGGAGGTCGGGCGAATTGCCGGGACTATTGAGATCTAGGCTGCATCGGCCCGCTTCTTGCGGATGATCGGGGGGCGGGTACCCTCCACCACGCCCCGATTGATCGAGACGGACTCGACGTCATCGCGCGAGGGAATTTCGTACATGATGTCGAGCATGATGTTTTCGAAGATGGAGCGCAGGGCGCGGGCCCCGGTGCCGCGGTTGACCGCTTCCGCGGCGAGGGCGCGGAGGGCGTCGCGGGAGATCTTGAGTTTCACGCCGTTGAGGGCGAGCTGCTTCTGGTACTGCTTGACCAGGGCGTTCTTCGGCTCGGTGAGAATGCGGATCAATTCGTCCTCGTTGAGCTTGAGGAGCGAGGAGTGAACCGGGAGGCGGCCAATAAACTCGGGGATGAGCCCGAAGTGCAGGAGGTCCTCCGGCTGGACCTTGTCGAGGAGATCTTCGGGCTCCGCGCCTTTTTGGGCCGCTTCCTCGGCGGCGGCGAATCCGAGCGCGTTGCGGCCGAGCCGGCGGCGCACGATGTCTTCCATACCGACGAAGGCGCCCCCGCACACGAAGAGGATGCGCTCGGTGTTGACCTGAATGTATTCCTGTTGGGGGTGCTTGCGGCCACCCTGGGGGGGGACGTTGCAGACCGTGCCCTCGAGAATCTTGAGAAGGGCCTGTTGCACGCCTTCACCGGAGACGTCGCGCGTAATGGAAACGTTCTCGGTCTTGCGCCCGATCTTGTCGATCTCGTCGACGTAGATGATTCCCTGCTCGGCCTTTTCGACGTCGAAGTCGGAGGACTGCAGAAGGCGCAGGATGATATTCTCGACGTCCTCCCCGACATACCCGGCTTCCGTGAGGGTGGTGGCATCGACGATGCAGAAGGGCACGTCGAGAATGCGGGCGAGGGTGCGGGCCAGGAGGGTTTTCCCCGAGCCGGTGGGCCCGAGGAGGAGAACATTTGACTTTTCGATCTCAACCTCGGCGAGGTGGTCGGGAGCGAGGGAGTGGTCCTGGCGCAGGCGCTGGTAGTGGTTGTAGACCGCGACGGAGAGGACCTTCTTGGCATGTTCCTGGCCGATGACGTACTCGTCGAGACGCTTCCGGATATCCGCGGGGGTGGGGGTGCCGACTCCTTCCGCAACGGAGCGCCCGATTTCGGTCTGGCCGTCCTCCGCGAGTTCTTTTTCGAGGATGGTGGAACATACCTCGATGCACTCGTTGCAAATATAGACGCCGGGACCGGCGATAAGCTTTTTGACCTCCGAATGGCTTTTGCCACAGAAGGAACACATGGTCAGATTGGATGCACGTGCCATCGATTTCTTCGTAAGGGGACTATCAGGGGTCCAGATTAGCAGACACCTCTTACGTGGAAGTTTAGCAGAAAGTGGCGCAATTCGCCCGGATTTTTATCAGGAATCTGCGTTTTCGGCCGGCTCGTCCGCCAATTCCTTGCGGTTTTCGAGGACCCGGTCGACCAAGCCGTAGTCGGCGGCCTCCTTGGCGGACATGTAGTTGTCGCGGTCCGCATCGAGATCGACCTGCTCGATCGGCTTGCCGGCGTGCTTGGCAAGGATGCTGTTGAGGCGTTTCTTGAGGGTGTACATGAATTCCACGGTGCGCTCCACGTCGGAAGCGGTGCCCTGGGCCCCTCCGGAGACCTGGTGAATCATGACGTGCGAGTTTGGGAGACAGAAGCGCTTGCCATTGGTGCCGGCGGTGAGGAGGACGGCTCCCATGGAAGCCGCGATGCCGATGCAGTAGGTGTTCACATCGCAGGTGACGAACTGCATGGTGTCGTAGATGGCGAGACCGGAGGTAACGGAGCCACCCGGGGAGTTGATGTAGATATGGATGTCTTTCTTGGGGTCCGACATTTGGAGGAAGAGCATCTGGGCGATGACGGAATTGGCGACGAAGTCGTCAATGGGAGTCCCGATAAAGATGATGCGGTCCTTGAGGAGGCGGGAGTAGATGTCGAAGGCGCGCTCACCGCGGCCGTCCTGTTCGATGACGGTCGGAACGAGGTAGTTATTGCGGGGCGATTGGGGGGCGGCGGAGATCGGATCGAAATTACTCATCGTCGTTTTCAGATTCTTCAGTTGGCTCCGGAGCGGGCTCGGGGGGGGCCTCTTCAGGCTCCTGGGGAACGTCCTCTTCGGCGGGCGATTGGTCAGTGACTTCGACCATCGCGTTCTCCAGCAGGAAGTCAATCGTCTTGCTGAGCAGCATGGAGTGTTGCAGGCCGGTGAGCCGCCCGCTCTGCTGTAGCGACTGCGCAAAGGTTTTGATGGGCTTCTTGGCCTGGTTGGCGAGGGCCGCCACGCGGTTGGCGAGTTCCTCCCGGGTCACCTCGAGCTTTTCCCGTTCTGCGATCCGCTGCAGGATGAAATCGGTGCGGAGGTTCATCTGGGCCCGCTGGTTGGCGGCGGAGAAGATCTCGTTTTGGCGGGCCTCGATTTCCTCTTCCGACATTCCGGAGCCCAGGCCGCGTTCCACCATTTCGTCGGCCTGGCCCTGGGTCTCGGCTGTGACGAGATCCGCGGGGAGTTCGAAGCTCACGGCCTTATTGAGCTTTTCGAGGAGCTGGTTGACCTTGAACTCCTCGATTTGCTGGTTGAGCTGGTGCTCGAGATTGCCCCGAATGGTCTCCTTCAAGCCCTTGAGGTCGGAGCCGGGAACGATCTGGCCCGCGAGGTCGTCGTCCCACTCGGGGAGGACCTGATCCTTGATGGCTTTCAGGGCGGTGTGGAAGTCGAGGACCCGTCCGCGCAGTTCTTCCACCGGGAAGTCCTCGGGCACGGTGAGGGCAAAATCCCGTTCTTCCCCGATGGCGGCGCCCTGCAGAGCCTGCGAAAATCCGGGCAGCAGGGAGTCGTCCTCCATTTTGAGCCAGTAATCCTCGGAGCCGGCCAGGTAGCCCACCGATTGGCCCGCGGTCTCCTCGAGCAGTTTGCCCTCGTGTTGGGAGGAGTAGTCGATCACCGCAAAATCGCCGCTCTGGACGGGGCGGTCCGTGACGTCGGTGAAATCGGCGAAGCGGCTGCGGAGGTCCTCGAGTTCCTGGTCGACGTCCTCGGGGCCGATCACCCGGTTCGGGAGTTCCAGGGTGATTCCCTTGTACTCCGGCAACTCGAATTCGGGCGCGATGGTGAGGGTGGAGGAGAAGGTGAGGGCTCCATCGGGTTGATGGGCCGTGTCCTCCGGGGGCTTGGCGTCGATGATGCGCAGATCTTCCTTTTCGGCGGCTTCCCGGAGGGCTTTCTGGATGAGACGGGACTCGAGTTCGGCCGTGATCTGCTCCCCAAATCGCTTCTCGATCACGGTGCGAGGGACCTTCCCGGGGCGGTATCCGCGAATGCGCGCCTGACGGCTGAAAGCCTGCACGATGTTCTTTCGTTCCCCGCTCACATCCTCGGCCGGGATCTCCACCTTGAGCTTGGCGGCACAGTTGGACTGTCTTTCGAGGGTTATGTTCATCGTTTCGTCCCGGAGGCTGATCGGGTCGCGGGAGCGGAACGCTAGAGGGCAAAGAAGGGGTGGTCAAGGGGATGGGGCAGGCGGGAATTTTAAAAAAAAGGGATGTTTTATGTTCATTGACCTTGACGAAATGAGGGATAACCGGGCCTAATAGTCCGAGTAGTCAGCAGTCTGTCACATCTACCTTCATGACACTTTTTTTGGGTT
>Ga0310121_10004829_pt1 | contig 11747 bp, 14 predicted proteins | sample CB27_Tmax_986_MG_FD_203504 | JGI IMG/M metagenome (GOLD analysis project Ga0310121, IMG submission 203504) | Marine microbial communities from Western Arctic Ocean, Canada - CB27_Tmax_986 | ecosystem: Environmental > Aquatic > Marine > Oceanic | place: Canada: Western Arctic Ocean | collected...
AGTAGCGGACGAGGCTCGCGACCGCTGGTCGTTTCATATGCCTCCAGCCCACCTGCCGAGGTAATCTTTGCCGAGGAGCCGCTGGACGAAGCACCGACTGGCAGTCTCGTCGGCGAGGGTATGTGTTACCGCCAGATCGAGTTTGTAGGGATTCTCAAAGGAACCCAAAACCGTGAACTTGCCGAGGCCTGGATTGATTTCATGCTCAGCCGCGAATTTCAGGAAGATATTCCGTTGCAAATGTTCGTCTTTCCGGTCAACCCGGAGGCGCAGCTGCCGGAGGCCTTCGTCAAACATGCACAGATCGCGACACAGCCTGCAACTGTTGACCCAGCGGCAATCGCTGCCCACCGCGAAGAATGGATTAAGGCTTGGACCACAACTATGTTGAGGTAAAGAAAGAGACGGGCAAAGGGAGTCTGCGTTCCTCTCTATCCCCCTCTCTTCTTCTCATCCTGCCTCTTGCTTTCCTCACCCTGTTCTATTTCTACCCGCTGTTTTCCGTTCTGCAATTGAGTCTAGGGAATGGGGATGGTCTCGCAGTCTTTGGCAGCGTCCTGGCCGATGAATATACACGCAGCATAGTCTGGTTTACGGTCTGGCAAGCAGCACTTTCTACACTGCTGACACTTGCGCTTGGCTTGCCGGGGGCCTATCTGCTCGCGCGCTATCGTTTCCGGGGGAAGCAGCTTTTGCGTGCGCTGACTGCGATCCCGTTCGTGATGCCGACAGTCGTCGTCGCGGCGGGATTCAGCGCGCTGTTGGGGCCGCGTGGCTGGGCTAACTTGGGATTGCAACAATTGCTGGGATTGGACGCGCCACCTCTAGACGTGTTGAATTCAATCTGGGCTATTTTGCTGGCGCACATGTTTTACAACACCACTATTGTCCTGCGCCTGGTAGGCGATTTCTGGGCCCGGCTTGATCCGCGCGTTGCGCAAGCTGCCCGTACACTGGGGGCAAGCCCGTGGCGGACCTTGCAGCAGGTGACATTTCCGCTGCTCGCGCCAGTGATTATGGCGGCGGCGCTGCTGGTCTTTATCTTCGACTTCACTTCCTTTGGGGTGATCCTGCTGCTAGGTGGCCCGCAGTTTGCTACGCTCGAAGTTGCAATCTATCGTGAGACGATTAACTTCTTCAATTTGCCGACAGCGGCCGTACTCTCTATTCTGCAATTGCTCTTCACACTTGGACTGATTGTTGTTTATACGCGTCTGGCAGCCCGGTTAACACGACCCATTACAGTCTGTTCTCCCACTGTCACGCAGCGAGATATCAAGGGTTGGCGGGACCGTGGCCTTTCCGGTCTCTGGATCGCGGTTATGCTCGCGTTCCTTGTTGCACCGCTAGGAGCGCTGGCTGCGCGTTCGTTGACCAAGCTGGATGCAGATCGCGGCGAGCGGGGGGCGATCACTACCGGCATTACGACGACTTACTACCGGGAGCTGTTTGTCAACCGCCGGCAGAATTTTTTCTTTGCGACGCCCATCGAGACTGTGGGAATAAGTTTGCGCAATGCCGGGCTCACTGTCTTGCTGTCATTGGCATTGGGAGTCCCGGCTGCAGCGTCACTGGCGCGCCGCACCCGCATGGGCAGCGTGATCGATCCCATTATCATGCTGCCACTCGGGACCTCGGCGGTGACTATTGGTTTTGGTTTCATAATCGCGTTCAATCAGCCACCACTAAACTTGCGTGCCTCTCCGTTGCTTTTGCCGCTGGCGCACACACTGGTTGCGTTTCCATTCGTCGTGCGGAGTTTGTTGCCTGCGTGGCAGAGCATCCGCCCCCGGTTGCGGCAGGGCGCAGCCGTCCTCGGCGCGAGTCCAGGGCGAGTGATGCGTGAGGTTGATCTGCCGCTGGTGGGGCGGGCGGGCACTGTCGCGGCTGCTTTTGCTTTCACAATTTCGATGGGCGAATTCGGAGCAACAGCCTTACTCGCCCGCCCGGAGTTCCCAACACTCCCCGTAGCGATCTTCCGATTTCTCGCTCGGCCGGGCGCGCTGAATTTTGGGCAGGCGATGGCGTTGAGCACAATCTTGATGGGTATTGTTGCAATCTGTATGCTCGCGATCGAGTCGCTGCGTGTTGGCAACCTTCGCGAGTTTTAAAGACCAATTCAGGCGAAGATGTTGACAGTCAAGCACATTTCAAAGTCATTCGGTGACACGGCGGCACTGCACGATTTAACGCTGTCAGTAGAAGCCGGAGAGATCGTTGCGATCCTTGGTCCGAGTGGCTGCGGAAAATCGACATTACTGCAAGTCATTGCCGGATTGCTCACTCCTGACCAGGGCGATATCCGTTGGGAGGACAACTCGCAATTGCAAGTGCCAACGCATCGACGCGCATTCGGTCTCATGTTTCAGGATTATGCGCTATTCCCACATCGCAATGTGTTTGAAAACATCGCCTTTGGGCTGCAGATGATGGGGCTGTCGCGCCCGGAAATTCAGCGGCGTGTATCCGAGTTGTTGCAACAGGTCGGGCTGCCCGGTCTTGAAACGCGTGATGTGAATACACTCTCTGGCGGCGAACAACAGCGCGTCGCCCTGGCGCGGGCTTTGGCGCCAAAACCGCGCTTGCTCATGTTGGATGAGCCTTTAGGTTCGCTCGACCGCACGCTTCGTGATCGGCTACTGGTGGAAATGCGGGCCGTGCTGCAGCGCGAGGGATTGACAGTGCTCTATGTGACTCACGATCAGCAAGAAGCTTTTGCGATTGCAGATCGGATCGTGGTACTGCGCGCTGGGCATGTGGCACAAATCGGTACACCGCAACAGATTTACCAACAGCCCGCCTCGGAATTTGTGGCGCGCTTCCTTGGAATGAACAATATACTCATCGGCCAACTCGAAACGTGCAATAGCGAGCTGTGTTTGCAATTACCTTTCGGCTCCTTCCCTATTGGGGAGTCACTGGCACTCACATCCGGTGTGGAGGAAGTGTGCGTGCTCCTACCCCCGGCCTCGGCGGAGCTTGCAGGCGAAGGGGAAGGATTTGTAGCAACAGTCACATCCCATGCTTTTCGTGGCTCCGTCTCAGAAGTCAGCGTGCAGCCTGCGTCTGGCCTGCCATTACAGTTTGAGTTCGGGTCGAATTTGGCCGTGCCCCCTATAGGATCCCAAATCCGGCTTAAGCTCAAGATGGACATGATTGTCGGTTTGCCGGACGGTGCCTGATAAGGCTATAATCTATCTAATGGAAAAACGAGAAAAAATCCTGGTTCGCAAGATAAGCCCCCTCGGGGAAGACGAAATTTCCTGGGAAGGCGAAGTGATAGAACGCCGCGCCGCCTATGTGAAGCTTGAAGCGTTCTTCCAAGATAAAGACTTCGTTGACCTTGGATTTATATCTTTTGAACGTAACGACCGTTTCATCGAGTGGTATTTCTCAGATCGCTGGTACACGATATATGAAGTCCGTGCCAAGAAGGGCGATAAGCTCAAGGGCTGGTACTGCAATATCACCCGCCCAACCGAGATCCGCGAGAATGAAATCCGCACCTATGATCTCGCGCTCGATTTGTGGGTGGAACCGGATGGCAAAAGCCGGGTACTCGACGAGGATGAATTCGACAAGATCAAACTGTCGACCTCCGAGCGCAAATCTGCGCGGGCCGCACTGAAGGAATTGCAACAAGCAGTCGAAACAAGGCGACCGCCTTTTCATATGATCTAAGAAGAGCCCCGACCGGGGCTCTTTTGTTAGAAGTAAAAGATTGCGTCTCGGGTGGCGCGAAGTTCATAAAAGCAAGTAAACCCCCGAGCCAGAGCGCGAAGAACCCCACTGCAACGCAGATACCAAGTACGCCAAGTACGCCAAGTCCGACTCCGATCCAACCCAGGACAACGCCTGCAAGAGCAACGCCCTCACTGGAATACCGGCCGGGAGTGGCGCGCATATCGCGCCGCGCCAAGTGGCCGGTGATAACGTCAATGATGCTCCCCATGGTGGGAATGACCGTGAGCCCGGCAATACTTGCTACGAGGCTGATAATTGCCATTGAATGTATGGGTGGATTCTGTGGGTAGGTTATCGGTGTTTGATCGTTCATTAGATTACAGCTCTCTGCTGAGAACGCCGATACATCCGGAAAACAAACCAAGCTGTCACGATGATGACAAGGGCGGCAATGATCACCGGGACGACGATGGATAGGAAAGATACAATAGCAGAGACAATGTCCTCCACCACGCTCACAATCGGATTGGCGACCCCACCAGTTGTGGCAGTCACGGCCGGACGCAGGAGTAATGACTTGGCCGCATGTACTGTGCCTGCGACGACCAATCCCAGGATCATTGCAAAGACGGGATTGATGGTTGTCACGACATTGGTGCTGGCAGCGAACAAGATCGCGCCCGCGACCGGCCGAACCAATGTCTGAATAACGTCATTTATATGGTTGATAGCAGGAACCTTATCGGCAAAGAATTCCACGATCAGCAGCATCACCACAGCAGCGATCACCCACCCATTGCCGAGCAGATCGTACGGCTCGCTGAGTTCCAGCAAATTGGTAAAGCGCGACATGAGGCCCACAATGAGCAATGGCAGATAGGCATTCAGTCCGGCGCTGGACGAAAGTCCAAAGGCGGCAAATATCCCCAGTACGGCATTCACAAGTTCCATAGGTTGGCCCTCATCATTTAATGGGTGGACGAATCTCGGTTGTCAATATTAACATTTGCAAGAGGTCGGTAGCGTTGTATGAGATCGCTCTCCGCTAATTATATATCGCCGCTATATTTATGCTTTGGGGTGCAGAATTCAGTTGCGAGGCAGCGCCTGCTCCGCGGAAAACTCTCGTAAAAATGATGCATCCTGTGGGCTAATCTTGCCCGCGCCCCTTACAATAGAGCTGCTTCTGTCGGCAATATGCCCCAATCCTTGACACTAAAAAATGGGGCATTTATAATGCTGCTCGCATTCCTCGGTAGCTCAATTGGCAGAGCGGTCGGCTGTTAACCGATAGGTTCCAGGTTCAAGTCCTGGCCGAGGAGCTTCGAGAGCAGGTTCGCCTGCTCTTTTTGTTTGCCTGCGATTAGTGCAGCTATATAATAAGATACGAAGTAAATATGCCTGAGTTGCCGGAAGTTGAAACGCGTGTACGGGAGCTGCGCACGCCATGTGTGGGCCGAACCATCGTGCGGGCGGCGGTGCGTTGGCCGCGCCATATCGCCACGTCCTCGGCTGCGCATTTCAGGAATCGCATTCGCGGGCAATCGATTGACGGGATGGAGCGGCGCGGTAAGTATCTCGTTTTTAAATTAAGTGCCGATTACTTGCTCGTGCATTTGCGGATGAGCGGCGATCTACGCGTGGTTGATTTACCTGAACCCTTGGGCAAACACGATCATACGACTTTCGAGTTTGATAATGGCACGGAATTGCGCTTCTCGGACGCCCGCAAATTTGGACGCGTCTATTTGGCGAATCATCCTGAAGATATCCTTGGACACCTGGGGCCGGAACCGCTTGCTGCAGGCTTTGCTAGCAGCGAATTTGCCGCGCGCGTCCTGGCCCGTAAACGTCAGATCAAACCCTTGCTACTGGATCAGACCTTCCTCGCTGGGGTAGGCAATATCTACGCCGACGAGTCTTTACATCGTGCCGGTGTCCACCCCGAGAAAACTAGTAATACACTCACAGTGGTGCAGGCGCGCGGCTTGTGGCGGAGTGTGCGCCAAGTATTGCGTGAAGGTATTCGGCGTAACGGCGCCAGTATCGATTGGGTGTATCGCGGCGGCCGGCAGCAGAATCACTTCCGGGTATATGGCCGGGCGGATGAACCCTGTCTGAAATGCGGAACACCCATCCAGCGAATCGTTGTGGGGCAACGGAGCACCTATTTCTGCCCGCATTGTCAGCCTGCTTCAAGAGTAGGAATTGGTGATGACTAGTAACGCGATCATCATGCTTGTGCTCGTCGCTGTCGTAGGGTTGGCACTGGTTAGGGTGGCGCTCCGGCTGCAACGTCTGGAACGTAAACGCACCGAGGAATCTGAAGAAGCTGAGCTTCCGCAGGCATCTGTTTCCAGAAATGTTGAAGAAATGGCTGTCGAGAGTTCGCGAACAGAATTCACTGCACCAGAACCAGCGTCGCCAGCTCCTGAACCGGCTGAGCCGATTGCGAATGTGCGACAACATAAACACGCGGCGACTCTATTACGCAATTTGAATGGAAAACTAGTCGTCGAGATCGACGGCGAACAGTATCGGAGCGGCACTGAGATCAATGATTTTGTTGTCCGGTCGCGCCTTGAAGCAGCATTGGATGATCTGCAACGCATGCTGTATCCACAGGGGCGTGCGGGAGTGGCGGCAGCTACGTAGACTGAGCAACCCGGCTCACAGGCAGCTGCGGAATTTCTTTCCGAACAGGAGAAGCTGACGCCGAAGCGGCGGGATGATCGCCCCGCCGTGAAGAAAATCTCATTGGAAGAAGCCCTGCGCAAACCGGTGCAAAAGCCCAGTCTGAATGTGTTTGAACAGTGGCGGACGCTGCAGGATCGCGAAGCCGAACCCGAGACACAAATCAAGATTGTACTTGATGAGATCGATGAGGTTATGCAGGTGCGCTTGAAAGGGACGAATCTGGTTAATCGGGGTTTACGTGTCAGTACAGACCCGGTTACTGGGGCGGCCCGCTTCCATCTGGAAGGTCAGACCTATTCGGATGTGGAGCAGGTTCCGGACTTGGATGCGCAGGAACTTTTTCGTGCGAGTATCAAAGAATGGTAGTCGCGCTAGACTGTTTCGAGTCCGAGATCGCGTCGGAAGCGATCGGCAAGGGCATTGCGTTCGTCTAGCGGCAGGAAAGCATGCTCGGCAGCCGTGACGATCATCTTTTTAACATCGTCCAGGCCTAGGTCGAGTTGGGTGCAGGCAATCTCGAATTCGTCGGTGAGAGTGACGTCTGATACGGCCGGATCGTCGGTGTTGATGGTCGTCCCCAATTCCATTTGATGCAGTTTTGGCAGGGGGTGATGTTCCACATCGGATACGACGCCACTTTGCACGTTGCTGGTAATACAAACCTCGAAAGCAACTCCTCGGTCGAGGGCCAACTTTGTAATTTCTGAATCTTCGAGTACGCGTACGCCGTGGCCGATACGATCGGCTTCCAAGTGTTCGATGGCGTAGCGTATGGTCTCCGGCCCGCTCCATTCCCCGGCATGCACGGTGATCCCCAGTTCGGCTTCGCGTGCATCGTGGAAAGAGCGCGCAAAAGGGTCTGCCGGATAGTTTGCCTCATCACCTGCCAAATCGACGCCAACAATCCCTTCGTCCATGCGGTCGAGTGCTACAGCAAGCACCTTCTGTGCGCGATCAAATTCCCTGCGATTCAATGTCACGATTAGGCGCACCTGGGTGTCGAAGTCGGTTTCGGCGCGCTGCACGGCTGCAATCACCCAATCGGTAACATCTTCGAGAGAAAATTTTCGTGCATGTGCGAGTGCAACCGGGTTGAAGCGCAATTCGAGATAGCGCACATTATCGTCCGCAGCATCTTCGACGGCCTCATAGACCAGACGGTCGATGACTTCAGGGCTTTGATAAAACTTCCGTAAGACCGGAAATTTTGAGAGGAAATCGGTAAAATCGCCCCCGGCACCGCTGATCTGCACATGGGGGCGCAAGCCATCCTCAGTATGGGCGGGGACATCAAGCGAATACGTGCGTGCAAGCTCTGCCAGCGTTGACAGCCGCAGGGAGCCCTCAAGATGTCGATGTAGATCGATTTTGGGCATTTCCGTAAGGGTCTCGCGCAATGCGCGCTGGTTCTGCTCAGTCATTTATCAAGTTAGTTCGTAAAGACTGTGTGATGGTGCACTTCCCCCATCGCAGGAGCCAATGATCGCTTAAGGTTGGTTTTCGCGCAATGGGAAGACAGACAGGGGCATGTTCCCGCTGTGCTGGGCTTATCTCTCGCGCAACAACAAACCCCAGTAGCGCCAGGCTGTCGCCACGCCCAAAAGCATCCCGGCAGTAATAGGCAGGTGGTGAGCAAACAATTGCAGCGTTTCCATTGCGGCTATCTGGCTTGAAGGATCAGCGTTGAGAGCGACCAATACAATTTGCACCGCCACGGCTCAACCCACCAGCCCAGCAGCGAAATAAAACTGGCGGTAGTAAGGCGGCATCTTCACCACTTCGCCCAAATGACGGGAGAGCTGGCCGAGGACGACCAGCATAAAAGCGAGTCCCACGAGGCCAGCTGCATTTGCCAATCCAAGAATCGTCGTCATTGTTTTTGACACGCTGTCATCTGGCGGAACAGACGACTACACAGAATGATCAGTAAAGTACCTCCCACAAATCGTAAGGTAGTAGGCAATACCTCAGTGTCCAACTCTCCAACGATCAACTCCCATCCACTGGATGCCAAGAGCAAAAATCCGGGAAGCGCAAACCAGAGAACGCCGGTGGCCTCGCCAGAAGTGCGTTCGTAGAAACGAGCGATCAGCGCTAGCAAACCCGCCAGGAACAAGGCGGCCAGGCCAGTTACCAGAGACAGAAGCAAAGCGATTATTCCCCCCGGCATTTCCAGATTCAGCGTGTTACAAAGGATTCGGCCATGCGCTGTGGACTGTCGGAGAGCAGACCCTGTTGGCCTTCGAATTTCTGCTGTACTTCGAGGCCCTTCGCCGTGATGTCGTATTGGCGAATGTCTTTGGCATGAGAGCTCCCACGCAATTTGAGCACAAGTAGAACGCGCGCTATGGCGCTATCGATCTCGACATAGCGCATCAAGGTGTACGAGTCGGTCACGAAGGCAATATCTTCCTCGCCCGCCGCCGAGCCAACTTCGCCCAGCACCTCAACAGATTCGCGCGTGAAGACCGCGGTGAGTTGTTAGCGTTTGAGGGCGTTAATGAACGAGAAGATTAACTCACGCAGGGCGCGTGGTTCCGGTGCGACGCGCTCAAAGTGTTACAGGCTGTGTACCAGAATACGCCATGCACCAATTTCCTCGGCAATTGTGGCAATGTGGCTGCTCGTTTGTTGAAGATCGAGGTGACTGACTTCCGGACTGGCCATAATGACCCGCAGCTTGTTGGCGGCTTCGAGGCTACGCAAGTCCCAACCGAAGGAGGCGGCAGACTGATAATATTGTTGTGGAAATTCCTCGAAGGTGAGGATAAGGCCGGGTGCATCGAACTGGGCTGCGCCTGCGTGGATGAATTGCATGCCTAGAGTGGATTTGCCTGTGCCCGGCGCGCCCTCGACTAGATTTGCGGTGACAGGCAAAAAGCCGCCCTGAAGCATATCGTCAAATCCGCTGATGCCGGTTCTGATGCGTTCTGTCATTGCGGGATCGCTTACTTCATTGCGCGCATGACATGATAAATCGCTTTGACTCGAAACTGCCGATCTTCGGAGGAATTCACGAACATGGACACGAGTTTACGCAGCTCCGTATCAGGGGAGAGCGTAAAGATGGTGAGGTCCCCGACCTGGCTTGAATTGAGCACGCCACTCTGCACAAGATCGCTCAGTTCGTTTGTAACGATGATCGGGTCCCGGCCCGTATAACGGCTGATGTTTTCTGCGGTATCTGTGGTATGCGGATTCTCGTGGAAGAACTGAATCAGGTCCCACTTGACGAAGGTGTTTGCCTTTTTCTTGAGAAAGTCGAGCAGCCGTGGATCTAGATCACCAAGCAGGCGGGCGGCGCGTTTATTGCGGGCGACAAAATCATTCACAGCTGCTAACGTTGTCTCTGTTTCTTGGACTACTTTTTTTTCTTCGTTTTGCGAGGTTTCGGTGGCCGCGCTGCAGCCGCGCCGTTCCCTTGCTGGCCTTGCTCGCTGCGCAGATGACAATTTTTATATTTTTTGCCACTGCCACACCAGCACGGCTCGTTACGTCCCGGCGTCTTATGAGTCTGTTGCTCTGTCGGCGCACTGCGCTCAATATCGGAGCGCAATGCGTCCAGGTTGCGCGGCTGGAACGTGAACAGGCGGGAGACAACCCCAGCCCGCATATCGGTAAGAAGCTGTCGGAACTGGTCGAAAGCGCGGCGCTTGTATGCGATAAGCGGATCGCGTTGCGCATACGCTTCCAATCCGATCGATGTACGGATACCTTCGATTTCAGTCAGATAGTCTACCCACAATTGTCCGCTGATGGAAATCATGAGCTGCCTATGAGCGCCAACCGCAAGGCGTTTCCCAAGCGCATCCCGTAAGCGGTCGCGCAACTCACCCCTGATAGTGCCCAGTTTTTGTCCAGTAATGGCGGCAGAGTCTTCCGCAGCGAGCTTGCTCTGTAACCACTTCTGTGTTTCGGCGTCCAGGTCCGCGACCTTGGCTGTGCTGAGGCGTTGAAGTTCGGCTTCGCCCCAGGACACACGCTGAATATCCGTCGCCGTTTGCAGATGAGCCAGGATTCTTTCAGTAAGTTCTTCTGGCTCAACGCCATCCAACAGTCGGCCTGCAAAGTAGACATACGGGAAGCGTTGCTGCAGGCGCACCTGACGTTGTTTGGTGCGCTGATCGATCTGCACATCCTGGCTGTAGGCCATGTCGAGCACCAGGCGTCCCACTGCATCGCGCGTCAGTTGCTCCGGCCTCTTTAAGCGATTTTCGAGAATGTCCTCGATCTCACGCAGGTGGCGCTCGGTCTGCGCGATGTGAGCGGCTTCCAACTTGTCCAATACTGTATCGATCAGAGCATCCCAATCGAGATCATCCCAGGCAGGTGTTTCCAGTTCAATCTCAATTCGACTGCGGACAGCGATCTGTTTCAGTGCGCGTTGAAGGAAGTCGTTACCTGCAAGCGCCTCGACTCTTTGCGCCACTTCGGTCTGCACATTATCGGGTGTGAGTGCCTGCAGTTCGCTCTTGGAAAGACTGCTTTGTATCGTCGCCGTCTCAAACATATCCTTTGCAACTGTTCGGACCTGTATCGGACGGCCAAACTCCCGGGCTTCATTGAGCGCGCCTTCGTAAGCCATCTCGGCCAATTCGCGCTTATAATGGGCGCGCTCCGAAGCGCGATCGGACAGGGTTTCGAGCTGCGTTTCAATTGAGGCAATCAGGCGTTCGCGCGCGGCTGCAGCCGAGTGTGCGGCGATGTCGAGTAACGTCTCTTTGATTTGCGGAAGCTGTTCAGTGGCCTGTTGTAGATGGTTGCGTGCTTCGTCGGCCGCCGCTTTGATGGCTGCTGGATCGTGACCGGTTGTTTGCAATCCTTCGATGGCGGCCTTATATGTCTGCCAACCATCTGCCAGCGCAGGGAGTTGCGCACCGATTTCGTCCAAAAGGAGTTCGATACTGAATGAGAACAACAACAGGCCGTCTAAGCGCTGCAAGGTGGGCTGCGTCGAGTTCAGCCAGGAGAGCAACTTCCACCAACCACCCTCCTCCATTGCGGCAAGTTCAACCCGCCGTTGCGTTTCGGAGGCCAGCATTTCCTGCAAGTCGTCGCTTGGGTCTTCTTTGCTGAAGATGAGATTGCGCTGATCGTAAAATTTGTTGCGCTGATCGTTGAGGACATCGTCATACTCAAGCAGATGCTTGCGTACATCGAAGTTGGCTCCCTCTACGCGTGTCTGCGACTGTTCGATGCTTTTATTCACAAGCCCGTGTTCGATGGGCAGCATTTCATCGATCTTAAGACGTTCCATTAAGCCAGAGACGTTCTGGCCGCCAAAGCGTCGCATGAGCTCATCTTCAAGAGAAAGATAGAAGCGACTGGAACCGGGGTCGCCCTGTCGTCCAGCGCGGCCGCGCAGC
>Ga0310121_10004830_pt1 | contig 11744 bp, 9 predicted proteins | sample CB27_Tmax_986_MG_FD_203504 | JGI IMG/M metagenome (GOLD analysis project Ga0310121, IMG submission 203504) | Marine microbial communities from Western Arctic Ocean, Canada - CB27_Tmax_986 | ecosystem: Environmental > Aquatic > Marine > Oceanic | place: Canada: Western Arctic Ocean | collected...
CTCTGCCAGCTGGAATGTCACATATCTGGAGTGATGGACTACTTTGGCGCCGATCTTGATCAGTTTCTCCCGCAGCGTGGTCAGTGACCAGTGTTTGACTTTGCGGGGAAGGGCGAGACGGCGAAGGAAGTTGCCGAGGTTGTACGCAAGAGCGAACAGTTGAAGCCGCACTTCGTTGTCCCGGAAGTCGTGACACGACAGCCGCGTCCAGGTCAGAGCAATCTTTCCCTCTTTGATCCATTGTTCGGTGGTACCGCGTTTGTTATAGAAGTGTGTCACTGTCTTGGATCGCCATGTCAGGTTCGTCACGATGAACCCAATCCGTGGGAAGAGTTCGCCAGCGTGCCACTCGACTTTGGCGATGACCCGACGTGCCTGATTCCAACTCTTGGCTTGATACAGGAAACCGTGATAGAACACCTTCGGTTTGAACGAGGGACGCCCCACAGGACGTTTCATCAAGTGCTCGATTTCATGGTACAGAATGTTGTTCGCCGGTAATCGGATGGCGTACAAGAATCTCTCGCTCTCTAGAAACTCATAGATTTCAGGATTGGCAAAAGCCGCGTCTCCACGGAAGTGCCGCTTCAGCACCCGGTCTCGGTATCGTGCCACCACCGGTTCGAGTACGGCACGCCAGTTGTCGGCACTGTGCACATTCCCTTCTCGCAGCAGGACCCTCTCCAGGTCTCCGTATTGGTTGAAACAAAAGAGAGGGTGATAGCAAGTGCAGCCAAAGTGCCCGTTGTAGGCTGACCCTTCCTGATTCCCGTGAGTCGGACTCTCTGAACTGTCGAGATCCAAGATCAACTCCTTCATGCCACGGCGCGTGTTCACGCGATCTACCCACTCTCCACTCAATCCGGTCAAAGCAGCCAGGTTTTCGTCTGACGCAAGGATCTCTGTCTCGAAGCGACCCACCTCACTCGTGGAACCGGCCAAGCGCTCCTTGGCGCGTCACCCATTGGATTCTCCCCCCTTTCCCCTTCGCCCCTCCACAATCCCTCCTGTTATGGGACTTTTCAACTAATCATAACATCGGTAACGTCATATCCATATGGGAAATCCGGGTTAATATCTTGGCACCGCGCACCACATCAGAATACGGCGCGGGATACTTTGCCGGGGGTGATCCGGATCGGTTTCGAGAGCAGGGAGGCGGTGCCAATTTGGACCCGCCATTGGCCGGGGCGAACCCCGAAAAAGGAGAAGTAACCATTGGCATCTGTCCGAATCCGAGCAACCTTTTGCCCCTGGTCATTGAGCAAGAGGACTGGGTGGGCGTTGCGACGCTGGGGATCCCGTCCAGCGGCAGTTCCGGTGGCGGGTTTCCCCACCCACGGGGCGGGCGGGACTGGGACTACATCACTAAAGAACCCACCCGAGAGATCGCGCATGGCATAAGGGGAGGGGCGATCTTTGGACTCCATTTGGTTGTAGCTGAAGAAACAGACGCCATCGGCTTTATGCTGCCGGGCCACTTTTCCTTGTCGGATGGTTGTTTTGAGAGGGTTGAGCCAGGCTCCCAGACCGGTGATGAAATGGCGGTGAGGGTTGGATTTTCTGGCCAGATTGACCCAGTCCACAAAATCCTGCGCCTGGGAGCTTTTGCTGCCGCGCTTGTAAATCATCGGGACGTTCATGTCGAGGTAGCCCGCATCGACCCACCCGATCCAGTTCTGCAGGGCATCGTTATAGGCGCGCGTTTTCTTGAAGTCACCTTCGGGGACCCCTCCCCAGGTGATGGTCGCGGCGCTGAGTTTAATACCTGGGTTGATGGCCTTTACTTCTGTGGCAATTCGCCTGACAAGATGGTTTACCTGTTGCCTGCGCCACGCGGACCACTCAGGATCCTCGGGCGCGGGTTTTCCCTTCCGGCCGCTTTCTTCGCGGAACCTCTTTAGGGCAACTTCATTGTAACCCCAAGTATTCCCGGGGTAGCGTATGTAATCGAGATGGAGGCCATCGAGGTTCTTGTATTTCCGGACGATTTCGGTGCAGATTGAAACAACGAAGTCCTGGACTCCAGGGTGGCCTGGGTCGAGGAAGTAATTACTATCTCCGAACTTACGGCCCTTCGAGTCTTTGGAGAGCCAATCTGGGTGCTTACGCATCACATGCTTCGGAACCATTTCCTTTTGCGGGTAGGGTTTGTCTTTCCAGGCCCTCAATGCCACCACCCAGGCATGGACATCCAGGTTGCGAATTTTTGGGTCCTTGGGTTTCGCGTGACGGAGTGTGGCCAGGAGGGGATCGAATCCCGGCGGGTTGATGCCGGTCCCCGCCGGGAGGATCTTGCTTTTATAATAGGCATCCATTGTTTTGCAGACTTCGACGAAGAGAGTGTTGAAGTTGTGTTGGCGAGCTCGGGAGACCATCAGTTTGCAGCTTCCGGGATCAGTCATGCCCGGATTCCAGGAATCCACCCAAAGGGCGCGGTATTCGGGTTTGGCCTGAATGGGACATAGCAGACAACAGGCGGCCAGGCCAGCGATAAGGATTCGGAAAATCGGTTTAGCAGACTGGAGATTCACAATGTTATTCCCCCCTCAAGAGTTACTCTTATGGGTTATCGGACTCCAAGCCACTGCCCTGGAGCCCCAGCACACCCTTAAGAACTTGAACTAGATATCCGGCCCCATCCCCTGGATTGACGCCGAGTTCAATTATAAAGGGACGGTCGGTGGGCGTCCAGTCAATGGGCAGGCCCTCCATTCGCACCGCATCCTTGGCCGTGGTAAGCAGTCGTGCCCCTTCGCGGGAAGCGGATTCCCTTTCTGCTTCGATCTCCGAAATTTTGTAGGGATGGTGATCGGGATAGATGGAATGTCCAGCTATCGTAAGACCCAATTTGTCAGCTGTTTTTTCAAACCCATCGGGTGCTGCTATTCCGGAAACGAGCTGGACACGGTTTTCGCGGGGAAGGGATTCAAGGGATACCACACTGTTTTCCCCAAGCAAACGCCATCCGACGGGGCCAAGATTTAGGCTGAAGTCGAGGCGCGGAAGCGGCTGAAAGGGTTCAACAACCTCGGACCCAGACTTGGTAACCACTCCGATATGGGTGGCGCGGGAGGCGGCGCTCAGGGGTTCTCGGAGCGGCCCCGCGGGGAGAACCTGGCCGTTTCCGAACCTACGAAGGCCATCGACAAGAAGAATATCGGCATCCCGCTTGAGTTGCCGGTGCTGGAACCCGTCATCAAGGATGAAGACATCGATCTGGGGTTCTTCTTCCAAAGCGAGCTGCCCGGCTTGCCAACGGTCCTTCCCGATGTAGACCGCTCCGGTAGGAATACTCCTGGCTAAGAGAAGCGGCTCGTCGCCGACGGTCTCCCAGTTTTGTTCCGTCTCTTCGACGCGTTTGGGGTCTTGTGACGATCCCCCATAGCCGCGCGTCAGGACACAAGGGATTTTGCCTAGTTGAATTGACTGGTTAGCCAGCCATACCGCCAGCGGGGTCTTTCCCGTACCGCCGACGGTCAGGTTTCCGATCGAAATGACGGGGCGTGGGAGAGTTTTGGCGCGATTTGCTTTGAGACGGGAATCAATTGATTGACCGAGCCGGTAAAAGAGGGATGCAAAGGGGAGGGCGAGGTCATAGAGGGGATGCCATCCCAATCGTGATGAGTACCAGTACTGTTCCAGAGCGCGCATCGATGAGCATCCTAGTCGATTCGCCAAGTTACTAAAGGCACTACGACGGCGCCGGGGAAGGGTCCCTTCGGCGGGAGACTTTTCATGCTAGTCTCTCAGTCCGGTATCTCTGTACGGGCTGGATCGAAAATCTGTTCTCGTGCCCAAACCTCCGAGGGAATCCCTTGTGGATTTGTGCCGAGAAAGGATTCACGGCACAGCAAGAGGCCGAGGTGCTTGAAGGGGAACGGATACTTGCTGATCGACATCCTTTGCATCATCGCCTCTGTGGCCATCCTTTGGAAAACCGCTGATTGGTTTGTCGAGGGGGCGGTGGGAATAGCTGAAAAGTTGGGCGTCCCGCACATGTTTGTCGGGCTGGTTATTGTCAGTATCGCCACCACCTCTCCAGAATTGATGGCATCGCTCCTGGCCGCGATTGAGGGGAGACCGGAAATGGCTCTCGGGAACGCTATTGGATCGGTTAGTTTCGATGCGGGGGTGGCGCTCGGTTTGGCGGCCTTGCTTTCGTCGAAACCCTTGGTGGCTGACCCGGGAATTTTCAAATCCAGCGCAATCATGTTGATCGCCGTGTTCATTCTGGCATTCATCATGTCCCTCGATGGAACCTTGGCCAGGCAGGAAGGAGCGCTTCTGGTGGGGTGCTATGTGGTCTACATATCGATCACCTACATCTATTTATCGCGTCTCAGAAAAGCGGGGGAGGCTGTTGTACCGGCGGAGGAGCTGGAACTCGAAGAAATTGAAGCGGAGCTGGGGCAAATGTCAACTGGCAAAATCGCCCTGTTGTTCGCCGTCGGTCTCTTAGGGGTCCTGTTAGGAGCCAAACTCCTTTTGGCAGGCGCAGTGGGGCTGGCTGAGGCGTTCGGCGTCCCGAACGTCATCATCGGCCTATTCGTTGTCGCGCTGGGCACCTCGGTCCCTGAGATCGCCACTTGTGTGACCTCGGCCCTGAAGGGCAAGAGCGGCATCGGAATCGGCAATATCATCGGCGCGGATATCCTGAATATCTGCTGGGTGGCTGGCCTTTCAGCCACAGCCAATCCACTGTCGGCCCCGAAGGAGACGATGTATGTGATGTTTCCTGGGGTTTTTGTGATTGTCATCGCGATGCTGGGGATGCTCTGGCACCGTTACTCCTTAAATCGGGTTCATGGGGTGATATTGCTTCTTTTGTACGTGGTATACGCGATCATTACCTTTTCCATCGCAGGGGAGGCCCTTCCAACCGCTCATTGAAATTTGCGCCTGGGACCGATAGACTACGTGGAGATGTACGCCCGCCTGTAGGGTCCGCTGTGCGGACCACCCCGGGCGAGAGTGTGTGTTCAGTTGGTCCGCACAGCGGACCCTACAGATGGGATCATCAATATACCGGAGAGAAATCAATGAGTAATTTTAACATGATGCCGACATACGACCCCGAATCGGTTCAACCGATGCGAGATGAGTTGACTGTCGTGGGGTTCGAGGAACTGCTTACAGAAGAGGATGTGGATCGTGTATTCCAGGGTGAGGGAACAACCCTCTTGCTGGTGAACTCAGTCTGCGGGTGCGCCGCGGGGAACGCTCGTCCTGGGGCGATGCTTGCGCTGCAGAATGAGAAGATCCCGGATAACATCACCACGGTCTTTGCAGGCCAGGATAAGGCGGCAGCTGCGAAAGCGCGCGGTTACCTGACCGATTATCCGCCCTCCTCGCCGTGCATCGCCCTGGTCAAGGATCGCCAGGTACTGGGCATCATGGAGCGTCACCATATCGAGAACCTCTCCGCCCAGCAGGTTGCAGGTACCCTGGTTGAATGGTTTTCCGAGCACTGTTCGCAGCAGGGTCCCTCGATACCGCGTGAGAAGTTTGAGGAGGTTGTTCCTCACCAGGCCTGCGGTTCCACGATTCCGCTTACCGGCTCTTAAGGCTGAGGCGAAGTCAATTAGGTGTGCCTTCCGGAACGCCAGGGACGGCGTTCCCTACAGTGGTCTGCCAGCTTTGAAAACGTTGGTAGCTGAATTTGCAAAAATTTAATTTAGGCCGGAAGGTTGATCGTCTGAATTTGCAAAAATACAGGCCCGACAGTATTGATCCTCTGAATTTTCACAAATTCAGCTACCAATGGATGGCCATGTAGATAATCATTCCCTTTGTGACACGGCGAATTGTCTGGATCATTCTTTTCCTGGTTGTAACCCCTACGGCCCTTTTTCTGTTACGCGGTTTTGGGCTTGAGGGGGGGGATTCCGGCTTTCTCGATCCCTACGTCAAATTAAACTGGCAGTACTATGTGCGGGCGCCGCTTCTGATGGCGGTGTACCAATCGGCCTGGAAGCTGGTCGGCGGGTACGGATGGTCCGTATCGGACATCATTGCCTTGTCCAGTTCGATTGCTGGGGGGGTCTTTATCGCGGGCGTGATTGCACTCTCGAAGGACCCACGAGTTTGGCTGATCATGCTGGTTTCCAAGACGAGCTTCATCTATCTGGGTCATGTAGAGAACTATGCCTGGCCATACGCGCTATCGGTCTGGTGTTTCGCTCTTGCCAGACGATGCGAGGAATCGGGCGGGAAGAGTTGGCCGGTCTGGGCAGTCGCGACACTTGGCGTGTTTTGTCACCCGATGACGTTGATGATCTGGCCAGGGTTGCTATGGGCATTCCCCCCGACCTGTCGAAAGAGTCAAATGGAACCTCTAATCGCGACGATCGTTGTAGTTGGAGTTACAGTATTCTTTCAGGCGTTCGGAAACTACTCCGGGTTTTTTCAACCGAGTTGGATACTCCCGCTATTCGAGATCGGCGACTCGGCCGCCGATTACACACTATTCTCCTGGGCGCACTGGAGCCAGCTGCTTTGGTTCTACCTGTTTTCACTGCCGATTGGCGCGGCGTTGCTGCTTTGGAAAGGTTGGAGGGTATGGGCTGGATGGAGAGGCGGGTTGATGATGACCGTCCTGGTTACACTCGCCTGGTCGGTTGTGTGGAACCCGACGCTAGGCACGGCGGATTGGGATTTGTTTGGCTGGCCTTCGGTGTTTGTGAATATGGCAGGGGGGTTGGCATTGGCTGTGGGGAGTGGAGATGGAATCGCGGACGATGCGGAACGCACGGAATAAACGGAATAAAAAAGCCCACTTGCTAGGAGCAAGTGGGCTTTTGAATGATCTAATCCTTACGGTGCGATCTAGCGTCTGAATCCTAAACCGATGTTTAGACCGGGGTTTTTGCAACAGCGCTGGCATCTACATTTCGGCGCGCAGCAAGCGGCGACTTCCACCTGGTAGGGTTCCATTTCGCAGAAATTCTGTTGGCAGGTGAATTCCTCTGTTTCGGTGTAAGGTATCTGAACTGTATACTCTTTGGTTTCCCAATCGCAGGTGACGGTTGGAATCTGCTGTTCCACTACATAAGGAACCCGAACCGGAACCTGACAAGGAACCTCGCAGGTGACCTGCACCGGGGAGCAACAACCGCAAGCATCCGCACAGTTCATGCATTTGGTCACGGTCTGAGTCCGGGTTTCATACTCCGTTTTCCAGCAGGTGACCTGCCGGGTTGTGGTGCCCCTGTTGTAAACCGGAACCTTGCAAGTCCGGACCTCTTCCCGATAGCGGCAAACAGGCCTTGTGCATCTCACATCTCGTGTTTTCCAGACCGGTCGGTACTTGGTAACCGTGCAAGTCTTTCTCGGGGGCGGGTCATAGACCGGGTTATAGACCGGTTCCGATTCCTCGTAGACACGCATCGGCTCGGGGGCGGGTTGTTCCACGACCGGTCGCTTTATTGTTTTGATGTTGGGTCGTTCTTCGGTTCCTGGTTCCCCCGCGATGGCCACCCCAGAGAAAGCAACTGCCAGGATGGCAACAACTCCGAATAGTTTCATTCCACGCATATTCCATGTCCTCCTATTATCTACAGTCCCAGCCCGACTGGACTAATCATACTCTGTACCCGTTATCGGCAGGACCGGTTGAAAACTTTTACACCAATTATGGTTCCCATGATATCACGGAATCCTGGGAATTGTAGTCCCCCCTCATAGGAGGGATAGGATAACGATTATTAGCACGAACAGGGCCGCTGCTGCAAGGCATCCGATGAGGCTGTTCCGGTAAAGGTTTCCGCCCGGTAATCGGAAAATATGGCCGCATCCAGGGCACTGTTTGGTTGCCTGGGGGACTACCCGGTTGCAGGTTGGACAACACTTTGAGGGGGAGGGGCTGTCGGTCAACCGCGGGCTTCTCCACTCATTCAAGTCCCGGCCAGGAAAAACCAAACCCGCGCAGGAGATCACGCGCTCGGTCTGCCTGGCAACGGTCTGCGACTATAATCGAGCGAATTTGGGATATCGCCTCTTCCAAATCGCGGTTGACGACCCAATAGTCATAGAATCGGGCGAAGGAAACTTCATCGCGAGCGTTTTGGAGTCGAACGTCGAGGGATTCCTGGTCGTCCCCACCCCGCTCGGTAATCCTTTGTTCGAGAACCTCCATGGAAGGTGGCAGGACAAAGATTAGAACGGCCTGCGGATAGATCTTCTTGATCTGCGCGCCGCCCTGAACGTCAATGACCAGGAGAACATCCGTCCCCTGGGAGAGTCTTTCTTCGAGTGGACCCTTGGGGGTGCCGTAGTATTCGCCATGCACGACAGCGTGTTCGAGAAAGAGATCTTCATCAATACTTTTCTTGAACTCATCGGTTGACATAAAAATATAGTCCTTACCGGGTACTTCGCCCATGCGGGGGGATCGTGTGGTGGCGGATATGGATTGGGAGATATCCTGGAATTGAGCTAGGATCTGGTGTGTGAGGGTGGTCTTTCCAACACCGGATGGTCCGGAGAGGACAAGGGGAACGCCGGAGGCTGAATCACTCGACATTCTGTGCTTGTTCGCGGAGTCGTTCGATAAGGTTTTTCATCTCGAGGACGACTTGGGTGATTTCCAGGTTGTTGGCCTTGCTGCCAATGGTGTTGATTTCCCGGAACATCTCTTGAAGGAGAAAATCGAGGCGTCGACCCGCCGGTTCGGGAATATCGAGAATGGAATGGAACTGTTTGAAGTGAGAATCCAACCGCGCGATTTCTTCAGAGATGTCCGAACGGTCGGCGAACAGGGCCACTTCCTGATGGAGGCGCGTCGGATCCAACCCGCCATTGTCAGACAGTAAGTTGGCCAACCGAGTCTGGAGGCGTTCCCGGTACTCATCGACGACGAATCCTTTGACCTTTTCCAACTGTGACCGACAGGCCTCGAGCTCGGTCAGTGTTTTCCGAAAGTCGGCGGCGAGGGAGGTTCCTTCGATGGTTCGCATTTTTTCAAGGGAAGCGATTGCCTGCTCGAAGATGGGCCGGATTTCCTCCCAGAGTTCCTCAGGGTCTCCACCGGTCTCGGTCACTTGAAGGACTTCGGGCATCCGCAAAATGAGATCGAGGGAGACGGACTGGTCCAATTCCAATTCAGACGCAGCCTGATCGGCTGCGTCACGGTATTGGCGGGCGAGCGGCACGTTGAGAACCGGCCCTGCGGTTGTATCACCAACGGTAGTCACGGAGGTGTTGATTTCCACCCGGCCACGCGCCAGGCAACTCTTCAGGTGGGTGAGGACGAGCGGTTCGAGAAAGGAAAGGCTTCTTGGAAGCCGGATGCGGCTGTCGAGGAAGCGGTGGTTAACCGATTTGATTTCAACCACGACATGGCCGAGGGAAATGTCGCCGTCGGCCCGGCCGTAACCTGTCATGCTGGATATCACGGGATAAGCCTCACATTGGATACGTCAATTCGATAACAACGGGGCAAGTTTGATAGCGGCGGCGTGGCGTGTCAACAACAACCGGAGGGCGGGTTTTCTTACCCGCCGAGCCAGTACCTCCGGCGGGTTGGAAAACCCGCCCTCCGTTATTATGGCGCGAGTTCCTCGTACCAACAGCGGGCGAAGAAGAGGATATCCGTGTTGTTCGCTGTACCGGACTCCAGGAGCAACAACAAGTCTTTCGCGTCTACTCGGTTGTCACCGTTCAGATCGCAGTCCGTCAGAACGACTCCGGATGTATTTGTTGGTGTCGGTGTCACAGTCCGTGTCGGGGCATCGGTTTGCGATGAAGTCGGGGTGATGGTTTCTGTCTGTGTCGGCGTTGTTGTTTGCGTATCCACGTTCGTTTCCGTGGCCGTTGGCGTTTCCGTATCCGCTGGTGGTTGAGTCTGTGTGGCTGTCGGCGTCGGCGAATCGGCTGGTACCGGCTGGGTCTGAGTCGGTGTTGCTGTGTTGGTCGGCGCTGGTGCGGTATTGGTGGAAGTGGGGACGCCCACCTGGGTTTGCGTTGCTGTCTCCGTTGGACCCACCAATGTTTCTGTTGGTGTTGGAGTCGGGGTCACGAATCCTGGGCAGGGTTTGTCTTGGTATGATATCGAGAGACCCGCGGTGTAAGCGTTACTGGGGTTCTCGTTGTCGATGATGCCATCACAGAGGTTCACTGCCGGGCAGAATTCCAGCGGGTGATAAAGCGGGCCGCAGACCAGACTCTCACTGCTGCACAGGCAGTAGGTCAAATCGGATGCCGACTGGATACAGACCTTCCCAGGCCCCGCCCCAGTCGCGCACACGAAACCGTTCATCGACACGTTGATGCAGTTAATCAGCTCTTGCGCCAGAAGTTGGGCGTAAGCGGTGCAATCCACGGTCAGACTCGCCGGGCAGATCACACTGCAAACGGCGACAGGTGTTCCGCAATTAACCGGACCACAAGCGGTGATCGGGTTGAATGGTGGTAACGAAACCACCAGGTCCAGGAAACCTGCCTCGACAAAGGTTCCTGTGCAGTCAATGCAAATCGTGGCGGCCTCGATGCAAGGACCGTTCAGCGCACAAATAACTGGTTCCGTCGCGGTCGGCGTCGCTATCGAGGTGTCGGTAGAAGTTGGTGTGGTGGTTTCAGTCGGTGTGTCCGTGCTTGTTAAACTCGGCGCAATAGATGCTGTTTCTGAGGGTGTCGCAGTCGATGTGGGAGTCGCCGTGTTGGTAGCGGTGCCAGTCGGCGTGGCTGTCGGTTCGATGACGGTTAAGACCGTGGTGCTTTGGGCAAAGTTGCCGGCCTCGTCAGTCACTTTCAATAGAATGGTTGTGTTGCCCGGGCCGACCAGAGTCCCAGCCGGTGGGCTTTGCGAAATCGTGAGGTTGGCGAGGGTTGTAACATTGTCGGAAATAAAACCGGTAGCAGCTAAGTCCGGGACCGCAGCCTGGTTTCCCGCACCCGCCACAACCGTTGTATTCGGCGGGCAGATGACAATCGGCGATTCGGTGTCACCGACTGTCACGTTGAACGAGCAAGTGGTGGTGTTACCGCAGACATCCGTGGCCGCACAAATGACCGTCGACGTCCCGTTCGGGAACGTGGTCCCCGAAGTGGGATTGCAAACGACGGCTGGAGCCGGATCGCAAAGATCGCCGGCTGTCACAACAAAGTTGACCACGGCGGAGGGCAGGCCCGGGTCGTTCGATACCGCAATGTCCACAGGACAACTGATGTTTGGCGCCATCGTATCCACAACCGTGATGGTCTGATCGCAAGTGGAGGTGAGGCCGCAATCATCCGTGACCGTCCAGGTCCGCGTAATCGTCTCGGTGTTACCACACCCGGCGACCGACGCATCACTAGAAGTAATCGCGACGTTACCGCAGATATCGCTACCCGTGGCCGTTCCGTTCGCGGCGATGCTGGTGTCCGCGGGACATTCCAAGGTCACATCGGGGGGGCAACTGATGAACGGCGGCATCGTATCCACGACTGTGATGATCTGTTCACAACTAACGGCGAGACCGCACTCATCCGTGGCCGTCCACGTACGCGTGATTGACTCAGTGTTCCCACACCCGGCGATGGATACATCGCTCGAAGTAATCGTGACGCTACCGCAGATATCGCTAGCGGTGGCCATATTGTTCGCGGCGATGCTGGTGTCCGCTGGACATTCCAGTGTCACATCCGGGTGACCTGCCCCCATCGTGAGGGCCAGTAGAAATGTTAGTTTCCCGGACCTTGAACTGAGCCGGGGAGACGGATATTCGTCTTTGTTCCGACTTCATGGTACAGTCTCCATCGCC
>Ga0310121_10004831_pt1 | contig 11743 bp, 8 predicted proteins | sample CB27_Tmax_986_MG_FD_203504 | JGI IMG/M metagenome (GOLD analysis project Ga0310121, IMG submission 203504) | Marine microbial communities from Western Arctic Ocean, Canada - CB27_Tmax_986 | ecosystem: Environmental > Aquatic > Marine > Oceanic | place: Canada: Western Arctic Ocean | collected...
TACCGGCTCAAGCTCTGAGCCTGGCCAGACGAACTGATCGATGCGCGCGGGCATACCGACCGTGCTCATGGATGGGTCTTGTCCCATGGTCACACTGGCGGCCAGCCAACATGCGAGCTGCATAGCAAAAACTATCGGCGCCCTCATCTGGTCCCTCGTCCCAGTAAGCCGCGAGATTGCAGGAAATAGCGCACCTTGTGGGCGAACGGCAGCTGCGTCTCGATCAACAAGTGATCGATCCCACCCCGTTTCAATTCCTGTTCGAGGCGGGACTGATCCAACCATTGTCCGCGGCCACGCGTCACAAAGGTCCGTCCTGATTCTGCCTCCTGCGCTCGGATGATACCTCCGCCACGAAGGTCCTTTTCCGCCGGATCACGCAGCTGCAACACGACCACTTCATGCAGCTGGTTCATTCGTTTCAGGGCGGGGAGCGCGCGCGGATCGTGTAAGTCGCTTAGCACGATCACCAGAGCACGGTTTGTCAATCTGGGGCTCAACTTGCCAATTTTGCTAGATAAAGTGGTCGCTTCGTCGTAGCGAAATCGGCGCAGGCGATACAGCCACTGCATGATCTGGTCTTTCGACAAACTGGGTTCGATGTGGATGTCCCGCTCACCGACCCCCAAGACTCCGACCGGACTGACTCGGTCCAGACATGCCAGCCCCACACCTCCCGCGATATGCAGCGCAATCGAGTACTTGCTGCGCTTTTGCGAACTGATGGTCATTGAGGCCGATGTGTCCAACAACAAATAACATGGCAAGCGTTTGGGAGCCTCATACTCTTTGACATGCACCTTGCCCGTTCTCGCGGTGACACGCCAGTCGATGCTGCGAATTGGGTCACCCCACTGATACGCTCGCGACTGGACGTATTCGATTCCGGCGCCAAGAAACGGCGAGCGGTCGGTACCGTAACTGAAGTTATCCGCCAACCGCTTCACGGCAAGCAAGAATTGCCGCGAGTCCAGCGTGTCGTGATCCTCAAGAAAACCTTCCATCGTGATGTGTCAGCAGATCTGGGACAGGGAACTTGTCCGTTTCGGGTGCCACTGGCTTTGCCAGTGTTCGTTACGCGACGTGGACACAGCGATTCAGCACTGGCAGAGTCAGTGGCACACGGAACGAAGCGGTAACTTATTTCTTTACAAGTCCTTAAGCGCCAATCTCGCGCAACATGTCTTGCAACACGCCCGAGCCGGTTAGGCCATCGGCTAGAGCTTCATAGTTCAAGCGCATGCGGTGCAAGACTGCGTCTTCGGCCAGAGCAAACAAGTCCTCCGGAATCACGTAGTCGCGGCCGCAGATCAGCGCACGGGCGCGAGATGCTTTGACCAAGGCAATCCCAGCACGGGGACTACAACCAAGCTCGATGCTGGCATGCCGGCGTGTGCGTTTGACGAGTTCCACGACGTGCTCCATGAACGTATCGCTCACATGCACCCGGTGTACCGCCTCCATCGCAGCCACAAGCTGTTCGTTCGATCCCACAGGAGTCTCGTCGATGATGTCAAACTCGGTCTGCACGACGGCGCCCTCATCTCGGCGTTGGACGCCCAGCAGCGCGTTGCGCCGGAGAACCTCGCGCTCCTCCTCCAGCGTCGGGTAGTCAAGGCGATGGCAGAGCATAAAACGATCGAGCTGAGCTTCCGGGAGTTCGAACGTACCGGACTGTTCCACCGGATTCTGCGTGGCAATCACCAGGAACGGGGCAGGCAATACGAACGTCTCTTTGCCAATCGTGACTTTGCGTTCCTGCATCGCTTCCAACAGCGCCCCTTGGACTTTCGGTGCCGCTCGATTGATTTCATCGGCCAATAACAGGTTGGCGAAAATGGGGCCCTTGTTCACATGGAATTCGTTGGTGCGCTGGTCCAAAATCTCGGATCCGAGAATGTCGGAAGGGAGCAGGTCGATCGTGAACTGGACACGGTTGAACGCCAAGTCGGTTGCTTTAGACAGCGTCGAGGCCAACAGTGTCTTGGCAATCCCGGGAACGCCTTGCAAGAGGATATGTCCGCCCGTGAACAGCGCGATCAGCAGCCGCTCTACAACAACTTCCTGGCCAACTACAACCGTTGCCACACGTTGGCGAACCGCCTTGATGAAATCGACCGTCCCGTCAGCGTGATCCGCGGGAGAAGACGGTCCGTTTGAAATCGTTGCCATTGGTGCTCGCAAGAGAGCTCGGAGAGGCCCCCAACCCATTCCTGTCAGTGTAAGCGGCTGTCCGGCAGCAGGCAAGTTTGTGTCCAGCGCGGCCGTTGGCCGCAACCAAACGTGAACGGTGGGCGGCCTAACCGGGCCCTTTCGCCGAGAATTTCGCGCGCCGTGCACGAAATCTCATGGTTGGCAGCGTGAGAGATCCGAACGCGGCTTGCCTGATCGTTGCCAACGTTCGCGACAAATCTTGAACGAGGACGGCGCCAATCTGTTTACCTTGACTTCGTCATCTACATTATGTAGTTTTACAAATGTCGATGAACATCCTGGTTCTAGGTTGGGCGGACGGAGGCGAGCCATGAAGCTCAGTGGGCGGCAACTGGCGATCATGCAGGTGCTCTGGGACCGAGGTGAGGCCTCGGTCGCAGAGGTGCAGGAATCTCTGGACCTGGAGCGACCGCTTGCCTATTCCACAGTGGCGACGGTGATGTCACGCATGGAACGAAAGGGACTGATCACCCACCGCGAGGAGGGTCGCATCTTTCACTATCGACCCGCAGTGTCTGAAAGTGGCGTGGGAAGTTCCATGGTCGGAGAACTGGTCGAACGAATCTTTGGCGGGAGTCCTGCCGAACTGGTAAGTCACTTGCTGGACAGCGATCAAGTCGATGCCAGCGAATTGGATCGCATTAAACAACTGGTTCGGCAACACGAAGCGCAGCGGCGCAAGAGACCGGGAGCTCACCAATGACTCAGTTCCTGCTCGCTGGTAGTCTGGAGTCGAAGCACTCGTCGCGTTTGGCCCGTATCGCCGTGGTGATGCTGGTAACGGCCACTGCGGTCGCAACGGTCGCGTTTGCTCCGCGAGCGATCGCGGATCCGGTTACGGAAACAACACCTGAAGAAAGAGACAAACCAATGCAAAGACAGATCGCAACCATGGCAGTGCTCGCTGGTTTGACGCTGCCGGCCGCCGCTGAAGATGAGCCGCAACGAAAAAATCAACCGAACCGGCCCGCAGCGACCAGGGAGACCCCCGACAAAATGCCTGACGGAATGTCTCGGTTCAACGGCATGCTAGTCGGCCGCTTGGTGAAGAAAGATGTCGAGCGAGGTACATTCATCATCGACGTCGACGCAGTTCCTCGCGTCTGGCGCAACAGCAAAGCCGAGAACCCGAAGAGCATTATTGGCAAGAACATCGAGGTTGAGGGTGTGTTCGGAAAGTTTCTGGATGTGCTGCTATTGGTCAAGCAAGGCGAGACGCTCGAGTTTGAAGCACGCCACGACGGCGGTCAGCGGCTGACCTTTCCCGGCGAGCTGTTGCGTAAGGTAGCTCCGTACAAACCAGGGGATTACCCCGTGCTACCCGAAGAGTTTCGCGGATTCCGCGGAGCAATTGCTGCCAAGGTCGTAAGGAAAGATCCCGAGACGTTCGAGCTGATCGTGCAGGTTGAGCGCGTGATTGACTCTTGGAAGAACAACCGTGCCAAGAAACCCGCAAGCATTGAAGGCAAGCAGATGATGCTGGCGGGATTCTGGCAACGCAAAGAGGCGTATCATGGGCTGAAAGTAGGCGATCGAATCGAAGTCGGTCTGCAGCACATCGCACTCCGCAGCGATCATCTGACGGTCGCCGAATTCGTTCGAAAAGCCAAGACGAATACCGAGTCCGCGCGAGAGCCTAAACGCTAGTCACTGGTCGCTCCGCGAAGTCTCCGATTTTCGTCTTGTTACGTGTTGGGCATGACACCCGTCACAAAACCTCGCGGAATTGTGTGCCACTGGCTCTGCCAGTGCCGAATAAAACGCCGTTCACCTGACACGAAGCACTGGCAGAACCAGTGGCACTCACTGGGAACCCGGCGTTCTACCCAGAACTCAACGTCTTGTTCGCGAGACGAACAAGGACTCTTAGACACAACCTAGCAAACGGACGTCACATGCGATCAAGAGTCGCTTTCTTGTTGCCTTGCGTTCTCGGCACACTGGCTTTCGCCATGCACGCTGACGCTCAAACATTGCGGCCCGTGACGGAGAGGTTTGCCAGCGCGAAGACAGAGGAACTGCCCGATTTTCAAAAGCACATCGTGCCGCTGCTCGGGCGGCTAGGATGTAACGGCCGCGCTTGCCATGGCTCCTTTCAGGGGCGGGGCGGATTCAGGCTCTCGCTGTTTGGATACGACTTCAAGATGGACCATGCAGCGATTACGGCGCGGGCGTCGTCAGGTGACGGCGGACGCATCAGCCTTGAGGCACCTGAGCAAAGTCTGGCCATCTTGAAGCCTTCACTGCAAGTCGATCACGAGGGTGGCGACCGCTTCGAACTCGGCTCGTGGGAACATCACCTGCTGCAACGTTGGATTGAATCGGGTGCACATGGCGTTTCTGCGCCGCGCGAATTGCAACGGCTCGAAATCGAGCCGAAGGAAGTCGTTTTTGACGAGAACACGAGACTTGTTCAATCGCGGGTCGTTGCTATTTGGCAGGATGATAGCCGCGAAGATGTAACGGCGCTCTGTCGGTTTCGCACGAACGATGACTCTCTCGTTACCGTCGACAGTGAGGGTCGACTTACCTCGATGGGGCCAGGCGATAGTCATGTCATCGCCTTCTATGACAATGGAGTGGCCGCCGTGCCCGTGATGCGTGCTGTGTCGGACGCGAAGTATCCGGTGCAGACTGCAACTCTGAAAATCGATGAACTCGTGCAGGCCAAGTTGCGCAAACTGGGCATCATCCCGTCGCCGGTTTGTTCGGACGCCGAGTTCTTGCGGCGCGTCAGCATCGACCTAACGGGGACCCTGCCGACTCCAAGGGAAGTCGAGGTGTTTCTCGCGGATCCGTCGAAAGACAAACGCGCGCGGAAGATCGGCGAGATGCTGGAGCGACCCGCGTATGCAGCATGGTGGACCAACAAGCTGTGCGACTTTACCGGCTGCAACCCGAATCAACAGGCGGAGTTGGGCCAGGAGACTTCCGTGCAGTGGTACATGTGGATTTACCGCCGCTTGCGGGAAAACATGCCGTACGACGAGTTGATGGAGCGGATGGTGATGGCTGTCGGGCGAAAGGAAGGTCAGTCCTACGACGACTTTTGTGCGCAAGTTTCTTCCTACTTTCGCGACGACTCTCCGGCAGACTTCGCGGATCGCGAGACAATGCCACACTACTGGACCCGCCGGACACTGGAAAAACCCGCGGACAAAGCATTGGCGTTCGCTCATAGTTTTCTAGGCATCCGCCTGCAGTGTGCCCAGTGTCATAAGCATCCCTTTGCACCTTGGACACAACAGGACTTTCAGCAGTTTTCAGCGTTTTTCAGCAATGTCCAATACGGCGTCGTGCCCTCCACGGATGGGCGATACCGCCAGCTTGCCAAGCAGGTTGGCTTGAATATCCGCGGTAAGAATGGATCACCTATTCGCAAGGACCTGCTGAAACACGCCCAGGAAGGACGCACGATCCCCTGGCGCGAGCTGTACATCTCCGAGCGATCTGGTCCGGCACGTCTCGGGTTGCTGCGCAGCGGCATCGTCGAACTAGGACGCAACGAGGATCCGCGCGCCGCCATCCTGAAATGGATGAATCAACCTGCCAATCCTTGGTTCGCAAGAGCCTTCGTAAACCGCGTTTGGGCGAGCTATTTCCATATCGGAATCGTTGATCCGCCGGACGATCTCAGCCCTGCCAATCCGCCCAGCAATCCCAAACTTCTCGATTGGCTGACCGACGGTTTTGTCGAAAGCAGCTACGACATGAAGTGGCTGCACCGCCAGATCGTTTCGAGCCACACGTATCAACGAAGCTGGCGACCGAACGACACGAACCGTGAAGACCGGCGCAACTTCAGCCGCGCGATTCCGCGGCGCCTTCCGGCTGAAGTTGTTTACGACGGTTTGAAACAGGCCGTCGCCGCCTCCGATCACCTCGACGAAGTGCGCAGCGACCTAACACGCCGCGCGATCGGTCATTTGTCGATGCGATTGGCGGGCACCTATGCGATGCAGGTGTTTGGCAAACCCGATCGCGCCGTCAATTGCGACTGTGAACGCGTCAATCAACCGACATTGTTGCAATCGGTTTTTCTGCAAAACGATCCACTCGTTGAGCAGCGGCTCGACCAAAGCGGTTGGCTTCAAGAAATCGCGGAATTGGAAAAGGCAGGTGAGAAGATCGACCGCCGCAAGCTGGTGCGCACAGCCTGGCTGCGTACGGTCAGTCGGCCGCCAACGCCTGAGGAAATGCAGAGAGCCCAGAAACATTTGGCCGGCGTGGATTCGTTGTCTGAGGGAGCACGCGATCTGCTCTGGGCGTTGATCAACACAAAGGAATTTATCTTGAATCGATAGGACCGCTGAACAATAACTCAGAGGTCAACTCAGAGATCGCAGAAGCCAGCGCGGCCCGCAACTGCAACGTAAGGCGAACGAGGGGACTGAGGAACTGTATGGAATTAGCGAGACTCCTCACTGAAACCGACAGGCGTCTAGCTGGAGACTCCGTTAGCGGTGCGGGAAAACAAGGGAACAGAAGCAAACAGAGGAAAACGGAGAGGAGGCGAAAATGCCACGAGCTTATTCACTTCAGTCATCTCGGTTTCCTCTGTTTCCTCCTGTAAAAACCTGCCTGCGTACTGGTCTCTTGGGCATCGCCGGTCGGGATCAGCGAGGGCTGTCGAAATAGCCTGTCCGTTTCGGTTGCCACTGGCTTTGCCAGTGTTCGTTACGCGACGTGGACACAGCGATTCGGCACTGGCAGAGCCAGTGGCACACGGAACGAAACGGTAACTTATTTCTTTACAAGTCCTAACGCGCCCCGTACCGAAAGAAATAGGAATGATCCCATGGAGTCTTCTGCAGCTTCTTCTGTTCGATTCTCGCGCCGCCAGATGCTCAAAGTCGGTGTGTTAGGCGCCGGTATGTCGTTGGGCAGCTACTTGCGGCTCAGCGCGGCCAAGCAGGACGCTGGGCGTTCCGCGATTCTCGTATTTCTTGGCGGCGGGCCCTCGCATCAGGACACGTTCGACCTCAAGCCTGCGGCTCCCGAGGAGTACCGGGGACAGTTCAGTCCGATCGCAACATCGGCTGCGGGCGTCGAGATCTGTGAGCACATGGGAAAACTTGCTCGCCGCGCGGACAAGTACGCCGTCATTCGCGGGATCACGCACAATCTGGCCGCGCATGAACTTGGCACGCGGTACCTGATGACGGGGAATCGACCGACTCCCGTCGTGAATTATCCGATGTACGGCTGCGTCGCAAGTCGCGAGTTTCCCGCAGCCGAAGATCTGCCATCGTTTGTTTCGATCGACCGCCCGGTCGAAGGCCCGGGATATCTCGGCCCCGAGTACGGACCTTTGTCGACCGGCGAGAAGCCACGCCACGGGCAGCCGTTCCGTGTTCGCGGAATCACGTTAGGCGATGGTCTGACAGTCGAAAAATACCGCTCTCGTCGCGATCTACTGACGGATATCGACACAGCTTTCGATGGTTTTGAAGACCTGGACGATTCCGTGCGGGGTCTCGACCGATTTTCCGAGCAAGCGTACCGGATCATCAGTTCGCGGCGGTCGCGCGACGCGTTCGACCTGTCACGGGAACCAGATCGCGAAGTCGATCGCTTTGGCAGGCATGACTTCGGCCAGAGTATGATGCTCACCACTCGTTTAATCGAAGCGGGTGTGCGGTTTGTCACCGTGTTGCTGGATGGCTGGGACACACACGCGGATAATTTCAACAAGCTTGGCCACGAACTGCTCCCGCGGTTCGATCAGTCTCTTTCCGCTTTGCTCGACCGACTCGATGAACAGGGGCGACTAGAATCAACCTCGATCCTGGTGACCGGGGAATTCGGTCGCACGCCCAAGGTCAACAACAATGTAGGCCGAGATCATTGGGCCCGAGCCATGTTCGCGTTGATGGCGGGCGGGGCGGTGCGCGGCAGTCAGACAATCGGCGCGACGGACGAGAAGGCCCAGGGACCCGCAGGCGACGGCTTCACGCCCGACGATTTGGCAGCCTCGTTCTTCCACAACATTGGCATTGACCCGAAAACCGAGTACGACTCAAACATCGGCCGACCGATTACGCTGATTCGAGACGGTGAGCCCATCCGACAGTTGTTCGCCTGACGAAAGAGAGGGGGGAGGGGGAGACAGGGAGACGGGGAGACGCGTGCTTATTGGAGAGTCCAGTCGTTTGGGTTGTTGATCATGTGGACGATCATTGAGATGACCTCATCGTATGCGCAGTAGAGTTTCTTTGCCTGCTCTCGCTCGAGGTATTCACACTCTACCGCGAATTGCAGCCAGACTTGTGTTTCAGCAGCTTCGGCTTCGCTATCACTCAGTTTGCTGATGAACGCTGCTTCATACCGTCGCTTTCGCCACGCTTCGGCTAGATTCGCACACACCGAACGCGACGACCGGCGCACTTGATCCACCAGCGAGTACCGTTCTTCTTTGGGAAACTCTTTAGAACATCGAAAGACGTTCATAGCCGCCTCAAACGCCTTTCTATATACATCCAACTCCGTATGCCGAGTAATCTTCATTCCCCGTCTCCCTGTCTCCCTGTCTCCCTGTCTCCCTGTCTCCCTGTCTCCCTGTCTCCCTGTCTCCCTGTCTCCCTGTCTCCCTGTCTCCTTGTCTCCCCGTCTCCTTGTCTCCCCGTCTCCTTGTCTCCCCCTCTCCCTGTCTCCCTGTCTCCTGACTAAGACTCGAAATACCGAACGGCGTTGCGAAACAACCGCATACCGTCGCCTTCGTCTTGCAGTTCGCCGCGCGTCCAGCGGGGATGCTGAGTGGGATCAATGTACCGCTCAGGGTGGGGCATCAGACCGAACACCCGGCCACTCCGGTCGCAGACCCCCGCCACGTTGGCCTGCGACCCATTGGGATTGGCCGGATACGGAACGGGGCCGTTTTCCACACGCTCAGCCGGCGTATACCGTAAGACCAATTGGCGCTGATCCTGCAGCCGCGCGAGTGCCGCGGCGTCACGGAATACGAGTTTGCCCTCGGCGTGGGCCACGGGTAAATAGAGGGAATCGGCACCATCAAGGAAGACACACTCTCGGCCCGACGTGGCGAGATAAACCCAACGGTCCTCAAACTTACCGGAGTCGTTCCAAGTCAAAGTCAGCGGGCTGTCGTCGCCGTCGCTGTCTAGCAGCAACCCTGACTTGATCAGTATCTGGAAGCCGTTACAGATTCCCAGCACCAGCTTGCCGGCATCCTTGAACTCCTGCAAGACGTCGAACAGGTGGTGGCGAATCTGATTGCCCAGAATGCGGCCTGCAGCGATATCGTCGCCGTAACTAAAGCCGCCCGGCAAACAGATGATTTGGAACTGGGCGATGGCCCGCGCATTCTGCAGAAGTTGATTGATGTGCACGAGTTCCACCTGGCCGCCCGCTTGCTCGAAAGCAAACACCGTTTCGCGGTCGCAGTTCGTGCCCGGCGCGCGGAGAACTAATACGCGGGGTTGGGTCATGCCCGTTCCTTCTTTGTGGTACGCCTATTCATCGCATGCCGCCTCTTCGTTTTCTATACTTGTCCGCGTTTCGCTCCGAAGCCTTTTATTTGGCCGTTTGGGCGAACGTACGTGTTAGCATCCTATCCGTGCCAAATCCATCGGGAATTGTGTGCCACTGGCTCTGCCAGTGCCGAGTTGACGTTGCTTTCAGAACGGCAAACACTGACAAAGCCAGTGGCACACAAGGGACTCATCCGCGCTGGCGCGCCGAACGCCTACCCGCGAACGCCTGGGAAACGCTCGTTCGCGGAGCGAACGGCCACAAGAGCCGCCGCCAATTACCACCGTAGCGGCGCCTGCCAAGCCTCCTTGAGCCGCGCAATGTCCGCTTGGACGAGCGGAGTATCACCGGCGCGAATGACTAACTGTGAGGTATCATCGATCGTGCCAACCTGGGCGTGCGGCACGTCGCCGAGCGTTTCCTCGAACCGACCGGTCCGGTCGGGCGATACCTCGCACAGGAAACGAGTATTCGACTCCGAGAACAGCAGCGCCACCATACGCTCGCTGGAAGTTTCACAGGAGAGATCGTGTGGAACTTGGTCGAGATCGAGCTGGGCGCCGAGGCCACCGGCCAGCGCCATCTCGGCGGCGGCGACCGCCAGCCCACCCTCACTCAGATCGTGGCACGCCCGCACCCAGCCCGCTGCAATCGCTCGGTGCACCGCGGCGAAAATCCTTTTCGCTAACTCCGGGTCAACGCGAGGTGGGACGCCACCGCGACAGCCTGCGACCAAGGCAAAGTGCGAACCGCCGAGTTCCTCGTGAGTCGAGCCTACCTGGTACAGCACATTTCCCGGCTCCTTCAGATCCATCGTGACACAACGGCGTACGTCCTCGACCTGTCCCAGCGCGCTGATCAACAGCGAGGGGGGGATAGAGATCGTTCGCCGATCACCGCCAACCTCATAGCTAAACTCGTTGTTCAAACTGTCCTTGCCGCTGATGAAGGGCGTGTTCAACGCAATCGCCAGATCGTAACAAGCCAGCGCCGCACGGACGAGCGAACCGAGGGTTTCTGGCCGGTCGGTATAACCCCAGCAGAAATTATCCAGGATCGCAATCCGCGCCGGATCGGCTCCTACTGCCACACAGTTGCGCACGGCCTCATCGATCGCGGACGCGGCCATATGATAGGGATCCAGATCACCAAAATGTGGGTTCATCCCGCAGCTGATGACCAACCCACGACGTGAATCCAATACAGGTCGTATCACAGCGGCATCGCTCGGTCCGTCATTGTCGACGCCGACAAGCGGCTTGATCACACTGCCCCCTTGGACTTCGTGGTCGTACTGACGAATCACCCATTCCTTGCTAGCCACGTTCAACGAGCCGAGGATACGCAGCAGCGTATCACCGAATTCGACGGAGTCGAGCGAGGCACCATTAGAGCAACTTAGTACCGTAGGCCGTCTCGGCTCATAGACCGCGTCTCGCACCACCGGCGGACGTCCCTGGTGGAGGAAATGCATGCTCAGATCGGCGACCTGCACACCGTTGTATTTCAGTTCTAGACGTCCGTGGGGGACGAACTTGCCGATGATCGTGGCCTCGACTCCTTCGGACTGGCAGAGCGCGTGCAATTCGTCCCAGTGCTCGGCGGGTACCGAAAGCACCATCCGCTCCTGTGCTTCCGAAATCCAGATCTCGGTATAGGTCAGCCCCTCGTACTTGAGCGGCGCTCGCTCCAGCCACACCTCGGCGCCGATCGATTCACCCATTTCGCCCACGGCACTGGAAAACCCGCCGGCGCCGCAGTCCGTGATTGCGCTGTAAAGCCCCCGATCCCGAGCGGCCAACAACACGTCCATTACCATTTTTTCCGTGATCGCGTTGCCGATCTGCACGGCACCGCCGGAAATACTCTCGCTGTCGCTGGTCAATTCGGCGGAACTGAACGTGGCCCCATGAATGCCGTCACGCCCCGTACGGCCACCCACGGCGACCACCCAATCATCCACCTGAGGCTGCTTGCTCGATTGCTCGCGCGGAATCAGACCCACATTACCGCAGTACACCAACGGATTGCCGAGATA
>Ga0310121_10004833_pt1 | contig 11738 bp, 7 predicted proteins | sample CB27_Tmax_986_MG_FD_203504 | JGI IMG/M metagenome (GOLD analysis project Ga0310121, IMG submission 203504) | Marine microbial communities from Western Arctic Ocean, Canada - CB27_Tmax_986 | ecosystem: Environmental > Aquatic > Marine > Oceanic | place: Canada: Western Arctic Ocean | collected...
CGCCACCGGCACGCCATCGACTCCACAGCGCGTCGACAATGACGCATCGGCGACGGCCACAATCGTCGCCGTGCTCTGCTGATCGAACTCCCGCGTGACCATCGGGCTGAAGTTGGTGAGGGAGGACTGCGCCCAGTCGATTGATGCCATGCGATCGCCCGGCTCCCAGTCCTTCAGGCCGACAAAGTTGAATCCCGGGCCCTTGAACACGCTCGCATGGTCGCCCAAGGTGAACTCTCTCATGAATTTCAGGATAAAGAGTTCGATTTCGGCGAGCTCCGCAAGGTTGACCAGCGGCTCGGCGGTCTGACTCTCAATCACGGCACGGGCACCTTGGCGAGCACGTCTTCGATGACCATCTCGGCGGTCACCCCGTGGCTGGCGGCGTGCGGTCCGAGCCATACCCGGTGTCCAAGCACGTACTTCGCCAGATCCTGAATGTCCTCTGGATAGACCTCCGCACGCTTCCGCTGCAGGAGCGCCCACGGCTTCGCCAGTCGGCTCCAACAGATCGTCGCACGAGGCGAGGCGCCGAGATCGACGCACTTCTCCACCAGCTCGGATGGCGAGCGCTGAAGCCACTCGGTCTCGGCGTGATACGGCCGAGTGGCGCCGACCAATCGCCTGATGTACTTGGCCAGCTTTTCGTGTAGGAACACCTCACGGCCGATCGCGGCGCGGAGTTCGATGATTCGTTCCTTCGACATCAGCGCGCTCAACCGCACCTGCTTGAAGTCGAAACTCACCAGCTTCTGTTCCTCCTCGGGCGGGAGATACGCAATGTTCACGATGATCGCGAACCGGTCCGTCGCCGCTTCCGATAACGGGAATGTGCCTTGGCCGAGTTCGATCGGGTTCATGGTCGCAATGGCGAAGCTGAAGGCCGGCAGCTCGTAGGTCGTCTTGCCGACGGTCACGGTGCGGTCCTGCAGCCCTTCGAGAAACGCACTCTGTGATTTCAACGGGATGCGGTTGATTTCATCGAGCAGGATGACTTCAGCGGAGGCGAGCGGCCCGAACTCGGTGATAAAGGCGCCGGTCGCTGGGTTAATCATCTGAAACCCGACGACTTCGGTCGGCTGCAAGTCGGCCCGCCCCTGGATCCGCGCGAACTTCGCGCCACTGATCGCGGCGAGGATGACACCGAAGAACGTCTTGCCCACACCCGGGACACCCCGCAGCAACAGGTTGCCGGAATTGACCTGGCGCTTCTGGTCCTTGTCGTAGGTCGTCGGAATTTCCGAGAGCAGGGCGATGTTGGCAAGCGCCTTTTCCGTGTTGTAGCCGACGAGCGCCTTGCTCCCCTCCGCGATGATGGCTTCGTGGAAGTCGATAGCCTCTTGAAGTTCAGGATGCATGGTCACTACACCAATGGTTCATCTCGCGGGCAACCCGCAGAGTCTCGAAATACCCCTACGCACACGGATGGCATGGACTACTGTAGTCCTTCGTCGATCAAGGTGTGCCACAGGTAGCTGCTGCGCTACAGCTGAAGGCGGGATCACCAGTCGGGCTCACAACGTCGAGTTGCTCGTAATCGATTCGAACACCGGAGTATCGCCGTCGAGACACCCTCTGTCAAGGAGACGTTGGAGCAGGGCGAGAAGGGACCTGAGCGGGGAAAAATAGTTCGTTTTGACAGCAGACACCAAATAGAGGCATCCATGCACGATCCGGCCGGCCAGGACACAGGATTGCGTGAAAAATGCTAAGCAGCAAGGGCTTCTGGGCCGCTTTTCTCCCGACCGCACCACGTCTTGTCTTGACAGGGCCTGCCAAGGAGCCTTATTGTTCCCGGATGTTCGCCTTAGGCACGATTTGGCCAAAGTGGCGCTTCAAGGCGCCCGCACGAATACAACCTGGGAGGGTGTGATGCGATTTCGAGGACTACTGCGATGGTTAACCGTCGGTGCGATGCTGGGGATGCCGGCAATGGCACACGCACAAGAGGCCGTGTTCATCGGCACCGTCACTGATGCGACGGGCGGTGCGCTCCCGGGTGTCTCGGTCCAGGCCGTGCACGACGCTACAGGCAACAGTTTTGAGTCGGTGACGGATGAGCGCGGCGACTACCGCATTCCGGGGCGCGTCGGCGCGTATACCGTGACGGCCGTCCTGCCGGGCTTTACGGCGGCGCCGGTGGGCGTCACTCTGCAGGTCGGCCAGGAGGTCGTCGTGGATCTCACGCTGACCGTCGGGGGCGTGCAGGAGACGGTGACGGTCACCGGCGAAGCGCCACTCCTCGATGTCACCCAGTCAAGTATGGGCGGTAATATCGATGCGCGCCAGTTGCAGGAGCTGCCTATCCAGGGGCGCAATTGGGTCGATTTGGTCATGCTGGCGCCGGGGGCCAGGGTCAACTCGGTCACCAGCAACCCCAGCCAGGAGGGGAGGGCAAACAACAGGGCCGGCGGGGACTTCCAAATCAACGTCGATGGGCAGGCGGTCACGAATTATTTCGTCGCCCTCGATAGCACGAGCAAGCGGCAGCCGCGCTTCAGCCGTGATGCGATGGCCGAGTTCGAGTTGAAATCGAGCCGATTTGACGCCACGCAGGGGCGTTCGTTCGGGTTGCAGGTGAACGCCGTCACCAAATCCGGCACGAATACGCCGTCGGGGACTTTTTCCGGCTACTTCCGCCACGACCGGTGGAATGCGAAGGATCTGATAGCCGATCGCGTGCTCCCCTATGAGGATCAGCAGCTTGTCGGGACCTTAGGCGGCCCCATCCGGAGAGACAAGGTCCATGCCTTTGGCTACTACGAATACGAACGCAACCCACAGACGATTCTGTATAACACGCCGTACCCGTCCTTCAATCAGGATCTGAGTACCAACGACGTCGAAAAGAAAGGCGGCGGGCGGGTAGACATACAGTTCACGCCGCAAACTCGGCTGTCGACCCGCATGGGTTGGGTGACGGGCACACGGATGAGCGGTGGCGGCGCCACCACCCAGCCGTCGGCGTCAGCGGGCAGCGATCTGGAGAATAACGACGCTCTGTTGAGTTTGACCCAGGTGATCAGTAATCGGACCGTGAACGAGCTCAAGGTGGGCTATGCCCACGTGGGTTGGGAACAAGTAGTCGTTCTGAAGAACTCCAACTCAGACTCGATTTCTAATCAACTCGGGCGAAACATGCACGGACCTGCCATCATCTTGCGAGGCTTCGGCGCGGGCGCTGGAAGCGCGTATGGCAAGTACCCAGACCACCAGTGGCAGAATGTCACCAGCGTGCGAGATGACTTGACGCTCACGTTCACCAAAGGCGGCCGCCACACCTTGAAACTGGGCGCCGAAATGCTGTATGCGGAAGGCCATGATGTGTCGTGCGTCCGTTGCTCGGGCGTGTTGTTTGCCAACGGCGGACCCATACCGGACAATCTAGAGAGTGCCTTTCCGGACCTCTTCGACTCCGGGACCTGGGATCTGGATATGTTTTCTCCTATCTCGACAAGATTTCGCCAAGCCATTGTGGGCGCGGCACAGTCGAACGTGATCCGGAAATCCTTCGCCGGCTGGATACAGGACGACTGGGCCGTCAGAGACAATTTGACGCTTAACCTCGGGATACGCTACGACATGGAGCAGAATACCTTCGCCAATGACGTAGTCTTCAAACCGTTCCTGATGGGGGAACAGGACCAGCACAACGACAAGAACAATGTGGGCCCACGGTTCGGCTTTAGCTACAGCGGGATCGATCGGACCGTGCTCCGGGGTGGGTACGGCCTGTATTTCGGTACGGCCCCCAACGCCCACTATTCGAAGTTTTACGAGCAAGCCGTGAATGCCACGTTGTACTACGATGGCCGGGCCGACTTCGCTTCGAACCCATGGAATCTGCCAATACGTCCAGGATTCGGGCCAACGCCAACCCTGGCATCGCTCCAAGGAAATCTGTGCCACAACACCGGACTCGTGCCGGGCTGTACCAGGCACTCCCTCCCCACCGGGGGTGTCTCCTACGGGCCGGGCGTGAAGATCCCGTACAGCCATCAGGGCTCGGTCGGTATCCAGCGTCAGCTCGGCGACGTGGCGGCGTTTGAGGCCGATCTTGTCTGGAGCGGTAATCGGGATGCATTCCGCGACATGCCGATGAATGTGACCTACAATCCGGCAACGGGGGTCAACTACCCGTTCTCCGACGTCAGCCGGCGGGCCTTTCCCGAATGGGACTACATCAGCGCGACGATCAACGGGTCCCGGGGCAATTACCATGCGTTGCAGACGTCCTTGACGAAGCGCTACCGCAACAGGTGGCAGGCGTCGGCCACGTATACGATGTCCGTCTCCAAGGATATGACCCCGAAGCCGGTCCAATGGAACCCGAGCACCAGAAACTTCGAGACGGTGACTTTCGACACCGCGCCGGATCTCGGCGGCGACTATACCAAGGCGATCGGTGACCAGCTCCATCGGGGGGTATTAAACTTTATCTACGATACGCCGGGCGACTTCCAGCTCAGTGGGCTGTATCACTTCAGCTCTGGCGAGCGCTACAACACACAGTGGGGTGGCGACCTCCGCAAGCTGGGTGGTGTCCGACCCAACGACCAGCGGCTGCGCTCGGACGGAACGATCGTCCCGCGCAACTACTTCATCGGAAACGCGATTCACCGGTTTGATGTGCGCCTCCAGCGGCGGATTCCGCTGGGCCCCCGCGTGGGAGTTGCCGCCATCGTGGAGGTCTTCAACCTCTTCAACCACAAGAACTATGGAGCTTACGCGCACACGAACCGCAGCCGGACTGGAGGGGAACGCAACAGTAACCATTTGGCACCGGCGCAGAACCGCAACATCGCCTATAACCCGCGCACGACGCAGCTCGGATTCCGGCTCACGTTCTGAGAGCCTCAGGGCACTGATGACGGGGGACTATCTCCTTTGGGGGGGGGTAGTCCCCTTCTTGTTGTACGGCCGCCGACTCTAGCACCCGGCGGCGCGGCCCTTGTCGGCGACCTGATCCTCCCGGCGCTGTTCAACAAGAACGACGATGGCGCCCGCTTGACCTCGGGTCGGCTAGCAGAGCGCGATCGCCTCGAATCACGCCGGTGGGCGGGTCTCCCCTTTGGCCGTCTCGCGGATCATGCGGAGAGGCCTTCTCGCAGCCACCGCGGCACGCGCCGAATCACTCGTTTCAGGGCGAACCGCTGACGCAACCTGCTGCAGGACGCAGCCCTCAATGAGGTGACCCGGCAAGTTCGCCTCGTTTCAACCCAGCCCGATACCCTACATCCACTGCTCGCTTGGGTTGACGATGCGAAGCGGGTGGCGGGCGGGCCGGGCCGCCCCGCCCGCGCCGCAGGCGCCACTCTCGTGACAGATGCTCTTGGCGCCGAGCATGGGTGGGGGGCTTGCCGGGCGACAGGACCCGCGATCGGGTCAACTCAAGTGAACTCCGGAGAACTCCGGGTTTAGTGGTCTGTCCTTCCCAAGTTACTACCGGCCGCTCCGCTAGCACCCCACCGCGCACGCTTGCGCGGCGGGGACCCTGCGTTGTCGCGGCCGAGGATGGCAGGCGAGAGTTTGTTGTAGCTGGTACTCAATCAGTTGAAACACGCCACTAGAAAATCTCCGGGAAGGAGAACGTCACCACCGCATTGAGGCGCTTGTCGGAAATCATGACGGTCTTGTTCTTCGGATCGAGGGCGACGCCGCGAATCTGCAGCATCATGCCCCTCGGCCCGCCGATCATCCATCGCGGCGGCACGTCGCCGCTGTCGTGAATGCTCCAGACGCCGACATAGCCCCGGTCGTGGGCCATCTCGTTGAGCGGAGTACGGTTGGCTTCTTCGCTCACGACGTTTCGCCGGGTCCCGCTCTCCCCTTCGGCAAGGATCAGACCTCGTGCCGGGTACGAGAAGATTCGTCCTCCTCCCCGCAGGTCGGTCTTGGGCCCTCGGATCATTCGGAGCGGTTTCGCATTCCCCTCGGCCGTGCGCTCGAAAATCATCACCCCGCGAGGGCCACCGTCGGCCGGGCTGCCCGACACCAGGAGAACGTTGTTCACTGGATCGACGGCGACGCCGGACGCGCGCCGGAACACATCGGGGCCCTTGAGGATCCGAAGAGGGGCGACGTTGCCGTTGGCCCGCCGGTCGAACACGAGAATGTAATCCTTCTGCGGCACGAAGATTTCGTGATTCACCGGGTCGAGGGCCAACCGATCTGGATCGTCGTCAGAATCGCCCAGTAGCGTCAGCGGCCCCTGGATGACCCGAATCGGCGCTTCCTCGCCGTCGGCGCCTCCGCGGAACGTCATGATGGCCTGCGCCTGCGGCTGCGGCACCACGATCTCGTCGTGCACGTCGTCGTAGGCCATCCCGTGGATGGTCCGGCCCAGGCGTGTCTTCTGTCCAAAAATTCTCCGGGTCGGTAGCGCGCCTCCCTCCGCCAACCTGGCGAAGGCCGCAATCTGCGGGTGGGACACTCAATTGGGAGCGAGAATCTCCTCCCGCCCGGCGTCGTACGCGAGGGCTCCTGGATTCCCGATCATCAACGCCAGCGTATTGGGCGGACTGCTGCGGATGGTGCGCAGCGGAGCGACGTCACCATCCGCGCCGGCTTTGTACGCCGTGGCGCTGTGATTGCCGTAGTTGGCCACCCAGAGCTCGTCATTCTGCGTGTCGAGGGCTATTCCCGTCGGGTGTTTGATTCCCGTCCTCGGCCCCCGCACAACCCTGACGGGCGCGGCGTTACCGCTGGCCGTGGCGCTGAACACCAGGATGGAGTCGGCGGCATCGTTGGCCACATAGATCTCGTTGCGCTTAGGGTCGAATACCACGCCTGTGGGCCAGTTGAGCTGCGTATCGGGGCCGATGATGGTGCGAAGCGGTGGTGTGTCGTTGTTGGCATCGATGGCGTGGATGGTGATGGACGGCGGGCCGTTCTTGCCGGAGCCTGGAACATGCCGGCTGATGGTCCAGGTCTTCTGTCCTTCCGCGCCGCCGGTGCCCATCGTGGGCCGACCGTCCGGGTGCATGCGGCGCACGGCGCCATGGTTGGCCACGAACATCAATCGATTCTTCGGATCGACCGCCAGGCCATGCGGCGCGGCGAGCCCAGTGTGGTCGCCCTGCAGACGGCGAATGGGACCATCCGTTTTCTGCGCTCCTTTCCGAAAGACAAGGACCGCGCTGTCGTTCTGCACGCTCACGAAGATTTCCTGAGCGTCGTCATCCACTGCAAGCCCGTACGTCTGCCCGGTGAACAGCTCACGGGTGGGGGCCACGTCCCCGGCGGACTGCCTGGAGAAGACGACCATCGTATCCACGGTGTCGTTGTTGGCCGCATAGATCTCGCCGTTGGCCGGATCGACATACACGCCGGCCTGAAACTCGATCTTGGTTTTCAAGCCTCCGAGGATGCGCTTCGGTTCTGTCTGGGATGCGGTCGGCGGCGTGTTGGCGAGGCGGTCGTAGACGAGGATCTGAAAGAAATTGTTGTCCGTGACGACCACTTCATCTCGAATTGGATCGACGGCGATGGCGGCGAACGCTGCATAGGGATCGCGGATGACCCGCAGCGCCCTCCGCCGAGACGCGGCAAGCCGCGCGTCGTCGTTCGGACCGGCGGCCGCAGCAGCCGAACCCGCACCTTGCTGCATCGCGGCCGGTACACCGAGGCTGCTGCCGGGGGAGGGCGGCTCGCACATGCCCGCCTCGCCCGGCAACGGCTCGATCGAGACCAATCTCGGACCGCCGACCTGTGTTGACCTTTCAGCGCTGCCTTTGGCGAGCGCGAAAACCGTGACGGCGCCGATCATCCCCAGAACAAACAGGGGCTTTCGCTGCCAAGAACGTGTGACCGACATGGCCCTCTCCTTTCTCTCCTATTTCTCTCCTAACCGGCTGGTGCTGCCGCTGAGACTATTTGACGTCGGCAGGCAGCGGAGGCACCGTGGCGAGGAACTTCGCCAGGTGTTCACGCCACATGACAGCATGGACCTGCCCCCGGTGTCCACGGCTCGTCGGACCGGCGGGGATCATCACGTAGCTGCCGTTACGGATTTTCGGCATCTCCCGCTCAATCACGCCGAGTTCGGGCGGGTTCAGCGTGTCGTCCTCGAAGAGGATTGCGAAGGCCGGGGCTGTGATCTTCCCGAGGTCTGGACCGGGATTGTAGTCAAACGACGCCTCGAATCGGTACAGGATGTTGTTGGCGTCGTCCTCCTCTTCGGCCTCCTCGACGCCGTCCCTCACCGCCTCGTCCGCCTGGTCGTAGGTCTGGAGGCTTTCGGCCAGCCGAAGCGGGCTCTGCACGAGCATCTCGAACATCGGCATGATGTTGAGGAAGCCGCGGGGCTTTTCGGTGTAGTTGCCACCATTCCACGCCGGGTCGGTGCGGATCGCGTTCGACAGGGTGCGCCGCCACATCAGGTTCCGGCCAGAGATCTTGACCGGTAAGGACGACAAGGCCACTATGGCGTCCATCTTGTCGGGGTAGAGTTCGCCCCACAGCCACGAGTGCATGCCACCCATGGAGATGCCCATGACGATCCGGAGCCGGTCGATGCCGAAGTGCTCGGTGATGAGGCGGTGCTCGAGATCGACCATGTCGAGGTATCCGTACTTGGGAAACTTCGCGCGGAGCCCGTCGCTCGGTGCGGTCGACTTGGCGTTGCCGACGGCGTCAGGAAAGATCAGGAAGTGTTTGGTCTGATCGAGGGGCTGTCCGGGACCGATCAGTGGACCAATGAAGGACGCGGCGAGCACCTGCGACGAGTTGCCGCTCGACCCGTGCATGATGATCACGCCGTTTCGTATCTTGCCGCTGGCATCGCGAAGCGGGGTGCCCACCGTCGTAAAGTGCAGCCGGACTTCCGGCAGCGTGCCCCCGCTGCGGAAGCGGTAGTTCTTGATTACATAGTCCCCCTCCTGCCGGTTCAGAAAAGCGGGCGCGCCGGCAGTTGCCGTGCCCTGTTGCGCGTCCGCGACGGACGCGAGCAGGACGATGCTCGTAAGGGCCAGGGCGACGTGCAATGTACGGTAGGACGTTCGCATAGTTCCTTCCTTGTTTTGAAAATCAGTGTTGGATTTCCGGGCCGATGACGATGACCGACCGGCTTCGTCCCAACTCCTTCTGTGACCGCGCGGCCGACGCGCCGTGCGCCCATGACGCGTGAGCCCTCGAGCGCAAGGCGCCCAGACCCTACATCAGCCAGCCAAGAGCGTTCGCGCCCTTGGCGCCAAGGTCGGCCCACATCCTCAACCATCGGCAGTATAATCCACGTGGCGGGTATTGGAACGCCGTACCTGGGCGTCAGGCGCGGTTCTCTTTCGAAGACCCGGAGCAGGGGACGCGACGTGGAGATTGACACGCACTGACGATGATGCTAGCCTGCGTTCCGCGCAAGGCCGGCCTAGGGTGAATCTCACTCCACCGCTGCTCGGTCGGAGAGCGACAGCTGCCTCGGCCAATGCCGAGTAAACACTATACTGAATTGCATCACGCATGGGAGCTATCATGACGTTTCGCACATTACTGTTGACCGCCGCGACGGCGGTCGTTGCGCTGGCTTTGGTCATCGCGTCCGGTGCCACGCTGGACGGGCAGCAGATGGCCCGGGGCAAGGCTGCGCTAATGGAAGATATCGGCCCACTTGAACAAGCCCCCGACATGTACAAAGCCAGTTTCGACACCAGCAAGGGGACGTTCGTGATTCAGGTGCATCGCGACTGGGCACCCTTCGGCGCCGACCGTTTCTATACCCTGGTCAACAGGGGCTACTTCGACGGGAACCGATTCTTCCGAGTCACCGACATCCTGGTGCAGTTTGGGATCAACGGTGACCCGGAGATCTCCAAGCACTGGATCGGCGCAAAAATCCCCGACGACAAGCCGGGGATGCATTCCAACGTTGTGGGTACTGTCGGCTTCCTTCAGGCAAACTTTCGGAGAACCCAGATGATGATCAGCCTGGAGGACAATCCAGTTCTGGACAGGCAGATCACCCCGATAGGCGAGGTCATGTCTGGCATGGACGTCCTGGGCAGGCTCTTTCCGGTAGAGATTGCTCCGGCGGGGACCGGACCGACGTTTACGCAGCTCTTCCAGGACGGTACGCCCTTCCTCGAGAAGGAGCATCCGGAGATGGATTACATCAAGATGGCGACAATCGTGATGTGAAGTCCCCTAACGCGCGCCCGCGCATTCGTTTCCAGCGGACCGGTTGGTGACGTGACGGGAGGTGCCGGGTGAGAAAGATGAGAAAGATGATGAGAAAGATGAGAAAGAGCTGCCAGGTGCAGTATCGCCGTCTCGTGCTCGTGGGTACCTTGGCCGTCGTGGTCGCAGTGGCGGCGTCAGCGCCGGTTGCGGCCCAGGCGCCGCAGGCCGCGGGCAGCACGGCGGCCGCGGCGTATACGGCCCCGCGTACGGCATGGGGGGATCCCGACGTGCAGGGCGTCTGGCGGGGTAGGCAACGGATCAGTTTCGAACGTGAGCCAGGCGAGACCAGAGAGTTCCTGACCGACACCGAAGTGGCCGAGATGGAACGAAAAGCGGATGTGCGTAGCGACGGCCGGCTCAACGGTAAGTCAGAGAACCGGGGGAACCGGAACCAGCCCAATTACAATTCCGTCGTTTCGTATAATCCCGAGCGCTCGCAGCATGCCAAGCGAACGTCGGCGATCATCGATCCACCAGACGGCCTCCTGCCGGCGTGGACGTTGGAGCAGGTGAAATACTACGCAGAGCGGGAAGCGATGACGGCCGGGCGCGGTGACTCGGACTCGTGGACCGACCGACCGACCAGCGAACGTTGTATCCCCGTGATTGCTCCTCCGGTCCTCGGCTTCTGGGGCATGGCCCTGAAGGGTGAGGCGGGCGGGGTTGCCGAAACAGCAGGGACAAACAACGTGGGGGAGGGCTACTCGAACAGCAGAAGTGGGGGCGGGCCTTACCGCATTGTGCAGAGTCCAGGGTACGCCGTGATCCTCCAGGAGCAGCAGGGGCTCGGAGGAGGGAACGCGGGGTCTCGCGTCATCCCCCTCGACGGGCGTCCCGCGCTCGCGCAGAAGTTCCGGCATTGGATGGGCTCAGCGCGCGGCCACTGGGAGGGGGAGAACACCTTGGTCGTGGTGACCACCAATATCACGTACCCGGGGCCGGTCATCACGAGTTATGGCCCGAACTATCCGGGCACCGGCTCGACGCTCACCTTCACGGAACGGTACACGCGCACGGGCCCCGACACGATGGTCTACCGCTACACCGTGGACGACCCTGGGGTCTACGTCCGACCGTACACGGTGCAGCACGAGTTGGGGCTGTATAACGACTACAAGATCAGCGCTGTCATCTGCCACGAAGGGCACGATGACATGCCCGCCGCGTTGGCCGCCGGGCGCTTCGATGAGATCACGGCCATCGATAATTTAAACGACGTGGTGAGTCAGCGTGCGCCACGGATCAAACAGCTGAAAGAAGAAGCGATGCAGGCGGCTGAGGCGATGAAGAAGCGTTAATGTGGCCTATGTTGCAGCGACGGTATTCCGTCAGGAGGGATAGACCAGTGTCAACTAAACGGTTCGTATGGAGTCTCGTGGCCCTTGTCGGCGTGGCGGTGGCGGCCCCGGTGCCGGTGGGCGCGCATCACGCGTTTACGGCGGAGTTTGATGCCAACCGGCCGATCCGGGTGCGGGGCACGATCGTGAAGGTGGAGTGGATCAACCCGCACGGGTGGATTCACGTCGACGTCAAGGGGAAGGACGGCCAGCCGGTCCGGTGGATGT
>Ga0310121_10004834_pt1 | contig 11738 bp, 10 predicted proteins | sample CB27_Tmax_986_MG_FD_203504 | JGI IMG/M metagenome (GOLD analysis project Ga0310121, IMG submission 203504) | Marine microbial communities from Western Arctic Ocean, Canada - CB27_Tmax_986 | ecosystem: Environmental > Aquatic > Marine > Oceanic | place: Canada: Western Arctic Ocean | collected...
GAGTGATTGACCTCACTCGACTGCTCCCAGGCCCCTTTCTCAGCGTCATATTGGCCGACCTTGGTGCCGATGTGATCAAGGTCGAAGCACCCCAAGGAGGGGATTGGGTTCGCTACGTACCTCCGGTTCGGTCCGGGCTGTCCACCGCATTTGTGGCGCTCAATCGAGGCAAGCGAAGCGTTGTACTCAACCTGAAGACACCCGGGGGTGTTCAAACGCTGCGGCGACTCGTGAAAGAGGCAGATGTCCTCCTTGAGTCGTTTCGCCCCGGCGTCATGGACCGACTGGGAGTGGGACACGAATCGCTTCAGGCGGACAATCCGAGGCTGATTTATGTGGCCATCACCGGCTACGGCCAGACGGGGCCGTACCGTGCTCGAGCCGGTCATGATCTCAACTACACTGCGTTGTCCGGAACACTGGGCCAGACCGGTGAAGAAGATGGTCCACCGATCATGCCCGGTGTGCAAGTTGCCGATGTGGCGGGTGGCGGTCTTTTTGGTGCGGTGGGCTTGCTCTCAGCGCTCGTCGAACGCGAGAAGACGGGCAAGGGAAAGTTCATCGACGTGTCCATGACCGAAGGGTCTGTGGCGATGAATTTCCTCACCCTGTCACGGCATCTGGCCGGGGACGATCCCGCGCGACGAGGGAAGGACCAATTGAACGGTGGCGTGGCGTCGTATCAGGTGTATGAAACGGCCGATGGCGGTCATATGACGCTGGCTGCCTTGGAGCCCAAGTTCTTTCACGCGTTTTGTGACGCGGTGGATCGTCCCGAGTGGAAGACGCGTCAGTATGGGCAGGACGACAACCTCAAGAAGGATCTGTCGGCGCTCTTTCTCACGCGCACTCGGGCAGAATGGGAGGCTTGTCTAGCGGGACACGACGCCTGTTGCGAGCCGGTCCTGGAGTTGGACGAAGTGGTCGCCCATCCGCAGCATCAAGCCCGCCAACTCTTTTTTGACTTGGAACAATTCTCCGGAGAGGCACCCATACCGCAGCTGCGACTGCCTATCGTCGATTCAGAGACAACCGACGCCATTGGCCCCGCTCCCGCGTTGGGACAACATACGGTAGAGGTACTTTCAGAACTTGGCTTGTCCGATGAGGAGCTCCAGACGCTGAGGGAATCGGGCTCCATTTCGGATGGGTAACTTGTCGCACGGTCACTGTTCCATGGATGAATGCTGCCGCCCGTCGACTTGATCTGCTACGATGGCGTCGTGGCGTACGAATACCCTGTACTCATTGTAGACGACACCCCCGAAATTGTGCGGTTGCTGGAAACCCATTTGGCGACGTTTGGTTTTCAGACGCGCTCGGCAGGCACTGGGGATGAAGCACTCCAGTTGCTTGCGGACGGATTCGAGGGCCCGGTTCTTCTGGACCTCAAATTACCGGATTATGAGGATTTGGACCTATTTCACGTCATTCAGCGTGAATACACCAACGTGCCTATCATCATTATTACTGCGCATGGCTCAGTAGACATGGCCTGGCAGGCCACGGTGGAAGGCGCTTTTGATTTTCTGAACAAAGACGAGTCGCTGCTGGAGCGGGCATATCTGTCGACCAAGAACGCCGTAGAAAAGCTGACGCTTCGTAGACAGCTACGTGAACTTTCGGATGATTTGCGCGTACAACGGCCCTTTGAGAACATTGTGAGTACGTCGCCGGCCATGGAACCGGTGTTTGAGATGATGCAGCATGCGTCAGGCAGCCGAGTGACCGTATTGGTCTCTGGTGAGAGTGGTACAGGCAAGGAACTGGTCGCACGTGCACTCCATGATGGGGGCCCGCTGCGGGACAAGCCCTTTGTCACCGTCAACTGCGCTGGGATTCCAGAGGCTTTGTTGGAAAGTGAACTCTTTGGTCACGAAAAAGGCGCGTTCACCGGTGCTGTTGCGCGAAAGATCGGAAAATTTGAGTTGGCCGAGGGCGGCACCCTCTTTTTGGATGAAGTGGGCGAGCTTCCCTTGGTGCTTCAGCCCAAGCTCTTGCGCGTGATCCAAGAGCGAGAGATCGAACGCGTGGGAGGAAGTCGACCCATACCGCTGGATGTCCGAATCATCTGTGCGACCAATCGTGATCTACAAACGGAAGTCCGAGAGAAACGCTTTCGCCAAGATCTCTATTATCGTCTCGCGGTCTTGCCCATCCATGTGCCTCCACTGCGGGATCGCCCCGGGGACATACTGATTTTGGCGCATCATTTTCTGAAGCACTTCAGCGTCGAGGAGTCGAAGGAAATCGATGGTGTGGAGCCCAACGTGCTCAAGATGCTCACGCAACATGACTTTCCTGGAAACGTGCGGGAAGTTCAGAATATTATGCGCCACGCGGCGGTGGTATGCAGCGGCCCCAAAGTGTCCATGGGAGACTTACCCACTTCGTTTCTTGCGTCGTTTCGCCCGACCTCCATCCCCAACAGCAGGTCCTTTCCAGGATGGGGTCCTTGGATGGATTCCATGGTCCGCGAGGAAAGGGACATTCCCAAAATGGGGGATGTTGAGGCCCTGTTGATTCAACGTGCGTTGGACGTCTGTAATGGCAATTTGGTTCAGGCGAGTCGTCGTCTCGGGGTGTCACGAGCCACCATGTATCGGCGCATCGAAAAGTTGGGATTGAGACGCGTATGATTTCTGTGATTTTCGTTCTGGCGTTGGTGGCTGCTCCGCCGCCTTCTGCGTCGGTTCCGGGGGAGTCCGTCAAGCGCACGGGAAAGGCCGAGCCCCAACGCCCAGAGCGTTGTGGTTCGTTGATCGACACGGTTGCCAAGCGTTTGGAGGCAGGAGTGGCCATTTTGACCCGGTCCAAGCAAAAGGAAACCCCCTCTACCGAAGAGCGGCAAACGCGCTTCGCGGATTGGTTGCAATCCGCAAGAGGTCCCATCCAGAACGTGAAGCGGATGTCGTTCGAGCTGCACCAGAAACTCTCATCGGCCGAACGAAAGGCCTGTATACGCTATGGCACCTCTCGTTTTCGAGTGGTGCTTCAGCTGCTCGCAACCCCGGCAGCGCGACGAGACTTCTCGGTGCAACTTCGTCAGTTGGGTGCTTTGTTTCGGTAGCAAGCTATCGTTCGTCGCCGTCGCCGCTGAGGGCCTCGTGAGCCGCTGAACCCGGAACCAGCCGGAGGGTGTCCGTAATGGTTTGTTGGTAGGCGTCCAACATGTCAGGACATCGCTCAGCGATGGCTCTGATGTGGCTCCGAATGACCTCGACGTCCCCACGGTGCACGGGGCCGGTCAACACATCACGAGGCTCTTGAGCTTGGCTGAGATTGTCCGCGGTTCCCTGCATGAGGGGCGCCAAGGCGTGCAGGGCCTTCTCACGAGACATCCCTGTTTCAGAAAAGAGAGTGACCGCCAGATCGGCCAGCGCCACCATGGTGTTTGAGGCGACACAACAGGCGGCGTGATACAACATCTTGGATGTTTCATCCGCCACAACGAACGTGTTGGCTCCCATGGATTGGACCATCACCTGTGCCGTCTTCACCGCATGGTCTTCTCCTTCAATCCCAAAGGTCGAGCGTCGAACCTGGCCCACCGGATCGGTCTGTACGGTTACGTTGCTGAAGCTCTGCAAGGGGTGACAACTGGCGACAGAGCGTGGTGTGTTCGGCGATTGCCGAAGGACACGCGCGGGCAACGCGCCGGACGCATGGAGGAGCACGTGGTGGGGCTGTGCAACCCGCGCGGCTTGTGCGGCGATGTGCGCGTCGACCACGGTGATCCACACGACCTCGGCTTCGGACAGTGCCGCCGGAATGTCCGAACCCCAAAATGTTGGCCACGGCATATGCGGTGTTCGTTCAGCGGCCTCCTGTGTACGGTTCCAACTCCCCACAATCGTGTGGTTCGATTCAGCCAGTGTAGCCCCTAGGCATCGGCCGCACCGACCCGCTCCCCAGAGAAAAACCCGCGTCATCGATACAACCCTTGGTCTTGAATGTACTGGGCCACGGCCGCTGGGACGAGGTCACCGATCGCTTCGTTCCCATGGATCCGGTGGAGGATTTCGGTGGAGGACACGTTGGGGAGTGGCGGGCTGACCGAGACATGGGCAGGGGTTGGATGATCTTGGCGTCCGAGCAGTACAAACGGGTAGCGCTCCTCCAATGTGTCAAAGTCTTTCCAGCTGGCCCGTTCGGTCAAAATATCCGTTCCGATGACCAAGGAGAAACGATGTTCTGGATGGGATTGTTCCAACGCATGGAGGGTGTCGATTGTGTGGTTTTCCCCTTCCAATGTGGACTCAATGTCAGTGACAGCAACTCGCTTTGGATCGAAGGGGGCGATGGCGGCATTGCACATGGCCAGGCGGTGGTGAAAGGACGCCAGATCTTTTGCGAATGCGTGTTGATGGCAGGGCATGAGCCACACCATATCCACGTCGGCGCAGCTGAGCGCGGTTGCGATCCCATACACATGCCCCAGGTGGGGGGGATTGAACGAGCCGCCAAATATCGCAACGTTACTCATAGAGTAACCATTGGTTTCGTGTCTTCATCCATCGCGCTTCGTCTGCCTCCCAGTCGGAGACGATCGTCTGCCATGGGTCACCGCTATCGATCTGCTCACGAACCGAGGAGGTTCCCATGAGCAAGTCAATGGCCGGTCGGTCAGTGACGAACTCGTACTCTTCCGTGCGCCATCGGAGTGCCTCCGGCCAGTGGGCACGGATACAGCATAGCAGAGCCATGGCCATTCGTACCGGTTGCATGGCGTTTCGGTCGCGCACAATGATCTGTGCGCCGCCGCACTCCACTCCGGCATGCTTTTGAAAGGTCGGCTGAAAGACGTGGGGTCGAAAGCAAACTCCGGGCAGATCCAACGCGTTCATGGATTCAGCCAATCGAAATGGATCCATCCACGGGGCACCGAACACTTCGAAAGGGGTTGTTGTGCCTCGACCCTCACTGACGTTTGTGGCCTCCAGCAGACACATCCCCGGGTAGACGGCGGCAGTCGTTAGGGTGGGCATATTCGGCGAGGGTGGGACCCAAGGCAATGCCGTTTCGTCGTACCACAGACCGCGGTGCCACCCCGTCATGGGAACAATGGTAACCGCGTCGTTGGTGTAGCAACGGACCAACTCCCCCAGCGTGAGACCGTGACGCTGGGGCACAGGATGCATCCCAACAAAGGACGCACAGCCTGTTTCCAGTGTCTTTCCTTCGACCAGCAGCCCTCCGATGGGGTTGGGTCGGTCACAGACGATGGCCTCGATGCCCGCCGATTGAGCCGCTTCAACGGCATAGGCGGCGGTTTGTGCATAGGTGTAATAACGGGCGCCAACATCTTGAAGATCGATGACCAGCGCGTCGAGTCCAGCCAATGCCTCCGTGGATGGGCGAAGCGATGCTTCGTTGTCGCCGTACAAGCTGACCATCTCTAGCCCTGTCCAGCGATCGTGGCCACCGGACACAGGGATCATGTCTTGAGCGGTGCCCCATGGACCATGCTCCGGGCCAAGAATACGAAGGACGTTCGCACCCGCCGCGCGGAGGGCGTCGACGATGAACGTGGCATCCCGGGTCACCGATGCATGGTGACACAACACGCCGAGCTTTCGACCGCGGACACGGTCAGCCGCTTCGTTGACCAAACTATCCAATCCGCTGCGAGTGGTCATGGGTTCATCTCACAGGCCCTTGGAGACCGCGACCAAGTCACGCGTCGGCTTTGCCAGCCAAGAAGAGCATGAGCGCCTTTTGGGCGTGCAAGCGATTCTCGGCTTCGTCAAAAATGACCGATTGGGCTCCATCGCACACACTGGCGCTCACTTCTTCGCCTCTGTGAGCGGGTAGGCAGTGCATGAAAATTGCACCGGGTTTGGCTCTTGCCATCACAGCGTCGTTGACTTCAAAACCTTCGAACGCTTGCAACCGCTCTTTCTGCTCGGCCTCTTGGCCCATGGACGCCCAGACATCGGTGTAGACCACGTCGGCGTCTCGACCGGCTTCGGCAGGATCCGTGACAACGCGCAGCCAGGTGTCGCGCTCCTTGCAATAGGCCTGTGCTTTTCGCGTGTATTCTTCCCTGGGTTCGTAGCCTGTTGGCGTGCAGATTTGGACGTTCATGCCCATTCGAGCACAGCCCAGCATCAGCGAGTGTGCCATGTTGTTGCCGTCTCCCAAGTACGCCAGGGTCCGTCCAGCGAGTTGTCCGAACTGTTCCTCGATGGTTTGCAGATCGGCCAAGACTTGGCAGGGGTGCAAGGCGTCACTGAGCCCGTTAATGATCGGTACCGGCGAATACTCAGCCAATTCCAGAAGATCCTTGTGTCCGTACACGCGGGCCATGATCAGATCACAATATCGGCCCAGCACGCGGGCGGTGTCCGCGATGGTCTCTCCGCGGCCGATTTGAATGTCGCTGGCTCCCAGGAAGAGCGCGCTACCCCCCAACTGAAACATGCCTACTTCGAAAGAGACGCGGGTCCGTGTTGATTTCTTTTGGAAAATCATCGCCAGGGTTTGGCCCTGTAGGCTCTGTCGATAGCCTTCGGGGTTCGTTTTGACCTCAGCTGCGAGATCCAGAACGCGCCGAAATTCTTCGTCGCTTAGGTCGTCCAGCGATAAAAAATGTCGAACGGTCATGAATCCTCCTCCAGCGACTCGTCTTCCACTAGCAGGCTTGGTACAGCTTGGCCAGCCGATTCCGAAGGTTTCCCACCCTTGATGCGAGTCCCTTCGTGTCCGGCCATCGCCGATCGTAGTCGACTGGGTGATGTGATGAGTACCGTTCCACCTTCTTGCGCAAAGAGCACAGCGGCTTGAATCTTGGGTCCCATGCTTCCGGGAGCAAAGTGTCCCTGCGTGAGATACTGCGATGCTTGCTCTGTGGTGATTGCGCGCAGTCGTTTTGCGAATGTGGTGCCATAGTTCAAGTCGACACCCGAGACGGGCGTGAGGAAGATCAAGAGTTCGCATTGGAGTTTCCGGGCGATCAGCCCGGCGGTTCGGTCCTTGTCGATGACCGCTTCGATTCCCTTCAGTTGACCTTCACTGTCTCGAACGACGGGAACGCCCCCCCCGCCCCCGGCCAGCACCGTAAACCCGGCGTCCAGCAAGCGCTCACACGCTGCCATTGAAAGCAACTCCTGGGGAGCGGGAGAAGGAACGACGGGTCGCCATCCACGCCCGCTGTCTTCGCGGATGTCCCAGCCTTTCGCTTTCAGTTCTCCCTTGAGCTGGTTGGCCCGGTAGCGTGAGTAGAACAATCCAATGGGTTTGGAGGGTCGCGCAAACGCAGGGTCATTGGGATCGATCACCGCGAGGCTCACCACGGAGACGACATGACCGTTCTCTATGTTTTTGCCATGAATGCAATTGCGAATGGCCATCTCCAAGAGCGTGGCCATGGTTCCCTGGGTCGAGGCGACACACAGATCCAACCCGAAGGGGGGCACTTTCGTGGAAGCCTCTTCGCTGCGAAGCAACTCCACGCCAACTTGTGGGCCATTGCCGTGGACCATCACCACCGACCAACCATTGCATAGCAACATGACGACCGACTCGGCAGCCACCATCGCAGCGGCGACCAACTCGTCGATGTGTCCTTCGCCACTGCTACCGAGGAGGGCATTGCCCCCCAGGGCGATCACGGCTCTTCGTGCTTTAGGAGGCATTCTTTCTGTACAGCCATTACGTTATCGTTGTTTTTTAATTCCACCAGCCAAGCCGTAAGGTATTCGAGTTGAGCGTCCGTCAGTAAATCAAATCCCGGCATTGTATCGCCCAGATGATTCAGTTTCTCCGGATCGTTTTCGTCTTCCAGGACGGCACCGCCGAAATATCGCCAGTGCAAGGGATCTTGGATGAGCCCTTCCAGCCAGGTCCGACTCCCGAAGCCTGTAAGGTCGGGATAAAAGGTGTCTTCGACGTTGGGGGTTCGCGGTACTTCATCCATGAAGTGACAATCGCCACACTTGCCTTGGTATTGAGCGGCTTCCGATTCGCTAGCCCCTTTCGGTGGACTGTGAAAGAGCTTTCGTCCTTGCTCGGCGAGGGCGGGCTCAATCGGCGGAACATAGGCTTCGCCACTCAAACTGGCTAGGTACTCCACAAGGGCGTTGAGCTCGCTCTCGGGGATGTCGTCAAACACGGGCATTTCGCTGCCATCGTCTTCCCGAAGACGCAACTTGGTCTGACCATAATGGGCATCATCGTAGGGGTTCTTCAGGAAGCGTTTCAGCCACGGCCGCCCCAAGTAGCCGGTCAAGTCCGGGCCTCTGGTTTCTCCCTGACCGCCTTCGGCGCCAATGCGATGACAATCAACACATTGGTTTTGCCGAAAGAGCCTTTGACCTTCGTACAGAACCACTTTGCCCCGCGCATCGATGCCACCGGAGGGTAGGCCGGCATACGCGATCGCTTCGCACGCATCTCGTTGACCCAATCGTTGATTGTCTAAGAACGCTTCGTCCTTGGAGTCGTCTAGCCAAGCAAGGCCGGTTAACACTCCAATGGCCGCGATTCCGCCAAAAAAGAGTGCGGTCCATACCTTTCGTGCCCGAATGCGGCGGTCTTCGCCTTTGTCCAAGAAGGGCAATGCGACCAAAAAGAGTCCGGCCAACGTGGGCAACAAGACGGTGCCCACAATCATCATTGGGCCTTCGAAATACTTGAGCAGCTGGAAGAGAAACAGGAAGTACCACTCCGGTCGAGCTTCGTAATTGCTGCTAGGATCGGCAGGGGCATCCAGGGGAGCGCCGACCAGCAAGGCCAGACTGACCAAAACGGCCAAGACCACGATGCATACCACCAGGTCCATCAATGCTTGCGTGGGCCAAAACCAACCCGCCGTGCGGTCCAACTCTTCGTCGGATGGGCCCGGTTTCGGAGTCACTCCATGGCGGCGCATGAGCATGACGTGAAAACCGGTGATCGCGATTAACGTTCCAGGCAATACGAATACGTGCAGAGCGAAAAAACGAGTCAGTGTGAGGTTGCCGTATTCGACGCCACCCAGCGCCACCGTTTGTAGTGTGTCCCCCACTCCGGGGACGCTGCCGATGATATTGGTTGCCACCTGTGTGGCCCAGAACCCTTTCTGGTCCCAGGGCAGCAAATAGCCGGTTAGTGACAAACCGAGCACGAGGGCCAGTAGAGCCAGACCGCTGAGCCAATTGACTTCGCGGGGGGCTTTGTACGCGCCGTGTAAGAAGGTCTGTACCATGTGCAGCACGAGTAGAAGAATCATCGCACTGGAGCCAAAATGATGGACGCCACGGATCAAAGAGCCCATGGTCACTTCGTGCTGAATATAATACACCGAAGGCCATGCATCTGTGGTGGATGGGCTGAAGTGAAACGCAAGCAGCACACCAGTCAATGCTTGCAGGGCAAAGGTGAATGCCAGCGCGCTTCCGAAGGTGTAGCGAACGGACGCTCCGCCACGGATGCGCTCATGCAACAACCCGTCGATCAGTTTGCGCGCGCCTGTGCGTGAATCGAACCAGGTGCCAAGTCTTTTCAGACGACTAAGCACGCGTTAGGCCTCATCCAGGGGTGTTTTCTCGGCCGAATCCGTCTTGAATCGTTGATAGCGGCAAAAAAGCACGCCATCTCGCACTTCATGTTCCAGGAGATCCATTGCGCGGGGAGAAGGGCCCGCTTTCCGTTGGCCGTCCAGCGCGAATCGGCTCTTATGACATGGGCATCGGAATGCCTTGTCATCACCCACGATCGAACATCCTAGGTGAGGGCAGATCGTAGACAAGATCGTGAACTGAGTAGGTGCGGCGCTGGTCTTGATGACCCAAGCGGATCCGAGAGTCACGGTTTCGGTCAACCAAGCGTCTTTGCGTGAGCCGGAGATGGCGATCTTTGTGGGTGTGTGTAGCGAAAAGTTGTCAACGGATCCCAGTGCACTCCAAGCCTGTTTGGAGCCATCTCCGCGCTTTCGAAGGGGGTCCAGCAAGTAGGCAATGGGTGGAATAGACAGGGCGAGTCCCATGGCCACACTCAGAAATCCAACCGCGTTTTTCAAGAATGAGCGACGAGGGGTTGTTTCCGGATTGGGTTGTTCCGACACGAGTATGATCCTCCATCTTCGCTCGGAGTATGCAACAGCTTGTGAGGGAAGGCCACTGTAGGGCGTTCAATTAGTTGAACGTCGTGGTGAATCCAAACATGGCGCCACCGGGAACCGGCGTGACCGTAAAAAGTGGAAGGGAACGCATGGAGTATTCGTGTGGGCTCTCGTCGGCTCCATCGTCAGTCAGGATGAGAAAGAGGCCGGTGGCCAGCGCGGCACCGCCGGCTGCGTAGAGCCCATACGAGATGTTCATGAACAGAACGGCCTGACTCTCTAGGTTAAACGCTTCTAGTTGGGTGATGTCGTGGCGTAGCAGCATTTCGGGCTGTTCTGTCGGGCGGTAATACGTGCCGTTGTCGAATTCGAACTTGTTGACCAACGCCAGGGTCGTGAACGCGCCACCGCCAAGAATGGACGCCATGCCAGTACCGGCAATCGCCCACCCCCATGATGTACGCCAGCCGGTGGCTTCGGATTGTATTGTGGGTCCAACAGTCTCTGTGTAATCCGGTCCGGGATCGCGACGGATGTTCGTGTTGGTCAGGGGGTCTGTCACCGTGGGGTTTTGAAAATTGGATGCCCGGACCAAGGGTACCTGTTGGCGGAGGGGTTGTCCCTTGCTCTTGACGATCTCAAAGTTGGCGGTGACGTACCCAGGCATGGACACACGCATGCGATAACGCCCTGGCGACAAGCGCAGTGAGCAGGGGCAAGTGCCGAGATTCCGTGGGCTTGGAAGGAAAATCGTGGCCATTGCGCCGGGCGGCGTGGTCTCAATGACCACATGATCAGATGTTGGTTTGAGCGTGACCGAGAGCCGTGATGGCTGTCCTTGGGTCACGAGGACGTTTTCAGTGTGCGTCGAGAAGCCGGCCAGGCTGATCTGCACTTGACGGACGCCACTGCTGACGACGATCGATTTTGTAGGGCTAATACCCGCTCGTCGTCCGTCTATTTTGACGATGGCACCCGGCGGCTTGGTTGTGACCAGAATGCGCCCCCGATTCCGAAGACTTTTCAGCCGTCGAATGGTACGTCGCACTTCCTTCGCATTGGGGGCCCGAGGTTGATTGACAAGATAACTCTTGTAGTAGCGAATGGCGTTGTCTAGATCCCCACGTTCCTCATGAACTCTCGCCAAGTTGTAAATCAGTTCGGGACGTGGATCGAGAGAGTATGCTTTTTCGAGCTCGACGAGCGCCTCGTCATACTTGCGCTGCTTAAAAAACTCTTTACCGCGCTCATAATGAACCCGCGCCAAAGCCAGCTTATCTTGCTGCGCGCACACGGGTTTTGGTGCACAAATGCAGAGGAACAGCGCTACAATTAAACCGGCTCTAAAAAAGGTCATACCGTCTATTTTTTTGTTTCTTTGGTGGGTAGGTTGGGGTTTTTCGTGGTGGTCGTCGAATTCGTTTTGGTTTTTTCTTGAGAGAAATGCGTATCGTTTGCGGCTCTGTGGGGCGAATGGTCTGTTTGTGCGGCACATACCCAGTGCGGACCAGGGTCAATACTCCATCCTGATCACTTCGAGAGACACGCAACTTCAGTGGTGTTCTCCCCTCTTTTTTTCCGTTCCAGAGAACAGACGCACCGACCGGCTCGGTTTGCACGTTCAGTCGGACCCACAACTGACTTTGTGCGTTGGTCGCTTCCACCGGTTTCGGAGGTTGTTTTGCGGTCTCTTCAA